>Ga0070741_10017990_pt1 | contig 11520 bp, 9 predicted proteins | sample Coa_R1_4_FD_66440 | JGI IMG/M metagenome (GOLD analysis project Ga0070741, IMG submission 66440) | Surface soil microbial communities from Centralia Pennsylvania, which are recovering from an underground coalmine fire - Coalmine... | ecosystem: Environmental > Terrestrial > Soil > Unclassified ...
AGCAATGGAGGCCTGCTGGTTGGGGCGGCTACAACGCAGCGTCCGGAATTATTCCGTGCTGTGATCTGCGATCATCCTGATCTGGATATTGTCCGCTATCCCAAATTGAAGAATCACAGCAGCCCTTTCATGTTGGAATATGGCAATGCAGATGATCCGGACCAATTCAAATTCGTTTATGCCTATTCGCCTTACCAGCATGTGGTTCCGGGTACAAAATATCCCGCGATGTTGTTTACCAGTGGCGATGAAGACACACGGGTCCCGCCGGAGCAGGCCCGCAAAATGACGGCACGCATGCAGGCAGCCACGCATTCCGGCCTTCCCGTAATGCTCATGTATGACGCTAAAGCCGGGCATTCCGGCGGGCGCCCACTTAGCCAGACGATAGAAGAAGAGGCCTTGAAGCTGACTTTTCTTGTGTGGCAATTAGATATGAAACTGGACCAGCAACCAACGATTGCTCAAGGAAAGAGCTTATCGCATGAATAAGCTCCTGCAGAATGGTAACCGTGCTGGCTAATATCCAGAGAATGAAAGCCGCGACTCGATGGCTGATCATTGCAGGCCTATGCGTGGCTGCCTCTGCAGTGGTGGCGATGCTTCAGCCAATCGCTCAGCCACAGGCTTACCATAATTTTGCCGACCAGCGGACGATCTTTGGAATCGCCCATGCCATGGATGTGCTCTCCAACATCGCGTTTCTTGTCTCTGGTCTGCTTGGGCTCTGGTTTGTGTTGCGGGCGGGAAAGACCCTGGACACGGGTACGCGCTGGGCTTTTGCAATTCTATTCTTGGGCCTTGTTCTTACCAGCGCCGGCTCGGCTTACTACCATCTGGATCCCGATAACCAGCGGCTGGTCTTTGATCGTTTGCCAATGATCATTGCCATGGCAGGTTGTATTGGCGCAATCGTAGCAGACCGATTTGGCGGGGCATCAGCATGGGGCATTACAGCACTTCTGGCGGTTGGGCTGTGGACGGTTCATCGCTGGAACGTCACTGAAGAGTTGGGTCAGGGTGATCTACGCTGGTATGCGCTGTATCAGGGACTGATCATTTTGGTTGGAGTGTTGCTGCTGGTTTTATTTCCATCGCGCAATGCAGCGACGCCAGCATTTGTGTTTGCTGTTGCAGGGAACATCGCTGCCAAGGTCTTTGAACTGCTCGATAAACCGATTTACAGCCTGGGCGGGATTGTGAGCGGACATACATTGAAGCACTTGAGTGCTGGGCTGGCGTTTCTGCCGCTGGCATTCCTGATTCGGCGAATAGGGCAGCAGCGCATGGTGGATGACTCGCTACGTCCAGATCTCATGTCAGTAGGATCTGGCAATTAGGAGAACCCTTTTCTCAAAGCAATTTTAGCGTTGCTGTAGGTTTGGCGCGCAGAGCCAGTAAACGCCAATTTAAGGCGGGGTTTGGCGAGTCTGCGGGAACAGCCGATAGAAGTTTTCTGACGTTTGCTTGCCAATTTCTTCTTTGCTGCTTCCGCGTAGCTGGGCAATAGCTTCGGCGGTATTCACCACAAAGCCTGGCTCATTGCGTTTACCCCTGTGCGGCACCGGCGCCAGATAAGGCGAATCAGTCTCTATCAACATGCGGTCCAGCGGTACTTGCTTCGCGGCTGCGCGAATATTTTCCGCCTTAGGGAAGCTGACGTTTCCGGCAAAAGAGATATAGAAGCCAATATCCAACGCCGCCTGCGCGTGCTTCCATTCGCCGGTGAAGCAATGCAGGATTCCGGACAAGCCGGAAGGCGCCCAGTGGTTGCGCAGCATTTCGAGCGTGTCATCCCAGGCATTTTCACTGTTGTTGCTGGGGCGGCAGTGAATGATGATCGGCAGCTTTGCTTCAGCCGCCAACTCCATTTGACGGCTAAAGACTTCTTTTTGTACCTCACGCGGCGAGTGATCGTAAAAATAGTCGAGGCCGATTTCACCCCAGGCAATTAGCTTGGGATGCTTGGCTAGCCGCGACATCTCATTATAATCCGCGGTTGTGGCCACGCTGGCCTCATGCGGATGCAAGCCCGTGCTGGCGAAGATCCAGTCATGCTGCTCAGCGATCTTCAGCGCGCAGTCATAAGTCCCCGGATCCGTTCCGCTGCCGATAGCCAAAATGCGCTGCAGGCCAGCTTCACGCGCACGGCTAAGCATCTCTGCACGGTCGGAGTCGAACTTGTTGCCCTCAAGATGGGCGTGAGAATCGATGTACACTTTTTCCCCAAGTAACAGCTGAAGATTATCGAAAGAGATCACGCTTTTTATCAAAGCCCTTTACATAGATACCTCCGTGACAGGAGCTAATGCCAAGTGTCACTTCGATTTTTGGTTTGCAAGCCCTGTCTTGATCGTGGGTAACTTGAAGGTCCCGTTCCACCGTCATGTATCCTGGAGCGGTGCCACGCAGGAGATAGTTGCCCTTAGGCACTGGCCCGAAAACAAATTTGCCATTGCTATCAACTTTGGCAGTCGAAAGCAGGTTGCCATTGGGAGTTACAAGAGTCAGCACTACACCATCTGGACGTTCTCCGATAATGTTTTGAATTCGGCCGCAGACCGATTTTACTGACGCGCGTTTATGGTACTTGTAGCATTCATCTAGTGACCGGGCAGCGACAGACTGAAGCAAAATGCATCCCAGCGCAACGAAACGAAAGTAAAGAAGTTGCTTCCGCATCAGCCGCCCTAACCGATATCGGACCTCGGCAAATGTAATCTGCCAAACCAGAAGCCCAGTCTTTATGTAATTTATTTCAATTTCGCCCCAATCGGCACATCTTCCAGAAATCCCGCTAGCACAGGCTTGCCATCTTCGCCGACTGAAGCAGCGACAATCATGCCGTTAGACTCCAGCCCGCGCAGCTTGCGCGGTTGAAGATTGGCCACGATCACAACTTTGCGTCCGACCAGATCCTCAGGTTTGTACGCCAAAGCAATGCCAGCAACAAGCTGACGGACTTCTGTTCCTATATCGACTTCAAGACGCAACAGCTTATCCGCGCCTTTTACTTTTTCGGCCACTTTCACCTGGCCCACGCGCAGCTCGACCTTCAGGAAATCGTCAATAGAGATTTTTCCGTCGGCGACGGCTAGGACTGGCGCAGCAGCTTTTGCAGCAGGCGCAGTTTCTGTTGGACCATGAGCGGCCTGTGTGGCTGGCTGTCCCGGGCGAGCGCCTTCGCCAGCAGGGGCCTGAGCGGTAGCAGTTGACGTTGAGGTGGAGACAGCCTGAGCAGCACGCTCCTGTTCCATCTGTTGCATCCTCTCAATATGTGTTTTATCGGCGCGGGGAAACACGGGTTCAACTTTTCCCAGCTTGCCGCCTAATGGCAGTTGCCCCCACTTAAGATCGGCCAACTTAAATTTGCTGATCTCTCCCAGTCCGAGCTGTTTCCAAATCTTGGTGGTTGACTCCGGCAGAACCGGGTACGCTAGTGCGGTAACAATGCGCAGCGCTTCCGCCGTGGTATAAAGAATGGTAGCCAGACGCGCCTTGTTCTCCTCGCCTTCTTTTTCGGCGACAATCCACGGCTCTTCATCCACCAGATACTTGTTCACTGCGCCAACCAGGCTCCATACCGATTCCAAGGCGCGAGAAAATTGGTAATCGTCAAATAGCTGGCCAAATTCTTCAATGGTAGACAGCGCGTGCTCTTTGATCGCGTCATCCGTACCGCGGCGCGCCACCGTTGGAGACGGATAAGGCACCGTGCCGTTGAAATAACGGTTGATCATGGTCAGCGTGCGGCTGGCCAGGTTGCCGTAATCGTTGGCGAGATCAGAGTTGTAGCGCTGCACCAGCGCGTCAAAGCTGAAAGAGCCATCGCTGCCAAAGACAACTTCGCGCAGCAGGAAATAACGCAGCGCGTCATTGCCCATTACGTCGATGACCGAATCCGCGCGTACAATATTGCCGCGGGTCTTGGACATTTTGCTCTCTTCAAAGAGCAGCCAGCCGTGCGCAATGACCGACTTTGGCAGCGGCAACTCCGCTGCCATGAGGAAGGCCGGCCAGTAAACGCAATGGAAGCGGATGATCTCCTTGCCGATCATGTGCACATCTGCAGGCCAGTAATGCTCAAATTTTTTCTGCTCGTCTTCTTCCTTTGCGCCCAGGCCAATGGCGGTGCAGTAATTGCTGAGCGCATCAAGCCAGACATACATCACGTGCTTTGGATCGCCGGGAACGGGAATGCCCCACTTGAAGGTGCTGCGGCTGATAGAGAGATCGCGCAGTCCGCTTTTGACAAAAGCGATCACCTCATTGCGCCGTGTCTCCGGACGTATGAAGCCAGGATTCTGCTGATAGTGCGCCAGCAGCTTGTCAGCAAAGGCCGAGAGCTTGAAGTAATAGTTCTCTTCGCTCACGGTCTCCGTTGGACGGCCGCACTCTGGGCAAGGTGCGCCGGGACCAACAGAATCGACATAAAGTTCGTCGAAGACACAATATTGGCCGGTGTACGTACCCTTATAAATGAAGCCTTTTTCCTGGATGCGCTTCCACAACTCCTGCGCGCCGCGCTTATGGCGAGGTTCGGTGGTGCGGATGTAGTCATCGTAGGAGATGCCCATCTTGTCAAACAGCGCGCGAAATTCGGCGGAGATCTTGTCCACCCACTTTTGTGGAGGCGTCTGGGCTTCACTGGCAGAGCGCTCGATTTTTACGCCATGCTCATCAGTGCCGGTGAGGAAACGCGTGTCAAAACCCAGCATGCGCTTGCGCCGCGCAATGGCGTCGCAAACCAGCGTGGTGTAAGCGTGGCCAATATGCGGCCGCGCATTTACGTAGTAAATGGGCGTCGTGATGTAGAACTTGTTGCCCTTATCCATTGTTTAGTTCCAGATAAACTTTAATAGCTTCCTGCATGACCGTTTTCAGCGGCACATTCTGTTCTTGGGCGATGCGTCGGCAATCTTCGTACTCAGGAGCGTAGTTGCTGATACTGCCGTTGAGGTTGGCCAGCTTCATGCGAACTTCTCCCCATTGAGTGTTGATGCTGACATGCCGGCGCGTTAGCGCCGCACGAGTTTCCTGCCGCATGCGAACGCCAAGCGTGGTGGTTTCAGCCAGGATCATCTTTGTAAGCCGCTGCCCATCTTCCGGACGGCACAGGACGGTCAGCAACATGCCGGGGCGATTTTTCTTCATCTGTACCGGTGTACCAAAGACGTCCAGCGCACCCTGCTTGAGCGCCTGCTCCATCACATAGCCAAAGACTTGCGGAGACATATCGTCAACGTTGGCTTCCAGCACGCTGATCTCTTCCACCGGAAATGGTGATTTTTCTATGTCAGATTGCGCAAAAGCGGCGCCGTCCAGGAATCCTGGCTTTAGGCCCTCCGACTCCGTTTCACCGATGGTGAGCCGGACGACGTTGGGGAAGTTCTTAAAGTTGCGCGTTCCCGCGCCGTAAGCCGTCTTCCGTGGCTTCATTGCAGGAAAATTCACATAGCGCGAGGCCAGCACGCTCACAATGGCGGCGCCTGTTGGCGTGACCAGCTCTTTTTGAATTTCACCGGAATATACCGGCGCGTTCTTCAATAGCTCCAGCGTGGCTGGTGCGGGGATAGGGAAAGTTCCGTGAGCGCATACCACCGTCCCGCCACCGACGTTCAGCGGAGAGCAAACCCATTCATCTACGCCAAGTGCTTCCGCGCCGACTGAAGCGCACACGATATCGACAATCGCGTCAATCGCGCCGACTTCATGGAAATGAATCTTCTCGATATCGCTGTTGTGCACCTTGGCTTCCGCCGCGCCGAGCGCTTCAAAAATCTTTATCGCACGATCTTTCGCCGATTGGCTGATTGCCGCCTGATTGATGATCTGGCGGATTTCTCTTAGGCCGCGATGCGGGTGAGTGTGCGAATGGTTCAATTGTGGAGCGCAGGCGCCCTCGCCTGCGTCTGCGTGGCCGGTCGCGTGCGTGTGCTCATGTCTACTGTGGGAATGCTCATGGCCGTGAAGCTGGGAGTGCGAATGTTGCCTCGCAGGCGAGGGCGCCTGCGCTCCACGATTATGTTCGTGTTCATGATCGTGTCCATGAGAATGGGAGCGACTGTGGGAGTGGGCCTCGGCCGGGCTGATTGTTGATGGCTGATGGCTGTGTGCTTCTGCCCAGAACTCTTCGCGCGGCAGCTCTTTCTCACCGGCGGCAATCACATCGAGCTTGGTAGCGCTGATGCCGCTGCGGTCCACGCGTGAAATCTCCAGACGTGCATCAACGCCGAGAGCTTTAACCGTGCGGGTGAAGACCTCAGGCGGAACTCCGGCATCCAGCAGCGCGCCCAGGAACATATCGCCGCTGATTCCGGAAAAGCACTCTAAGTAAGCGATGCGCATGAAAAGCCAAGCTCAACAAAAGAAGTGATTTGGAACGAAATCTTTGACCTAGTAACTGCGAGAGATCCTTCGCTACGCTCAGGATTCGCTTGCAGGACTTCGCTATCGCTCACGCCTGCAAAGCGGCTCAAATTCTCATCATAGGGTTCAGCGGGGCATGGCGTCAAACAGCTTCTGTTTTAAGTGTTTGTTATAATCGCCTTTTCCGTCAGTAACTTACGGCCAAACCAGCTCAGGCCGCCAATCTCAAAGCCAAAGGCAAACACTTGTATTTGGAACTACAGCAGCAGCTTATCCAGCGGGTCCGCGATCTTCTTAAGCGCCAGTATGACGTTGAATTACCACGCATTGTAGTCGACCAGCCGCCGAACGTTGGCCTGGGTGAGTACGCGCTGCCGCTCAGCTTTGAACTGGCAAAGAAGCTGCGCAAGCCGCCGCGCAAAATCGCTGAGGAAATCGTCGCCGGGCTTGGGCAAGTGCCGGGCTTCAAGAAGTTTGAGGTTGCGGGCGCCGGTTACATAAATGCACGGCTCAATCGAGAAGAGGCGGCGCGGATAATGTTGCAGCGGGAAGGGAAGCAGGGATCGGCTGCAGGACAGAAGATTCTTGTCGAGCACACCAGCATCAATCCCAACAAAGCCGCCCACATCGGGCACCTGCGCAACGCGATTCTGGGCGATACCTTTGTTCATTTACTGCAAGCCGCTGGCGCGTATGTGGATGTGCAGAACTATATCGACAACACCGGCGTGCAAGTGGCGGACGTAGTGGTTGGATTTCTCTATCTGGAGAAGAAAGGGAAGGCCGAGATCGAGGCCTTGATCGCGGCCAGTGAAGCTCCGCCACGCTCGTTCGATTACTACTGCTGGGACCTCTACGCGCGTGTTTCGCAATGGTATGAGGAGAGCAAAGACAATCTGAAGCTTCGCCTGCAGGCGCTGCACGATATTGAGAAAGGCGGGAATGAAGCGGCTGAGATCGGCAAGCTGATTTCCAATGCCATTATCCGGCGGCATCTTGAAACCATGGAGCGGCTGGGCATTGAATACGATTTTCTGCCGCAGGAGAGCGAGATTCTCCACCTGCATTTTTGGGAGTTGGCCTTTGAGCAGTTAAAGCAGAAAGGCGTGCTCTACTTTGAGACCGAAGGCAAGAACAAAGGCTGCTGGGTGATGAAGCGGGCGTCTTCTTCGCCAACCGCGAAAAAGCAATCCGCAGCCGAGAGCAATGATGTTCCTGAAGCCAAAGAAGGTCCGGATGAAGATGCAAAAGTCATCGTGCGCTCAAATAACACGGTGACCTATGTGGGCAAAGATATTGCCTATCACTTGTGGAAGTTTGGGCTGCTGGGCCGCGATTTTGGCTATCAACATTTTTATCGCTATCCCAACGGCCGGCAAGTTTGGATCTCCGCCGAGAGCGGCGAGGCCAATCATCCACATTTTGGCGGGGTAAATGCCATCTATAACGTGATTGATTCGCGTCAGGCCGACCCGCAGAACAATGTAATTGAAGCGATTCGCGGCCTGGGCTATGCAGAGCAGGCGGAGAACTATCACCATTTTTCGTATGAGATGGTGGCACTGACACCGCGCTGCGCCCTGGAACTGGGCTATGACGTATCCGAAGAAGAGCAGAAACGCTCTTATATAGAGGTATCTGGCCGCAAAGGTTTTGGCGTAAAGGCAGATGATCTTATCGACGCTCTGATCGCGGCGGCGCAAAAGGAAGTAGATGCGCGACATCCGGAGATGACCGAGGCGGAGCGGCGCAGCATTGCTTCGCAAATTGCCATCGGAGCGCTGCGGTATTTCATGCTCAAGTTCACCAAGACATCAGTGATTGCCTTCGATTTCAAAGAAGCGCTGAGCTTTGAAGGTGAGACCGGCCCTTACGCACAATATGCCATCGTGCGCGCTACCAATATCTTCCGCAAAGCCGGCATGAGTGCAGAAGAGATTCTGGCAGCCGAAACCGATCTGCGGTTTTTGAAAGAAGATGATGAACTGTGGGAACTCTGGCTCCGCGCCGGCCAGCTTTCCAGCATGGTAGAGCAGTGCATCAGCACCACTGAGCCAGCTTACGCGGCGAAATATGCGTTCCAATTGGCGCAGCAATTTAACAATTTTTACCACAAGCACCACATCCTCACTGAGGCTGACGAAGCACGAAAGCACTTCTTGTTGGCCACGGCTGCGGTAGTACGTCGCGCACTGATTCAGAGCCTGGCGCTGATGGGCATCGACGCGCCACCGGTGATGTAAGGGAGACATCTTGATTTTTCGCAATTGGCTGCAGAAGGGCCAATCAATCCGGTTTTCTCGCCGATAAGCCACGCAACCGCATACGTGCCTGCGGTTTTATAATCATCGGCGTGACCAGCTTCTCCCTAGCAACCGGTTTTGCGGACCAGGGCAAAGAACAGCAAAGCCCGCACCTGCGTGTGCACACGGTAAATATCTTTGTCCGCGACCAGGAGCGCAGCCTGCGCTTTTTCCTTGATCAGCTTGGTTTCAGCCTGGCGTTCGACGTTCGTCTGCAAACCGGCAATCGATGGCTGGCGGTTGCTCCGCCGGATGGCACAGCGGTGTTGACGCTGATTGCGCCCGAACCGGAATCTGAACTGGCCAAGCTCATTGGCCGTTCCACGGGAATAGTTTTTGTAACTGAAGATGTTGCCGCTAAATACGTTGAGTGGAGAAAAAACGGCGTTCGCTTTCACAACACGCCGCGGCTTCGACGCGTGAAATATCAGCCGGTGGAAGAGAGCGCAGCGCAAACGCTGCTGCTGGGCAAGCAAGCTCCAGTCTGGGGCGGCGTTTTCACACGATTTGAAGACATTGACGGCAACACGTTTTCACTGGTCAGCTTTGATGAGATGAATCAGGCAGTGGCAGAGCAACGGCGCGCAGCCGCAGAAAAACTGGAGTCGGAACGCCGCGCCGCGCATGAAATGGAGATCGCCCGGCAGGTGCAAGCTCGGCTCTTTCCTCAGAGCCTGCCGCCGATGAAGACGCTTGATTACGCAGGAACCTGCATACAGGCGCACCAGGTCGGCGGCGATTATTATGACTTTCTCCCTCTTGGCGATGGCCGGTTGGGTCTGGTGCTGGGCGATATCGCGGGCAAGGGAATTGCCGGCGCGCTGCTCATGGCCAATCTCCAGGCCAACCTGCGCAGCCAGTGCGCGATGGCCCTGGATGAGCCGCAGCGGCTTTTGCGCTCAGTCAACCAGTTGTTCTATGACAACACGGCAGATAACGCTTATGCCACGCTCTTCTTTGCCGAATATGACGATGGCACGCAACGCCTGCGCTACATCAATTGCGGACATCTGCCTGCTCTCCTGCTTCGCCACGATGGCGCTCTAGTGAAGCTGGACTCTACCTGCACCGTGCTGGGATTGTTCAATGAGTGGGACTGCGCCATCCGCGAGTGCCAATTGAGCGCCGGAGATACGCTGGCCATTTATACAGACGGAGTCACAGAAACTTTCAGCGCGACCGAGGAAGAATTTGGTGAAGGTCGGCTGGTGGCAGCTTTGCGGCGCTGGCGTGAACTAAATGCGCGAGAGCTGCTAGCTGCCGTGGTGGATGAAGTTAAGCACTTCTGCCCAGGCGAGCAATATGACGACATTACGTTGATTGTGGCGCGAGGACGGTGAACATTCCAATGAAGTTTCAAAAGAGAATTCTTAAAATTCTTTTGCTGGTTGGGATCCTGATTTTTCTATTACCAAATCTGGCGACTGCACGGAAGACAGGTTTGACGCCAAGCGAGCCAGTGAGCGGGTTGCAAATGATTATCTCTCGCGCAGAGACAGAGGATGGACTCTCGAATATCCCGAAATTCAGGGTTGAGTTGCGCAACACCGGGGAAAATGACCTGATTCTGAATCTGGGAATCATGCTTGCCAATGGCAGGAAACAATATCCCAATGCCATCGTCCTGGTTCTTACTGATCAGGACAGAAAGTCACGCCGGCTTGAGCTTCGTGACCCTGCGGCGATTGGCGGTCGAATGGATCCATTAATTGTGCCATTGCCGGTTGGCTCCAGCTACTCTCTTCCGGTGGATTTGGATAAGTATTGGGCAGCGGCTTCCCGGGAGATCGAGTACAAATTAAATCCTGGAAGTTATTCTCTTGTGGCGGAATTTACAGGAAGAGCTGTTTCCAGGCAATCAGCCAATCTTGATGTAAAGGGAATCGCACTTATGCCGTATTGGGAAGGGACTGTCACGTCAAATCAATTGTCGTTTGAGACGCCAGCCACTCATTAACTCCATTGCCTGTTCTCATCAAAGCCGGGCAAAATCAGTTAGGCTTGCGAGTTTTAGCTTTGGATTTCAGGGCCTTTCGCACTGTGTTATTGTCCACCAGAGTGATAGACATGCCCGTGTAGCTGCTATCGCTTGAACGCTCTTTCAACCAGCCAGTGCCGCCACAGTCGTGAGGGCATTGTTCAAAAAACATGGCTTTGCCATCCCAATGGCCTTTATGTTTTGGACACATCCGGGTGCGAAGCGGTTCTTTGGCGTACAACAACCTTCCGAGCAGATTCGACTTTTTGATATCAATAGAAATCTGACCCAGATATTCGTAATAGTCATGACCCGATTCAAAGTCGTTGCGAGCCAGGTCTGGATCAATATTGTTCTTGGTGACGCAATCCATCCAGGTTTGGATCGCTTTACAAAAACTACGGAGCGGCAGAACAGGCTGATGGTAATAATCCTCCAGCTTAGCCAGCAGTTCCTGGGCTTCTGCATCATTGCGGATCTTGCTATTCATTTCTCTGCTCCCTAACGCGCGAATCCAGATCGGGAAGCCCTTTACTATTTAACTATCTGCCATTGCTCTCAAAGCTTTTCACAAACTCCACCAGGCTTCTTACGGCAATCCCTGATGGCCCTTTGGCGATCCAGCTCTTATTCTCGTCGATCCACGCGGTGCCGGCGATATCGAGATGGACCCAGGGCGTTTCTTCAGCAAATTCTTTCAGGAAGACGGCAGCCGTGCTGGCGCCGCCCCAGCGCCCGCCGGTGTTCATAATGTCGGCAATGTTGGAGCGGATCATGTCGAGATATTCTTGATCGAGCGGCAGACGCCAGAATTTTTCTCCTGACCGCTGCAAGGCGTTCGTAAAGTGTTGGTACACGCTTTCATCGTTG
>Ga0070741_10017991_pt1 | contig 11519 bp, 10 predicted proteins | sample Coa_R1_4_FD_66440 | JGI IMG/M metagenome (GOLD analysis project Ga0070741, IMG submission 66440) | Surface soil microbial communities from Centralia Pennsylvania, which are recovering from an underground coalmine fire - Coalmine... | ecosystem: Environmental > Terrestrial > Soil > Unclassified ...
TGGTCAAGCTCTTCTTGTCTATTTTTTATGCGGTTGTATCTCCTGCATCACAGCCGCCAGATTCTCATACACGTAATCCGGCTTGATCGGTGATCTGGCGAGGCTTTCGCGGGTGTCTTTGCCGGAAAGGACGAGCAGAGTATGGGTGTGGGCGGCTTTGCCTGCCAGGATGTCGATTTCGAGGCCATCGCCGATCATGACGGTTTCGTCCGGCTGGCTATCGAGCAGGCGCATTGCCTCCTGGAGCAGCATGGGCTGAGGCTTGCCGATGACTTCTGGCTGCACCTGGCTACCTGCTTCAATCGCAGCCGCCATTGTGCCACAGCCGGCAATGAAGCCCTCGGCAATGGGAAGTAGCGGGTCACGATTGATGGTGATAAATGTAGCTCCCGCCCGTACAGCCAGGACCGCATTGGTCAAGGTCTGAAAGTCGAATTTGCGGTCGAGCCCGACCAGTACGACATCGGCAGAATGCGCCTGCGGATCGGCAATCTTCAGGCCGTGTGAACGTACCAGTTCAAAGAGGGGAGTTTCGCCGACCACGTAGACGGTAGCCCCAGGGAAACGGCGGGCAATGTTCTGGACAGCAGCCTGGGCCGCGCTCAGCACATGCGCTGCGTCGGTATTGATGCCCAGGCGTATCAGCTTCGCCAGCACCTGTGTATCGCTGGCAAAGGAATTATTGGTGAGGAAAAGATACTTTTTACGCATCTCGTCCAGCCAGGAGACGAACTCTTTAGCTCCAGGCACGAGTTCGTCTCCCCGATAAACAACGCCGTCGAGATCAACGAGATAGGTTGTGAGTGATGGTAACATAATGCTCCGTTGTCTTTAATGGTGTGGATGATAAGATCAGCTACTCTCGCAGCAACTGCTCGCGGATCGCAATGATTTCACGGCGCAGGGCAGGATTGAGATGAATGGCGCGATCAATTTTTTCGCAGGCATGAAGCACAGTGCTGTGGTCGCGCCCTCCGAAAAGCTGACCGATTTCGAGCAGGGATGCCTGCGTCTCCTGGCGAATCAGATACATGGCAATCTGGCGCGGCATCACGATATACTTATCGCGCTGCTTGCCGCACATTGCATCGAACGAGATATGATAGTACTCCGCCACTGCTTCAGCGATCTGCCTGCTATTCAGATGGGATTCGCGAGTATCGTTGCCCAGCGACGACATGGCAGCGCGAGCTACATCGAGGGTAAGATCGGTGCGGTGCAGTTGCTGATAAGCCATCAAGCGATTGAGGCACCCCTCTAGCTCGCGAATATTCGTCTGCACGCGTCCGGCAATATAGGCAATAATGTCATCGGGAACGCGGTAATGCAATAGATCAGCTTTAACGCGCAGGATCGCCATACGGGTTTCCAGATCCGGCGGTTGAATATCGGCGATCAGACCCCACTCGAAGCGCGAGCGCAGGCGCTCCTCCAGGCTAACGATAGCTTTGGGAGGACGGTCACTACAGATCACAATCTGCTTGCTCATCTCGTACAGGCTATTGAAGGTATGGAAGAACTCTTCCTCGGTCGATTCTTTGCCCGCAATAAACTGGATATCGTCCACCAGCAAGATATCGACCGAGCGGTACTTCGCGCGGAACTCTTCGGTTGTGCGGTAGCGAATGGCGTTGATGATCTCGTTAGTGAATTGTTCTGAGGAGACGTAGAGCACGGCCAGGCCGGTCTGTACCCCCTGATGCCCGATGGCGTGCAGGAGGTGGGTCTTGCCCAAGCCTACGCCTCCGTAGAGGAAAAGAGGGTTATAGGATTCGCCCGGAGCTTCCGCAACGGCGAGCGAGGCGGCGTGAGCCAGGCGATTGCTGCCTCCAACAATAAAGGCGTCGAAGGTGTAGCGAGGGTTGAGCCGGTTGTGCATCAAGATATTGGCGCGCTGCTCGTTATCCCAATCTTCCAGCGTGTCCGCCGATCTATTGCCCATATAGCGAGCGTCGGCCTGAGCGGAACGGGGCGCGATATCATAAAAAGTATAGTTTTGCTGGTACGTGTTTGCAGGAGCAGCAGTATGGTCGAACAGCTCCTTCTCGGTGGAAAGTTCCTGTTCGGCGGGTGGTTCATCGGAGGCATTGGCAACAGAGATGGTTACCGGCTGACCGGTAACAGCGGTCAGCGCCTCCTCGATGGTGTGACGCCAGCGAGTGTTGATCATGTCGCGTGCCAGGTCGTTAGGTACCTGGAGCATAAAGTAGAGCCCCCGCTCCTGGGCATTGAGCGGCGCGTCGATATCATCCGCGCTGGCATGGGGGAGGCTCGACAGGTGAGCGTCCTGTAACCATGCTTTGCAGATGGTATCAACGGGTGTTTTATCCAATCTCTCCAGGGTGGTGCGCCAGATGGTAGCAGTGTTCACCGGTACTCCCCCATAATCAGCCCTCGACCAGCGCGACGCATTCTATCTCGACCAGCGCCTTGCGTGGCAATTCCGCCACCGCTATCGTCGAGCGTGCGGGCGGCGTACCCGTGAAGTAGCTTGAATAAATGGCATTCATGGCCTGGAAATCGTTCATGCTGACAAGAAACACGGTTGTTTTGATGACATTGTTGAGTGATGTGCCTGCGCTGTTGAGCACGGCCTGCATGTTTTGCAGCACGCGGTGGGTCTGAGCCTGAACATCTGTGCCAACCAGCTCTCCAGTAGAGGGATCGAGCGCGATCTGACCGGAGGTATAGATGAATTGGCCGCAACGGATAGCCTGGCTATATGGCCCGATGGCGGCTGGAGCATGGGGCGTACTGATCTTTGTAAGTTCCATAGACGTTTTCCATCAATTCCATTATGAGCAAATAAGCTTGCTCTATACACAAACAAATCCTGAAATTTCTCTTTAGATGGGTAGAGGCTAGCAAAGCAGGGCACTCTACAGGGATAGTATCACGGTGGCTGCTTCCCTTTTATGGTGAGTAGCTTCCACGCCCGGGTGGAAATGGACCATCGGAATAGCTGCGCGGATAGGCTTGAGCGGCTTGAGAGACAGATGGCACTACTTTCCCTCTGGTAATTTCTCTGGCGCAACCTCGCAGAGCCTGCTGCATCTCTACAGCGGAAGTGAAGCGATCTTCGGGTTCTTTTTGTAAAGTGCGCAGGACAAGTTGTTCGACGGCGGGAGGGACATTCTGATTGAACTGGCGCAGCGACGGCGGATTAGCCGATGCATGCTGCATCGCGATAGAGACGGCGGTGGGACCAACAAACGGCGGTCGCCCGGTCAGCATTTCAAACATCACGACGCCGAGCGAATAGAGATCAGAGGAGGCCGAGAGGTTTTCCCCGCGCGCCTGCTCTGGGGAAAGGTAATCGGCGGTGCCGAGCACGATCCCGCTATTTGTCAACCCTGCATCTTCGGCCACGCGCACAATCCCGAAGTCGGTCAATTTCACCCACACTCCTCCGTCGCTAAGCCCGCCTCCCATCGCTCCGCCCCCGCTCCATGCCAGCATAATATTTTGTGGTTTGATATCCCGGTGGATGAAGCCGCGGGCGTGAGCCACCTGGAGTACGGCACAGACCTGAGCTGCAATCTCAATCGCCTCGCGCGCCTGGAGCTGGCGGCGCTGCCCGATGAGCTGTTTCAATGTTGGGCCATGAATATATTCCATCACCAGGAAATACTGGCCTACCTCTTCAACAAAGTCATAGATTGTGACCGCGTTAGGGTGAGCGAGCGCAGCAGCGGCCCGCGCCTCGCGACGGAAGCGTTCGACGGCCCGCTGATCGTTTTTATCCAGGGAGCGTAAAACCTTGATCGCAACAATGCGCTCCACGCGATGGTCCCAGGTTTTGAAAACGCTCGCCATACCACCAGTGGCGATATGCTCGCGAATCTCGTACCGTCCGGCGATCAGTGTGCCTTCAAATTGGTTCAACATTCCACCTCAAGCGACGTTGGCAAGTACACCACACAGGGATTGACAGTGTCACAGGCTAGTATACCATCAATGGGCTATCGCGTCCAGAACAGCGTAAATTGTACCAGGTTACGGAGTCCAGAACAGCCGTGAATCTCCATTCAGATGCCCACCAGCATCGGTCAATTGAACCGGATCGCCCTTGAGTGTGTACGCTCCTGTCTTGGGATCGACGCTCAGGTTCGCCAGCCAGATATCGAAGTTGTTGTTGGTGTAAGTAATGTAAGCGAGCTGCTTGCCATCGGGTGACCACGTCGGTTTGGTAAGGTATTGTTGAGTCAAAATCAGCGAGGATTTATCGTATGGCGCCAGAGCCTTCTTCTGCACATCCGGGTTATTGGGGTTATCGGTCACTCCTTCAGCTACTGGCATAATATAGATACCGTCGTGGGTAGCATCCTGCCGCCGTACATAAGCGATGAAATTGCCATCAGGAGAGAAAGCAGGTTCCAGGTTTGCCAGGTCAGGCGTTCCTGGAGTCAACGGAACCGCAGGATCAAACCCAGAGCCTTCAACGCCTGGGTGGTACGGGGGATAATGGGGTTTGGCCATCAATGTCGCGTCTTCCAGGAAAATCTGGATTACCTGCTTGGTCTGGGTAGTGGCATCGTACGTGTAATGCGTGTAGATGACCTGATTAGGATGGCTGGGGCGGTAGCTGGGATCACGATCACCGCCATCACCAAAATCAGCGTAAGCGACTGGCTTGGCTATATTCACTGCTTGTTTGCCCGTCAGCGTTGGTGCATTGATGGGCAGTGAGAATACTTGTAAGTCCAGGAAGTATGAGCTCTGGAAAACACCCCCTAGTCTGTACCAGTAAAAAGCCTTATGCAGATCGCTCAGGAAAATCAGGTGTGTACTATCTGCCGACCATGCAGGCTGGAAGAACCAGTAGTAGTCGTTTGCGCCATCCAGATTCAGTACATAGTTGCCAGCGCCGGTCACGACCGTGTGCAAGGGACCGCCATTAGCGGGCATATAGACCAGGTCAGAATAGTTTTTATTGCGCACGGTGAAGGCAATCCATTTGCCATCGGGAGAGACAACCGGGTCCTGGATTTCCATGTTCTTCGTCAACTGGTGCAGCGTACGCGTGCCATCAATCATGTAGAGGTTGCGGTCAAGAGTGAAATAAATTTTTCCCTTGAAAACGGCTTGATCAGTATTGTTGATGCCAATGGAGGAGCCGTTTGGACGTGTACTTCTGGTAAAGTTATTGTTATCGCCAATGCCCAGGCAGCCCTGCATGCTGAGAGCGAGGGTCGCCAGTAGTAAAAGCATATACCAGTGTTTATATCTTTTCATGGCGCTATTTCACCTCTATCATGAACGCAGGGTGATTTAACTAAACCACCCTGCTCAGTCATATATTTATAGTATCATACAGCAACGGGGCGGCCTATGTTACACCTGCGCTCCGTCAAACGACTCAAACACGACCATGAACATTAAGTCGAGCAGGCTGTGAACGCCGAAAATATCTCCGTTGCCGCTGCTCAGGCTTAATGTGCTCACCTGCGCAAACTGTCCGGCCTGGCTCATGGCGCTGCCAGGATCATTGCTGGAACCTGTCGCGGCGGTAGCAACCGGGCTGGAAGTCACCGGAGGCGTCGTCGCCAGCGCAGAATTTCCGGCATTGGCTGTTTGTGGCATGCAGTTAGCCTTTTCCCCCAGATCAAACATTTTGGCGATGACTGGTGTAATCAGCGCACAATTGGGCGCGAGATTAGATGTGTTTGGGAGAGGATGTGAATACGGCGTGCTCAAAATAACACGATCAATCTTATTTGGGTCAATTGTGCGTGCAAAGTTCATTAACTTGAGAATGTCGGGGAGCTGCATATCCGTTTTCACATGCCCATTGAGATCTTGAGCCAGTTCCGGCAGCTTATCAATAATGCTCGGCGTGGCGAGTTTGGTCTTCAACTGAGACAGAATCTGCTGCTGGCGAGCTGAACGACCGAAGTCGCCGACGAGGTCGGAATGGCGTGTACGTACATATTGCAGAGCTTGCTGTCCATTCATATGTTGAGGGCCGGGAGCGATGTACAGGCGTCTGTAAGCATAAGCATTATTCGACTGATTGCTAACGTCATCTGGATAGACATCGTCCACCATCGGATGGATAGCATCGATATCGACGCCATCGGCGGTGTCAATAACTTTGACAAAGCCGTCAAGGCCCACCCAGGCGTAATAGTCGATAGGGATGCCAAAATTTTCCTGGATCGTTTCAATGCTCAATCCTGCCGCGTTGGAAAACGGCGTTGGTCCTTGATGAAGATAGGCCCAGCCCAGGGCGAAGGCCGCATCGAGCTTGTTTGGGGCCGAGCCGGGAATATTCACCTGTAAATCACGCGGAATGGAGAGCATGCCCACATACTTTGTCTGCGGATCAATGGTGACAACGATATCCGTCTGGGCTAGAGGTGCGGCGTTTTTGCCATCGGTATCGCTGCCCAGCAGCAGAATGTTAATGCGTTTGCCGCTCAAAATATCCGTATTGGTCGCAGGAGCCTGGGCGACGGTATTGCCTTCTTTATTAAAATGTACGACCTGCTGGCCCGTAATATTGCTGACCGGGTTGGCAAAGTTGGCTTGATAGTACCAGGCCAACGCGCTGCCGCCGCTAATCAGAACAAGCAGAACAGCAGCGACTACACGCGCCCAGATTGGGAAGCGGCGCTTTTTGCGCCTTTTGCCAGAGGGCGTTTGTATAGATGGTGGTGGCGTCATTACCGGCGGCATACCATTGATGCCGGGAGTATTCGGGCCGCCGATTTGACCTGGATAGCTGAAACCGTTTGGATAACTTGCGCCTGCTTGAAAACTTGCGGGTCCCATTGGGCCGGGCTGTCCATGAGCAGGAGATTGTGGGAGCGGGGAAAGCGTCCCTGCCTGCGAGCCTGAGAAGGGATAAGCACTTGATCCTGCCTGATACGGGGACATCTGTGCTGGTGCCGCTTTCTGGCTCTGATAGTTGCCGGGGGTGAGCGGGCTGGTCGAAGGATGATAGCCAGCTTGTTGCCGACCAGGAGGGCCATATGGTGGGCGTGGCGTTGCCGGGGTTTCCTCCGTCTGGGGAAACTGCATATTCTGGGCTTTCCAGCTTGATAAAAGCCCTTTTCCCATCGCTTTAGGCGGATAGGGGGTTGTAGATGTGGGTGCTGCCGGAACCTGCTGCGTGGGAATCTCGTCTAGTTGCACCTCTGTTGGTGGCCACTCGTTTGGCGGCGTTGCCTGCGGAGGTCTCTGCCCCTGATCGGGCTGCATTCGTACAAATTGATTTTTCACCTGGCTTTACCTGCTTCCTACAACTCTCTGATCATTTTTAAGAACCGAGTTCTTTCTTCTTGCGTTATTGCCCACTCCTATCCACCCGGCTAAGGATCTCCACTTTTTCTGACCATTGATGAATAAAAATACAAAAAAGTCGTCTTTGATTAAATATAACGCATGGTTGAGTCAATCTTCACGATATTCTCGGCTCTCCTAGCGCCAAATAGGATATATGGCATATGATCGAGTTGGTTTTTAACTACTCCTTAGCCTTCGCTTAATTGTTCACTAACTACAACGTGCTACTGTTGAGTAGGGGCACAAACAACCCTTTTGGGGGATAGTATCTTGTTGATTTAAATTGTCCCAGAGTGTCTCTTGGCGGACCTGAAGGTGCAACGTGCATGTGCAATGATTGATGAGGCGATGGAGTGTCTTGTGCAGGAGTATTAAGAGGTGGTAGAGCGGGCATATGTGCCGACGGCAGCGTAATCAGGGAACAAAATGCTTCTGTTCCCTGATAAGCCTGTTACAACTAATCACGAACCGCCCACGCTTTGCCGTCCGGGCCGGCGGTTAGCACCTGGACGCCTTTTTTGGTGATGGCGAGCGTGTGCTCAAAGTGGGCGCTGGGCAGGCCGTCCTGGGTGGCGATAGTCCAGTGATCGGAAAGGACTTTGACCTTTTTTGAACCCATGTTGACCATTGGCTCAACCGCAATGACAAGCCCGGGCTTCAGCTCAAAATCGCCCAGCGTCTCAAACTGGCGCGTAAGGTAGTTGGGGACCTGCAAGCCTTCCCACATTTCGCGCCCAATGCTGTGCCCTACCAGTCCTTCAACCACGGAAAATCCGGCATCTTTGACGTATTGCTCCATCTCTTTCGCTACCTGGCTCCAGAGGCGAGAGCGGGGGATCATCTCGATTGCCAGCTTTAATGTCCCCTCGGTGATGTCCAGCAGGCGCTGCACTTTGGGATTGATCTTGCCGACCGCGTGCGTCACTGCGGCGTCGCCACACCACCCGTTGAGTCTGACGCCGATATCAATGCTGATAATATCCCCTTCCCGCAGGCTGCGAGGCCCGGGAATGCCATGTACTAGCTGCTCATTGACGGAAATACAGGCGGAAGCGGGGAAAGGCACTTTGCCGGGAACGCCTTTGAAAAGAGGGGTAGCATGATGGTCCATGATGTATTTTTCGACGGCTGCGTCTATCTCAGCAGTGGTCACCCCGGGTTTCACAAGCTCGGTCGCCGCCTGGTGCGCTCCCCAGACGAGCAGACCAGCCTCTCTCATCTGCGCGATCTCTTTTTCTGTTTTTAGATGCTGTTTCATAATTGCCCATTCCTTGAAATATCTCAATCCGATCCTTATTAATCTGATCCCTAATCTTAATTGTTATTCAAATTTGAATACTTGTCAAGATGCTTAGCCTGATTGGCTGCGTATAGGAAGATTATGGTAACTCTCCTTGCTCGATCTTGTAAAGAATCTCATCGATCCAGCGTAGCTCGGTTTCGATATGCGCTTGCATCAAGCGCATGCCTTCGGCAATGTGGCGTGGCTGGTTGTTTTGTTGAGGGATGATATGCTGAAGCGTCGTTCTGGAAGTGCAGAGCTGATCGGCGCGGTGACGCAGGGCATCCTGCAATTCCACGGGCGAGAGCTTGTCCATGAACGTTAAGGCAATCTGAAAAGGATCTATTGTTGGTTTAAGTTCCCACCAGAATTGACGCAGCAGGCGCTCAAACTCGGCCCTGCCACGTTCCGTAATGATGTATTCGGTTCTGCTGACATGACCGTCGTCAGCTTCAGCGTTGATTGCCTCCACCAGTTCCTCTTCCGCCATTTTGCCCAGGGCGGAGTAAATCGAACCGTACCCAATGGTGGCCCATTTATCGGCTCCCCATTGTTCCAGTTCGCGGCGAATATCGTAGCCATGAATGGGTTGCTTGTGGAGCAAAACGCCCAGAATCAGCAATCGTATCGATGACATTTGACTGTAATTTCAAGTAACTAGCATATGCAGATTGAGATTATTCAGGCTGCTACAAACATGCAGTCTATCGGGCCAAGAGCTTCGTTAATGCTTGCTTATAGGCGGCATAGGTCTTGCCATCGAACAGCACGAACATGACCTGTTGCAAGCTGGTTGGCTTTTTGATATGGTCGATGACCGTCGCCAGCGCGATTGGCGCGGCCAGCGTCACCGGATAGCCGAAAGCGCCTGTGCTGAGCGATGGAAAGGCAATACTCTTGATCTGGTGTTGTTCCGCCAGATCAAGGCAGGTCTGGTATGCGCTGGCTAGCAGCCGCTCTTCCTCGCCGTGATGGCCGTAGATGGGGCCGACGGCGTGATAGACGTACCGCGCCTTGAGTGAGCCAGCAGCAGTGGCTACCGCGCTGCCGGTTGGGCAGCCGCCAAGCTTACGGCATTCCTCCATGATCGTCGGGCCGCCGGCGCGATGAATAGCGCCATCGACTCCGCCTCCGCCCGCCAGAGCAGAGTTCGCCGCGTTTACAATGGCGTCCGCCTGCACTTCGACAATATTGCCGCGTAGCAGCGCAAGCGTGACGCCGTTGATAGTATGAGTCAACATAAACGTGTCCATTTTTTTAAAGTAGTAAGCCAAAAGGCTCTTCTAGCAGCCGCTTGAGCTGTTGCAAGAAGCGAGCGGCTATCGCGCCATCAATGGCCCTGTGATCGGAAGAGAGCGTGACTTTCATGCGATCCCGCACAACAACCTGACCATCCTCCACCACCGGCGTAGGGGTGATAGAGCCTACGGCAAGGATGGCGGACTCGGGCGGATTGATAACGGCGGTAAAGCTGTCGACATCGAACATGCCAAGATTGCTGACGGTAAAGGTGCCGCCGCTCAGATCTTCCGGGCGCAGCTTGCCGGTGCGTGCTGCCTCGGCCAGGCGCTGTGTTTCGCGTGCCAGGTCGAGAATACCGAGTTTATCGGCATGGTGTACCACCGGTACAATCAATCCCTGCTCCAACGCCACCGCGACCCCAATATGGATCTGTTTTTTCTGCAAGATGCGGTCCTCGGCAAAAGAGACATTCACCTCTGGCAGGCGTAACAGCGCCTGGGCGACGGCTTTGACGATCAGGTCATTGAAGCTCACTTTGACTGGAGTGGGAGCGTTAGCCGCGTATTCATTGATCTGCTGGCGCAACTGTGCGAGCTTGCCCGTATCAATCACGCTGGTGACATAGAAGTGGGGCGCGGTTTGCATGCTTTGCGTCAGCCGTCGAGCAATGGTGCGTCGCATTGTCGTCAGCGGAATTTCGAGCACGTCTCCCGCCTCGGCTGTTGCCACCGGCTCCGGCTCGGCGTAAGCTGCGGAGATTGGCAGCGCCTCGGGAGCGGTCGGCGCAGTTTGTTGCTGCGTTGTGATCGCGGCTTCGATATCCAGTTTGATGATGCGCCCATTGGGTCCGGTGCCACGCAGTTGTGCATAGTCGATATGGTATTCCTCAGCCAGGCGGCGGGCGACCGGCGAAATAAAGATGCGCCCGCGGTCGGAAGCTGTTTGTGTGCTGTGCAGTGATGGTGGAGCGGCAGTGGCACTAGTTGCAGTGCTGATCGAAGGAGAGCCGCCGGTTGGGGAGACAGAGGGCCGTAAATCGCTCTTCTCGTCCACCCCCTGATTGCCAACGGGCTTCGTGCCTGCAATGGAGCCGACCTGTCCTGGACCATCTACACTTTCCGGCAATGGTTCGTCGGCGGAGCCGACCAGCGCGATGCTTGAGCCAATGGGGGCCGAGTTGCCCTCGGGAACAAGGATCTTGCGCAGCACGCCGCTGGTGAAGGCTTCAATCTCGATATTGACCTTATCCGTCTCAACTTCTGCGAGGGGCTCACCTCTTTTGACCGGCTCTCCCTCTTTTTTGAGCCAGCGCAGGATCTTGCCCTCTTCCATTGTATCGCCCATCTTGGGCATCTCTACTGTTTTCATTTATCTTAACTCGCTAGCGGCGCGCGAGGGCCGCAGGTACAATTCTTTTCACCGCTTCGATAATATCTTCCTTCTTAGGCAACGCGGCTCGCTCCAGCACTTTGGAATAGGGCATCGGGACATCAGCGCCGGTAACATGTTGAATGGGAGCATCCATGTAATCGAAGGCGTTTTCGTAAATCAGCGCGGCCAGCCCCTGACCGGTCCCGTAGTATTTCCAGCCCTCTTCAGCGATAACTACCCTGTTGGTCTTTTTCACCGAGTCAACAATCAGATCAATATCGATGGGACGGACGCTTCTCAGGTCGATGACTTCGGCCTCAATGCCCTCTTTGGCGAG
>Ga0070741_10017992_pt1 | contig 11517 bp, 5 predicted proteins | sample Coa_R1_4_FD_66440 | JGI IMG/M metagenome (GOLD analysis project Ga0070741, IMG submission 66440) | Surface soil microbial communities from Centralia Pennsylvania, which are recovering from an underground coalmine fire - Coalmine... | ecosystem: Environmental > Terrestrial > Soil > Unclassified ...
AGGTACTCATAGAAGCCGTCCCCGTCCAGATCGGCCCAGTCGTCCTTCCAGCGCAGCGCGTCCAGCGCAGGATCGATCAATGGACGGATGAGCTCTTTGTCGCCGGTCCAGTGCCAGAGTTCGGCGAGCACCACCGGATAAAAGCCCGAGGTCGTGGCCGATCCGTAATAACGCGAGCGGGGGTTGAAGCCCAGCTTGGCCAGCGGACTGGTGTGGGCCTCGTGCAACATGCGTCCCGGCTGTTCATCGCGCCAGTCGTTCACCACGCGGCCCTGCAGCTTCGCCAGCAGCGGCAGCGTGCCTTGCATCATCTGCGAGCTGATGAGCGAGGCCTCCCAGGAAACCGTTAGCGAGTCGCGGCCGAAGAGCGCGACGAAGATCGGAATTCCCGCGGCCGGCACCCAGGCACGCTCGCCCAAATCGAGATCGTGCAGCCGCAGCCCCGCCAAATCATGCTTGCCCTGCTCCAGCGCGCCCACCACCACCGAGGTCAGCGTCTCGCTTACCGGCGAGCTGAACTGCGTCGACTCGTCGAGAAACGCCACCCTTCGGCTGTCGAAGAAGTTGTGCGTCGGTTGAAAGGCGTAGCAGTCGTACAGCGGAAGGTCCGGCTCGTCCTCCACGTGCGGATGCATACGAATGCAGGCGTGCCAGCATTCCATCGGATTCAGCGACACGGGAAAAACGATTGCTCGACCCGACCAGTTCGGCTGCGAGCTGCAGTTCGCGACCTCCACCGCCAGCGTGCGATGAATGCTGGGATCGCCTGTGTCTCCCTGGTGCTCATAATGGTGATGGGCAACGTAGTCGAAAAAGAGCTCCCAATTGCCGCTTGCATTGCGCCGCCAGAAGCGTTTCAGGTCGCCGAACTGCTCGCGCTTGTGCACGGTTTCGGCCTGGTCGGCAAAGTCGGCGTCCAGCTCCAGCTGCAGATGAAACGTCGCCTGCTCCTGCGTGAAATTGGTCAGATCGACATCTTCATGCACGCCATATCCGACGGTGCGCGACAGCCGCAGCTCCACGCTGCGCTCCGACACCTCCGCCATCTCTCCGCTGCCGCGGTCCTGCTGGTCAACATCCAGGCTATGCGGCAACTGAATGTAGTAGCCGAGCCAGGAATGCTGATCGACATTGGAAAGCGCGGCGGCCAGGGGCTCCGCATTGTCCATGCGCCAGCGATAGCAGGAAAGCATGCGGGTCTGGTGAACAAACAGGCCGCTCGTCGTATCGGGAACGATGAAACCGTTCAGGTTGGTGGACAGCACGGTCCGGCCCTGGCTGACTTCGAAGCTGTCCTCCCGCGGATGCAGCCGTATCAGCCTTCCCCTCCGCATCCTGGTGTTTTTCCCCGGACTAGGATTGCCGTTATTCTTCGACATACTCGATGGGAGTTTCCTAAGCCGCCTTTCTGAGCCGCGTCGGCCCGGTTTCCGCCGGCATTCTGGTCCACGTATACACTCCGGCAGCGGCGCCCAGCAGCGCTACCGCCAGCCACTTCCAGTGAGTTTCAGACCATAGCTCGAGACTCACCTTTCGCGCCTGCTCATCGAAGCTCCCGTGTGCGCCATGATCGCCGCGTAATGGTTTCCAAAGATTGTTAGGACGATTGGGATCTTCGGCGCCGTCATGCTGTTGCGAGTCGTAGCCGTTGCGGGCGAGGAAACGGTCCGCGAAAGACGGCGCGAGCTTATTGCCGAACACCGCCTCCACCACCGACCACGCGGCGTAATATTCCCGGCGCTCCGGATGATGCGCCGCATAGTAGATGGCGCGCGCCGCAACTTCAGGCTGATAGATCGGCGGCACCGGCTGCGCCTTGCGCGGCAGGCGGCTCTTCACCCAGCCAAACTGCGGCGTGTTCAGCGCCGGCATCTGCACCATCGTCGTTTGCACGTGGCTGCCGTCGTGCAGCAGCTCCGTGCGCAATGAGGCGAAGAAACCCAGCACCGCGTGCTTGGCCGCGCAATAGGCCGACTGCAACGGAATGCTGCGGTAAGCCAGCGCCGAGCCGACATGGACGATCGTTCCGTGATCGCGCGGCAACATGCGCTTCAGCGCCGCCAGCGTTCCGTAGACATATCCCAGGTAGGTGACCTTCGTGACACGCTCGTACTCCTCGGCGGTCATCTCCTTGATGGGAGAAAACACCGACGCCATTGCGTTGTTGACCCAGATGTCAATGGGGCCAAGTTTCTTTTCGACGCGCTCGGCGGCGGCCTCTACCTGCTCCGCGTCCGCCACGTCGGTTGGAATTACCAGGGCCTTGCCGCCCATCGCTTCCACTTCGCGGCGCGCACCCTCCAGCCCGTCGCGGCCGCGCGCCACCAGTCCCACCCAGGCCCCATGGCGTGCAAACTCGCGAACCGTTGCGCGTCCCACTCCCGCCGAGGCGCCGGTGATCACAACCACTTCACGTTTCTTCATCCCTGCACTCCCTTACACCAGCTCGCGAATTTTGTCGGACGCCACCGTAAGAGCGATCTTCTTGCGGTTAGGCTCGCCGCGGGCCAGCGACTCTGCGAAGTGCAGCGCCTGCGACCCCTTCACCTTCCCAGGAAGTGGCGGCTCGAACGGATCGACGACGGCCTCCAGAATTGCCGGGCCGGGAGCGTTCAAGAACTGCTCGACTGCCTGCCCGCAATTCTTCGGATCGTCCACCGAGTAGCCAACCCCGCCGCAAGACTGCGCGAAGCCCACGAAGTCAATGGGACTCAGGTCCACCCCATACTCGGGATTGCCGAGGAAGACCATCTGCTCCCACTTGATCTGGCCCAGCGTGTTGTTCTTGATAATGACGACCTTGATGGGCAGCTTGTATTTCACCGCGGTGGCGAAGTCGGCCATCAGCATGGAAAACCCGCCGTCGCCAACGAAGGCCACGCACTGCCGATCGGGATACGCCACCTGCGCGGCAATGGTGTACGGCAGGCCCGGCGCCATAGTAGCCAGATTGCCGGAGAGACTGTGCATCTGCCCGCGTTTGACGGGAATTTCACGGGCAAACCAGGTCGCGATGGTGCCGCTGTCGCAGCTCACGATGGCATCGTTGCGCAAACGCTTGCCCAGCTCCCAAGCCACCACCTGCGGCTTCATCGGCTTATCCATGCGCGTCGCGCGCGTCTCAATGGTCTCCCACCACTCCTTCATGCCGGCCTGCGCCTTCTCCAGGAAGCTGCGGTCCGACTTCTTCTTCAGCAGCGGCTTCAACTCCTGCAGCACGGTTTGCGATGCGCCCACCAGTCCGACTTCGATGGGATACCGCAGGCCAATCCGCATAGGATCGATGTCGATCTGCACGCCCCGAGCCTGGCCCGGCTTGGGCAAATACTCGATGTAGGGGAACGAGCTTCCCACGATGAACAGCGTGTCGCACTCCTCCATTGCCTCCTGCGACGGCTTCGTTCCCAGCAAGCCAATGGAGCCGGTCGTATAGGGACTGTCATCCGGCACCGTCGCCTTACCGAGCAGCGCCTTCACGATGGGAGCGCCGAGCGTCTCGGCGAACTCTTCCAGTTGATCGCCGGCCCCCAGGGCGCCGCGGCCCGCAAGAATCACGACTTTCTTGCCGTCGTTCAGGATGTCGGCCGCGCTTTGCAGCTCGGCACGATCGGGGATCTTGTAGCTCTGCACGCGGACCGAGCTGGTGTGGCCCTTGATGTTGCGCTTGGAGCGGTCCCAGCCGTGCACCTCCTGCTCCTGAAAGTCCACCGGAACGGTGAGGTGCGCCACTCCGCTGTAGGAAATTGCGGTGCGGCAGGCAAGGTCCACCATGTTCTCCATGTGCGTCGGGCCCATCACGCGCTCGTTGAAGACGCAGACGTCCATAAACAGCTTGTCGAGCGCTACGTCCTGCTGCGTACTGGTGCCAATCAAGTCGTGGAACTGCAACCCGGTGATGGCCAGCACCGGCGCGCCATCGAGTTTGGCGTCGTAGAGGCCGTTCAGCAGGTGAATGCCTCCCGGACCGGAGGTGGCCAGACAAACTCCCAGCTTGCCCGTGTACTTGGCATAGCCGCAGGCCATGAAAGCCGCCGCTTCCTCGTGGCGGACATGGACAAAGCGGATTTTGTCCTGATGGGTCCGCAGCGATTCCATGATCCCGTTAATTCCGTCCCCGGGCAGGCCGAAAATCGTGTCTACGCCCCAATCGAGCAGGCACTCTACCATCACATCTGACGCATTCATGATTGCCAAATCCCTTCCTGCTGAGTTGTTGTTCGCTAAGTGCACCTGCTGAGTTGTTGTTCGCTAAGTGCAGAGGTTGCACTTGCATGGATGCGGCTGGAAGGGGCATCTGTTTGCCGCCTCGAAGAACAAAGCCGAGCAGCGCAAGCGGCAGCAACTCGCGAGAGCAGCGCCGCTTACTTATATCGTATTGCGATATAACTTCGGAAAACCAGTTCTCTGCCGGCGACATCCCTAACAAGAGAACAGGCCAGCGAGAACCGCGCACCGACCCGCCGCAACTGGCGGGAGATGGTGATGCCGTCCTGCGCCGCTCGACAAACTCCAGGGTTCTTACCAATCGGTTTCGCGCCGGTGCCAAGTCGACGTATGATCCTCGGTCGAGGGCCGCCCCCGGTTCCCCTTGTCGCTCTAAGTTCGCCGCCGATGCAAGTTGTGCCGCCGGAAAGGGAGACTTGATGTTAGCCAGCAAAACTCCGCTCATTACCCCTGACGATCTAACGACCTCTCACGCAAGCCGCACCCCCAATGCCGCCGCGGTCGACATCGGTGCGTTGGGGGCGGAGCTGCGCCGCAACGTGGAGGGCGAAGTCCGCTTCGATGCGGGGAGCAAGGCAATGTACGCGGTCGACGCCTCCAACTACCGGCACGTGCCCATCGGCGTAGTCGTTCCCAAGTCCAAAGAAGACGTTGTGCAGACCGTCGCCGCCTGCCGCAAGTATGGAGCGCCTGTCCTGTCGCGTGGAGGCGGCACCAGCCTGGCCGGCCAGTGTTGCAACGTAGCCATCGTGCTGGATTGGTCGAAGTACATGCACGGGGTGCTGGAGGTGAACACCCACGAGCGCTGGGCACGCGTGCTTCCCGGCACGGTATGCGATGAGCTGCGCAAGCGGGCCCTCAAAGAGAGCAACAATTTGCTGACCTGGGGCCCCGATCCGGCCACCCACAACCATTGCTGCTTCGGAGGCATGATCGGCAACAACTCCTGCGGCGCGCACGCCCAGATGTCAGGCAAGACCGACAACAACATCGAAGAGCTCGAGGTGCTGCTCTACGACGGCACCCGCATGACCGTGGGATGGATGACGGACGGCGAACTGGAAGACCGTATGCGGCGGGGCGGCCGCGAAGGCGACATCTATCGGTACCTGAAGTCGCTGCGCGATCGATATGCCGAGCTGATTCGCGACAAGTATCCGCCGATTCCCCGCCGCGTCTCCGGCTACAACCTCGATCAACTGCTGCCCGGCGAAGATGGCCGCTTCAATGTGGCGCGCGCGCTGGTCGGCAGCGAAGGCACGCTGGTCACGATACTGGAGGCCAAGTGCAAGCTGATCGACGCCAAGCAGGAGCGCGTGATCTTGATGCTCGGCTACCCCGACGTGTACGAGGCTGCCGACCACGTGATGGATATCGATCCATTCCAGCCCACGGCGCTGGAGGGAATCGATTACCGGCTGTACGAAAATATCGAGAAGAAGGGCGGGCCGCACCGCCGCTTCCTGAAGCTCCTGCCCGAGGGCAGGGGCTGGCTGATGGCGGAGTTCGGCGCGGACAAGAAAGACGACGCGCTCGATTTAGTGCACCGCGTCATGGACACGCTAAAGGGCAAGCCGAACGCGCCTCACATGCGGCTGTTCACCGAGAAGGAGGACATGGAGCACATCTGGGCGGTGCGCGAATCCGGCTTGGGTGCGACCGCGTTTGTTCCCGGCGAGCCCGATACCTGGCCGGGATGGGAGGATTCAGCCGTCGCGCCGGCGAAGCTTGGCGGTTACTTGCGCGAGTTGCGCGCGCTATTCCAGAAGTATGGGTACAATCCGGCGCTCTACGGTCACTTTGGGCAGGCCTGCGTGCATTGCCGCGTCAATTTCGAGATCACCACCGAATCGGGGATCAAGCACTGGCGCTCCTTTATGGAAGAAGCCACCGACCTCTGCGTGAAATACGACGGCAGCCTCAGCGGAGAGCATGGCGACGGGCAGGCGCGCGCCGAGTTCCTCGACAAGATGTTCGGTGCGGAGCTGATTCAGGCTTTTCGCGAATTTAAATCGATCTGGGATCCGGACTGGAAGATGAATCCGGGCAAGGTCGTCGATCCGCGACGCATGGATGAAGACCTGCGTCTGGGCGCCAACTATCAACCGTGGGAGCCGGCCACGCACTTCCGCTATCCCGAGGACCACGGCAGCTTTGCGCACGCCGCATTGCGCTGCGTGGGCATCGGTAAGTGCCGGCGCAAGGAGGGCACGAAGCCAGGTGACGACACTATGTGTCCCAGCTTCATGGTGACGCACGAGGAGCGGCACACCACACGCGGACGCGCGCACCATCTGTGGGAGATGTTGCATGGCGACGTTATCTCTGAAGGATGGCGCGACGAGAATGTGAAAGAGGCGCTCGACCTTTGCCTGTCGTGCAAAGGATGCAAGGGAGATTGCCCGGTCAATGTCGACATGGCGACTTACAAGTCGGAGTTCCTGTCGCATTACTGGGAGGGCCGCATGCGGCCGCGCCACGCCTACGCCTTTGGATGGATCGACCGCTGGGCCAGGCTCGCTTCATTAGCGCCCGGCTTGGTGAACCTGTTCACGCAGCTGCCCGGTTTGAGTGCGATCGCCAAGAAGACCGCCGGCATGCCGCTCGAGCGTCAGATTCCGGCATTCGCCCCTGAAACCTTCAAAGCGTGGTTTCGCAAACGCGGCGTGCGCAATCAAGGCCAGCCCAAAGTCATCCTCTGGGCCGACACCTTCAATAACTACTTCCTGCCGGAGACGGCGCAGGCTGCCGTCGAGGTGCTGGAGCACTTCGGCTTTCAGGTTACGGTTCCACAGCAACACTTGTGCTGCGGCCGTCCACTGTACGATTACGGATTTCTCGACCGGGCCAAGCAGTACCTGTCCCGGGTGCTCGAAACGCTCGCTCCGGAAATCGAGGCCGGTACGCCGATGGTAGTGCTGGAGCCGAGCTGCTGCTCGGTCTTTCGCGATGAGCTTAACGGCCTCATGCCCGAATCCCGCCGCGCGCATCGGCTGATGGAAAGCACCTTCACGCTATCGGAATTTCTGGAGCAGAAGGTCAAGAATTACCAGCCTCCTCAATTGAAGCGCAGAGCAATTGTGCAGGGGCATTGCCATCAGAAGGCGATCATGCGGCTGTACGACGAAGAAGCCGTCATGAAGAAGATGGGCCTCGACTTCCAGGTCCTCGCCTCCGGCTGTTGCGGCATGGCCGGCTCGTTCGGCTTCGAGCAGGACAAATATCGCACTTCGATGGACATTGGAGAGCGCTCCATGCTCCCTGCCGTCCGCAAAGCCGGGCTCTCCACCCTGGTCATGGCCGACGGGTTCAGTTGCAAAGAACAGATCCAGCAGAACACCAACCGTCACGCTCTACATCTTGCTGAGGTCCTGCAGATGGGAATTCATCGCGGCGAGGCACTGCAGCAGATGCATCCGGAATCGCCGTCGGTGCGGAAGCGGGTCGAAGCTCAGCGCCGCTCCATGGTGCGCGCGGGCATAGCGATGGGTGTCGCCTTTGCCGGCGCTGCTCTGCTCTGGGGCCGCATTCGCGCCTCGCGTTGACAGCGGCGAACTCGGCCCCACTTTTGCCGCAGATAACTTTTACTGCGGATAACTTTCCAGCATGTAATTGCAGGTCCCGTTGGTCGGCTGTGTGGGCAGCGGCGGTACCTGCAGCATCTGCGGCGAGTCGAAGTCGAACGGGCCGTTCACCGGGTCCGTCAGGTCGGCCGCGCCCGCATCACGGAAGGTCATAGCGCGCAATCCGAACCGGGTTTCGATCAGCTTCAATATGCTCGTGAAGTCCGTCGGCTGATGCCACACGAAGTGCGGCTTCGACCAGGGTGATACCACGACGACCGGCAAGCGGAACCCAGTCACGTTGAACAACCCATGAATGTAGATCTGGGGCTGCAACGATATCGGAACTTTGTCGTCGGGTTGCGGCGCCAGGATCGGCGCTACGTGGTCATAGGTCCCGCCACCCTCGTCGTAACTTAGGATGAACACCGAGTCGGGCCACGCAGCGCTGGACAGCAGAGGCGTAATGATCTGCTGCACCCGCTGCGCTCCCTTCTGAATGTTGTTGCCCGGATGGTCGTCGTAGCCGGTCGCGCTGGCGCGCTCAATGAACACGACCTGTGGCAAGTCCTGATCGGCACTCGGACTCGCCAGAATGTCGTAATACTCCTGGATATTGCGAACATTCGCCTGAATGCTGGGGTCCTGGTAGTCAAGCCACTGCACCAGGAAAGTGCTGTTGTCCTGATAGTAATACCGCCAGTTAATTCCGGCCTGCTGCATGTAGCGAAAGATCGTGGGACGCACGAACATCAGGTTATTGGGGCCGGGCGTGAAGATGTTGCCGTACGAGGTGCCCGCGAACAGGTACGCGCGGTTGATGATGGTGGCGTCGGGCACGGGAGAATAGAACGTGTCGCTGGTGTCGAACTGGGTCGCCAGTTCGTAATAGAACGGCAGGTCGGTCCAATCGTAATAACCCAGCGGCCGCGTGTCGGTCGTATCGTACTGTGACGCCCCGGTGGTAAACAGAAACTTGTCCATCAGGTATTGCGAGTTCGCCGTCAGGTGCAGCCAGTCCCCTCCCACCAGGTCCATGTCCATGTGGCTCTCGTTCCAGTTGGGATTCAAGCCTTCGATACATTCGGTGCGTTGATGAAATGGCGGGAACGCCTGCCCACTGGGGTTCATCAACGTGTATCCCGGCGGCAGGTTGTGGAGATCGTTGACGTCGCTGAGTTGCGCCCCCGGAATCTGGTCGACGTCGACGCGATAGGTAGCCAACATGCCGAAGATGTTGTCGAACGAGCGGTTCTCCTGCAGCAGGTAGACGATGTGGTTCAGGCTCGTGACGTCACCCGTCCCTATGACAATCTTGGCCGGCGCCGACAGGTGATCGCCGAACCGGTCCGTCGCCGTGCACATGTATGTCGTCGACTGCGTCGGACGCACCGTCACCGCACCGCTCAGCGCCGACATGTACCCGATACCCTGATCGATCCGTACCGAGGCTGCATTGCTTGCGCTCCAGGAGATCGTCACCGGCTGCCCCGGACGCGGAGTAGCCGGACTTGCACTGCAAGCCAGTGACATGCCGCCGCGCACCTCGACCGCCGCCGCCGTGGAATAGCTTTGCCCCTGGTAAGGACCCGTCGCGCCGACCCGGAACGTCCTGCTGCTCCCCAGTGGCGGCGTCACATAATTGCCGCTGCAGACCGCTCCATTGCAGTGATCGGCCACCAGCGGCGTCACGGAATGCTCCGGCAGCGTTACCAGAAAATATGAGCTGCCGTTGTTCGGCCCCGAAAAAGTCAAGCTCACCGATTGCCCGGCCGCGACCTCCGACCTCGATGCCGCAACTGTGACCGGCACAACCGTCAACTGCGCCGCCAGCGACGGCGTCCCTCCCGACGCGGTGCGTGCCGGCACTCCGCGATAGACGGTGCTCGCCGCGGGAGCAACCTGGACATAGTGTGAAGCGCTCAGCGGCAACGTCTCTCCGTCTTCCTGCTCCGCAAGCAGGCTGGGTATAACGGAGAACGAGCTCGCATTGTTGATCTGCCAGTTGAACTGAACAAATTGACCGGGTGCGGCGACGATGGGTTGCACTTCGAAGTGTTCCCTATTTCCGCCTGTATCGCTCGCCGACTGCGCGAACATCGTGGCGCTCAAAGTTAAAAGGAAAATTAGAAGAAAGTAGGTGAGAGATTTCCCGGAAAACCACATGGCGGCCAGCCTCCTCGGTCCGGTGTGCAACCCGAAACCGCGATACCTTGTTCGATTCGGGGTAAGTAGTTGCTGGTTGTACGCCTGCTTCGTAACAGCTCGCTGTCAGCGGCGATTTGCCGGTGGTGCGCTGCAACAGCTTCTCGCGAATATGTGAGGTTGCCTGGCTCGCTCGTCGTATACACTGCTGACGCTGTAGTAGATCGCACTCTGAAAGCTAGCTTGAGATACCATCTCTGATGTGCTGTTACTCCGCTTGTAGGCTCCCGCATTAATATTCCGTTACTCTGGAGTTAGCTATGGCCTTGATCTCCGATGCCGCCGTACAAGAGCTGTTGGCAGGGCGTTACGTCGCGTCGCTTGCGACCGTAAACACGGACGGGACGATCCACATGGTGGCAGTGTGGTATTGGTTCGACGGCGCGAGCATATTCGTCGCCACGTCCGGGCGCAGCCGCAAAGCCAGAAACTTGCATTCGAATTCCAAGGCCTCATTGATGATCGATTCGCGCGATCCTGCGGCATCACGGGGCGTCTGTGTTTCAGGTACAGCGCAGTTGCTGACTGGCGCATCCTCGCGCGAGTGCAATGAGAAGATTCACCGCAGATATCTGAGTGCTGCCGCGCTCGCGGACACGAAAGTAGGTCCTGTCTTCGCAGAATGGGATGACGTGACCGTGCAGATCACTCCGGCTTCAGTCATCGCCTGGGATATGCGGGAGGCAGATCGGCTGGCATTCGGCGGCGCATTTCAGCAGCATCCGGACTATCTGCTGCCGCTCGAACGGTGACGCCGCCGCGGGCGAAGACACTGCCGATATCAGGCTTCGTCAGCTCGCGGTGAAGATACGGTTTACTGACCTGCCCTACGGCGCGAAGTACCCGAAGCCATCCAGAATCAAATTCGTCGCATTGGGCGCGAACACATCCAGCCATCCGTCGATGTTGGGCACGATGGCCAGGTTCGACGTGATCACCCCGTCGGCCGCATTGAGCGTCGAGGTCGATGGCCGCATCTCCGTCGTTGGCCAGATCGTCAGGTATTGCAGCGGCCCCTGCGGCACTACGGTCGCATTCATCACGTAGACCTCCGCCTCGGCCAGGCCGCAGCCGCTGTCCACGATGTCGAACAGCGCGGTCCCCTGGAAGGCGCCTCGTCCTGTACGCGTGTCCAGCGCCCGGCACGGCGTGATCGTATACAGCGACATGCCGCCCGGCCCAATCGGCGCGAAGTAGCCGTTCACGTCAACCAGCATGTCGGTGTCATCGCTGGCATAGGCCGCGATCTCGCCGCCCACCCCGCCAGTTACCAGCGCCGCGTTCGCCGTCGTCGCGCCTGTCTGCGCATTCAAGGTGGAGACCAGCGGCCGCTGCTGTCCCTCCGGCCACACCGTCAGATATCCCAACGTGCGATGCGGCAGCGCGGTCACGTTCAGCGAATACGCCAGCGCAGTCGAAGGAACGCCGCATGCGCCCAGCACAGAAAAGTCGCGCTCCTGCCCGCCGCTCAGATACGGCGCATTCGGCCCGCGCGTATCGATCATCCGGCACGAGCTCAGCGGAT
>Ga0070741_10017993_pt1 | contig 11517 bp, 8 predicted proteins | sample Coa_R1_4_FD_66440 | JGI IMG/M metagenome (GOLD analysis project Ga0070741, IMG submission 66440) | Surface soil microbial communities from Centralia Pennsylvania, which are recovering from an underground coalmine fire - Coalmine... | ecosystem: Environmental > Terrestrial > Soil > Unclassified ...
GTCGCTGCCGTGCTCGGCATGCTGCGCAATGTATACCGCCTCCAGGACGGCGATCCGGCCATCGTCATCTCGCCGCGCGGCCTGCAATTCCGCCCCGCAGTGCTCGGCGAAACGGCGCGAATCCCCTGGAGCGCCATTCGCGGCGTCGCATCGAAACGTCACAAGAACATGCGCTATCTCGTCTTCGAGGTCGAGGAAGCCGACCGCTACGGCGTAGCTGCCGGGTTATTCGGTCATTGGCGGCCGCTCGCCGCCCGTGGCGCTCCGACGGGCCGCGTGGCATTCACCGTGCCTATGTCGGGCGCCGCCTGGACCCGCCTCGATGCGCTCGTGCATCGCTATTTCGCACGCTACGCCACCCCATCCGCCAACCATCAGGTGCCCCATGTCGCTGCTCAAGCGTCTCGTTCTGTGTTTCGCGCTGTTCTCGATGCTGCCGCCCGCACTGCCCGCTGAATCTGCGTCCTCGTCCGCCGCGACGGCACGCAACGAACGTCTCGTCGCCGACGCGAAAGCCGTGGTCGCCGACCTCGCGTCCGACAAATTCGACGCGGTCGCCGCTCGCTTCGACGCGAAGATGACGGCGGCCCTGTCCGTCGAAAAACTGCGCAGCACCTGGCAATCGCTCGTGGCGCAAGTCGGGGAATTCCGCCGTGCCGGCGATGCGCAGGCGAGCGAGCACGATGGATTTTTCGTCGTGGTCATCCCCTGCGAATTCGCCAGCGCGACGTTCGATGCGAAGATCGCCTACGATGCGGACGGCAAGATGGCCGGTCTGTTCCTGACGCCGCACGCGCCGCCGCCGAGCGCCTACGTGGCGCCCGGCTACGTCGATCCGGCCGCGTTCGCGGAGCGCGATGCGCGCGTAGGCACCGGCGCGCTCGCGCTCGAGGCCACGCTCAGCATGCCGAAGACGCCGGGCGAGCACGTGGGCGTCGTGCTCGTGCACGGCTCGGGACCGCACGATCGCGACGAGACGATCGGTCCTAATCGCGTCTTCCGCGATCTCGCCGGCGGCCTCGCCTCGCGCGGCATCGCCGTGCTGCGCTACGAGAAGCGCACGCAGGCGCATCCGGAAGCCTTCGGCTCGAAGGATTTCACGGTCGACGACGAAACGGTGAACGATGCGCTCGCTGCCGCCGCGCTGTTGCGCACGACGGACGGCGTCGATCCTCACCGCGTTTACGTCGCCGGTCACAGTTTGGGAGCGATGATGGCGCCGCGGATCGCACAGCGCGACGGCAAGCTCGCGGGGCTCATCCTGCTCGCTCCGCCGGCGCGCCCGCTCGAAGACATCGTCGTCGATCAGCAACGTTACCTCGCCTCGCTCGATCGCGAGCACGGCGACGCCGAGCGCGAGAAGGCGCTCGCCGAAATCGTGCGCGGGCGGGACGAGATCAAGCGGCTCGATGCCGAAACGCCGCCGGCGAGGCCGCTCTTGCTCGGCCTGCCGGCGCACTACTGGCTCGACCTGCGCGACTACGATCCGGTCGCCGTCGCGCGCGCGCTGAGCGTGCCGATCCTCGTGCTGCAAGGCGCACGCGATTTCCAGGTCACCGCGCCCGACTACTCGCGTTGGCAGTCGGCGTGCGCCGCGACCTCGCGCATCGCGTGCAAGTCCTATCCGGAGCTCAATCACCTGTTCATCGCCGGAGCGGGCGCATCGACGCCGGCCGAATACTCCGTAGCGGGGCATGTGGCCGCCGCGGTCGTCGAGGACATGGCCGCGTGGGTGCAGCCGCACGCGCCGCGCGCGTAGACTTGTTTCGTGGACCCTCACACCGACCTCTCACCGCCGCGCTCGCAGCGGCCCCTACCGGAACTCGTCGCCGCCGCGCACGCGCTCGGCGTGCCGCGCGATTACGGCCGTACGCGCGGACTCAAGCGCGTGCGCGAGCCTGCCCGGCTCGCGTTCATCGGTCACGATACGCAGGCCCGTCCGCAGTGGCTCGCGCCTCCCGCCGCGCGTGCGTGGGGGCGCATGCGCGAAGCGGCGCTGAAGGACGGCGCCGTGCTCGAGGTCGTCTCGGCATTCCGCAGCGTCGAGTATCAGCTCGGCATTCTCGAGCGCAAGCTCGCACGCGGCCAGCACATCGACGCGATCCTGCGCGTCAGCGCCGCACCAGGCTACAGCGAGCATCACAGCGGCCGCGCACTCGACCTCACCACACCCGGATTCGCGGCGCTGGAGGAGGAATTCGAGCGCTCCGCCGCATTTGCGTGGTTGTGTAAAAATGCACAGGTATACGGCTTCAAGCTGAGCCTCGCGCGCGACAACCCGCACGGCATCGCCTACGAGCCATGGCATTGGTGTTGGGCAAGGAGGCAACTCAACCGGACGCAATATTCGCGCATCCGCTGATCCAATCGCGCATGCGTCCTATCTCGCACAGCCGGATATTCAGGAACAGCTCGTCCTTCTCACCGCGCGCCACCCGTGCTTCTGTCCAGCGCCGATCCACATCGAGCTGCTCAAGCGCTTTGGTAGGTTGGCCGAGATCGTTCCACAACACCGCCGAAAACACGGTCGCATCGATGCTGCCGGGTCCGCCCGGCCCCACTCGCCCCGGAAACGCCGGCAGGTCCTGCAGCCGTCGAGCCAGCTTCTCGGGCGTGTCGATCAGCGCAAAGTAGGGCGTGGCATGGCTCTGCACGCAGTGGAAGACGTCTTCCGCCCAGCGAGCGCTCTCCACCGTACTCATGCATTTCCAGCGGTTGAACGTGTGCGCGAAGTCGCCGAGCTTCGGTTCCCAGACGGCTAGCAGCCATTCCAAGGGGGTGTGTATTACCCATGTCGGTTCCGCGCAAGGACGCACGCGGTTGCGCGGATTGAGGTTTGCGCATTCCCAAAGGTTGAGGCGGTTGTTCACCTCGGTCTGTCTTGCGGACGTTACGACGAGCGGAACACGGATTCGGAAGTGTCCGCGCGGCGGAGGCAGGCCATCGGGCGCCGCGCCGATCTCGAACTCGTACCCCTCGAAAGCGGGTTTGCGCCAGCGGAAACCCGCAGCTTCATCAAACCCCGCCGGCGAAAATCCCATATCGGAAAGCAAGCTTCCGAACCGTTCGATGAATGGATGGAATTCCAAGCCACCCCAGAACTTCTTTCTTTCCCTGACGGCACGATCGAACATCCTGTGTGACCCTTCGCTTATCTATCTGCCAGGTACGCCGAGAGCCGATCCGAAAACGGTGCGAGCGAACCCATGGCGTTTCAAGAGCGTGGGCAACATTGCCTCGATACGATCGTGCATTGAACGTCCCTGTGTTCCCATAGCAACGACCGTCGCCTCTCCGGCTGGAGAGGCGACGGACGAGAGAGATCAACCGCCCGGCGTGAAATTCACGACGGTCTGGTTGCCTTGCGTCGCCGCGTGCGGGTCGACGACGAGCGGGTGGTAGTTGCCGGTGAGCCAGAGCAAGAGCTGGCTCGCGTAGTTGGGATCGCCCAACACGGCGCTTTCGCCGCCCGGGATCACTTCGACGGCACTGATCGGTGAGCTCATCTGGCCGACGAAACGGCGGCCGGGTGCCGTAGCGCCGCTGAACATGAAGTCGTCGACGCCGCTCACGCGCAGCGAGCCGCCGCCCGGGTTCACCGTTTCGAACGCGCTGTCGCGCGCCAGGCCGGGAAGCTCCGGCGAGAGATCGGTGAAGCCGTACGGATTCGGCCCCGGGATGTTGAAGACGCTGCCGAGCGGATGAACGAGCACGAAGCGGTGCAGCGCGCCCCAGTGGTACGTCGAGAGATCCGTCGACTGCCCGTACGCCGCCGCGAAGCTGCTGCCGCTCAGCTGATCGAGCGCGTCCTGCAGGCTCTTCAGCAGTACGTAGTCGCGCGCGGAGGCCGCGTCGGGAGCGCCCTGGACCGCGAAGAAATTGATGCCCGACGCGCCATGCCCGCCGAGCAGCGGGAAGGCGTCGAGCAGGAACTTGAGCGCGGTGTACGCACTGTCGTCGCCGGGCAGGTAGTCGGTGAGGCCGTAGTTCGTGAGCGTACCGTCGACGACGTTCTTGATCGCGTTGCTGCGCCACATGAAGAAGAGCGTCGCGGCGACGCTGTTGTCGAGCTGACTCTGGCTCGGCTTCTTCGTCGCACCCGGAATGTCGCCGGCGTCGAAGCCTTGGGCGAGACCCGTCGGCGAAGACAGGTCCCATGCGGTCAACCGCGAGATCGCCTGCGAGACGCCCGAGTTCGGATCGCTCGCGAACTGCGCGAGCGGCGCCCACGTGCTCGTCGAAGCGTTCTGATATGCCGCGAGCAGGTACGGCAGCACGAGCTCGGCGTCGACGGGCTGCGTGTTGAGCTGCACCTGCTCGATGTCGCTCATCGTTATCTTGTGGCCCGATGCGACCATCGACGACAGCAAACGGTCGATGCGGCCCATGCGGTAAGCGTCGTAACCGTAGTTCAAGTAGTAGATGCCGCCGTTCGGTCGCAGCTGGTTGAACGGATTGTTGTCGAGCGTCACGCCGATCGGATCGTTGTTCGCGTTGGCGAAATAGCCGGCCGCGGGATCGATGACGTGCGGCATTTCGGACGCCGGCATGATCTCGTACGGAATCGCCTGGTTCGGCTGCGGGTTCTGCACGTCGAGCCAGTCGTTGTGCAAGGCGCCCGATCCGTCGCGGATGAAGAACGGCGGGTTGCCGTTGAACTTCTGCTGGTTCTGCAAATCGTCGCGGATCGGGTTCTCGGCGCTCGTGAAATACGCGATGTGGCCGGCCGTGTCGGCATAGGCGAAGTTCTGCGAGCCGAAATCGAAGTACGTGAGCGCGTTCTGGAAATCGGCCATGTTCTGCGCCGTGTTGATGAGCTTGAACGTCTTGAGCTCGAACGTCGCGCCCCAGCCCGTGTAGGCGATCGACAGGCCGCACGTGCGCGACGGGCTGCCGGTCTGACCCGTCAACGAGCAGTGCCCTGGGGTGTCGATCTCGACGACGGGACCGTTGTTCCTGCGCGGTACGATGACGGTCACGGCGCCGTTCGTGTAGCCGATCGAGTTGTCGCGCGCGATCGTGTCGGTCTGGCCGGCGACCATCTGGTTGACGTAGAAACTCTGGAACACCCAATCCACGGGTTCGAGGTTTCCGTTGTGGATCGTGGCCACCGGCAGGCCGTAGCTATTGAGCGCGAACGTCTCGAGGAAGGTGTCGGTGACGTCCATCGGATTGACGGTGCTGCCCCAGCAGATGTTGCTGTTGCAACCCTGGATGATGCCGGGCGCACCGGGCACGCTGACGCCCGTGACGTTGAGGCCGTCCGCCGAGATCAGGTGCATCTCGATGAAGATCGGCGGCAAGGCGAGCGTGAGGTGAGGATCGTTGGCGATGAGCGGCTTGCCCGAGGCCGTGACGCTGCCGCTCACGGCAAGCTCGTTGCTGCCGCCGCGGCCCAGGCGCGGATGCAGGGTCGGCGCGATGAACGGGTTGCCGGCGATCTTGGCGCGATAGGACTGCGCGAGCTTGAGCGCTTCGTCGTCGATGCTGACGCTGCCCATCGCGGCGAGCGCCTTGGTCTGGCTCGCGAGCCTCGCGGCCGTGTCGCTCGGCTGGAAATTCGCAATCGTGATGTGGTCGTCGGGCGGCGCGAAACGGTGGGTGTCGCCGAAGAACAGGGCGTTGACGTCGACCTTCGCAGCCGTCGCGGCTTTCGAATACGCGGCGAAATCGATCGTGTTCTGGATGTCGAGGTCGAACGAAAGCTGGAACGCGAGGCCCTTGCCGACGACGAGCGAATCGACCGGCGACCAGGGTTCGGCGCGCGTCAGCATGAGCGCTCCGTACTCGGGCGGCAGCGCCTGCGTCTGCAGCCAGAAGTTGACGCCATCGGCGTAGGCCTTGAGCCAGCCGCGCGTGTCGTCGTCGAGCGCATCCCAGGTGAGCCAGGCGGCGCGGCGCAGGCCGAGCGTGCGCGTCTGCACGTCGTTGGCGAGCGCCGCCGAACCGACGAGCTCGGCCAGCGTGCCGCTCGCGGCGCGGCGGTCGAAGTCCATCTCGAAAAAGCGCGCTTTCGCCTGCGCGTAGCCTTGCAGGAACGCGGCGTCGTTCTGCGTCGCGGCCTGGATCGTCGGCGTGCCGAGCGCGTCGTAGGAGATGCTGCCCGGCGCGGACAGGCCGGGCGCCGCGATCGCCGACGTCGTCGCATGCGCCGGCAGCGCAAATGCTATACAAATAGACAAAGGAAAAAATATACGGCCGCACCGGCCGCCTCGCGAAGCTGACATGGCTCCCCTCCCTCGGTATGCGTGGGTGTTCGTGTGAAACGACCGTTCGAGGGGATTATGCGCCGACGCGCAGGGAGCGCCAATGGGTCAGGTTTTTGCGGCGGCGCACAAGGCGACGCCGAGCAGAATCCAGCCGCCGATCAAAGCCGCGCCGCCGAACGGCGTGACGACGCCGAGGACATGCGGCGCGCCGAGCGCCAACGCATAGAGGCTGCCGCAGAACAGCAGGATGCCGGCGCAAAAGGCCATGCCGGCGGCGGTCGAGACGCGCCGTCCGGCCGGCGCGAAGCCGGCCACGGCGACGAGGGCGAGCGTGTGCCAGAAATGGTACGCCACCGCGGTGTGCCAGATGTCGAGCGCCGAGGCGTCGAGCGTGCCGCGTAGCGCGTGCGCGCCGAACGCTCCGAGCGCGACGGCGGCGGCACCCGAGGCCGCCGCCGCGATCGCAAAGCCGCGGATCACGCTCCCTTGGCCGCAGGCTTGGGCGGCGTTTTGGCCGCGGGCTTGGCCTCCTTGGCGGCGTCGGGCTTCTTCGTCTCCACCGGCTTCAGCATGTCGTCCATGGTCTTGTTGATGTTGCTGAACTTGTAGCCGGGCAGCACGAACGTCCAGCCCGAGAACGTCTTGTTGAGCGTCTCGACTTCCTTGTTCAGCGCATCGAGCTTGTCCCGGCGATCCTTGGCCGGGTCGGAGACCGCGAGCGGCTTGGCGATCTCGGTCTGCGACGCCGCTTTGGCGTTGGCCTGCGCCTCGGGACCGCTCGTCGACTTCTCTTCGGCAAGCTTCTTGTTCGCGGCGTCGACGGCGGCATCATAGTCCGCCTTGGCCTTGGCCTGATCCTTGTCGATCTGCGCATTGGCCGCTGCCGTGTCGAGCCGCGCGGCGAGCTCGGCATAGTCCTTGCCGTCCTTGTCCCAGGCGGTCACGTCGATGACGAGCCCGTCGAATGCCGCATATTGCGCTTTGTATACTTTGTCGGGAGGCGGCATGTCCTTGGCCGGGAAGACGTCGTCGGCCTTGAGACCGGCCAGCGTCGAGGCGAGCCCGTTCGCGGCGAATTCGGAGCTGACCTCGCGCCCCTTCGGCACGTCGGCGACCTTGAAGTTCGCATCGCCGGGCTGCTCCTTGGCCGCCGCGAGCGTCTTGCCGTCGGGGTTCGTGAGCGTCACCGACTTCAGCCGGTTGGACGGGATGTCGGCGAGATCGCGCATCTCCCAGTCCGCCGTGTTCTTGGCGACCGCGATGTTGCCCTTGGCAAGCCAGCTTTGCGCATCGCCGTCGCGGCGCACGAACGTCCCGCCGCCGCCGGCGCCGTTGTAGTTGCCGACGATGAGCTTCACGGGCTGCGGCAGACCGGCGAGTTCCACGAGCACGCCTTTGGCGTCCTTGTCCTTGACGTCGTCGACGCCGAGCTCCGCGTACAACTTGGGGTTCGAGGTCTTCTGTTCGAGGATCGTGGCCTGGTCGAGCTTGATCAGGAACTCGCGGATCTTGGCGAGATCGGCCGGATAATTCGCCTTCTCGACCACGTTCCAGGCGTCGCCTGTGCGCTTGAGCGTCGCGAGCGTCTTGCCCTCGGCGCCCGTCAGCGTGATCTGGTTGACGTCGTTGACGTGATCGTGCAGCTCCGGCAGCAGCGCCTTCGGCTTCTCGTTCGCCTCGCTTTCGGGCCGCCGCGAGACGTTGATGGCGATCGCCGCCGCGAGCGCCACGATGGCGGCGCCCGCGAGGTAGGTGAGAGTCTTTGCGTTCATGGCGTCCTCCTCAAGCGGCGCTGCGGCGGCGCTTCGCCAACGCGAACGCCAGCGCGCCGATCGTGATCAGGATCGGCATCAGGCCGATGTCGATGAACTTGAGCCGCGCGCCGAGCGCTTCGATGCGCTCGTCGAGGCTGTGCCGCACCTGGCGCAACTGCTTGCGGATCTCGACCTTCTTCTGCAAGAAGTTCGTGAGCTCCTGCTGCTGCTCGGGCGAGAGGATCATTTCGCTGCCCTTGCTCTTGCCGCTCTGCAGTTCCGTGAGCTTGCGCTCGGTGTCGTTGAGCTCCTGCTCGAGCTCCTGCTCCTTGTCGCGGAAACTGTTCTCGGCGGCGCGGCGCATGTCCTCCACGCGCGTGAACGGACGCTGCGACGTGGCGCGGCCGCGGATCGAGATGAGATCCGACGAACCGGTCAGGTTGTCGACGGCGTTGATGAAGAAATCGCCGTTGTTCGCGAACGCGTTCATGAGTTTCTGGCCGAAGAACGGCTGCACCTGCACCCAGAGGCGGTTCGTCAGCAAGTCGGTGTCGGCGACGAGGACGATCTCGCCGTTCTCCTTGGCCTCGGCGAGATGCCCTTCGTCCTTGCGCTCGGGGAAGGCGCTCGCGAACTTGCCTTCGAGCCGCGCCGCGATCACGTGCGCCTTGTTGCCGGGCTGGTAGGCGACCAGAAGCTGGCTAGGATCGGGCAGGAACTTGATGCGGTCCGACGGCACGACCATCGAGTCGGTGCTCGTCTGGATCAGCGGCACGAGCTTGTTCTTGGAATCCTTCGCGAGCTCGAAGAAGCCGGCCGAGGAAACGTTGATCGTGTCGAGATTCGCGGTCGTGACGTCGTCGCCGTTGAGGTCGCGCTTGCCGAAGCCCATGATCGCCGCATCGAGCACGGGCGGAGCGCCCTGCGCCATGCTGATCTGCAAGCCGTGCGCGCGGTCGATGACGGCCTTGTGCGCGTCGTACTCGACGCCCCAGGCCTTGAAGAGCTTGGGCAGGTCGGAGGACTTGTCGGCGAACATCGCCGCCTGCGGATTGCTCGGATCGGCGCCCGATTCGTCCGCTTCGGCGACCGGGTCGACGAACACGAGCAAGTGGCCGCCGCGCATCACGAACTGGTCGATCGCGTATTGCGCGTCGTCCGAGAGATTCTTCGGATGCACGAGCACGAGCACGCTGATGTCCTTGTCGATCGACTTGACCGACGCCGCGTTGAGCTGGCGCACTTCGAAAAGCTGATCGAGCTGCTGCTGCACGGCCCACGGATCGCGCATCGAGCGCGTCTGCGGATCGAAGCCCGAGCCCATCGGCAGCGAGGTGATGAGGCCGACGATCGGCTTCTTCGCCGCGCTCAGCTCGTGGATCAGCTTGGCGACGTCGTACTCGAGGAAGCTTTCCTTGCGCGGGTCGAAGAACGGGATCACCGCCTTGCCGTTCGTCGAGTTCGTGGCGGCGAGCCCCAGGAATACGTTGAGGCCGCCCTGGCCCCAGGGCAGCCCCTGCAGGCCGAGACTCACGGCGCGGTCTTCGTCCTCGGAATAAGGCTCGGGATCGACCACGTCGAGCTTCAGCTTGCCGTGCGAGCGGGCGACCATCTCCTCGAGCATTTCGCGCACGCGCGGCGCGTAGTTGCGTACGACCATCGCGTCGCGCTGTGGGCTGTCGGCGGCGGTCTTGTCGGAGAAGAACAACGTCAGGTGGACCGGTTCCTCGAGGCTGCCGACGATGTTCTTCGTGCCCTCGGAGAGCGTGAACAGGTGGCTTTGCGTCAGATCGATGCGCGCGCCGCGGAACAGCGTATTGCTGATCAGGATGACGGCGACGAACAGGATGGCCAATACCGCGAGAGCGGTTCCAGTCATGAGTTTGCGATTGGATGTCATGGCTTAGTCGGCTTTCTTGAGATCGATGACCACCGCGCTGGCGTAGAGCCAGAACGCGATCGTGAGCAGGAAGTAGATGAGATCGCGCACGTCGATGACGCCCTTGCTGATCGAGGCGAAGTGGCTCAGGAAGCTCAGGCCCGAGATCGCATCGACGACGCCCTGCGGCGCCCATGCCGAGAAGAAATTGAGCACGAGCGGAAAGCCCGCGAGCAGGAACGCGAAGCACACGACGACGGTCAGGATGAACGCGATGACCTGGCTGCGCGTGCAGGCCGAGATGCAGGAGCCGATCGCGAGAAAGGCGCCGGCCATGAGGAAGCTGCCGATGTAGCTCGCGAAGATCACGCCGTTGTCGGGCGACCCGAGATAATTGACCGTGATCCAGATCGGGAACGTGAGCGCGAGCGCGATGCCGACGAAGGCCCATGCTGCGAGGAACTTGCCGGCGACGGCCTGCCACATCGTCACGGGCAGCGTCAGCAGCATCTCGATCGTGCCGCTCTTGCGCTCCTCTGACCACAGCCGCATCGCGACTGCCGGCACGAGGAACAGATAAAGCCACGGATGGAACTCGAAGAACGGCAGCAGGTCGGCCTGGTTGCTCTCGTAGAAGTTGCCGATGTAGAACGTGAACGTGCCCGCGAGCAGCAGGAAGATCACGATGAACACGTACGCGACGGGCGTGGCGAAATAGCTCGCGAGCTCGCGCTTGAACACGATGCGGATGGCGCTCATGCGTGGGCCTCCTGCGCTTCGCCCTGGGTGATCGTGCGGAACACCTCGTCCATGCGTCCGCTTTCGAGCTGGAGCTCGGACACCTCGATGCCCTGGTTCTTCAGAAGCTCGCTGACCGCGCCGAAGATGCGTTTGCCGGGCTTCGGGAACGCCGTGATGCGGTGATCCTGCGGATCGATTTCGACGGCGGCGACGTCCGCCACGCGCGAGAGCGCCTCCTTCGCAGCCGCGACGTTCGCAGTGGTCAGCGACACCGCCTGGTGATAGCGCGAGCGCGCTTCGAGCTCCGCGGGCGTCGCGTCGGCGAGGATGCGTCCCTTGGCGATGATGATCGCGCGGCTGCACACGGCATGCACCTCTTCGAGGATGTGCGTCGAGACGACGATGGTCTTGTCCTTCGCCATCGCGTTGATGAGGCTGCGCACCTCGTGCTTCTGGTTGGGATCGAGGCCGTCGGTCGGCTCGTCCAGGATCAGCACGGCCGGATCGTGCACGATGGCCTGCGCGAGTCCGACGCGGCGCTTGAAACCTTTGGACAGCGTCTCGATCGGCTGCTCGAGCACCGCATTCAGATGCAGGCGCTCGATGACGTCGTCGATGCGCTGACTGCGATGCGCGCCGACGAGGCCGCGCACGTCGGCGATGAAGTTCAAGAACTGGCGCGGCGTCATTTCGCCGTAGCTCGGCGCGCCTTCGGGCAGGTAGCCGAGCACGCGTTTGGCGGCGATCGCGTCCTCGACGACGTCGTGGCCGCAGACCTTCGCCGTGCCGGCGCTCGGCGCGAGAAAGCCCGCGATCATCTTCATCGTGGTGGATTTGCCCGCGCCGTTCGGCCCGAGGAAGCCGAGCACGCGCCCGGGCTCGACCTTGAACGTAATGCCGTCGACGGCGGTCAAGCTGCCGTAGTGTTTGGTCA
>Ga0070741_10017994_pt1 | contig 11517 bp, 6 predicted proteins | sample Coa_R1_4_FD_66440 | JGI IMG/M metagenome (GOLD analysis project Ga0070741, IMG submission 66440) | Surface soil microbial communities from Centralia Pennsylvania, which are recovering from an underground coalmine fire - Coalmine... | ecosystem: Environmental > Terrestrial > Soil > Unclassified ...
GACAAGGCGATCCACGACACGGTCCTGATCGCCGCGGCGTTCTCGATGTACAACCGGTATGTCGACGGCCTGGCGACGTGGGCGCCCGAGGATCCGGAGGCGTACCGGGAGAGCGCCGCGCGGCTTGCGGCGGAAGGGTACAAGTAAGCACTACTCCCATGCTAAGGGTGCGCGAGTACGGCGAGGGCGCCGCCGTGCTGCTGATCGGCGGCTGTCCCGCGCCGGCCAGGCACATGGAACCGCTCGCACGTGCCCTGGCCGAGCGGTATCGCGTGCTGCTGCCTGATTTGCCGGGGTACGGCGAGAGCCCGCGCCTGTCGCCCTATTCACTGGCCGGCGCACAGCGGCTGCTCGAAGACGAGCTCCTGGCGCGCGGCATTCGCGAATGCGCGCTCATCGGATTTTCCCTCGGCGCCTGGCGTGCGCTGGCGATGGCGATCTCGGCCCGGGTGCGCCCGACCGCGGTCGTCGCGATCGGCGGTGTCGCGCGCTGGACCGCCGAAGAGAAGCAGACGCTCGCCGGCTTCGCTCAGATGCTGCGCGCGAACGTGCCCACGCTGCCGGATCTGCTGCCCCAGCGCATGCTCTCGACTGTCTGGCTGACAGCGCATCCCGAATCGGCCGGCGAGGTGCGTGCGTGGCTTTCGGCCGCGCCGCCGGAGGTGATCGCCGATGAACTGGAAGCGGTCGCGCGCGAGGGCGCCGATCTGAGGCCGCGAATTGCTCAATTGCGCTGCCCGATCCTCTCGCGCGTCGGCGAATGGGACGTGGTCGCCCCGGCCGAGCGGGCCCGCGAAGTCGGCGGCGCGCTCGAAATCGCTCCCGGCTGCGGCCACGCGCTCCTGCTCGAGGACTTCCCGGGGACCCTGGAATCCATTCGACGCGTGTTGGGGGTGTGACCTTGGCGGCGAGCCCCAGGTGCACCGCGAGCGCCTCTGGCAGGCCAGGACCTCAGCGCGCGGACAGCCGAGATCAAGGCACGATCACGACAGGAGCCCGCCAGAACGCGGCCTTTTGTCCGCCCGGATCGAGCACCGTGACCTGGCAGTCGTAGCGTCCCGTCGCCACGCCCTCGAGCGGGATGCTGAACCTGATCGGCACCGCTTTCGCCCGCCCCTCGAGGGCTCCTCCCACGATCACCGGCGCCGTCTCGAACGCCTTGACCTCGCCGCGATAGAACGACACGAACGCGACGAGCGGGCGCCCCACAGCGGCCCCATGCTCGTACGCCTGAAGGAAGACGAGGAGCTCGCGGCTGCGGCGGAACACCCGTGTGACGCTCGGCAGCAGCTTCTGTCCCTCGAAGACGAGCGGGTTGACGGCGTCGGGGTTCACCTTCTGCCGGACGCTGTAGACCGCGTCGTTCAGCGGCATCCGCTGGCTCGCGAGCACGACCGAGCTGATGGGCACGCGCGAGGTCTCCTTTTCCAGGTTCGGCACCGTGAACGCCGCCTGGTAAGTGCCCATGCGTCCGGTTTCGGCGTCCCGCGCCAGGATCTTGATCACGTAGCGGCCCGGCAGCAGCGTGAACCCGGTCTCGTACTGTAGCGGACGCATGGCCAGCTCGGAGGCGAGGTCGTCGGTCAGCTTGATGTCCAACTTGTCGCGCACGTTCTGGATGGTGTAGCCGTACTCGTCCTTCACCTCGCCGATGAGGTCGACGACGGTGCGCTGCGCACCGCCGTGCCGGGCGAGCTGCAGCTCGCTGCCCGGGATCCGCACGGCGACCGGCACGAAGTATTCCGCCCGATTGAGCTGGAAGTAGTTCACTTCCATCGCGAGCGCGATGTCGGTGACGGGATTCTCCAGCATGAGCGCCTCTTCGAGCTGGCGCTCCTTGTCGGCGGCCGTGAACTTCGCAAACTCCTTGTCGGCGAAGTAGCCCTGCCGGTACGACAGGTCGGCCGCCAGGCCCCCCGTCAGCGCGACCTTCACCCGCCGGAACCGTCCGTCGTTCGCGGTGTGCGTGCTGTAGTAGCCGATCAGGTAGTAGCTGGATAGGGCCTCCGCCGCCCGGACAATGCCGATCGAGAGATCGTTGGAATCGAAGAATGCCTGCCCGCCGGTGTCCTTGGCGAGCGCGTACAGGGAGTCCTGCGACCGCTGGAACATGGCCGCGACGGTCGTCGCCGTCTGGCCGGAGAACGTGCCCAGGCCGCCCGCCGACGGACGGGCGGCGTCGCCGAGCGGCGCCGAGGCGACGAGACCGCGGGCATCGATGGTGTGGATGGTCACGTTGGCGCGGACGGCTGCGTTCGCCGTCGCGCGGAGCTGGGCCTGGTTGTCCGTGCCGTTCAGCCGGAGCTGGCTGGCGAAGTAGATGAGCGCCTTCTGCTCCGACAGCCCCCGCAGCATCGTCACCGCGGTCTGGAGCGCCGCGAGCTGCCGATCGGTGTTGAAGATGTTCAGCTCGTTGTCGTCCTGGCCGAACGCCGTCCCCGGCTCGGGATCGGGAAGGCCGTCGCCGTCCTTGTCCTCGCCGTAGAGGAGATCCTGGATGGCCGCGCGCAGCGCCTCCTTGTCGTCCGTGAAGTCGTGCGTCACGCGGACCGCACCGCCCTTGTAGACCATCATCGCAATCAAATCCGCCGGGCGCATCTGCGCGTCGATGTACTTTGCCGCCGCCTGACACGCGCGCACGAGGTCGGCGGGCGGCAGGCCCTGCACGTCGAAGTAGAAGACGAGCAGCCGCCGATTGCGGTACTGGACGCCGCCGTTCGGCGGCACCGCGATGGGCGAGACGTTCGCGGCCGGCGGGCTCGCGGCATCAGGCGGCGCAGGGACCGACGCGGACGAGGGGGCGGGCGCGGCGGACGCCGAATCGTCGACGCGCTGGAACTCGACGAAGCTGATGACCTGCGGCTCGTTGTCCTCGGTGAGCGCGAAGTCCTTCGCGGTCAGCCCCTCGATGACCTTTCCATGCTCGTCCTTGACGGTGACGGCTTCGACCACGAGCTTCGTGCCGGAGCGGAACGTCGGAGCAGCCGGCGCTTGCCGCTGCTGCGCGGCCGCGAGGACCGCCAGGCGCAGCCCGAAGGCCGCCATCGCTGCCGCTGCGGTGAGACGAACGTTCAACCGAGCCATCTCGCCTCTTCTCCTTCGTTCCCCACGAGCACCATGTCTCGGCGCGACGACGCCTTCGCGCCCCTTCATCCGGCCGAGGCCTTCGTGCTCCCTGTCCGGTTGGAGCCGTCATGCACGTCCCGCGCGCGGATCGGCGGATTAGAAGCGCAGCCGGAGCGCGGTCCGGATCCGCCGCATCGGGTTCGCGCGGTTCGCCAGGCCGAAGGTCGGGCTGCCGACCAGCGTGTTGACGCCGGCGTACGTCACCTGATTGAGGATATTGGTCGCGTCGACGCGCCAGTCGAGGCTCAGCCGATCGCCGAGGCCGAACGTGCGCGTGAGCCCCATGTCCAGCGCGAACTGCCGCGGGCCGACGATCGAATTGCGTCCGGCCGTCCCCCAGCGCCCCGGCGCCGGCGGGGCGAACGCGAGGGGATTGGCATAGGAGCCGAGGGGCGTCGCCGACGGGTCGCCGACGACGTCCGGCCGCACGGTCCCTGTGACGCCGGCAACCGGCGTCAGCACGACAGGCGTCACCGGCAGGCCGCTGCCCGCCGTCAACTGGCTCGTCACCGTCCAGCCCTTCCAGAGCGCGCCTCGGATCCCGTCGAGCAGCGTGCCGCCAGCCACGCCAGCGCCGGTCGTGTACTGCAGCTGCGCGGTGACGAGGTGACGCTGATTGAACGACGACGGCGCCCACTCGGCGTCGAGATTCGTCCAGTCCTGGGCGATTGCCGAGCCGCTCAGGCTGACGCCGGTGAACGCACCGGCATTGTCGCGCGCGTCCGAGAGCGTGTAGCGGCTCGTGGCCGTCAGCCCGCTGCGCAGGCGCCGCCGGACCTCGAGCTGGCCGGCATGACGGATCGATCGGCCGCCCGAGGTGAGATACACGAATCCCGAGGGACAGGCCGGGCATGGATTCGGCGCCCCGACCGGATACGTGTTCGGCAGGAATTCCTGCAGCAGGTTGCTGCCCTTCGTGCCGAGATAGGTCGCGATGACGGTCATCGATCCCGGCAGGTCGCGCTGCACCGAGGCCTGCCAGTTCTGCGCGAACCCGACCTTGAGCTCAGGGTCGACCGCCAGCGTGTTCGACGTGGTCGCCGGGACGAACGTGAAGGCGCTGGCCAAGGTCAGGGGCGTCGCGAGGCTGTTCGTCAGGTTGAAGGTCTTCGACAGCGGCGGCTCCTGCGCGAGCAGCTGGTCGATGGCCAGATACATGTTCGCATTGCGGTAGATGCCGTACCCGGCGCGGACGACGAGGGAGGAACCCGGCAAGGGCCTCCACGCGACCCCAGCGCGAGGTTGAAGCAGCCCGCGATCCGGACGGAGGAGCGACGGCGGATAGAGCGCGCCGGTGAGCGCGCCGACCGGATTGGCCGCCACGACGGGCGCGACCGCTGCAAAAGCGGGGGCGACGTCGAGGTTCGCGAGCCGCCCGTCGCGCTCGGTGAACGGCGCTTCGTACTCCCAGCGCACGCCGGCCTTGATCGTCAGCCCGGGATGCACCCGCCAGTCGTCGTCCACGTACGCGTCGTAGGCGAACGCCCGGAGGTTCTTGTCCGGGTTCCCGAGGGCGATCGAGGCCGTGTCGGGAATGCCGAGCAGGAAGTCGGCGAGCGGGTTGCCGGTCGCCGCGCCGGTAAACGCGAAGGCCCCGCGGGGGTTCTGCTGGCCGACGAGGTCGACGCCCTGGTGCTTGAGATCGGCGCCGAGGGTCATGAAGTGGCGGCCGCGAGCGACAAGCGCCTCGCCGTTCCACGCGTGCGTCGTCGTGCGAGTGCGGGAATATTGGCCGTCGCTCAGGCCTTCGATGCCGTTGGCGAACGAGAGGCTCGGCGGCCCCCAATTCACGGGATCCTGATCGTTGCCGGCGATGCCAGCCAGGCCCGACACGTTGAGCCGATTCGTGAAGTAGGGCATCGTCTCGGTCGTGAGGCGCGTGAACTGATAGTGGGCGCGGAGGCTGAGAAACGGCGACAGGCGGCGTGTCCAGCCGACCTGCGCGTCGACGCCCGAGACAGCGGTGGAATCGGTGAAGCCGAACAGGTTCGTGGCGTCGGTCGTGTTCCGCTGGTACGCGAAGCTGCCGGAGAACTGATGGCGATTGAACGGCGGCTCGGTGAGCCGCGTCTGCACGCTCGTCTGCGATGTCGAGGCGACCGTCGACGCCTGGAAGTTGTAGCGCCCCGACATCGCGGGATCGGGATCGGGATAGTAGCCGAGCAGGGCAGCTGCCTGCGGGCTGATCCGGTCCGCCGGGATTCGCGCGTTCGCGAACGGCCGCCCGGTGAGCGGATCGAGGATCGAGACAGGCCGGCCGAGCGCGTCGACGGTGTGGGAGAAATCGCCCGCCCGCTCGAGCGGCGTGGGCACGAGGGCCGGGCTCGTCGTCGCGCTGTGGTCCGAGGTGCGCTGCGCCCCGATGAACCAGTTGGAGCGCTGGGTCTGCCAGGGCAGCCTGACCGGTCCGCCGAACTGGACGGCGCCGAAGACATCGGTGTACGAGGGCTTGGGCGCGGGTTCGCCGGTAAACGAGAACGGCGCGGCGTCGAAGCGCGAGCTGCCGAGGTTGAGCGCGGCGCCGCCCGTGTAGAGCGACCGCGGGCCGCGCCGGTTGTTGCCGAACGCCGCGAGCTGCGCGAAGGGCGAGGCGGCGGCGTTGTTCACGCTGCCGTTGACCAGCAGGCCGCCCTCGGCCGCGCCGGCGAGCGCGTCGTTCGATGAAAGATCGACGGCCGGTGCCGCGGTGGACGGCGCGGTTGGCAGCACAGCCGTTCGTTGAAATCCACCCTGTCGGGCGCCGCCGCCAGCGCTGTCGCGTTGTGCGCCGGGAGCCGGCCGCGAACGAGGCTGATCGGGGGCCTGTCCTGGGGACGTGCCGTCGGCGGCTGCCGCGGGCCGGCTTTCGTCGGGAGCCGTCGGCGGAGGACTGCCGATCTCCCGCGCGAGCTCGTCGAGCGGCCGCAGCTTCAGCTCCCACATCGCGGGCGGCGAATCGGGCGCGACGTGCACCTGCTGCGTGATCGGCGCGAACCCGATCATCTCCACGCGCAGCGTCCAGTCGCCGTCGGCGAGATCTGGAAACCTGTAGGTCCCCTGGGCATCCGTGCTCGTGACGAGGCGCGTGTCGCCGTGGGAGGCCGAGACCGTGGCGCCGGGCACCGGCAGGTCGTTGAAGGTCACCTGCCCGGAGTGCGCGGAGGCCGCGCGCGCGGCAACGGCCCCGATCGCGACGCCCAGGATCGTCAGCGCCGCGACAATCAGGCGCGTCCGCATACGGGTCTGGACTTCCCCTGGAGGAGCTAGTCTTCGCTCGGCTTCTCGACGTGATCGATGACGACGACCTGGACCGGCGCGCGCGCCGACTCGAGCTTCAGCCCGAGCTGCTCCTGAAGGGCGGTGAACAGCGAGGGGCCGTTTGGATCGAGCGGGGGCAAGCCGGCCGGGAGGGCACCGCCGTTCAGCTGCGGCGGCGTTCCGCCGGCCTGCGGCAGGGTGTCTGGCGTCCAGTGGAGCGCGACGGAGTACTGGCCGGCCAGGCCCGTTCTGTCCTGCACGACGCGGTTGCCGGTGGCCGGGCCGGACAGCTGCTGCGCGAGCTGCGCCATCGTGATGCTGCCCGCCTCGATGCTCCAGGGCGTCATGCGCGTCCCGAGACAGAGCGCCGCCGGCGAGCCGTCACCGAGACTCGGGGGCGGAGGGGGCGGCGGCGGGGCGTCTCCGCGCGCCGCGTTGCCGGACGGACCTCCGCGCCGTGACGCGATCAGCGCGGCGCATTCGGGCGAGACGGGCTTCAGCCCTTCGCCCAGCTTCCGGTCGGCCCGGGCCGGCACGAGGGCATAAATGGGCAGCTCGCGCGTCTCGGTGTGCACCGCGAGCTTCAATCGATCCGCGAGCAGGTTGCGCAGCATGTACTGGAGCGGCCCTGGCTCGCCCGGCAGCGTCGGTTTCGGTGTGAAGCCCTCGGGCGCCTTCGCGGCGATGTCGAAGCGATCCGAATCGAACCAGCCGGGCGCACCCACGAGCTGCGACGGCTGGATCTGATACGCGCTGCGCATCAACAGGCTCATCGTCACGTTGGTGGCGGCAAACTGCCCGCCGGGCCGGAACCCCATGCCGATCATGTTCGTTCCGGACGTGTTCGGCTTGATCGACGCCACCTCGAACCGCAGGTCGGCCTCCTGCGGCGCGGCTGCGCCGACGAGATACCCGTTCAGCGCTGCGGCGAGCGCGGCGGCAGCGGCGGCGAGCGCGATGGCCGGCTGCGGCTGGTCGGCTGTTGGCGCGCCAAGGAGGCGCTGGATGCGCGGCAGCAGCGATCCGCCGGCAGCGCCTACCGCCAGCCGTGGAGCTCCGATCCGCCGCTCCTCGAGCGCCGCAAGGGCGCCGGCGTAGGTGGGCGCGTCCCCGCATGCCGCGACGGCCAGATCGTCGCAGCACAGCTCGCGCTCGAGGCGAATCTGGCGCGACGTCCACCAGACCACCGGGTGATAGAAGAGCAGCGTCTCCGCGATCGCCTGCAGCAGGTTGACAAGCCAGTCGTGGCGCCGCACATGCGCCAGCTCGTGAGCGAGGATCGCCTCCAGCTGATCGGGGGTCAGGCCCATGAGGGCCGCTGGCGGAAGGAGGATGGCGGGCCGCAGCCAGCCCACGACGCCGGGGCCCTCGACGAGTGCCGAGGTCAGCAGCCGCACGGGCCGGTCGATCTGCATGCGGGCGGCGAGACGGCCGACCAGCTCGACGAGCGGCGTCTCGGCCGGATCGCTGCGGCGTCTGAGCGCCGCCGTCCGGGCGCAGCCGTACACGAGCCGGACCGAGAGGAGCAGGACGCCCACCGACCAGACGGGAAGGGCCCAGGCCTGAACGCGCGCCAGCCACGAGAGGCGCGGCGTGTCGGCGGTCATCCAGATTGGCAGAAGAGACCGGGGCGTGGGCACGGCGACCAGGTCGACCGCCCGGCGATCGGGCGCGAGCGGCGGCGCGGTCTTTGGGACGTCGGCCCGCACGTACAGAGCCGCTGCGGTCAACACGGGCAGGCCCACCAGCGCCGCGAGCGCGGCGCAGCAGACGCCGTAGCGCAGGGCGGCCGAGCGGCGCCGAAGCGCCGCGAGGGCCGCGGCGAGGAGCGCGCCGACGATGGCCCCCTGCCAGAGGAACTGGAGCAGCGCGGCGCTGACGGCTTGAGCCATGTCGAACCTCTCGTGCTTGAATCGACGACTAACCCCGCGCGGCCCTTGAATTGACGCCGGTCAGCGGGTGGCGCCGAGCGGGGCGCCCCGAGGCACCCCCCACGCGGCTGCCGCGTGGGGGACCCCGCCGCCGGGCGCGGAGCCCTGGGCCGTGACCAGTGCTGTTGGGCGAGCACTCCGGAGTCGCCGCCGCGCGTGTCCCAGCGCGGTGGGGTGGCTCGGTGGGGCTGCGAGGCGACAGGACCCGCGATCGACGTCAATTCACGTGCCTTTCGCAATAGGACGTACCGCGGGCCGCTGCGGCCGGGGGCGCACCGGACGGAGCCACGCGGCGCACGAGGCGTGCGGTCACCGTCGCCCTCCGTTGGGCTGGTACTCGGCGAGCAGCCGGCGAATCTCGGCCAGCTCCTCGGGGGAGGGCCGGCTCGCACCGAGCGCATGCAGCACGAGCTGGGCGGCCGAGCCGTCGAAAACGCGATCGAGCAGCTCGGTCACGAGCTGGCGCCGGGTCTGCGCCTGCGAGACCAGGGCCTCGTAGACGTGCGTGCGGGCCGACTCGTCGCGCCGGACCAGCCGCTTGTCGGTCATGATCTGGAGGAGCTTGAGGATCGTCGTGTACGAGTCCTCGCGCCCCATCGCCGCGGCGACCTCGCGGACCGTGCTGGGGCCGCGCGCCCAGAGCACCTGCAGGATGGCCAGCTCGGCGTCGGTCGGTTTGCGGGGCCGTCGCATGCGCGTCGTAATCTACGACAATCTTCGTAGTCCTGTCAATACGAAATCATTCGTAGCAGCAGGAGGGGGAAGCAACCGCGGCGGCTGCCGCGACGCCGTTTCCGCCCAGACTCGTGGCGTTCGTGGTCGACGCCGCGCGGCCGGCGCCCTGATCGGTGGCAGCCGGAGACGCGGTGCCGGGCAAGGCCTGTGTGCCGGCTGATCGCGCGTTTGACAAGCCCCCGCTTCGGCGCTACTGTCCCCCCCATTCTGGTGGGCTCGTGGCCCTGCCGGGCCTCGGCCCTCTCTCCGAGGCGCGGCGCCCTGTCCGGCCGCCGCGCGCCGCCAAGGAGGCCACAGATGGCGAAGAGATTCATGCGCCGGCGCGTCACCGCCTTCGCGGCTGCCATCCTGGCATTGATTCCGCTCGTCCGGATCCTCTCCGGCCAGACGCCCGCCCGCACGGTTGCCGTCGACAGCGACGACATCGGCGGGGTCGTGACCGGCCCCAGGGGACCCGAGGCCGGCGTCTGGGTGATTGCCGAAACGCGGGACCTGCCGACGCGCTTCATCCGGATTGTCGTCACCGACGATCAGGGGCGCTATCTGGTTCCGGATCTGCCGAAGGCCACCTACGACGTCTGGGTCCGCGGCTACGGGCTCGTCGATTCGCCGAAGGTGAAGGCCTCGCCCGGCCGGATCCTGAACTTGACGGCGGTGCCCGCCCCGGACAAGCGCGCGGCCGCGCAGTACTATCCCGCGCAGTACTGGCTCGCGCTGCTGCACGTGCCGCCGAAGTCCGATTTCCCGGGCACCGGACCTACGGGGAACGGGATCTCGCCCACCATCAGGAGCCAGGGCGAGTGGATCCGGCAGGTCGTCAACACCGACGGCTGCACCGGCTGCCACCAGATGGGCAACAAGGCGACGCGCAAGATCCCGAAGGAGCTCGGCGCGTTCGAGACGTCGGTCGAGGCCTGGGATCGCCGCATCCAGTCCGGGCAGGCCGGGGCGATGATGAGCGCCCGCTTCACGCAGGTGGGGCGCAAGCGCGCGCTCGCCATGTGGGCCGACTGGACCGACCGCATCGCCTCCGGCGAGCTGCCCGCGGCCGCGCCGCCGCGCCCCGAGGGCCGCGAGCGCAACGTCGTCATCACGATGTGGGACTGGGCGGATCCCAAGGCGTACTTGCACGACGAGATCGCCTCGGACAAGCGCAACCCGCGAGTCAATCCCAACGGCCCGGTCTACGGCGCGCTCGAGGCGAGCGCCGACTACATGCCGGTGGTCGATCCCGTCAAGAACACGGCGAGCATGATCGCGCTGCGGGTGCGCGATCCGAAGACGCCGAGCGAGGCCCAGACGCCGCCGGCGCAGCCGTCGCCGTACTGGGACAGCGAGGCCATCTGGACGAGCCAGTCCAACGCGCACAGCTTCGCGATGGACGAGCAGAGCCGCGTGTGGATCGCCGCGCGGATTCGCCCGAACCCGACGCCGGCCTTCTGCCGCCAGGGATCGGATCATCCCTCGGCGAAGCTGTTCCCGCTGGCGCAGAGCGGCCGCCAGATGCAGATGTGGGACCCGAAGACGAAGACGATCACCACGATCGATACCTGCTTCGGGACGCATCACCTGAACCTCGACAACGACGGCGTGCTGTGGTTCTCCGGCAGCGGTCCCGTGGAAGGCTGGTTCGACACGAAGCTGTGGGACAGGACGCACGACGAGGCGAAGGCGCAGGGCTGGACGGCGTTCGTCCTCGATACGAACGGGAACGGCAGGCGCGACGCGTACGTCGAGCCGGATCAGCCGGTCGATCCCGCGAAGGACAAGCGGATCAACGCGCCGTTCTACGCCGTGTCGCCGAGCCCGAACGGCGGCGGCGTGATCTGGGGCGCCGTGCAGGGCATGCCCGGCTTCATCGTGCGGCTCGCGCTCGGCGCGCACCCGCCGGAGACGGCGCTCACCGAGGTGTACGAGGTGCCCTGGAACAACCCGAAGGCGCCGGCGCAGGGCTTCGCGCCGCGCGGCATGGACGTCGACAGCCACGACGTCGTCTGGACCGTGCTGTCGAGCGGGCACCTGGCCAGCTTCGACCGGCGCAAGTGCAAGGGACCGCTGAACGGACCCACGGCGACTGGCCAGCACTGCCCCGAGGGCTGGACTCTCTATCCGCTGCCGGGACCCAACTACGCGGGCGCGTCCGACTCGGGCAGCGCCGACTCGGCGTACTACGACTTCGTCGACCGGTTCGACATGCTCGGCGTCGGGAAGGACGTGCCGATCGCTACCGGGAACGAGTCCGAGGCGCTGCTCGCGCTCGTGGACGGCCGTTTTCTGACCTTCCGCGTGCCCTACCCCATGGGGTTCTACGCCAAAGGGATGGACGGCCGCATCGACGATCCGCAGGCCGGCTGGAAGGGGAAGGCGATCTGGACGACCTACGCGACGCGGGCGCCCTTCCACGTCGAGGGCGGCAAGGGCACGACCAGCAAGCTGGTCACGTTCCAGGTGCGCCCCGATCCGCTGGCGAAGTAGGCGGGGCCGCCAT
>Ga0070741_10017995_pt1 | contig 11516 bp, 11 predicted proteins | sample Coa_R1_4_FD_66440 | JGI IMG/M metagenome (GOLD analysis project Ga0070741, IMG submission 66440) | Surface soil microbial communities from Centralia Pennsylvania, which are recovering from an underground coalmine fire - Coalmine... | ecosystem: Environmental > Terrestrial > Soil > Unclassified ...
CGGCGGCCTCTCACGCGCCGGTGCCGGCGGCGGCGTCGAGCAGTGCGAGGGTGACCTCGACCATCGCGTCGAGATCGGCAACGGCGATGTGCTCGTCGGGGGTGTGGATCTCGGCCATCCCGTTTGCGAGGTTGACGCACTGGAGGCCGCGCTCGTTGAAGGCGTTCGCGTCGGCGGCGCCGCCCGACAGCGCGTAGGTCGGCGAGAACCCGGACCGCTCGAGCGCTTCTGCCGCGAGGCGGACCGCGAGATCGTCGCGCTTGAACCGGTAGGCACGGTACGTCCGCCTGATCGACGTCTCGACCTCGCACTCGTCGACGCCGGCGGCGAAGGTGACGGCGTCCTGCATCTCCTGCACGAGCTCCGCGAGCTTGCGCTCGTCGTGCGAGCGCGCCTCGCCCACGAGCGTGCACCACTCGGGGACGATGTTCGCGGCGGTCCCGCCTCGGATCTCGCCGATGTTCGCGGTCGTCTCGTCGTCGACCCGTCCGAGCCGCATCTCCGTCACCGCGCGCGCCGCCGCGGCGACCGCCGACCGTCCCTCCTCGGGATACATGCCCGCATGCGCGGCGCGGCCGTGAAACGTGAACTCGAGGTGGTGCGCCGCGGGCGCGCCGAGTATCACCTCGCCGATCGGCGCGGCCTGGTCGTATACGTAGCCCGCAGTCGCCTTCAGGCGCCGGTGGTCGAACGCGTACGCCCCGAGCAGCCCGACCTCCTCCTTCGGCGTGAAGACGAGCTCGAGCCCCGCATGCGGCCGGCTCTCCGCGAGCACGCGCCTCGTCGCCTCGAGCATGACCGCGACCGCGGCCTTGTTGTCGCCGCCGAGAATGGTCGGCTGCGCGTTGCGCACCCGGCCGTCCTCCACGACCGGCTCGATCGCGGTCGTCGGCGGGACGGTGTCGAAGTGCGCGCACAGGAACAGCGGCTCCCCTGGCCTCGTCGCCTCGAGCCGCGCGAACACGTTCCCGGCCGTCGACCCGATGCTCGACCCGGCGCCGTCCTCGTCGGGCGCGAGTCCGCAGTCGCGCAGGTAGCCGATGACGCGGTCCGCGACCGCGCGCTCCTCGCCGGAGGGGCTCGGGACCGCGGCGAGCTCGAGGAAGAGGTCGAGGACCTCGGACACGGAGCTACCGGGCGATCTCGACGCGGTCGCGCCGGCGCTCACGTGCGCGCTCGAGCGCAGCCTGCACGAACTCGCGGAAGAGCGGCGCCGGCCGCGTCGGCCGCGACTTGAACTCCGGATGGAACTGCGACGCGACGAACCACGGATGGTCGGCGAGCTCGACGATCTCCACGAGCCGGCCGTCGAGGTAGGTGCCGCTGACGAGGAGACCGGCGTCGACGAGCCGCTCGCGGTAGGCGTTGTTCACCTCGTACCGGTGACGATGCCGCTCCGAGATGACCGCCTCGCCGCCGTAGACCTCGCGCACCCGCGTCCCCGCCGCGAGCTCGACCGCCTGCGCGCCGAGGCGCATCGTGCCGCCCAGATCCTCGACGTCCTTCTGCTCCGGAAGCAGGTCGATCACGGGATACGGCGTCTCCGGGTCCATCTCCGTCGAGTTCGCGCCGTCGAGGCCGCAGACGTGCCGCGCGAACTCCGAGACCGCGACGTGCATGCCGAGGCAGATGCCGAGGTACGGGATCGCATCCTCACGAGCGACGCGGCAGGCGAGGATCTTGCCCTCCCAGCCGCGCGAGCCGAAACCGCCCGGAACGAGGACGCCGTCGACGCCGCCCAGCTCGGCGCGCGCCTCCTCGAGCGTCATGTGCTCGGCGTCGACCCACCGCACGTGCACGTGACACCCCGCGGCGATGCCAGCGTGCTTGAGCGCCTCGTGCACCGAGAGGTACGCGTCGTGCAGCTTCACGTACTTGCCGACGAGCGCGATCTCGACCGACTCCCGCCGCTCCCGGAGCCGCTCGACGAGCTCCTCCCAGTCGCCGAGGTCGGTCTCGCGCGTCTGCAGCCCGAGCTTGGTGCAGACGAGGTCGTCGAGCCCCTGCTCCTCGAGCGCCTTCGGCACGAGGTACACGTCGGGCACGTCGATCGCCGACACGACCGCGTCGAGGTCGACGTCGGCGAAGAGCGCGATCTTGTCCCTGATCTCGGGAGTGAGCGGCTCGGTCGACCGGCACACGAGCACGTCGGGATGGATACCGATGCGCCGCAGCTCGTTCACCGAGTGCTGGGTGGGCTTCGTCTTGAGCTCGCCGGCGTTCGGGATGAACGGGACGAGCGTGACGTGGATGTAGAGGACGTTCTCGGCTCCGGCCTCGCGCCTGAACTGGCGGATCGCCTCCAGGAACGGCAGCGACTCGATGTCGCCGACCGTCCCGCCGATCTCGGAGATGACGACGTCCGTGTTGCTCACCTCGGCAACCGCGCGGACGCGTCCCTTGATCTCGTTCGTGATGTGCGGGATCACCTGCACCGTCGAGCCGAGGTACTCGCCCTTTCGCTCTTTGCGGAGCACGCGGTCCCAGACGGCGCCGGCCGTGTGGTTCGAGGAGCGAGAGAGGTTCTCGTCGATGAAGCGCTCGTAGTGGCCGATGTCGAGATCGGTCTCGGCGCCGTCTTCGGTGACGAAGACCTCCCCGTGCTGGAACGGACTCATCGTCCCGGGGTCGACGTTGATGTACGGGTCGAACTTCTGCACCTGCACCTTCAGCCCGCGTGCCTTCAGCAGGCGGCCGAGGGAGGCAGCGGTGATCCCTTTGCCAAGCGAAGAGACGACCCCGCCCGTGACGAAGACGTACTTGGTCACGGGCTGTCAGGTTAGCGGCTGCGAAGGATGGCGCGAGCGCGTCAGAGCTCCGCGGCGGTCTGCACGAGGTCGTAGAGCCGCTCGAGCGCCCGGTCGGGAAGCCTGCGCCGCCCGCTCGTCGTGCACGTCACGACGGTCCGGTCGGGCGCCGCCGCCTGCAGTCGAAGGTCGACGTCGAGCGGCGGCGAGACCAGGTGCCAGGCCCACCGCTCGTACGGCTCGACCGCCCGCACGAGCAGGAGCGTCTCGCGGATTCCGCGGCCGAGGAACAGGCTGTGCGACGCGAAGCGCACCTTCCAGCGTGCATCGACGGCCAGGCCGCGTCGGTCCGGCTCGACCCCGAGCACGCCGGGCCACCAGTCGGAGAGGTGGTACGGCTCGGTGAGGAAGGCCCAGACGTCGGCGCGCGGCGCGAGCAGCTCCCGGGCCGCCGACCTCACTTGCGCAGGGCGGCGAGAAACTCCGCGCCGCCGAGCATCCGCTCGAGCTCTTCGCGCCGTCCGTCGGCGTCGAGCAGCTCGATGCGCGTGTGGGTCGGGTCGCCCGCGACCTTCTCGACCCGAAAGTGGCGCTCGGCGACGCTCGCGATCTGCGGCAGGTGCGTGATCGTCAGGACCTGCGCGCGCTCCGCGAGACGCTGAAGCGCGCTCGCGACCGCGTGCGCCGTCTCCCCTCCGATCCCGGCGTCGATCTCGTCGAACACCATCGTCTCGCCGCCCGCGACCGCCGCGATCGCGAGAGCGACGCGCGAGAGCTCGCCGCCCGACGCCGTCTCGGCGACCGGCGCGAACGGAAGGCCGGTGTTCGGCCGGACGAGGAAGATGACCTCGTCGGCGCCGGAGGGACCGGGATCGGCGCCGGCGAGCTCGGCGCGAAACTCGCCGTCGCCGACGCCGAGCCCCGCGAGCTCCTGCGCGACCGCGTCGGCGAACGCGGGCGCGGCCTCGGCGCGGGCTGCGCGAAGCGTCGCGTGCAGCCGCTCCACCTCGGCCTCTGCCGACGCGAGCGCATCGGCCGCCGCCGCGAGCGGATCGTGGCCCGCCGCGATCGCGTCGAGCTCGGCGCGGGCGGCGGCCGCCCGCTCGAGCAGCTCCTCGACCGACGTCGACCGGTAGCGGCGGCGGAGGTCCGCGAGCCGCTCGAGCTCCGTCTCCACCTGCTCGAGGCGCCCCGGATCTGATTCGAGGCGGTCGAGGAACGCCCTCAGCTCCGACACGGTGTCGCGCAGCGAGAGCTCCGCTCCGCGCAGCGCGTCGCCGGCCGCGCCCAGCTCGGGCGCGAGGCGCTCGAGCGGCGCGACCGCGCGCTCCGCGACGGCGACGAGGTCTGCGGCGCCGCGGTCGTCCTCTCCCGCGAGCGCGCCGAGCGCGACGGCGCCTGCGGCCGCGAGCTCCGTCAGGTGCCGCAGGCGCTCGCGCTCCGCGCGGAGCTCGTCCTCGCGGCCCGGCATGAGCCCCTCGGTGTCGTCGGCGAGCGCGGCGAGCTCGCCGAGCCGGGCGTGCGCCGCCGCGGCATCGCGGCGGAGCTCCTCGTGCAGGCGGCGCGCCGCCTGGAGCTCGCGCCATGCGCGACGGGCCGCGGCGACGGTGTTCGACAGGCCGGCGAACGCGTCGAGCGTCGCGAGCTGGTAGCTCGGCCTCGCGAGCCGCCGCTGCTCGAACTGCCCGCTCATCGCGATCAGCGCCTCGGCGGCGGCGGCCACGTCTTCCCGCGCGGCACTGCGACCCCATGCGTATGCCCGTGTGCGGCCGTCCGCGAAGATCCGGCGCGCGAGCACGAGCGCGTCCTCGCCGTCGGGACGCAGCTCGGCGAGCGGCCCGAGCGCGTCGTCGGTCGGAGCGTCGAACTCCGCCTCGACGTACGCCTCGCTGCCCGCCGCGCCGATCAGGGCGGCATCGCCCTTCGCGCCGAGCAGGAGGCCGATCGCCCCGGAGAGGATCGTCTTTCCCGCGCCGGTCTCGCCCGTGATCGCGTTCAGGCCGGATTCGAGCTCGAGCTCGGCGCCGCGGATGAGCACGAGGTTCTCGATCCGGAGACGGCGGAGCACGCCGTCATGCTAGGGACGCCGTCTGACCGCGCCTACCGGCCGTTGCCGACCGGTCCGAACACCTCGCCGTAGCGCGTGAAGAACGTCTGCTCGGGCAGCACCGCGAGGCGGCTGCGCTCGGGGGCGAGCCGGACTCTCGCCTCCGCCCCCGTCGGCAGGTCGGCGAGCCGGTGGCCGTCGACGAGAACTGCAGCCGGCACGTCCGGCGACCTGTTCTCGATCACGATCTCGACGCCGCGCCCGACGACGAGCGGCCGGGCGTGCAGCGTGTGCGGCGACGCGAACGTGACGACCATCGCGTCGAGACCCCAGACCAGCACCGGGCCGCCGTTCGAGAGGTTGTAGGCGGTCGATCCCGGCGGGGTGGCGCAGATGAGGCCGTCGCACGGCTGCACGCCGAGATCCTCGCCTCCGACGGAGTACCGCAGCTCGATCATCCGGCCGACGGTGCCGCTCGTGACGACCGTGTCGTTCACCGCGACGTAGCGCCGGCCTTCCAGCTCGACCTCGAGCGTCGGCAGCTCGACGGTGCGGAACTCGCCGCGGAAGACGCGCGCGAGCCCGGTCTCGAGCTCGGCGGCCTGGATCGCGGTGAGGAAGCCGACGCGGCCGAAGTTGACGCCGATCACCGGCGTGCCGCCGTCGAGGAAGCGTGTCAGCGCCCGCAGCATCGTCCCGTCTCCGCCGAGGACGATCGCGACGTCGGCGGGCGCCGCCGCCTCCTCGAAGGTGAGCTCCACCCCCGCCCGCTCGGCAGCTCGCCGCAGCCGCTCGACGGCGGCGCTCACGTCCCGCGTCCGGCCGTGCGTGACGACCGCTGCGCGCTCAACCGATCGCATCGTCGATCCAGCTGTCGAGGTCGGGCGGGAGCCCGGGTCGTTCGTCTGCTTGGAGGTGGAGGACGAATTCACGGTTTCCCTTCGGCCCCGGCAGACCCGAGTCTACGACGCCCGCGACACGCGCCCGCCACGCAGACGACGCCCACGCGACCTCGTGCAGCACACGCCGGTGGACGCCGGGGTCGCGCACCACACCCTTCGGCGCGTCGGCGCGGCCCGCTTCGAACTGGGGCTTGACGAGGACGAGCGCCTGCCACCCGGGCGCCGCGAGTGCGAGCGCCGGCGGCAACGCCGTGCGAACCGAGATGAACGAGACGTCGCACGTGACGAGCTGCGGCGCGAACGGCAGCTCCGTCAGCGAGCGCGAGTTGACCCGCTCGAGCACCGTCACCCGCGGATCTGCGCGGAGCTTCGGGTGGAGCTGCCCGTGACCGACGTCGAGCGCGATCACGCGTGCCGCGCCCCGTTGGAGGAGGACGTCCGTGAAGCCGCCCGTCGAAGCGCCGACGTCGAGGCAGTCGAGGCCGGCCGGATCGACGCCGAACGCGTCGAGGGCGTTCGCGAGCTTGTGCCCCGCGCGGGAGACGTACGGCGGCCGCGAGGCGAGCTCGAGCTCGGCGGCGTCGTCCACCTGCTCGCCGGGCTTCGAATGCCCGCGCACGAGCCCCGCCATCACGAGCGCCTGCGCCTGCGCGCGGCTCTCGGCGAGGCCGCGCTCGACGAGGACCACGTCGAGCCGCTTCTTCAACGGCTACGACGTGCGTGCGGCGAGGCCCGAGACGATCTCGGCGAGCACCGACGTGTCGGCCTCGATCTCGTCGAGCCGCGCGTGCGCACGTGTGGCCGCCTCGTCTGCGAGGCGGCGCGCGCCCTCGGCGCCCACCTCCAGCACGTACCCGTCGCCGTCGAGGATGTCGTCGACGACCTGGAAGAGCAAGCCGAGCTCGCCTGCGAACGCCCGCCACGGCGGGTGCTCGTCGGGCGGCAGGCCGGCGGCCCAGATCCCGCACATGATCGACGCGTTGAAGAGCGCGCCCGTCTTGAGCCGGTGGAGCTCCGCGAGGTCGTGGCCGCCCTCGAGGTCGCGCTGCTGGCCGCCGATCATGGCGAGCGTCGCCTCCATCAGCTCGCGCGCGACCGCGGCGATGTCGTAGACGAGCGCCAGCCGGAACGCCTCGGCGAGGAGAGCGTCGCCGGCGAGGACCGCGGTCGCCTCCCCGTGGGCGGCCCACACGCTCGGCCGCCCGCGGCGCTCGGTGTCGTTGTCGAGCGCGGGCAGGTCGTCGTGTACGAGCGAGAACGAGTGGACGAGCTCGACCGCCGCCGCTGCGGGGAGGAGCTGCCCCGCCTCCGCGCCGACCGCATCGCCCGCCGCGAGGCACAGCACCGGTCGAACGCGCTTGCCCCCGCCGCCGAGCGCGTGCCGCATCGGCTCCTCGAGCGACCCGAGCTCCGGGTGGAGTGCGAGGTCGCCGAGGTACTCCTCGACGATCGCGCGCAGCTCGTCAGGCGTCCGCGGCATCGGCTTCCGTCGCGCGCCGAGCGCGCTGCAGCTCGGCCTCGATCTCGCGCGCGAGCTCCGCGAGCTCCTGCAGCACCTCGAGGGCCTCGTCCGGATCCTCGGTCGCCTCGAGCCGCGCCCGAGCCGCCTCGAGCCGCGCCAGCAGTGCTTCCGCCTTCGTCAGCGACTCGTCTGCGCTCATGTCACGCGGCCTCCTCTCGCTGGATCCGACCCAAGATGCCGTTCACAAGCCTGGCGGCGTCGTCGGATGCATAGCGCTTCGCGAACGCCACCGCCTCGTCGATCGCGACCTCGGCAGGGACCTCGCGCCGCTCGAGCTCGTGGATCGCGACCCGCAGCGCGCTCCGCTCGACGACGCCGAGCCGGTCCGCCGTCCACCCTTCCGCCGCCGCCGTGATGCGCTCGTCGAGGGCGGCGGCGTGGGCGGCCGTCTCCTCCGCGAGCGTCCTCGCCCACGGATCGATCTCCCCCGCGTACTGGGAGCCGATCTCCTGGCCGGACAGATCCCACTGGTAGAGCAGGAAGAGAGCCTGGCGTCGCGCCTGCCGGCGGCTGATCAACCGACGGGCTCCATCAGCTCCGCGAGCGTCGACGTCGAGTACTCGCCGCTCGAGAACTCGTCGCTCCTGATCACCGCGCTCGCGAGCTCGCGTGTCGACGGCACGCCGTCGATCACCGTCTCGTCGAGAGCCCGCAAGGCGCGCGCGATCGCGGAGGGGCGGTCCTCGTCCCACACGACGAGCTTCGCGAGCAGCGAGTCGTAGTACGGGGTGACCTCCGTGCCGTCCTCGAGGAACGTGTCGACCCGCACGCCGGGGCCCTCCGGAGGACGGAACTTCGTGACGACGCCGGGGGCGGGCATGAAGTCGCGGGCTGGATCCTCCGCGTTGAGGCGGATCTCGATCGAATGGCCGCGCCGAGGGGCGCGCCCGCTGAGCACGAGCGGCTCGCCCGCAGCCACGTGCAGCTGCGAGCGCACGAGGTCGATGCCGGTGGTCAGCTCCGTCACCGGGTGCTCCACCTGAAGCCGCGCGTTCAGCTCGATGAACGAGAAGCTGCCGTCTGGACCGAGGAGGAACTCGAAGGTGCCGGCATTGACGTAGCCGACCGCGCGGCATGCGCGCTCCGCCGCAGCCTCCATCTCCTCACGGAGCTCGGGCGAGAGCGCCGGCGACGGCGTCTCCTCGATCAGCTTCTGGTGGCGGCGCTGGACCGAGCACTCGCGCTCGCCGAGGGTCAGCACGTTCCCGAGCCCGTCGCAGAGCACCTGGATCTCGACGTGACGGGCGGGGACGAGCACCTTCTCGACGTAGAGCGTCGAGTCGCCGAACGCAGCGGCGGCCTCGGCGGCGGCCGCGCCGAACGCGTCTTCGAGCTCGTCGCGCGACTCGACGATGCGCATCCCCTTCCCGCCTCCGCCGGCTGCGGCTTTCAGCAGCACGGGGTATCCGATCTCGTCCGCGGCGGCGCGCGCCGCGGTGATGCTCGTCGCTCCGTCGGTTCCGGGCACCGTCGGCACGTCGGCCGCACGCATGGCGCGCCGCGCAGCGATCTTGTCGCCCATGTTCATCATCACGTGGGACGGCGGCCCGACGAACACGAGGTCGTTGTCCGCGCACGCGTCGACGAATGCCGGGTTCTCCGACAGGAATCCGTACCCGGGGTGGACGGCTTCGCAGCCGGTCGTGGTCGCTGCCGCGACGATCGACGGGATGCGGAGGTAGCTCTCGACGGCGGGCGGCGGGCCGACGCAGACCGCGCGGTCGGCGAGCCGCACGTGCCGCGCATCCGCATCCGCCGTCGAGTACACCGCGACGGCTTCGATGCCGAGCTCGTGGAGGCTGCGGATCACCCGAACCGCGATCTCTCCGCGGTTCGCGACCAGCACACGCGAGAACATCGAGGCCGCTGCGCTAGATCCCGGTCGGCCGCCCGTTCAGCGGCTCGAGCTCGAAGAGGAGCTGGCCGTACTCGACGGGTTCGGCGTTGTCGACGTGGATCTTCCGGACGATCGCTTCCACCTCTGCCTTGACCTCGTTCATCAGCTTCATCGCCTCGAGGATGCAGAGCGTCTGCCCCACGGCGACCGCATCCCCTTCCTCGACGAACGCAGGTGCTCCGGGCTGAGGCCCGCTGTAGAAGGTTCCGACCATCGGGCTCTCGACGCGCACGAGCCCGTCGGACGCCGGCTCCGAGGCCGTGTGCGAGACCGCCTCCGCCTCCGCGGGAGCGGCGACCGGAAGGTGCTGCGGCTCCGGCGTCCGGCGAACGCTGACGCGCATGCCGTGCTCCTCGATCGTGATCTCGGCGACGCCCGACTCCTGCACGATCCGCACCACCTCGCGTATCTGCTCCTCGCGCGACCGGTCGACCCCCTGCGCGGCGGCCGTCTCCTCCCCCATCGCCCGCTGGCGCACCGCGCGCAGGAGCTGCTCCGCCTCGCCCGGGAAGAGCGCGAGGAGCAGGAGCTCCTCCTCGCTCGCGGCGAGCCCCTTCGCGTCCTCGCGGAGCGCTTCGAGATCCGGCGCCGCCGCGTCGTCGGCGCCGCCGCCGAGCAGCTCGACGGCACGCGCGAGGGCGGGATCGATCGGGCCGGGCGTGTGGCCGAAGCGGCCGCTGACGAGGTGACGGAACTCGTCGACGAGCGTGCCGTACCGGTTCGCGCCGAGGACGTTCACGATCGCCTGCGACGCGATGATCTGGCCGATCGGGGCCGCGAGCGGCGCCGACCCCGCCTCGACCCGCACGCGCTCGATCTCACCGAGGATGTCGTCCAGGCGGTCGCCCGCGCCGCTTGCGCGCAGCTGGTCGTCGAGCGCCGCGACGAGCCCGACCGGGATCTTCCGCTGAGCGGAGCGCACCGCGAGACGCGGCCGGAGCGGCGGCACCGGCGAGTCGCCGATGTGCTCGTCGACGAGCTCCGACGCACGCCAGACGGCGGCGAGGTCGGTGCCCGGGTCGAGCCCGATCCCGCCGAGCGCCTGCGCCGCGGCCTCGGCCGAGACGCGAAGCATCGAGAGCGCCACCGGGTAGACGGCGCATGCGATCAGGTCCGCGCCGGCGCGAGCGCCTTCGAGGGTCGCGGCGAGCGCGTTGCCGCCCGCCGCCTGGCAGTAGATCCCGACGGGGAGGCCCGAGGCCTCGTGCAGCTCCCTGACGAGGACGCCCGCGCGGTGCGGCTGGAGCAGGCCGGCGGCGTCGTGCAGGACGACGCGCGCGGCGCCGAGCTCCGGCAGCTTGGCGGCCGCGGCGAGCAGCGCCGCGGGCTGCTGGCTCCCGTAGATCAGGCCGCAGTCGAACTCGCACCCCGCCTCCCTGATCGCGTCGGCGGCGGCACGCAGGTTGTCGACGTCGTTCAGCGGGTCGTTCAGCCGGAAGACGTCGATGCCGTTCGCCGCGGCCGACAGCACGAAGCGCCGGACGAGCTCGTCCGGCACCGGCCGCGGCCCCACGAGGAACCGGCCGCGAACGGCGAGCGCCAGCGGCGTCTTGACGCGCGCCTTGATCCCGCGGATCCGCTCCCAGGGGCTCTCGACGCCCCGGCGCACGCACGCGTCGAAGACGCCGCCCCCGGAGACCTCGAGGTACGCGAATCCCGCGCTGTCGAGGATCTCCGCCAGCCGGAGGAGCTCGGCGGTCGGGATCGTGCCGGCGAGCGGCTCCTGCGAGAGCACGCGGATCGACGTATCCACCAGCCTCGGCACGATCGGGACCTTAGTCGGCTTGGACCTTCGCGGTGCCGTGCGCGGCCGCTACGCGCGGCTGATGTAGCGCTTCTCGCGCGGATCGACCTTGATCTTGTCGCCGACGTTCACGAACAGCGGCACCTGCACCACCGCGCCCGTCTCGAGCGTTGCGGGCTTCGTGACGTTGGAGACGGTGTCGCCCTTCACGCCCGGCTCCGTGTCCGTGACCTCGAGCACGACCGAGGCGGGGAGGTCGACGCCGGAGGGCCGTTCGTTCACGAGCAGCACCTGCACCGTCGAGGACGGTTGCATGAACGGCAGCGCATCCTCGACCGTCGCGCGCGGCAGGGAGAGCTGGTCGTAGGTCTCGGCGTCCATGAACACGACCTCGTCGCCGGAGTCGTACAGGTACTGCATGCTCTTCGTCTCGGTGCGCACGCGCTCGAATTTCTCGCCGGCGCGGAAGGTGCGGTCCACGACCGACCCCGAGTCGAGCGACTTCAGCCTCGTGCGCACGAACGCACCGCCCTTCCCCGGCTTCACGTGCTGGAACTCGACGATCCGCCAGGTCTGGCCGTCGAGCTCGATATGCATGCCGTTGCGAAACTCGTTTGTGCTGACGGGTGGCACGGCGCGCCAGCCTAGCTGACGTCG
>Ga0070741_10017996_pt1 | contig 11516 bp, 6 predicted proteins | sample Coa_R1_4_FD_66440 | JGI IMG/M metagenome (GOLD analysis project Ga0070741, IMG submission 66440) | Surface soil microbial communities from Centralia Pennsylvania, which are recovering from an underground coalmine fire - Coalmine... | ecosystem: Environmental > Terrestrial > Soil > Unclassified ...
GAGCTGGAATTCGGTCAGGTGGAGAAGCTCTGATCGTCATGGCCGGGCTTGTCCCGGCAATCCCGATTGACGGGCACTTCGGTGCCATCCTAAACGAAATGGCCGGGTCGAGCCCGGCCATGACAAGTGCAGAAGCGTGGGAGGTGAGGGCGGCCGCCAACCGTCTGGATCCGCACCACGAAACCTGAAACCGTCGGCTGCGTCCGGCAACAGGAGTGAGTTATGGCGAAAAAAATCACCGGATACCTGAAATTGCAGGTGCCGGCGGGGGCCGCCAATCCCTCGCCGCCCATCGGTCCCGCGCTCGGTCAGCGCGGGCTGAACATCATGGAATTCTGCAAAGCGTTCAATGCGCAGACGCAGCAGATGGAGAAAGGCGCTCCGATCCCCGTGGTGATCACGGTCTATGCGGACCGCTCCTTCACCTTCGAGATGAAGACGCCGCCGGTGTCGCACTTCCTCAAGAAGGCGGCGAACCTGCAAAGCGGGTCGAAGACGCCCGGCCGCGACGTCGCCGGCAAGGTGACCAAGGCGCAGGTGCGCGAAATCGCCGAGAAGAAGATGAAAGACCTCAACTGCAGCACCATCGAAGCGGCGATGCGCATGGTCGAAGGCTCCGCCCGCTCCATGGGCCTCGAGGTTGGGGAGTGATGGCTATGGCGAAAATCGGGAAACGCACTGTGAAAGCCCGCGAAGGCATTGACCGCGCCAAGCTCTACCCGCTGTCGGAGGCGGTGAAGATGGTCAAAGCCCGTGCCACCGCGAAATTCGACGAGACGATCGAAGTGGCGATGAATCTCGGCGTCGATCCGCGTCACGCCGACCAGATGGTGCGCGGCGTGGTCAATCTGCCGAATGGCTCCGGCCGCACCATGCGGGTCGGCGTGTTCGCCCGCGGCGCCAAAGCGGAAGAGGCCAAGGCCGCCGGGGCCGACGTGGTGGGCGCCGAGGACCTGGTCGAGAAAGTGCAGAACGGCATTATCGACTTCGACCGCTGCATCGCCACCCCCGACATGATGCCGTTGGTCGGCCGCCTAGGTAAGGTGCTCGGCCCGCGCGGGATGATGCCCAACCCCAAGGTCGGCACGGTGACCATGGACCTCGCCAATGCCGTCAAGGCGGCCAAGGGCGGCGCCGTTGAGTTCCGGGTCGAGAAGGCTGGCATCGTTCAGGCGGGAGTCGGCAAAGCCTCGTTTTCCGAGGACAAACTCGTTGAAAACATTAAGGCTTTTGCCGATGCCGTGAACAAGGCCAAGCCCTCGGGGGCCAAGGGCCATTACATCAATCGGGTCGCGATCTCTTCGACCATGGGGCCCGGCATAAAAATTGAGCCGTCATCGCTATTTGGGGGCTGACGCGGCGGATTTTTCACCCTATATAGCGTGCTCCCGCTAGAGAGAGGGTCTTCACACGACCGGCGCTGCCGGAAGGAGATGAAGCTTGAAGAATTCCGGATCGACCCCGCTGGTCCGGAAAGGCCGGTGGCTTTCGCCGCCGGCATCGTCCTGTCCGAGACTGCAGGTGCCTGACTTGTCAGGCTTAATTTCCTGCACAGACGGGTGAGACCGGTTAACGGGCGTGCCCGGTCGGGCGCGTCCCTGCGGTTTGAACCTCGAACGGAAACCGGCGCGGCTGGTCCGCGTCTGGGCAGGGCATGTGAGCGTCGTCCTGCCTGATTCGTTGAATTTGGCGGACGGCAGATGCAACCCGGCGGTTGCTCTTCTGACGCAACCGCCAACCGGAGAGAGCTTGCTGTGGATCGAGCGGAAAAAAAAGAGCTCGTCGCGACGCTCAACGAGGTCTTCAAGGCCACGAACGTCGTCGTCGTCGCTCATTACTCCGGCCTCACCGTCGCCCAGATGCAGACTCTGCGCATGCAGATGAAGCAGGCGGGCGCCGCCGTGAAGGTCGCGAAGAACCGTCTCGCCAAAATCGCTCTTGAAGGCACCGACGCTGCCGCCATCGCGCCCCTGCTCAAGGGGCCGACTGTGATCGCCTTTTCCGGCGATCCGGTAGCCGCGCCGAAGGTCGCCGTCGAGTTTGCCAAGGCCAACGAACGTTTCGTGATCCTCGGCGGAACGATGGGCAAGACCGCCCTGAACCCGGACGGAATCAAGGCGCTCGCCTCGCTTCCGTCGCTCGACGAGTTGCGCGCGAAGATCGTCGGCCTGATTCAGGCCCCGGCGACCAAGCTGGCGCAGCTCGCCAATGCTCCCGCCGCAAAAGTGGCGCGCGTCGTTCAGGCATATGCCGCAAAGGGCGAAGCGGCGTGAGGCCCTTCGCAATCTCGACTGGTTCGAACCTAAAAGGACTGAGTAACAATGGCTGATCTGGCAAAAATCGTCGACGAATTGTCCGGCCTCACGGTGCTCGAAGCTTCCGAGCTCGCAAAGATGCTGGAGGAGAAGTGGGGCGTCAGTGCTGCCGCCGCGGTGGCGGTCGCAGCGGCTCCCGGTGCGGGCGGTGGCGCCGCCGCGCCGGCCGAGGAAAAGACCGAATTTACGGTCGTGCTTGCCGCCGCCGGCGACAAGAAGATCGAGGTCATCAAGGAAGTCCGTGCGCTCACCGGCCTCGGCCTGAAGGAGGCCAAGGATCTGGTCGAAGGCGCGCCGAAGACGGTCAAGGAAGGCGTCAGCAAAGACGAGGCCAACAAGATCAAGACCACCTTGGAAAAGGTGGGTGCAAAGGTGGAATTGAAGTAATCGGTGCTTACTTCACATGCATCCCCGGGCGCGTGCGACGCCCGGGATCCACGAAATGCGTTCAGCGTGACCTCCGGGTTGATCCCGGGGGGCACGAATTCGTCCGAAGCGATGACATTGCCGCGCCACCCGGCCGGCAATGACGAAAAAAGGAAGGTTACTCGCGCGGTCGCGCGGATCTGCCAATAACCGTCTTTAAGGGCGGCACTAGTTTATCCGTTGCCGGGCCTGCCCGGAACGGACTTTGCAAGGCGGAAATTTCATTCCGCCGTTCGAATCCGGGCTTCCGGTCGAGGGCAATTGCGTCCCGTCGGAAGCCCTGCCGCCGCAGCCTGCGGCGGTCGAAGCGAGAGGCCACGATGGCGCAGACTTTTACCGGTCGCAAAAGAGTTCGCAAGTTTTTCGGAAAAATCCAGGAAGTCGCAGAGATGCCGAACCTCATCGAGGTTCAGAAGGCGTCCTACGATCAGTTCCTCCTGGTGAAGGAACCGCATGGCGGGCGGCCCGACCAGGGATTGCAGGCGGTGTTCCGGTCGGTGTTCCCGATCTCGGATTTCTCCAACCGTTCCATGCTCGAATTCGTGCGCTACGAATTCGAGCCGGCGAAATATGACGTCGACGAGTGCCGCCAGCGCGGCATGACCTACGCTGCGCCGCTGAAGGTGACGCTGCGCCTGATCGTGTTCGATATCGACGAGGAAACCGGCGCCCGTTCCGTGAAGGACATCAAGGAGCAGGACGTCTACATGGGCGATATCCCGCTCATGACCAACAACGGCACCTTCATCGTCAACGGCACCGAGCGTGTCATCGTCTCGCAGATGCATCGCTCGCCCGGCGTGTTCTTCGATCACGACAAGGGCAAGACGCATTCCTCCGGCAAGCTGTTATTTGCCGCCCGCATCATTCCCTATCGCGGCTCCTGGCTCGACATCGAGTTCGACGCGAAAGATATCGTCTATGCGCGCATCGATCGACGCCGCAAGATCCCGGTAACGTCGCTGCTGCAGGCGCTCGGCCTCGATGCCGAGGAAATCCTGCGCACGTTCTTCCGGCATGTCGTGTACAAGCGCGCCAAGGAAGGCTGGCGCGTGCCGTTCGACGCCAATCGGCTGCGCGGCTACAAGGCGATCAACGATCTCATCGACGCCGACAGTGGCAAGGTGGTGGTCGAGGCCGGCAAGAAGATTACCGTGCGCCAGGCGCGTCAGCTCCAGGAAAAGGGCCTGAAGGCGCTGCGCATGTCCGAAGAGGAATTGGTCGGCCATTACATCGCCGAGGATCTGGTCAACGCCAAGACTGGCGAAATCTATGCCGAGGCCGGCGAGGAGATCACCGAGAAGACGCTGAAGGTGATCAACGAAGCGGCCATCAAGGAATTGCCGATCCTCGACATCGATCACGTCAATGTCGGACCCTATATCCGAAACACGCTGATGGTGGACAAGAACTCCAGCCGTGAGGAGGCGCTGTTCGATATCTACCGCGTGATGCGTCCGGGCGAGCCGCCGACGGTGGAGACCGCCGAGGCGATGTTCCAGTCGTTATTCTTCGATTCGGAGCGTTACGATCTGTCCGCCGTCGGCCGCGTGAAGATGAATATGCGCCTCGATCTCGATGCGCCCGACACAATGCGTGTGCTGCGCAAGGAGGACATTATCGCGGTCATCAAGACATTGGTGGACCTGCGCGACGGCAAGGGCGAGATCGATGACATCGACCATCTCGGCAATCGCCGGGTGCGCTCGGTCGGCGAGCTGATGGAAAATCAGTATCGCATCGGTTTGCTGCGCATGGAGCGTGCAATCAAGGAGCGCATGAGCTCCGTCGACATCGATACCGTGATGCCGCAGGACCTGATCAATGCCAAGCCGGCGGCGGCCGCGGTGCGCGAGTTCTTCGGCTCCTCGCAGCTTTCGCAATTCATGGACCAGACCAATCCGCTGTCGGAGATCACCCACAAGCGGCGCCTTTCGGCGCTTGGACCGGGCGGTCTCACGCGCGAGCGCGCCGGCTTCGAGGTGCGCGACGTGCATCCGACGCATTACGGCCGAATCTGCCCGATCGAAACGCCGGAAGGGCCGAATATCGGACTGATCAATTCGCTTGCGACCTATGCGCGGGTGAACAAATACGGCTTTGTCGAAACGCCTTATCGCAAGGTGAAGGACGGCCGCGTCACTGACGAGGTCATCTATCTCTCGGCCATGGAAGAGGGGCGCTATCACGTCGCCCAGGCCAACGTGCCGCTCGACGGCCGCGGCCGCTTCACCGAGGACCTTGTAGTCTGCCGCTATGCTGGCGATGTCGTCATGGTCGCGCCGGACAAGGTCGATTTCATGGACGTGTCGCCGAAGCAGCTCGTTTCGGTGGCGGCGGCGCTCATTCCGTTCCTGGAGAACGACGACGCCAACCGCGCGCTGATGGGATCGAATATGCAGCGGCAAGCGGTACCGCTGATCCGCGCCGAGGCGCCCTTCGTCGGTACCGGCATGGAGGGCGTGGTCGCCCGCGATTCCGGCGCTGCCATCGCCGCGCGCCGCACTGGCGTGATCGATCAGGTGGATGCCACGCGTATCGTGGTGCGGGCCACCGATGAGTCCGATCCAACCAAGCCAGGCGTCGATATCTACCGGCTGATGAAATACCAGCGTTCCAACCAGAACACCTGCATTAACCAGCGTCCGCTGGTGAAGGTAGGCGACCACGTCAAGAAGGGCGACATCATCGCCGACGGTCCTTCGACCGATCTCGGCGAGCTGGCGCTCGGCCGCAACGTCCTCGTCGCCTTTATGCCGTGGAACGGCTATAACTTCGAGGACTCGATCCTGCTCTCCGAGCGCATCGTCAAGGACGACGTCTTCACCTCGATCCATATTGAGGAATTCGAGGTGATGGCCCGCGACACCAAGCTCGGGCCGGAAGAGATCACCCGCGACATTCCCAACGTCTCGGAAGAAGCGCTGAAGAATCTAGACGAGGCGGGCATCGTCTATATCGGCGCGGAAGTGCGGGCAGGCGATATCCTGGTCGGGAAGATCACGCCCAAGGGCGAAAGCCCGATGACGCCCGAAGAGAAGCTCCTGCGCGCCATTTTCGGCGAAAAGGCCAGCGATGTCCGCGACACGTCCTTGCGTGTGCCGCCGGGCGTGCAGGGCACCGTTGTCGAGGTGCGCGTATTCAATCGCCACGGCGTCGACAAGGACGAGCGCGCGCTCGCCATCGAGCGCGAGGAGATCGAGCGCCTGGCCAAGGACCGCGACGACGAGCAGGCCATTCTCGACCGCAACGTCTACGGCCGCCTTGCCGAGCTGCTCGAAGGGCGCACTGGCATCGCCGGGCCGAAGGGCTTCAAAAAGGATTCCAAGATCACCCGCGCGGTGCTTGAGGAATACCCCCGCGCGCAATGGTGGCAGTTCGCTTCCCCAAACGACAAGCTGATGGCGGAGATCGAGGCCATCCGCAAACAATATGATGAGAGCAAGAAGCTGCTCGAGCAGCGCTTCCTCGACAAGGTGGAGAAGCTGCAGCGCGGCGACGAGCTGCCGCCGGGCGTGATGAAGATGGTCAAGGTCTTCGTCGCGGTGAAGCGCAAGATTCAACCCGGCGACAAAATGGCCGGCCGCCACGGTAACAAGGGTGTGGTATCGAAGATTGTGCCAGCGGAGGACATGCCTTTCCTCGCCGACGGCACCCCGGTCGATATCGTGCTCAATCCGCTCGGCGTGCCGAGCCGCATGAACGTCGGTCAGATTCTCGAGACCCACCTGGGCTGGGCCTGTGCCGGCCTGGGCCTGAAGATCGGCGACGCGGTGGAAGCCTATAACGGCAAGAAGGAAGTCAAGCCGCTCAAAGAGATTCTGAAAAAGGTCTATGGCGACGACGAGACCATCAAGTCCCTCGGCGAAAAGGATCTGGTCGAGCTTGGCGAAAACCTTCGCCACGGCGTGCCAATCGCAACTCCGGTGTTCGACGGGGCCAAGGAGGCCGACATCGAGCACATGCTCGACTTGGCCGGACTCGACCATTCCGGCCAGAGCACAGTGTTCGATGGCCGCACTGGCGAGCCGTTCGATCGCCAAGTGACCGTGGGCTATATTTACATGCTCAAACTGCACCATCTGGTGGACGACAAGATCCACGCCCGTTCGATCGGCCCATATTCGCTCGTTACCCAGCAGCCGCTGGGCGGCAAGGCGCAGTTCGGTGGTCAGCGTTTTGGCGAAATGGAGGTCTGGGCGCTGGAAGCCTATGGAGCGGCTTACACGTTGCAGGAAATGCTCACCGTGAAGTCCGACGACGTCGCCGGCCGCACCAAGGTCTACGAAGCCATCGTGCGCGGCGACGACACGTTCGAGGCCGGTATTCCGGAAAGCTTCAACGTGCTGGTCAAGGAAATGCGTTCGCTCGGCCTCAACGTCGATCTCCACAACTCTAAGCTGGAGCGCAGCGGCACCGCCGAGGCGGCGGAGTAAGAATCTGGGAAGCGGCGAGGGCGCCGCTTCCCCATCGTCATCGCCCGCAAAGGCGCGTGACAGCGGAACGTTTTGAAGGCTGCTGAGGCAGCCAAGCGGAGAAGAAGATGAATCAAGAGATCATGAATCTTTTCAGCCCGCAGGCGCCGGCTCAGGTCTTCGATCAGATCCGGATTTCGATCGCGAGCCCGGAAAAGATTCTGTCCTGGTCCTACGGCGAGATCAAGAAGCCGGAGACCATCAACTACCGTACCTTCAAGCCCGAGCGAGACGGCTTGTTCTGCGCGCGTATCTTCGGGCCGATAAAGGACTACGAGTGCTTGTGCGGCAAGTACAAGCGCATGAAGTACAAGGGCATCATCTGCGAGAAATGCTCGGTCGAGGTCACGCTGTCGCGCGTGCGGCGCGAGCGCATGGGCCATATCGAGCTCGCCGCGCCGGTCGCCCATATCTGGTTCCTGAAGTCGCTGCCGAGCCGCATCGGACTGTTGCTCGACATGACGCTGAAGGATCTCGAGCGCATCCTTTATTTCGAATACTACGTCGTGCTTGAGCCGGGCCTCACTCCGCTCAAGGACCGTCAGCTTTTGAGCGAGGACGAGTATCTCAAGGCGCAGGACGAATACGGCGCTGACAGCTTCACTGCGGCCATCGGCGCGGAAGCGATCCGGGAGATGCTCAAAGGCCTCGATCTGGAAAAGATGGCGGCCGATCTGCGCGTCGAAATCGCGGAGTCGACCTCGGATCTGAAGCCGAAGAAGCTGGCCAAGCGACTCAAGCTCATCGAGGCTTTCATTCAGTCTGGCAACAAGCCGGAATGGATGATTCTGACGCACGTGCCGGTGATCCCGCCCGACCTGCGGCCGCTGGTGCCGCTGGACGGCGGCCGCTTCGCCACGTCCGATCTCAACGATCTCTATCGCCGCGTCATCAACCGCAACAACCGTCTGAAACGGCTGATCGAGCTGCGTGCGCCCGACATCATCATCCGCAACGAAAAGCGCATGCTGCAAGAAGCGGTCGATGCTCTGTTCGACAACGGCCGCCGCGGCCGCGTCATCACCGGCGCCAACAAGCGACCGCTGAAGTCGCTTGCCGACATGCTCAAGGGCAAGCAGGGCCGCTTCCGGCAGAACCTGCTCGGCAAGCGCGTCGACTATTCCGGCCGTTCGGTGATCGTGGTCGGTCCCGAGCTCAAGCTGCATCAATGCGGCCTGCCGAAGAAGATGGCGCTCGAATTGTTCAAGCCGTTCATCTATTCGCGGCTTGACGCCAAAGGGCTGTCCACGACCGTCAAGCAGGCGAAGAAGCTGGTGGAGAAGGAGAAGCCCGAAGTTTGGGACATCCTCGATGAGGTGATCCGTGAGCATCCGGTGTTACTCAACCGCGCGCCGACCTTGCACCGCCTCGGCATCCAAGCCTTCGAACCGGTGCTGATCGAGGGCAAGGCGATCCAGTTGCATCCGCTGGTCTGCGCCGCCTTCAACGCCGACTTCGACGGTGATCAGATGGCCGTGCACGTTCCGCTGTCGCTGGAAGCGCAGCTGGAAGCGCGCGTGCTGATGATGTCGACCAACAACATCCTGCATCCGGCCAATGGCTCGCCGATCATCGTGCCGTCGCAGGATATCGTGCTCGGACTCTATTACCTGTCGCTGGTCCGCGATGGCGAGCCGGGCGAGGGCAAGATCTACGGCAATGCCGCCGAGATCGACCACGCGCTGCATGCCAAGGCGATCAGCCTCCACAGCAAGATCAAATATCGCTGGCAGACCATCGACGATGAGGGCAACCCGGTTTCGAAGTGGTACGACACCACGCCTGGACGCGTTGTGCTCGGGCAAGTGTTGCCGGTTAGCCCTAAAATTTCGTTCGACGTCGTCAACAGGCTGATGACCAAGCGCGAAATCTCCAGCATGATCGACACGGTCTATCGTCACTGCGGGCAGAAGGACACGGTGATCTTCTGCGACCGCATCATGGCGCTCGGCTTCTATCACGCGTTCAAAGCGGGCATCTCCTTCGGCAAAGACGACATGGTCGTGCCGCATGCCAAGTGGAAGATCGTCGAGCAGACCAAAGAACTCGTCAAGGAGTTCGAACAGCAATACAACGACGGCCTGATCACCCAGGGTGAGAAATACAACAAAGTCGTCGATGCCTGGTCGAAATCCACCGACCAGATCGCCGACGAGATGATGCGCGAAATCTCCTCGGTGAAGAAGAGCAAGGATGGCCGCGAGGCCCAGGTGAACTCGATCTACATGATGGCGCATTCCGGCGCGCGCGGTTCGCCCGCGCAGATGCGCCAGCTTGCCGGCATGCGCGGCCTGATGGCCAAGCCGTCGGGCGAGATCATCGAGACGCCGATCATTTCTAACTTCAAGGAAGGGCTCTCGGTCCTTGAATACTTCAACTCGACGCACGGCGCGCGCAAGGGTCTCGCCGACACGGCGCTGAAAACCGCCAACTCGGGCTATCTGACGCGCCGCCTTGTCGATGTGGCGCAGGACTGCATTGTCACGACCGAGGATTGCGGCACCGACGGTGGAATCAAGGTGCGCGCGATCATCGACGCCGGACAGGTAGTCGCCTCGCTCGGCAGCCGCATTCTGGGCCGTACCGCGGCCGAGGACGTACGCGATCCGTCCGGCAGCAAGGTTATCGTGAAGAAGGGCACGCTGATCGAGGAGCCGCAAGTGGAAGCGATCACCGCTGCGGGCGTGCAGGAATTGCGCATCCGCTCGGTGCTCACCTGCGAAAACACCAACGGCGTCTGCGGCAAATGCTACGGTCGCGATCTAGCCCGCGGCACGCCGGTGAACATGGGCGAAGCGGTCGGCGTCATTGCCGCTCAGTCGATTGGCGAGCCGGGCACCCAGCTCACGATGCGCACCTTCCATATCGGCGGCGCGGCACAGATCAGCGAGCAGTCGTTCATCGAATCCAACTTCGAAGGCGCGGTGAAGATCAAGAACAAGAACATTGCGCGCAATTCCGACGGTGAGCTGATTGTCATGGGGCGCAATATCTCTCTGGCGGTGGTCGATCCGGACGGCACCGAGCACGCGGTGCACCGCTTGCCTTATGGCGCTCGGCTGCGCGTCGATGATGGCGACAAAGTGAAACGCGGCCAGCGTCTCGCCGAGTGGGACCCCTATACGCGTCCGATCCTCACCGAGGTGGAAGGCACCATCGGCTTCGAGGACCTCGTCGAGGGACAATCCATGTCGGAGACGCTCGACGAATCGACCGGCATCGCCAAGCGCGTGGTGGTTGACTGGCGCGGCTCGACGCGGGGACAGGACCTGCGTCCGGCGATCGTGATCAAAGGCAAGGACGGCAAGATCCTGAAGCTGCCGCGCGGCGGCGACGCTCGCTACATGCTCGCGGTGGAAGCGATCATTTCGGTGGATCCCGGCGGGCATGTGAAAGCGGGCGACGTGGTGGCCCGTATCCCGACTGAAAGCGCCAAGACCCGCGACATCACTGGCGGCCTGCCTCGGGTGGCGGAGCTGTTCGAGGCGCGGCGCCCGAAAGAAGCAGCGATTATTGCTGAGATTTCCGGCACGGTGCGCTTCGGCAAGGACTACAAGAACAAGCGCCGGGTCATCATCGAGCCTGCCGACAAGAGCGAGGAGGCACGGGAATACCTGATCCCGAAGGGCAAGCACATCCATCTCCAGGATGGCGACCCGATCGAGAAAGGCGAGTTCCTGGTCGACGGCAATCCGGCCCCGCACGATATTCTGGCCATCAAGGGCGTGGAGGATCTCGCCGCCTATTTGGTGAACGAAATCCAGGAGGTCTATCGGTTGCAAGGCGTGTCCATCAACGACAAGCACATCGAGGTGATCGTCCGCCAGATGTTGCAGAAGGTGGAGATCGACGACGCCGGAGAGACCGAGCTGATCCAGGGCGACCAGATCGACAAGCTCGAGCTAGACGAGGTCAATGCCGCGGCTCAGGCCGCCGGCAAGAAGCCGGCAGCGGGCCATCCGGTGCTGCTCGGCATCACCAAGGCCTCGCTGCAAACCCGGTCCTTCATCTCGGCGGCCTCGTTCCAGGAGACGACGCGGGTGCTCACCGAGGCCGCGGTCAACAGCAAGATCGACACGCTGGACGGTCTGAAGGAGAACGTCATCGTGGGCCGTCTGATCCCTGCGGGGACCGGGGCCATGATGAACCGGCTGCGCGAAGTGGCGATCAAGCGTGATGCGCTCATTCTCGAGGAGCGGGAGAAGGACGCCGCCAAGGCCGAGCAGCAGGCCCTGCCGGCGGCGGAGTGACGGTCTCCGGCTGGCATTCTTCGTGGTTTTCACAGGGAAGAGCCGCCCCC
>Ga0070741_10017997_pt1 | contig 11516 bp, 15 predicted proteins | sample Coa_R1_4_FD_66440 | JGI IMG/M metagenome (GOLD analysis project Ga0070741, IMG submission 66440) | Surface soil microbial communities from Centralia Pennsylvania, which are recovering from an underground coalmine fire - Coalmine... | ecosystem: Environmental > Terrestrial > Soil > Unclassified ...
GAAATGGGTTTTGGCGGAGGCATCTGCCAGACCGTTACCACATTGTTCAACGCGGCGCTGTTTGCCAACCTCGAAATTGTCAAGCGCCAAAACCATTCGATGCCTGTGCGATACGTCCCGCTGGGCCGCGACGCAACCGCAAGTTATGGCAGCATTGACTTGGTTTTCAAAAACACGATGGCAACTCCGATTGCAATCGTGAGCGAAGTGCACGGCGGCGCGCTGACGTTTCGAATTCTGGGAAAAAAGGATCCCGGATTGTCGGTGAGCCTGGAAGTTACAAACCATTCCAGCTGGGGCCAGGGAGTGAAGTATGTGAACGACCCCACGCTTCCGCCCGGCACCACCAAGGTGATCGAAAAAGGAAGCGGCGGACATTCGTGCCTCACCTGGCGCATCGTCAAAAAAGACGGCGTGGAAATCAAGCGGGAGAAGATCGGCTCGAGCTATTACACGGCATTTCCGGCGATCATCGCGAAGGGCCCCGACGTGCTTGCACCCAAGGAAGAACCGGAGACCACTCCGCCGCCTCCGGGCTCGTGAGGTTTCAGAACCTTTTGTGACTTCTATCGTGCCATCGGCGCAACAAAAAACGCGCCTCCCCGAAAAATCGAAGAGGCGCGCAAGGATCAGGAACTACCGATTAGAATCGAAACGTCGCGCCGGCATACCAGCCTGTGTTGTCAATCCCCGTGACGGAAGGCAGCCAGTAGTAGCCAACCTCCAAGCCCCAAGGAGTCGAGCCGTGTCCGGTCATCGAATATCCGAGAGCAGCGAATCCGCCGAAACCGGTGTCAGCGATATCGCCGCCTCCAACGTCGAAGTTCGAGGAGTAGTATCCGCCGGCAACTTTCGCATAGAACACGCCGCTGCCCATCCCTCCCGTTTGGAAGTCGAATCGCAGCCCGACGTGCGCGCCGATGGCCTTCATGTCGGCGTCGGCGCCAACCCAGAACGCTCTTCCGCCGAAGAAGATGTTGGTGCCTTTGCCCATGTTCATCCCGGCGCTGTTCCAATAGGAGTCAATCCCGAGCATCCAGCCGGTGTCTCCGTTGAGTTGGTCTTTCACGTCGCCTGTCGGGAACGCTGCCGCGACCGTAACCTCGACGTTTTTCCCTGAGTCGTTTTGCGGCGCCTTGTCCGTGGCCGCCATTGCGCATGTCGCCAAAATGCCAGCGAGTGCTGTGGCAACAGTTTTCATTTAGTGCACCTCCTGTGCAGTTGTGATCCGGGGCGTTCCTGCGCTCCTTTCCAAAGTTTCGAGCGCCGGTAAGCCCAGTAGACCTGGAGAGTATAGCCCAAGCAACCTGTAAAATCAACGGTGCCCGGCGGGGGGCGGCGGGGAGGGCAGGCCCCCGGCCTGCCGGAAAAAGTCCCGAAATGTTGCCAACTCCCCTGAAATTGCGTACTATGAAAAGGAGGCCGATTGGCCTGGAGGTTCAATGATCCTAAGAATAAAGCCGGACGGCGGCGGCGAGGACCTGGTGGTCGAGCACCATTGGGAGGGCGAACTGCCCCGAGCAGGCGATGTGATGGAACTGCACTGCGGCGAAACGAAGCGGTTTGTGGTGAAAGAGGTGGACTGGGTGTTCGAAGACGTGCCTTCGACGGTTCACGAAGAGGTGCCTCTGCGCCATGCGGTGGTTGTGGTGGTGCCGGAATCGGAAGCGGCGCGAAACGGGGCGGCCGTTGTTCAGATGCGGCCCTCGTTGTCGGACCCTTTGTGCGAATGCGGGCACCGGCAATCGGTGCACACTCCCACGATGTGCCGCGGCGATGCGAGCACCTGCACGTGCCGGAGTTTTCGATCCGCCGAGTCTACGCGTGTGATCTGAGATTAGGCATCATCGCCGAACGGCCATTTCGGCAGGGTTCGTTTTAGGGGGCGATCCTGCCGATACCCAAGCGCGTATTCCGCTTGCACCAGGGTGTGAATTTCGCGCGTTCCTTCATAAATCATCGCCCCGCGCGAATTGCGAAAATGCCGTTCTACCGGGAACTCATCGCAATAGCCGTACGCACCGTGGATTTCGATCGCATCGTGCGCGGATTGAAACGCCATGTTGCAGTTCTGCCATTTTGCAAGCGAAACCTCGCGCGTGTGCCGAAGCCCAGCGTTTTTCATCCAGCCAACTTGAAAATAGAGAAGGCGTCCGATATCGCAGGCCGCCGACATGTTGGCGATCATCTGCTGAACGAGCTGTTTTTTGCCGATCGGTTCGCCGCCCACGGTGCGTTCGTTCGCATATTTCACGCACGCTTGCAAACATGCCGCCGAGATGCCGACGGAGCCTGCCGCTACCGTGTACCTTCCGTGATCCAGCGCCGACATCGCGACTTTGAATCCGTCGCCTTCGTCGCCGATTCGGTTTTCGACGGGCACGCGCACATCATCAAAAAAGATTTCTCCAGTATTGCCCGCGCGCACACCCAGTTTGCCTTTGATCGGGCGGCTGCTGAAACCCTGCATGTTCCGATCTACGATCAACGCAACGTGCTTCTTTTCGGATCGGTCGTTTCCATCGAGCTGGGCGATGACCAGAAACTGATCAGCATAATCAGAAAGCGATATCCATGATTTCTGGCCGTTGAGAACATATTCAGAACCTCTGTTTTCGGCGCGCGTGCGGATGTTGATCGCATCGCTTCCGGCGTTCGGTTCCGTAAGGGCGAAGGCACCGATCTTTTCGCCTTTTGCGAGCGGTGCAAGCAGGCGCTGCTTCTGTTCGGCGGTGCCCCATTGCAAAAGCGTAAGACAGTGCAGTCCGGAATGCACACTCATCACCACTCGGAAAGAGGTATCTACGCGCTCGAACTCTTCGCAAACGATTCCCAAACTGATGTAATCGGAATCGGTGCCGCCGTATTTTGCGGGCAGAGAAACACCAAGAAACGAGCTGCGCGCCATTTTCTTTAGGGATTCGGAATCGGATTGATGGGCGCGGTCTCTCTCGGCGAGTCCGGGCGCGAGTTCCTGTTCGGCAAACTTTCGAGCGGCTTCGCGGATCAGGTTATGTTCGGGAGTCGGTTGAAAATCCATCAGCGCAGAATTCTACCGGCCAGCCGCTGAAAGTATCCTTCCAGGGTGATTGGAGTTTCGGCTGCCGCCGCAATCTGCATCGCTGGTTTTTTCGTTGGCTGGCTTACGATCAGCGGTGCGGTCGCTGCGTTTGTCGTGGGCTCGATTGTGTGGCTGGGCGGCGGTTGGGCTGCGACGATTGCTCTTCTCATTTTTTTCAGCACATCGTCTGCGCTTGGAATGCTGCCGTCTCGCAGACAGAAAAGACACGAACCACGAAACGGCTGGCAGGTGGTTTGCAACGGAGGCGCCGGAGCCGCGTTCTGCGCATTGCATTTGGCGTTCGGAATCAAGGGCCACCTTCCGGCCGCCATTGCGTGTTTCGCGGCGGCGAACGCCGATACGTGGGCGACTGAAATCGGTTTAAGGTTTGGGAAGCGCGCGTTTCGAGCGTCCACATTGGAGCCCACAACCATCGGGGCGAGCGGAGGGATTTCCGTGCAAGGTTTGTTTGCGGCATATGCAGGAGCGGGAATCGTTGCGATCTCCGGCGCGATGTTTGGTCAGGCGACGCATGCCGCAATGATCACCACGGTTGGGTTTTTCGCGTGCATGTTAGACAGCGTGTTGGGCGATCTGTTTCAAGGACATTATCGCGGTGATAAAGGCGAGATCGCCGACGAGCCTGGAAAGGAGACTCGGATTGCGTATGGATTTCCGTGGCTTTCGAACAACGCGGTGAATTTCATTGCCACAATGTCCGCAGCGATTGCGGCTTATTTTTTCGCGGCGGCATGAGCGAGCGCATAAAGCATGTGCGCATAAATCTTCGCCATCTTTAGAGGATGCGAAATGTGGATGCGTTCGTCGGGTTCGTGGGCGGGGCCGTCGCCTTCCCAGCCGGTTCCAACGCTCACGGTGTTCGGCACCGCGCGGGCATAGGTGCCGCCGCCCATCACGCCGGGCTGCTTTCCGTCGCCTGCTTCGATTTCGTAAACGTTCATCAGACTCAGCACGGGCTCTTGGTTCGTGGGAAAGAAAAGGGGCGGGCTGTCGTCGAACTGTTCGATGCGATAATCGGGCCGTTCGGCTTGCAGAAAATTTTCTGCTCGTCGGCGAAGTTCTTCGCCTTTCCATGCGACGGGATACCGCACGTTGATTGTGAACTGCAGCCGTCCTTGCTGGGTTTGAACGATTCCGACATTCGCAGTCAAATCGCGCGAAATCTCATCTTGACCTTCGATTCCCACTCCGGCTCCGCTTGGGTGAGTGAGCATCAACAGATCGGTGAACTGCTTGGCTTGATCGGGTCCCGCAAGCGCGAGAGCAAATCGAAGCGCTCGGGTTGCCGCGCTGTCGCCAAGAAACGGAGTAGATCCGTGGGCGGATTTGCCGAATGCAGTCAAACGGATCGTATCGCCGCTCAGTTCGATTTTCAGGTTTTTATCCCAGTACGAATCTGCGATCTGCTGAGCGTGTGCGGCAGTTGAAGGCGAGCATTGCAGCACGGCCGTCGCTTCATCGGGGACGATGTTCGGCCGGCTTCCTGCTTCCAGCGAAATCAGATTAAGATTGCCGGCGGGAAGCGGCGCAGAAACCACGATGTTTGCGATCCCTTTTTCGGCGTGATACAACGGCCACCCCGAATCGGGCGCGATTCCAAAATCCGGCGCTTCTTCGGTTTGAAAATACCGTTCAACGCATTTGAAGCCGCTCTCTTCGTCGCATCCAAAAACGATGCGAATGCGGGCTGGAAGGTTCGCGCCGGTTTCTTTGAGTGCGCGCGCGGCATAAAACGCGGCCATGGTCGGGCCTTTGTCATCGGAGGTTCCACGCGCGTAAATGTAATCTCCATCAATTTGCGCTCCCCAAGGGTCGTGCTTCCAACCCGATCCGATGGGGACGACGTCGAGATGGCCAAGTGACATGACCATCGGTTCACCGTTTCCGAATTCGGCATGTCCCGCAAAGCCGTCTACGTTTTTGGTTGTCATTCCCCAAGCGCTTCCAAGGTTCAGAACATAATCCAAAGCGCGCCTGCATTCGATTCCGAAAGGGGCCCCTTCGGCGGGCTCGGATTCAACGCTGGGAATTGTTAGGAGTTCCCGAAGGTGCTGGATTAAACTGCTTTCGTTTTCGGTGAGCCATGCTTGGGCTCGTTCGACTTCGGCGGGTCTGTCGTTTGGCATCGGAGTGGGGATCATACCGTCTGCGGGCGGTATGATCGTTGCATGCTTCAAGCGATGCGCACGGTGCTGGATATGGCGGCGAAAGAGATCGTGGGTTTGTCCGAGCGGTTGGACGCAACGTTTGAAACCGCGGCCTGCTGGATTCTGGCCTGCAAGGGCCGCGTCGTTACCACCGGAGTGGGAAAGGCCGGCGACATTGCGCGCAAAGCAAGCAGCACATTCAGTTCCACCGGCACGACGAGCCTGTTTCTGCATGCGGCCGATGCCGTGCACGGCGATTTGGGGATGGTGACTTCGGACGATCTGGTGCTGATTTACACCAACAGCGGAGAAACCGAAGAGATACTGCGGCTGTTTCAACCCCTGCGGCAGATCGGAGCGAAAACCGTTCTGATTACCGGACGCGCCAACAGCACCGCAGCCAAACTGAGCGATCTGGTTTTGGATGTGCGCATCGAACGGGAAGCGTGTCCGCACAACCTGGCTCCCACCACAAGCACCAGTGTGATGATGGCGCTTTCTGACGCGCTTGCGCTTGCGGTGATGCGCGAACGACAGTTTACAAAAGAAGAGTATGCGCTCTTTCATCCGCAAGGCGCGTTGGGGCGGCGTCTGCTGATGCGCGTGGTTGATGCAATGCGCAAAGGCGACGATCTTGCGTTGGTGAGGCCGGAGACCAAGTTTCTGGATGTTTTGCACGCCATAACGCAAGCAGGCGCAGGCGCGGCGGTGGTGATTGATGAGAACCGTTCGCTTCGCGGAATCATCACGGACGGCGATGTCCGCCGCCAAATGGAGGCTTTCGGCGAAAAAGCGTTTAATCTAACTGCGGCAGAGATGATGAACGCGAACCCGCAAACCGTGGATGCGAACGCATTGGCGGTGGATGCTCTGGAGATGTTTGAAAGCCTGCCAAGGAAAATCGGCGAAATGCCGGTGCTGCAAAACGGCGAGGTGATCGGACTGGTGATGCTTAAGGACTTGGTGCGTTTGGGATTGGTTTAGCCCTTGGCCCAAGACTTTTGATCCCAAAACTTTTGCGATTTTTTCAGAACGTCGAGCATTCGATCCAGCTCATCCTGAAGGTTTTCCATCGTAATGCCGTTGTTTGCAAGTTGGGTGTTCAGCAGAAACCGCTTTTCTGAGCGGTCGAAAGAGAACGAGCTCGGACCGATGGAATCGTTGAGTTCCAACAGACCCATGGCGCACGATTGGGGCGTCTTTGCCGGATCGTCAATGGCTGTGAGTTTCATCACGATCCACAGCACACGATGATCGTCGCTCAACGATACGTCCATCGGGAGCGTCCATCCGCCTGCCTTATACGTGCAGAGCATCATTTCATCGCCGGCTTGCGATTTGGCCGTTTTGTATTCGATTTTCAGCTTATCAAAAACGTGTTTGACATTCTCCCATGAAAGCGGTTTGGGCTGTTGGGTTGCAAAAACCGCAAATGCGGCACACAATGCTGCTATGCGAAGGCTCATATTATCCTCCTATTTGAATCGCAACGATTCCAGAAACTGCTGCACTTCGGGTGCGGAGGCTTTCGCTTTGGTGGACACAACGCCGAGGGCATAAGTCCGCGCGTCCCGAATCACGCAGCGATAGGTGTAGACCCGGCCGTCTCGTGTGTCGAACACAAACCGTTTGCCGGGGCAGCTTCCCAAATTGTCTCTTCGTTCTTCCCGCAATTTGCCGGCGCCGTTCTTTTCAACGGCGGCTTTGACGCTGTCTAAGGATCGTTCGATGTCGGCGTTGGTTTTCAGTTCATCAATCAGCTCGATGCAGATGAGTTGATAACGAACGGCGTCTCCGGCCGTAAACGCTTCGGATCGTACGGTGCCGCGAATCGAAGGCGCCACGGTTTTTTCGGGAGCATAGGGAAAAATCACCGAAACTCCCCAATCATCCGATGTCCACTCAATCCACCCTTTGGGCTTTGCGCGCGAACATCCGGCAAGCGCCGCAAACAGCAGCAGATAAAGCGCTCCACGTTTCACGATGCACCTCCATTCTGATGGGCAGCTTTGAACTGTGCGGCCATTTCGCGGTCAATGCGATCGCGGAGCTGCTGGGTTAGAACGGTAAAATGGTTGCCAGGAAACAGTTCGATCACACATTTCGCGTGCAGCGATTCCATCTCTTGTTTCAAAAGCTTCACCGCGCCTTCCAAGAAAAATGTGTCGGTTCGTCCCGTGTAGATATGAATTTTGTCCGCAAGTTTGGGCTCCAGCATTTTCCAGTTAGACCGGAGGATGAGCGAAATGTCGTATTTTTTCTAAGCGGCTGCGACTTTAGGGTCCACTGCGCCCGTTTTTCGGTTCCAAAGTTTGGCGGGTTCGCCGTTGGGGCCCGTTGGGCTGAACACCGCTTCGAACGACCCCAACTGCTCGCCGCGAATCGGAACTTCCATGTCGCTGAACGGTTTGTAAAACAGCAGGTTTTGTGAGCCTTCGCGCGCGATCGGCCGCGGGTTTCCGTTTTCATCGAAAAACATATTTGCATTGGGGGCATAAAGGTTGATCTGCTGAAAGTCGCGAAAATCAACCGGATCGGGTGACGTTGACCAGCATCCTCCGAAGAAGTCGGGATAAGCAACTTGCAGCCAAAGGCTCGACCATCCGCCGCTGCTGTGGCCGGTTACAAATCGTGTGCCGGGTGTTCCGATGGCGCGATATTTTTTCTCGAGAGCAGGGATGAGTTCGGTTGTGAGGGCCTTACCCCAAGGGCCGTTGTTCGCACTGTCGGCGAACACGCAGTGTCCGGTGGGGCAGTCAGGATCGAGGAGCACATAGATAAAAGGTTCACCCGCGCGATGTGTGGCTCGAGGGTTTTCGGTTCCTGCGATGTCGTAGTGAGTTCCTCCGAATCCGGGAACTTCATACACAATCGGAAATTTCTGGTCGGGATGGTCGAACCATTCGTGTGGAAGTCCGACGGCGGCGTACATTTTCGTGGGTCTTTTGTAAAACTTTGAAAGCAAAGTTGATTCAATCACGAACTCTTTTGTTCTTGCAGTTTCCAAGAACTTCCGCCGAGGAACCACGCGGTCGCAAACCAGGTGCACGTTCAACTGTCCGCTTTCTGGAACGGTGATCCGCCGGGATTCACAATAGATATTGCCAAAACTGGAGCCGATTGCGCGGCCTCCTAAGTTGCGATCCACCACGGCTTGAACAAAATACTCACCAGGTTGAAGCGTGGAAGGCGGGCCGGGAAAAAACGCGCAGTCATCAGCGATGATCATCTCTTTCCCTGGCATTGCGGATTTGAAAAACTTGGAAAACATCGGCTGCGGACGCATCCAATCGGGGCCCATGCGCGGGTTGTTATCAAAAGCGGAGACGTACACAATCACTCTTCCAGTAAACGGTCCGGCGAAGGCGTCTTTGGAATACGACACGTGAAACGCAATGGAAGCGCACTTCGCTGCCGAAACCAGAAGCGTACCAACCAGCAGCAAGGGAGCGCGCGAGAGAGTTCGCATGACCTGATATACCCGACGAACGCCGATTGGTACACTATCGCTCGTGGATCGAGTATTCGTCGAGGGGTTGGTGCTGTTTGCTCATCACGGAGTTACCGAGCAGGAGCGCTCCGAAGGCCGAAACTTCCGGTTCGATTTGGCGATTTCGCTGCCGCGTGCCACTGGGCGCCGGCTGGCGGATGATTTGGGCCAGTCGGTGGATTATGCAAAAGTCGTGAGTGTGGTGTGCGAAGTTGCGCTTGGCAACCGATTTCGAACCGTTGAAAAACTCGCCGAGGTGATTTGCGAAGAGATCATCGCGCGATTCAACCGCGCCGAGGAAGTCAAGGTCAAGATTCTAAAGATAGATCCGCCGACTCCGCGTCCCGTACAGGCGGCGGGCGTCGAAATCGTGCGCAGGCGCGGCTGGTGAGAATTTCATGCTGAATTTCGAGTGGCGGCAGTTGGGAGAGATTGCGCTTCGAACTTTGGTGATCTACGTTTTCATCATCGCCGCGCTTCGCATCACAGGCAAACGGCAGATCGGGCAGCTCACTCCTTTCGATCTTGCCGTGCTGCTGCTGATTTCCAACGCAGTGCAAAACGCGATGACCGGCCCCGACAATTCGCTCACAGGCGGCATCGCCGCCGCGGCAACCTTGCTCATCGCGAACGCGATCGTTGCGCGAATCAGAATGAACAGCCCGAAATTTCGATCCGTGTTGGAAGGCGATCCTGTTCTTCTTGTAAAAGACGGCAAGGCTTTGACCGAAAACCTAAAATCTGAAAACCTCACCGAAGACGAACTGATGATCTCGCTTCGCCAGCACGAAGTGAACGACATTAAACAAGTCAAGCAGGCAATGCTGGAAATTGATGGTTCAATCAGCGTCATCCGGTTGGATGCGGCCACCGGGCTTTTGCATCATTCAAGGCACCGGCTCACCCGTCATGCGCGCAGGCCGAACGATTGAAACTCCCGCTCCACTGCTTCAACCGAGATTTCGGCAACGGCATCGTTTGCGGAAACCACGCGAAGATTCGGATTGGGCGGAGCCCAAAGATTAGCGATCTTCGGACGAAACAGACCGACTGTCGGTTTGTCGAACGCGGCGGCGATGTGCAGAATGCCGTTGTCAATCGTCACGACCGCTTTGCAGTTTTGAAGCGCGCCTGCAACCTGCGGAAGAGTAAGTTTTCCTCGAAGGTCAACAGCCAGCCCTTCGTTGATCAGTTTGGATTCATCCTCGGCCGAATGATAGAATTCAACCTGCTTTTTGGGTGGCGCTCCAACAAGGCCGACTGAAAAGCCGTTCTGGCGCAGCCGGGCCAAAAACTGTCTCCATTTTACGAGCGGCCAAAGTTTGGTGGAAAGCGATGCGCCCGTTGAGATGATGATCTCAGGAATCTCGATCGGCGGCGTCTCTGTTGCGAAACGATATTTTGGGATTCCGCCTTTCCATTCGGCTGCGGGCATCGCGCCGATATAGCACAGCCGAATAAAAATCTCTCCGATGAAGCCGGTTTCAAGAAACGAAAACCGCCGCGAAAGCCCGGCGTCCACCCAGTTCTTGTCACGCCACAAATCGCCGCGTTCATCATTTTCAAACGGCAGGTCTGTTTTGGAATCGTTTTCGAAACACGGCCCGCAAACCGATCCGGATTGGCCGATCTCTGCCGCCAGGCGCTTGTTGAGCCCGCCCGCTTCGGCATTGACGACAAGGTGATAACCAGTGATTTCGGCGGCCCGCGCTCGGGCGGCTTGCACAACCTCGTCCCACGGCTGACCATGCAGCGAGCAGCGCCAGCTGATCGCGCTTTCGCGCTCTTCGAACTGCTTGGTGCGCTCGCCTCCGTAATAATCGAGCGTGCAGCCGGGATACTTCCACTGAAGGGCTTGAATCAGGGGTGTGCACACGGCGAAGTTGCCGAGCGCATCGTTCGCCGTTAAAGCGATGTTGGGCCTTTCCGGCAGAGGTCCGCCCCGAAATCTTTGCACGCGCGGCCATTTTAGCCCAGCCTTCGAGAGTTAGGTCGAATTGCTGGGGATGTTCAAATCGTCAAATGGAATATGAGGCTCGCAATGTTGATTTCGGCTTCGATTCTGGTTGGCTTGGCCCTGTTGCCCGCTCAAACCCAAGGCGTGCGGTTGGGGCTTTCGCGCGACGAAGTTTTGGCGATGAGCGCGGAGCAGTGGATCGCGTTTTATTCTCAGAAGACCGGACGCAGCGACGATGCGGCCGTTGACTCGGCGAGCACGGTCTATGCCGAATGCCTGCGAAGCGCAAATGAGGAGAAGATGGCGCGCCTCCAGACATCAGATCGAGACCGGGTGCAAAAGTATCGGAAGCTGGCCGATCAGTGGCGCACTGCGTGCATAGAGATTGCAAACGGATACGCCGGCGCCGATAACGTTCATGCCGAGCCGCGCTCGAGAGTCGCTTTGGAAGAGATGATCTCAACGCTCATTGACCTTAATTCAAAGCCGATCGCCGATGGAACATTGGATCGTCTGCTGAACATTCAAGATATGATCGGAAAAATCCGCCGGACGCTCGGCGACAAGGCGAGAATCAGCCAAGAGGAACGCCTTCGAATGCCGTCGCGCGGCATTGATCCGAAGCGGATTGATGCCGCCTGTGCAAAGGCGGGAAAGGCGTATGACGTTACTGCAAACCTGCTGCCAAGAGAGCGTCAGGAGGAGTGCCTCACGGTTTTGGACGCTTTTTATGAGTGGCTCACCAAGCCGTTTTAGCCGGATTTGCGTGAAAGCGCAACGTTCACCTTGATCTTTCCATGCGCTTTGCCGCCCGCAGCAAGCGGCACGTTCATTTCGGCC
>Ga0070741_10017998_pt1 | contig 11516 bp, 10 predicted proteins | sample Coa_R1_4_FD_66440 | JGI IMG/M metagenome (GOLD analysis project Ga0070741, IMG submission 66440) | Surface soil microbial communities from Centralia Pennsylvania, which are recovering from an underground coalmine fire - Coalmine... | ecosystem: Environmental > Terrestrial > Soil > Unclassified ...
AGTCGTGCAGTTCCCGCTGCAGGGTGACGGACTGCATGCCGAACTCGCTTCGTTGAGAATCGTAGTTGGTGGACCAGCTTGCCGACCACTTCGGCGTGAGGTTGAAGCTCGTCCGGCCCTGGATATTCATTTGCGGCGGGACCCGGAAGAACGTGCCGCCCGCCGTGGTTTGCGTGGCGTTGACGTCCGCCGCCGGCGCGGCGAGGGCGTTCTGCACGCAGATGTTGTACTGCAGCGGATTGATGTCGCGGAACGGCGCGCACTGCAGCGTCGGGTCGTAGGTGACCACGTTACCGCCGACGGGCGGCCGCTGCTGGCTCAGCGAGAAGGAGATCTGCGCCTCCAGCGGCCGCCCGCTGGGCAGGTCGAGGGCGGACCCGCGGATGGACTGCCCCGCCATCCCTGCGGCGGGTACCTGTGCCGCCCGGGCGGCGCCCGGCGCGCCGGCCGCCGCCGTGTCCCGCGGCTCGCCGGTGCCGGGCCCGCCGAACAGCCGCGAGAAGAGCCCGCCGATCGCCGAACCGCCGCCAAGGCTGAAGCCCGCGCGCACCGACGTGAGATACGGGCTGAAGACCGCCGAATCGGACAGCACGCTGCCCTGGAACAGCGAGTACGAGAGCCCCGCGTCGAACCCGGGAAGAAGGTCGGAGCGCAGCGAAATGTCGAAGTTGTCCGTGGCGAACCCGCTCTTGCTGTGGCGCGCGCGCTCGAAGTCCCACGTGATCGGCGAGAACTGGAGCGAGAGGAGCTTGACCTTCCGGCTCCCCTCGGGCGAATCGGCTTTCAGCTTGGCTTCGATCGTCTGCTGGATGGACAGCGTCACGCGGTTCTGCGCGAGCGATCCGAGGAACCCGGTTTGCGTCTGTCCCAGTGCGGCGAGGTAGTCGGCCGACACCGCCTTTGCCGGCGAGTACGTGTAGGACAGCGACGTCTGAACGGAGTGGCGGAACGCGGCAACCGGGCCCAGACCGCCGTAGAGCCCGTAAAAAGTCGGGGAGATGCCGAGGCCGTAGGTGAAGCGCTTGCCCTGCGACACCCAGCGCGCGCCCGTCCGCTCGCTGCGCACGAGGAAGGCGCCCGACGCGACGTTGGCCATGGAGATGCTCGGCACAAGGTTCCACGTCCCGCCGAAAAACTGAGGGAGGTTCATGCCGAGGTCGAAGTCCACCTGGCTCAGCCACGTCCGTTCGTACACGCGCGTGGCCTTCTTGCTGGTGTCCACAGGGTCCACGACCGTCCGGATCTCGGGGTAGTCATTGCCCCGGTCGTTCGCGCGCAGCGACGCGGTGATCTGAAAGTCGAAGATCTTGATCGGCGTGGACAGCGACAACGATGACGCATGGGTGCTCCGGTCCACCTTGACGCTGTCGAGCGTACCGTCCGATCGGACGATGTACCGCCTCGCGAAGTCGCCCTGCGCGTCGAGATGCGAGCTCTGCGACGCGGTGATGCTGAGGCCTGGCGTCCACGTGAGCCACTTGCCCACGCTGAGCGGCCGGGACGTCAGGTTGATGTTGGGGAAATCCTGATCCACCTGCGGGCGGCCCGGATACTGGCGCCGCGTGCCGCCAACGCTGAGCTGGGCCGTACCGAGGTCGCGCTGGAAGTTGGCCTGCGAGGCGATCGTCGCGAGCGCGGCCAGCGGCGCGAGCGCCGTCTGCCGCTGTACCGTGGTGCTCGTGGCGAAGTTGAGGTTGGTAGTGAGGTGCGAGCGCGCCGAGAAATCCTGCGTATGCGACCACGAGACCTGCGTGTTCGACGAGCCGCTGGTCAGCGACTGCAGGCTCAGACCGATCCGACCGGAGGCGAACCGGTCGAGCCACCGGTAGCGCAGCTCGCCATTCCACCGTGTCCAGCCCGGGTCCTGCGCGGTGGCGTCGGCGCCCGACCGCCAATCCACCGACGCCGCCAGGTCCATGTAGTCGCTGATGGCGAAGTAGTACCCGACGTTCTCCACGGTACGGCGGTAGTTGGGGCTGTTCCGCACGAGCTCCGTGATGCCGAAGCGCGGCGTGAGGATGCCGCTCCGGCGGCCCTGCCGCGTGTCCTGGAACATGAAGGGCAGCCAGAGCACCGGCACGCCCTGCACGTACATGATCACGTTGCGGGCGACGAGGAGGTCATTGCCGACGCGCTTGACCTCGCGGGCCGCGAAGTCGTAGTGCGGCAGGGAGTCGGTGCAGGACGTGATCATCCCGTTGGCGCCGTAGAACACGTTCGACCGGCCGGACGCGGAATCGGCAACGGCAAACGCCGCACGGTGCGCTTCCACCAGCCACGTCTGACTGGTTCGCGTTGCGGTCGAAACGTCGGACGCGCTGCCGCGTCGTCTCGCGAGGTCGTAGTTCAGGCTGCCGAGGGCGACGACGTCGTCGCCGCGACCGGGGTCGTGCATCACGATGGTGTCGCCGCGGGCGCGGATGCTGTCCGTCCGCTGCGCGTACTCGATCGTGTCGGCGATGAGGGACGTCGGCTCCTGCTCCACGATGGCGCGCGCTCCGGGTGCCCCGGACAGGCGGATCACCCCGTCGCCCGCGCGGAATTCCACGGCTTCGCCCTGATACCGCACGGCGGTCATGCCGCGTCGCTTCAACAGCTCGAGCCCGACGCTGTCGAGGGGGGCCCAGTTGGCGGTCGGTACCCTGGGTCGCGCCGAGTCAGCGGCCGCGGTGTCGCGCCGCTCCCCGCCCATCTGCACGGGCCGCGGCCGGTTCGGCACCACTTGCGCGGCGACCGGCGCGGCGATCAGCGCCAGCACGAGCGCCGCAAGCCCGCGCCGGGCGCCGCGCCCCGTCACGCCCCCGCCCCGGCCCCGATGGTCTCCGCCGCGGCTGCCTCCCTCCGCTTGCGGGCGCGGTGCACCACCCACGACGCGACGATGCTCAGCTCATAGAGCCCGTACACGGGAACGAACAGCATCAGCGTCGAAATAATGAAGTCGCCCGGCGTGATGATCTCGCAGGCGACCAGGAGCACCACGAACGCGTGGCGGCGGTACCGGGACAGAAACGCCGGCGTCACCAGCCCCAGCGCGGTGAGCGCGAGGATCAGGATCGGCAGTTCGAACATCACGCCGAACGCGAGGGACACGGAAAACAGAAAGCCGAAGTACTCGCCCGCCGAATAGAATGGCTCGATCGCGGCCGTCTTGATGTTGTCCATCAGTCCCATCGTCACGGGGACGAACACGAAGACGGACATCGCCACGCCCGCCAGGAACAGCACGGCGGCGAAGATCAGGACGGGAACGATGACCCGGCGTTCCTTCGCCGTGAGCGCCGGCGCCAGAAATGCCCACGCCTGGTACGCCACCGCCGGACTCGCCAGGACGATGGCCAGGCCGGTGGCGATTTTCAGCAGAATCGTGAACTTCTCGACGGGATGCGTAACAATGAGGTTCTTGCCGTGCAGGTACGGCGTGATCGGGCGGATCATCAGCGCGATCACGTCGTAGTTCGTGCACACCAGCATCGAGATGAAGAACCCAACGACCAGCGCGGCGAGCGCCTTGACGATGCGCCAGCGGAGTTCCTCGAGATGATCGAGGAACGGCATCTCACCGGCGGGATTGGGCTGGTCGAGTGGCACGGGGTCCTGCGCCGCCGGGCGGCTACGGCTGCCGGAGGTTCTTCAGTTCGACGTCCGCGAGCTCGCGCAGCGTGGACCGCGGGTACTTGGTGACGATCTCCTGGTACAGGGCCTTCGCCCGGTCCGGGCTCCCCGCTTCCATGGCCAGCTTCGCCCGCTTGAACAGCGACCGCGCGGCGACCTCGGTCGCCGTCGGATACGTGGCGACGACCAACGCGTATACCGAGTCGGCAGCGGTCCGGTTTCCTTCCTGCGCGAACGCATCGGCAATGTACATCTGGGCTTCCGGCGTCCGATCGTAGGTGGGATAGTTCGTCACCAGCGCCTGAAAGCTTTCTCGCGCGGCGCCGGTCGCGCCCTTGGTCAGCGCGGCCGTCCCTGATTCCCACAGCACGGCCGCCGGGGGCGCCCCCGGCGTCCCCGCTCCGGCCGGCCCGCCGGATCGTCCGCCCGCCGGCGTTCCGGCGGGCGGCGCGGGCGTCGCCGCGACGGGCGCCGCCGCGACCGCCTCAACGCTCGTGCGGAGGTCGGCGATGCGACGCTGGCTCACGCCGATGCCCTCCTGCACCGCCACGAGCTGCGTGCGAAAATCGTGCATGGACAGCGACAGGTCCCCCTGCACCCGTTCGATCCGTGACACCGCGGCGGCGACCTGCCGCACGGAGTCGCTCACAGCCGCGAACGATCGCGCGAACTGCTCGCCCAGTTGCTGCGTCGCGTCGCGCAGCAGGGCGCGTGTCACCGAGTCGGCTCGCGCCTGCTGTATGCGCACGGTGTCCAACTTCGCGTTCACGCTGAGCTGCAGCTTCTCCACGTCGCTGCGCGTGGCAAGGCACCCGCCGGCCGCGAGGACCGCGACCGGCAGGACCGCCGCCAGGCGCCGCGCGCGGTTCATGGAACCTTGAGCGGGTTGCCGCCGGAAACGATCACAAACTCGGCGCGCCGGTTCTGCGCCCAAGCTTCTTCGTTCTCGCCCTGCGCGACGGGACGCTGCTCACCGTAACTCACGATGTCCATCCGCCCCCCGGCGATGCCGCGGGCCACCAGGTAGCGGCGGACGCTCGCGGCGCGCCGCTGGCCAAGCGCGAGGTTGTATTCGTCCGACCCTCGATCGTCCGTGTTGCCTTCGATCCGGATCCGCATATCGGGGTTGGCGTTCAGAATCGGCACCTTGGCGTCGAGGGTTCCCTGCTGGTCGGGCCGGATCTCGTCCTTGTCGTAATCGAAGTACACCTTGGCCATCAGCGTGTTGCGCGCCGCGGCGCGCGCCGCCTCCAGGCGACGCGCCTCCTCGGCCGCGCGCGCCGCTTCCTCCGCCGCACGGCGGCGTGCCGCTTCGGCCGCCGCAATCGAATCGGCGCGAGCCTTGTTGGCGCGATCAATCGAGTCCTGGTTCACCCGAGGAGGCTCCGGCGCCGGCGGAGGCGCTGGCGGCGGCTTCTTCGAGCAGGCAGCGACGACTGCGGTGAGCACGATCAGTCCGGCGATCCGGAACCTTGGCATTGTCCGTCCTCCTGGAACGTTGAGGGCCCCTCAGGGCTGTCGAGAAACACTGAGTCGTGGCGACCACGCGGGATTCTGCGCGCGGCCCCCATGAGTGAGCTGCCGGGCCCGTGCGCTCTCGGTGTCCATTACCCAGAGTTCGCGGCGCCCGGTGCGGGTGCTGACGAACACGATGTGCCGACCATCCGGGGCCCAGCTCGGAGACTCGTTCGCCCCCTCGTTCGTCAGCTGGACTGTCGTCTTGTCGGTAATCGAGATCGCCATCACCTGGAAGGTTCCCTTGATTCTCGACTGGAAGGCCACACGCCGCCCGTCCGGCGAGAACGCCGGGTCCGACCGATACAGATCGTCGCCAAACCCGCTGCTGGTAAGGAGATCGGCGCTCGACCCATCCGCGTCCATAATATACACCTCGGGATGCCCGAGGATGCTCGACGTGAACACAATCTTCCGTCCGTCGGGACTGAAATCGGGACTCACGTTCAGGCTGCCGCGCCGCGAGGTCAGCCGGCGGGGCGTCGAATCAGAAAACACCGGGACGACATAGAGATCCTGGGCGTCGCTCCCTGCCGAAAACACAATGTCCCGGCCATCGGGCGAAAACACCGCCGTCTGATTGTTGCCGCGCACGCCGGTGCTCCACACCTTGCCGGTCACCAGATCGCGAACCACGATCCGCGACGGCGTGTTGCCGTTGGGGAGCGCGTTGCACGCCAGGCGCGTCCCGGTCGGGTCCCAGGCCGGCGACAGGCAGTCCGTGGTGCCCGGGACGGGCCACGCACCTTCGCCGTCGGAGTCCACGATCGTGATCGGACCGCCGTACTGCGTCGCGTAGGCGATGCGCGTGCTCGCAATGCCGGGGCGGCCCAGCACGGACCATTCGACGGAGTCCGACGCCACGTGCACGACGCGGCGCCAGTCACGTGACAGCGCCGGCGCCGGCAACGGCATGTCCATGACAAGCACCACGCGCTTGCCCGCCACATCGTGCACGGCCACGTGCAGCCCACCGGCCGGCGTCACCGCGGCCTGCACCACCGCCGCCGCGTTCAGCTTGGCATACAGGTCGTAGTTCAGCGCACCGGTCGGCGCGGTCCCGGTGTCCGGGCGAATGACAGTCAGGCGGTCACTGTAGTCGAGATCCCGGGCGAGTATCGCCAGGACGGAGTCGGCGTTTGGTCCGGACACCGGCGTCAGGGCAACTGCTGGCTTGCCCGTGGCGTCGAACGTCAGGCCAACGCGAACGCCGCGCGGCACGGTATCCTGGGCGCGAAGCGACGTTGCGGGCGCCGCGCTCGCCAGCGCCACGATCGCGGCCAACGCCAGTGCGTGGGAGGTCGCCCACGGGCCGGGGCCGGCACGCCACACGGGCGGAGGGATCAGGTGCGTTCCGTTCATCTCAGAGTGCGCGGGTCGAAGCTGAAGATCACTGGTAGCACGTCGTCATTGAACCCCTCCGGCAACGGGCCAAACCGCCCCGCGCGTCCGGCCGCCTCGACCGCCGCGAGGCAACTCTGATCGAACGCGTACGACCCACTCGGCGTGAGGAGACGCAGGCCGGTGATGGAACCGTCCCGGCGAATCAGGAATGTCACCTCGGCCCGCAGCGTCGTTGCGCCGCGCGGCGCGTCGAACAGGAGCGCGACCTGGCGGACGATGTTTCGCAGGTATCCCGGAAAGGGGAATTCGATGCCGGCCGTGTTGACGTTCGCGACGTCGGCGCCGCTGCCGCCTTCCGTCCCACCGCCCGCCTTCGGCGCGGCCTTCGCGTCCTCGCGCCGCGCCGACTTCGTGATGTTCGGGGTCGCCGCCGGTGCCGCGCGCGGCGCGCGCTTCGTCGCGAGCTTGCTGGCGGGCGGGGGCGCCTTGGTGCGTTCGGGCGCGGCCGGCGCGCGCTCGGGCACGGCGGGCGCTGGCCGACTGGTCACGACCCCCTCGGCCCGGGGTCCCGGGGGAGCAGCAATCAGCTGCACCCGGTAGACCGGCGGGAGGGGCGGCGGCGCGGCAACGCTCCGCGCCACGACCGCGCCGAGCACGACCGCGTGCAGCACGAACGATCCCGCAAGCGGAAGCCTCAGCGACGCCGGCGCGGCGCGCACGGCAGTCACCGCCGGACGTCCTCCGGCTCGGTGACGAGCGCGACGTTCGCCACGCCGGCGTTTTTCACGATGTCGAGCACCTGTGCGACGACGCCGTACGGGGCGCTGCGATCGCCACGGATGTACACCCCCTGGTCGCTGCGGCGCGAGACCAGCGCGCGGAAGCTGGCCCGGAACTCCGACATCGTCAGGCGAGTGTCGTCCACGAAGATCAGCCCCCCCGACGTCACGCTGATCGTCATGCCGCCCTTGGAATCCACCGCGCGGGAATCGGTCCGCGGCAGATTCAGGTCCACGCCGCCCTGCATGATCGGCGCCGTGATCATGAAGATGACCATCAGCAGCATCATCAGGTCAATCAATGACACAACGTTGACTTCCGCATACATCGGCGTCCGTTCGCCCCGCCGGCGACGCATCAGATGCGGCCCTCGCGGGCGAGGAGCGCGACGAGCTCCGCGCCGAAGCCATCCAGCTCGCCGTCGAACCGGTTGAGGCGCGACGCGTACACGTTGTACGCGAAGATGGCCGGCACCGCCACGGCGAGGGCCGCCGCCGTCGCCGTCAACGCCTCCGCCACGCCTGGCGCGACCGCGCCAAGGTTGCCCGACCCCTTCTGGGCGATACCGGTAAAGGCGTTGATCACGCCCAGCACCGTGCCGAAGAGCCCCAGCAGCGGACTCGCCGACCCGATGACGGCGAGCGACGGCACGTAGTGGCCCAACCGATCCCGCTCGGCCGTGAACTCCGCGTCGAGGACCTGGTGCAGCGCCTCCAACTGCGCGGCATTGAGCCGTGTGCGCACGTCACCGCTTTCCAGCGTCAAGGGTTTGATTTCCTGGAGGAACTCCAGCGCCCGCGCGACAATTCGGGTGTACGGGTTCGGCGTTGCCCGGCGCGCCAGCGCCGCAGCCTGCTCAAGTCGGCTCGCCCCGGCGAAATCCTTCAAGAACGATGCGCACGTCCGGTTCATCCGGCGGAACTCCAGCCATTTCGCAAGGATGATCCCCCACGACACGAGCGACAGGACCGCGAGGATCGCCAGGACGATCTTCGTCGGAAGAGACGCGCTGAGAATCAACTCGACCGGGGTACTCGGAATTGCGCTGCCGGCTTGCGATGTCATGGCCATCGGGATGAAGTTCGGAAATCAGGAAGCGAGCGCCTGGCGAAACCATTCATACGTCCGACGCAGGCCCTCGTCGAGCGTGACCGCCGGCCGCCAGCCAAGGTGCGCCGCGGCCTTCGCAACATCCACAAACGACCGGGCCTGCTCGCCCGCGCGGGGCGGCGCATGCTCGATGCGGCTGGTTCGGCCAGCGACGCGCTCCAGCGCGGCGGCCAGCTCGAGCACAGACGTCGGCACCCCCGTCCCCACGTTGTACGCCCGATCGTCGAGACGACGTGCTGGCGGGACCGCCGCCGTCGCCGCCAGCACGTTCGCCTGCGCGACGTCGCCCACGTACACGTAGTCGCGCGTCTGCCGTCCGTCGCCGAAGACAACCAACGCCTCCCCGGCGAGCATCCGCTGGCAGAAGATCGCCACCACACCCGCCTCGCCGTGCGGATCCTGACGCGGCCCATAGACGTTGGCATAGCGCAGCGCGACGGTTTCGAGCCCGTGCACCCGTCCGTAGTACGACAGGTAGTACTCCGCCGCCAGCTTGGCGATCCCGTAGGGGGACTCGGGGTCCTTCGCCTGGCGTTCGGCGCTCGGTGGCGGCTCCTGGTCGCCGTAGACCGCCCCGCCCGTGGACGAGAAAATCACCCGCGGCCGACGCGTGGCGTGACGCGCAGCTTCGAGCACGTTCAGCGTGCCGAGGATATTCCGGTCCGCGTCGGCCACGGGGTCGGCGACGCTCTTGCGAACGTCAATCTGGGCCGCGAGGTGGCAGATGACGTCGAATTCGCCCGCGCTTACGAGCGCGGCGGCATCGCGGCTGCGGATGTCGAGTTCCGCCACCGCCGCCCCGGCCGGCACGTTCACGCGCCGTCCGGTCGAAAAGTCGTCCAGGACGGTCACCTCGTAGCCGGCCGCCAGCAGCGCGTCGGCGACATGCGACCCGATGAAGCCGGCTCCGCCGGTGACGAGCGCGCGCCGGCCGGTCATTGGCGGCCCCGCCCGCGGCGCGCGTTGGCATTCCCGGAGTGCGGCGCCGCGAACATGGCCGGCCGGACGTCAGGGCATCTTGGCGGACACCTGGGCCCGCACACCCGGCGCGATGCCGCCGTCACGCACGCTGATGAGCGTCGCGGACGCTCCCCATGGCGTGACGCGCGTGACCTGGGCCACGCCGACCTCCTCGTCGCCGGCGCCACCAGACCCTGGGGCCGGCAGCCGCAGTGACACCTGGTCGCCCGGAACAAACCCCTGCCCCGAACCCGCGGCGAGGATCACCTTGTTGCCGGGCGTTGCCAGCTGCGGCTGCGCATGAACCCAGACCACACGGGTGGAGAACCCGAACTCGACGCGGTTCGGAAAGACATTCGCGGGCATCGCCAGCGTATCCATCTGCGTCACGCCCTGCGCCGCGTACACGTCCTCAAACTTCTCCACGAGGATGGCGCGGGCACGGCCCCTGCCGATGTCCTGTTTGATTCGCAGGACGCCCGTCGGCACCACCACCTGCCCGTGCCCCGTCACGACGTCGCCAAGGCGATACGCCATGAGCCGCGTGCCCGGCGACGGATCTGCGCCGCGCGGAAGCGTCACGTACACCTCTTCCAGCGACTGAATCGGCCGGACGTCGGCGCTGATACCCACGCCGAGGGTCTCGGCCGTCCCATCAATGCGACCGCCATCGGTGGGTCCGCCCACCGCCCACATGAACGGTGACTGGAGGTACTCGCCCGGTCGAACGGCGGTGCGCGGTGCGGCGGTCAGCAACGCCTGACGCGACGTGGTCGCGCCCGTTCCCCGCGTCCGCGGGTCGAAGATCGTCATCGTGGACGTCCGGGGGGCCCGGGGCTGCGCCCCCTGCTGCCCCGGCGCTCCCGGCGCCGCGGTGGGTGCCGTTGCGGAGCCGCCGGGCAGCTTGAAGATCTGACCCGGATAAATCCAGTGCGGATCCTTGATGAGATCGGCGTTGAGGCGGTAGATCTGCGGCCACTGGAACGGATCACCGAGGTATTCGCGCGCCAAGTCCCAGAGCGTGTCGCCTTTCCTGACCGTGTGCGTCGCCGGACGCCCCGTCGGCTCCTGCGCCACGGCGACCGCCGGGGCTCCGCCGACGGCGGCGGCAATGGCGAGAAGAGTGCGGAATCGGTGGTGTCGCATGCGACGTGGTGGATGGCAGGTCGGGACGCACCCCGGCCTTCGCCGGGGGCGCCGCTACGAAGGATGACGAACGGCCGCTCCGGCGGGAAACATGGAAACAGGCGTGCGGGAACGACAGAGGGCGGCCCAACCGCTGGCCGCCCTCCGGGGTCACCCGAACCAATCCTCAGGGCCGAACCTTGACCTCAGAAGGGCAGGTCGTCGTCTTCCGGCTCGAGAGCGTTCGGGAACTCCTCGAAATCCCCGCCCTTGGGTTCCGCCGGCCGCGTCCGCGACGACCCACCGTCGGGATCACCTCCGGCACCGCCCCCGCGCCCACCGAGCAGGATGATCTCCCGAACGTTGATCTCGGTCACGTACCGCGTCTGATTCTCTTTGTCCTGGTACTGCCGGTACTCGATCCGCCCCTCGACGTACAACTTGTCGCCCTTGCGAACATAGCGCTCGATGATGTCCGCGAGGCCCGTTCCCCTGGTGCCCTGGTTCCAGGCCACGCACTTGTGCCACTCCGTCTTCTCCTGCTTTTCACCGGACGCCGAGTTCCACTGGCGGCTCGTGGCGAGCGAAAACTGCGCCACCTTGTTTCCGCCCGACGTCGTCCGGATCTCCGGGTCGTTCCCGAGGTTCCCGATCAACGTCACCTTGTTCAAGCTGCGGCTCACAACTCCTCCTGGGTGGATTACGGCATCAACCTGAATGTACCGACGCGCGCGTGCATCACCAATCCATTGCAGCGAGTGCCATCATGTCGCACGCGGGGCGTCACGCGCCGAGCGGCCGGTGAGGCGGCACCGCATGACGATGGCATCCTCGACCGGACGCTCGTAGTACGCCGGCCTGACCGCGACTGGCTCGAACCCGAACTCGCGGTACAGCGCCTGAGCGGCGACGTTCGACGCCCGCACCTCGAGGAACACCTGGCGGACGCCGCGGCGGCCCACCTCGGCGAGCGCGGCCGCCACCAGCAGGCGGCCTGTGCCCTGACGGCGGCCCGTGGGCGCGACGGCGAGGTTCGCGATCTCCGCCTCGTCCGCGGCCCCGCCCAGGAC
>Ga0070741_10017999_pt1 | contig 11516 bp, 9 predicted proteins | sample Coa_R1_4_FD_66440 | JGI IMG/M metagenome (GOLD analysis project Ga0070741, IMG submission 66440) | Surface soil microbial communities from Centralia Pennsylvania, which are recovering from an underground coalmine fire - Coalmine... | ecosystem: Environmental > Terrestrial > Soil > Unclassified ...
GACAGCCTTCTTGCCCAGTGCCGATTCAAGCAATTCAATCATTCGGCTCAAAGAAACGGTTTGCGATTCGCCAAGATTAAAGATTTCAAAACCAAATTCTTTTTTCGTGCAGGCAATAATCCCGTCGAGTGTGTCGCTAACAAATGTGTAATCGCGCGCGGCACTGCCGTCGCCGAAAACGGAAATTGGTTTGCCGGCGCTCATCAATTTCGCAAATTTGTAAATCGCCAAATCGGGACGCTGGCGCGGACCGTAAACGGTGAAGAAGCGCAGCATCGTCACATCCATTTTGTAAAGATGATGCCAGACATGGCCGAGCGCTTCGCATGCAAGTTTGCTTGCGGCGTAAGGCGAAATAGCGGAAACAATTGGATCGTTTTCGGAGAATGGCACTTTAGAATTTGTTCCATAGACTGACGACGACGAGGCGATAATGATTTTTTTTACGCCGGATTTTCGCGCGGCTTCCAAAACATTGACCGTGCCTTCGACATTCACGCGTTGGTAAAGTGCCGGTTCGGCAAGGCTGGGACGAACCCCTGCCCTCGCGGCTAGATGGATGACCTGGTCAAATTTAACGGACGAAAAAATTTCCTCTAATGCATTCGCGTCACAAATGTCGCCGTGGACAAATTCAAACGGCTTGGCGAGGGATTGGATTTCGCGGAGGTTGCGCTGTTTGAATTGCGGGTCGTAAAAATGATTTAAATCGTCAAATGCGCAAACACGGTGGCCTTCGCGCAGAAGGCGTTCGCAAACGTGCGAGCCGATGAAGCCTGCGCCGCCAGTGACCAAAAAATTCATCGCGAAACGCTAGCAATGACGAATCAAAGTGTCGAGTTTGCAAAACGAATTAAACTTTTCCGAAAACGCTGGTAATCGGTGCAGGAATTTTTGCGCGTGGTTTGCGGAATTTTGCGCGCATGGCGAAAAGCGGTTTTTCTAAAAATTGATACGACGCCCATGCGATGGCCAAAGTCGCTGGAATCCACGCAAACCAAATCGCGCCGAGCCATTTCGGCCACAGGACTTGCACCGCTTCCTGCCAGATATAAATCGAATACGAAAGCACCCCGACTTGAGCCATCCATTTTAAATTCAAGAAGCGGTAAAATTTCGCGCCGCTTTCACAAATGCTGTGGAGCAAAAGCACGACGAAACCAACTGCTTGAATGCCTTTGCCAAAATCAATCATCGCAGGCGCAAGCACCGCCGAAATGGCGACGGGAAAAATAATTGCGCCGTTTTGTTGAAACAATCGCTCCAGTTTTTGCCGCTGCGTAAAAAACAAAATTGCCGCCAGGCAGCCCCATGCAAGGCAATCGGTATAAAGAAAGGTGGAATAATTTTGAAAAAATAAAACCGCGTAACGGCTATAAAATCCGGTTGCGTAAATTATTTTGAAAGCCGTGGAGGAAAGAATGGTTAAAATTAAAAAGGCGACGCGCCATCTCGTGCTCAAAAAATAAAATGCCAGCGGCCAGACGACATAAAACTGCTCCTCGATGGACAGCGACCAGCAGTGCGCGCTGTAAATGTCGCCCGGCAAGCCGACTTTGGCGTCGTAAAAATTCCGCGTGAACGTCAGCAACCCCCGCCATGCCGATTCATGTTGCGCCGCGATTCCAAAAATTTGAAATATTCCCAACAACAAAACGTAACAAAAATACACCGGCCAAATCCGCAACGTTCGCCGGACGTAAAAATTTTTCAGGCTAATGCTTTTAAATTCCGCCTCTTCCGTTAACAACAGCCACGTGATTAAAAATCCGCTGATAACAAAGAAAAAACGCACGCCCAAATTGCCGTCAAAAACAGCGAGCCCAAGCCGCGCGTATTCTTTTGGAAAACCAGCCACCATCGTGCTGTGACATCCAAGCACGAGCATGATGCTCACCGCACGCCACCCGTTCAAAGATGGGAGAGCGCGATTGTTCACGGATTTTTCAATTTCCAAACGCAAATGTCGTTCAAATTTTGCCCGTCACGATTTGCTTTGGCTTCAATTTGATTGTCGCCGGATATTAATTTCACGTTGCGCCAGATGAAAACGCAATTTGTTGAATTGCTGTTCTTGCCAATTGAATTTCCGTTCACAAACAATTCAACTTTTTTCGCGTTGGAATAAATTTTCACGTCGGTCACAGAATTCGTGCGTTCAACAAATCGCCGGTCGGTGATATAAAGCGTCGGTTCGCTCGACCAATTGGCTTTGTAAAAATAAAATGCATCCTTTTTGATTTTGCGGTCGGCGCTGACGAGGCCTTTATCGTTACGCGCAGGCACGCCGCCTTCGTGGCGAACCGGGCTGGTGAAGTCAAACATGCACCACGCAAACGTCGCCCAAATGAACGGCTTTGATTTCAAAATCGCCCAATCCTGCTCATGCACGATGGCTTGCCATTCTTCAGGATGCCATTGGCCTTTCGTGTCGGGTTGCTTCGGATTTTGTTCATGCTGAAAAACATTTGCGCCCGCACCGTATTCGCTCACGCAAAATCCGCCGCTGCGGCTCGTATCGCGCAATTTGTCGAGCAGCGCGCTGAAATCATCCATCTCATTCGACTTGCCATACCAGCCGGGATAACGATTCCAGCCGAGCAGATCGGTGATTTTCGCCATTTGCGGAATTTTTTCTGCATCCGACATCACCGCCATAATCGTCGGGCGCGTCGGGTCTTCGCCGTGCGCGACGACGTTCAAGTCGCGCAACTCGCGATAAGGGTCTTCCCGGTTCGCGCGTTGTTCATTCGCGAGGCTCCAGACGAAAATCGAAGGATGATTAATGTTCTGGCGAATCAAATCGAGAAGTTGATTGCGAGAGGTTTCTTCAAATTGCGGCGTGCGATGAATTTCATCCACTTGCGGCAATTCCGCCCAGACCAAAATGCCCGCGCGGTCGCACAAGCTGTAAAAATAATCGCTGTGCTGATAATGCGCGCAGCGGATGCATGTCGCACCGATTTCTTTGATGAGCGAAATGTCCTCATCCAAATCCGATTCCGAAACCGCCCAGCCTTTGTCCCAACGGTCTTGATGTTTGTCCACGCCGTGCAATTCGTATTTTTTGCCGTTCAAGAAAAATCCATTCGTCGGGTCAACGTAATACGAGCGCAAACCGATTTGTTGCTCGACTGCGTCCCATACTTTGTTCGGCGAACGCAATTCCACAACCGCGTTGTAAAGATACGGGTCGAGCCGGCCATTCCATAAATGCGGCTTCGGCACAACCACATGCAGCCAGCACGGAACATCAATGGCATTTGTCGTCAGCAAAACATTTTGATTTGTCGTCGCGACCAATTTTCCTGCGGCGTCGAAAACATTCGCCACGACCATCACAGTTCCCGTGCGTCTTGAACTGCTGGAAATTTCCGCGGTCACGTCGAGCACGGCCAATTTTTTATTTACGCTCGTTTGCAACCAGGCGACGCCGCTGGAACCATGGTCGGTCGTCGTCAAATGCGTCGCGTCCGTTTCAATTAAATGCACCGGACGATAAATGCCGCCGTAAACCGGAAAATCGCCGTCCAACGGCGCGACGTCCGGCCGCGGCGAATTGTCCACGCGCACTTGCAAATAATTTGTGCCGTCGGCAGAAAGATTCGTCGTGATTTCAAAACAAAATGCGCCGAAGCCGCCGCGATGTTCGCCAACCAAATTGCCGTTCACATAAACGTCCGCGACCAAACTCGCCGCTTCGAATTTCAGAAAATACTTTTTGTCCGGCTGCGGCGTGATGTCCAATTCGCGTTGATACCAACCCGGCCCGCGATAATAATTTTTTTCGCCAGCTTGTAATTCCTGCCAGCCCCAGCAATGCGGAATGGAAATACTTTGCCAATTGGTTCCGACCAATTCTGCGCGACCGATTGGTTCATTCGTCAGGTCGCCATCACCTTTGCAAAATTTCCAGCCGGAATCAATCAGCGTGTCCTCGCGGGCGAATAAATTGAGCGAGATGAACGCGGTGAGAAGAATTAAAACTTGGCGCATGAACCAATCATGCCAAGAACTACGCGGGCGGCAAACGCAAAGTCGAATCCAGCGGCTGCAAATCGGACAATTCTTTTTCGGGCGCGGTGCCACCAAGCTCTGTCAACTTTTCGCCAGCCGGACGAATTCTTGATTGATAACTCGAAGCGGCGCGGTTGAACGCTTCATTTGCTTTCGATAAGCCGTCGCGGATTTTTTCAAAATGTTCCGTGAAAACACAGACGCGCGAAAATAATTCCCGCGCCGCTTCGGCAATTTTTTGCGCGTTCTCCGTTTGCTTGTGTTGCTGCCAACTCACCGCAACCGAACGCAGCAACGCAATCAACGACGCCGGTGTCGCCAGCAAAATCTGGCGTTCCGCCGCCCAAACAATCAAATCCCGGTCGCCTTCCAAAGCCGCGCTGAACAGCGATTCCGCCGGCACGAACAGCACGACATAATCCAGCGCATTTGGAAATTGACCGGGATAATTTTTATCGGCGAGCGCTTTGATGGTCGCCTTCAATTTTGTCGCGTGCACTGCAAGCGACTCCGCGCGCTTCGTTGCATCTGCCGTTTCAAGCGCGTTGAGAAAATCGAAATCCGGAACTTTCGCATCCACGATAATAAATCGGTCGCCCGGCAATTTCACAATCAAGTCCGGACGGTTTTCGCCCGCCGTTGTTTGCTCTGTGAAATCGCAATGCGCGCTCATGCCGGCCGCTTCGACGACGCGCCGCAGCGTTTCTTCGCCCCAGCGCCCGCGCGCCTGATTCGAGTGCAGCACCATGCGGAACTGCTGCGTCTCGCTCGTGAGTAACTGGCTTTGTTGCGAGAGCAATTCCAATTGCTTGCGCACTTCGCCAAGCGTGGACGATTGAACTGCTTCGCTTTGCTGCAAACGTTTCTGATAAACTTCCAATTGCTGTTTCAGCGGCTCGACCAAAGTTTTTATCGCTTCCTGCCGTTGCGCCAAATCGCCTTTGGCCGTTTCCTGAAATTTGCCGAACGTCTGTTCCGCCAATCGTAAAAATTCCGGCGCAGATTGTTTCAACGCATCCGCGCTCAAGGCTTTGAATGTATCGCGCAAATCTGCGAGCGCTTTGGCCTGTAATTCGCGTTGTTCGGCCAATAATTTTTCCGCGGCGGCTTGTTTTGCTTCCGCGGCGGCGCGCGCGTTGCTCGCTTCGGAAGCTTGTCCGCGAAGCTGCGTCAATTCCGATTCGCGCTGCGTGATTTGTTGGCGCAATTCATGTTCCAATCTTAAATCGGAACGCTTGCCGCCCCATTTGAGCCAGCCGAAAACAATTCCAATCGCTGCGCCTACGAGCGCAGCGATGAGAATTTGAATTCCGACAGGCATGATTCAGAAGTGCGCGACGACTTCAATCTCCACGTTCGCGCCTTTGGGCAACGCGGCGACTTGGATGCTCGAGCGCGCGGGGAAATTTTCCGTGAAATATTTCGAGTAAATCTCGTTCATGCCCGCGAAGTCGTTGAGGTTGGTCAGAAACACCGTGGATTTCACGACGTTGGCGAATGTCAATTTTTGGTCGTCCAAAATCGCTTTGACATTTTGCAGCACGCGGTCGGTTTGCGCTTTGATGTCGCCGGAAATCAGATTGCCGTCCTTCGGGTCAATCGGAATTTGTCCGGCGCAGAACAGCAGGTCGCCGACGCGCACGGCATGATTGTAAGGGCCGACGGCTGTGGGTGAATTTTTCGGTTTAATGATTTGTTTGGTTGCCATAATGCAGCGCAGTTTCGCGCCTTTGAAATGCGAGGTCAAGGAAAGCAATCAGCGGGAAAATTTGTAGCTGTCGGTCGTTAAGGCAGAACCTTTTTCCGAATCATGATTTTTTTGGATAGTGATGCGCCACATAAAGCATGCAGGCCATCACATCCTCAACTGTAAGTTCGTTATGCTTGGCAATGATTTGCTCCGGGTTCATGCCTGCTGCGACGTAGTCAAAAATATCGGAAACTGCAATCGGCAAACCACGAATGCATGGTTCACCGTTTCGAACTTTCGGGTCAGTCGTAATGATGTGTTTATACTCCGTGTAAGAGGTGATGCCGCCTGATGCCTCCGACTCACCAATTCTTACAATGCTGTCCTCATCCAAACCTTCCGGCAGATTTCCGTCGGCGACAGAACCAAACCCCGCGCCAACTCCGAAAGCTGGAATGCCGAGAGCGCGAACAAGGTCAGTGTGCCGTTCGATTGCAAACGTGTATCCATCCTTCCGCAGAATGTTCTCAACTTTCGCGAAGGGGGCAGCACCGAAAGCGCCGCAAAGCTTCTTCGCGTTCCCACCTGCTGGAACAGATGGCTCGGCTGATGGGTCGAAGTAACCAGGCGATGAATCATACTCGTCAGCTAACTCGCCATTCAAATAGAGCTGATACCAAAAAATGTCGTCATCGTGATTGAGGACGGCTAGAACGGGACAATGCAGCTCGTGCGAAAGATGTGAGGCGAACTCTTTGATAACCGCAGAATCTTGCTCGTCAGACTGTTCATCGAAGACAACGACGCAGCCATCCTTCTCTGGAGTGACGATGGCAGAGCGCCCGGCCAAAACAGCGACAATGGCCTGCTGACTCGACCCTTTCACTGTATAGTTGGTGTAGAAATTTCCCAATTACGAAACGAGTCTGTCGGTTTTGTCCGCGAGCGTCAAGATGTCGAGCTTGCGGCTGGCGATTGGATGGTTCAGACTCTGCATGTTAATTTCTTCTGTATCCGCCTTGGGGCGAAACTGAATCATCATGAAAGACCAAATCATCCGGTTGTTGGGGCAAAAAGATTATGTTCCGGCGAATGTGCCCGAACTGCTCCGGCTGCTCCGGCTCTCGCCCAATCGCCAGCAGGAATTGCAGGCCGTGTTGCGCCAGTTGGAACAATCCGGCGCGGTCGCGCGCATCAAGGGTAACTGTTACATCCTGCCGCGCGAGGCGGATTTGATTCCCGGACGCATCCGCATGAACCGCGCGGGCAAAGGTTTTCTCCAGCCGGACGATGCGAGCCTCAAAGAAATTGCCGTTCCCGAAAGCGCGACCGGCACGGCATTGAACGAAGACCGTGTGCTCGTGCGTCGCGATGTGCGGCGGAAAAATTTTCAAGGCGAAGACGCGCAGGAAACGGGAACCGTCGTCCGCATTCTGGAACGCAAGCGCACGCAAATGGTCGGCACGCTGCATCGCGGACGGCAATTTCTTTTTGTCACGCCCGACGACCCGCGAATTCCGCACGACATTTTGGTGCCTGAGCCGCGCGACGTTGGCCGGCCTGCGCGCATCGGCGACAAAGTAGTTGTTGAAATGCGCGAATGGGAATCCACCAATTCCAATCCCGAAGGCGAAGTCATCGAAGTCCTCGGCGCGCCGGATGAAGAAGGCGTGGACATGCTTTCAGTTTTGCGCCAATACGATTTGCCGCTGCATTTTCCGAAAAATGTTTTGGCCGAAGCGAACGCCATCGGCTCGACGGTTGACCCGAAAGATTTCGCGGGCCGCACGGATTGCCGCAAGCATCAGGTCATCACGATTGACCCCGACGACGCGAAAGATTTTGACGACGCGATTTGTCTCGAACGCGTTTCACCGGAGCAATGGCGGCTGTGGGTTCACATCGCGGACGTGTCGCATTACGTGAAGCCCGGCACCGCGCTCGACGAGGAGGCGCGCAAACGCGGCAATTCCACTTACCTCGTTGACCGCGTCATTCCGATGTTGCCCGAAGCGTTGAGCAATGAATTGTGTTCGCTCAAACCAAACGTGGACCGCCTGACGAAGTGCGTCGAATTTCTCGTGACGAATGACGGACGTGTGTTGAGCACGAAATTTTATTCCGCCGTGATTCATTCGCAACGCCGCTTCGCTTACGGCGAAGTGCTGAAGATTCTTCAACGTGCGCCGGCCAACGACCCGATTGAGCAAATGCTTCATCACGCGCACGAGCTCGCGCAAAAAATTCGCAAGCACCGTTTCAAGAACGGTTCGCTCGACCTCGATTTTCCGGAAACGAAAATCCGTTTGGACGACAAGGGAAAAATTCTGCGCATCGAGAAAAACGAGAACGACGTGTCGCACCAGTTGATTGAGGAATACATGCTGCTCGCGAACGAGGCGGTCGCGACGCGCCTGATGACCCAGCATACGCCCGCGATTTATCGCATCCACGAAGCGCCCGACCCGCGCCGTTTGCAGGAATACCGCCAGGAAGTTCTCGCGCATTTTGTTCAGTGCGGCAATTTGAGCCAACCCGCCGAAGTGCAGAAACTGTTGCAAAAGCTCGGCACGCTGCCCATCGGTCCCGCGCTCAAGATTGGATTTCTCAAATCGCTCATGCGCGCGCGTTACGCCGTCGAGCCGCTCGGCCATTACGGATTGGCCAAAAAGAAATACACGCATTTCACGTCACCCATCCGCCGTTACGCCGACCTCGTGGTGCATCGCGCGTTGTTCGATAAAAATCCCGGCTCGACCGCCGCGCTCGCGGAAATCGCCGAACACATTTCCGTGACCGAACGCAATTCCGCCGACGCCGAACGCGACAGCAAGGACGTGAAATTGTTCGCCTTCCTGAACGCGCAACTCGCCTCCGGCGAACCGGTGAAATATCCCGCGCTCGTGACCGATGTGCGCAATTTCGGTTTCTTCGTGGACGTGACCGGCCTCGCGATGAGCGGCCTCGTGCCATTGTCGTTGATGGACGACGATTTTTATGTCTTTCAGGAAGCGCGCCGCAATCTTGTTGGCCGCCGCTCGCGCCGGATGATTCGCCTTGGCGACCGCGTCACCGTGCAAGTGGCGCGTGTGGACACGGTGAAAAAGCAAGTGGACTTCCAACTCGCAGTCGAAGAACGCAAGGTGACTGCGCCGCGCCCACAACAATCACGTCAGCAGCCGTCGCGTCAGAATCAATCTCGTCAACCCGCGACGCGTTCGCGGGATGAGCGTTCACGGGATGAACGTTCGCAAAATTCCAAGCCGGCCACATTCAAAACTTCCGGCTCCACATTTTCCACTACGCAACGGCCGTTGATTAAATCCAGCAGCGGCCAGCGTTTCTCACGGCGGCGAAGATAATCCGCAGATTGCGCCGATGTTCGCAGATTTTAATTTCATCTGTGTAAATCTGTGAAATCTGCGGACAACTATTCTACGCTCACAATCTTCGCCGTCTGTTTTGCGCCGCCTAAAACGAGTTGAAAGCTTTCGCCTGATTTCTTGCCGACGAGTTGCGCGCCCAACGGCGATTGCGGGGTGATGACGAGAATTTCGCGTTTGTCGTGCAACACTTCCGTGCCGCCCGCGCGCGGGCCGATGAAATAAAAACTGCGTTCGCCGCCATGCTCCAATTCCACCAACGCGCCGAGGTCAACTGCGTCGTCTGCGCCGAATTTCTTTGCGGGCAGTTCTTCAAATGCGGCGATGGCGGATTTGATTTCCGCCGCCTGTTTGGATTGGCCGCGGGCGAGATAAGAGGCTTCGAGGCCGCGCGTGTCGTATTTGTTCTCCGCCTTGCTCGACTCGTGCGTGGCCTCGGCGCGGGAAAATTGCGCCGCGCGGAAATAGGTTTCCAATTCGTCCGCCAGTTTGGCGACGATTTTTTTGATGAGCGCGCGTTTGTTCATCGAAGAAAACAGATTGCCTGACTGTATTTCAATTTAAAATCAAAATGGCCGCGCAAGGAAATTTTTCCCTTGCGCGGCCGGTTGTTAATTTAAGCTCAAGTTAAGTTGTTCTCCATTTGCTTTGACCCAAATGGGAAAAACTTTACCTCGCTTCGGATAAATGACCTGTTTCGTTACTGGATGATGAATCCATGGGCGAAATATTAGGACATAACCCGGACGTGTCTGGTTGCGTTTTGCCATACCAGTTTCCTTATGTTTATGGACTCTATGCTTGACCGGCGAAGAAGCTTATGGCAGTATTTCAAACGTATTATCAAACACTGCGGGGCTTCGCCCCCAGTTTCCAGCCGTGATTCCGTTACGACTGGAAGCCCCGCGTGGTTCTAGCCACGCGGAGCCTGCGAGACCACCTCGCCCTGTGAGAGAGTTTCCCTGAAAAGTTACACTCTCACAGGACTTTTATCTTCGCCGCATCCGTCGGTAATCAGAACGGTTTGGCTCGATGCCCTTTTATTCATAATTTCCTTCATTTGGTTTTTGTTTAGCGGCGATGCAATTGCACCGCCAAAAATTATTGAGGCTCCGAATCAGTTTTGTTTTCTTGCACAATTAGCACGAATCCAAGCCAAGCTCGTGTTCTTTCCAATTCATCTTTAGTCACCGTGAATGGAGCCTTTATAGTTATCTTTCGTTTACGACTGTTGTCCAAATAAAGCGTTTGGATTTGAGATTCCTCATCGCTATTAAGCTCGTTATCTTTTTCTGGTTTGGAATTAGTTTCATCTACTGGAACTTTTGGTGTAGCGCCGCCGGAAGGCATAGCAACAGTTCCATCGGATGAAATGAATCCAGCAAATTTAAGGGAACTTGCAAATACGGTGGCACATGTTTTTGCACAAGCCTTTGTTATTGATAAGCTCGTATCTTTTTCAAGTTTGTTTGCCACCAAATCTATATTTATTCGTTTACCAATATGCTGATTAACAATATCCGCATATATTTTGATACCCATTATGGCCTGCGTTAAAGCATTTTGCTTCGCGTCATCCGTGTCTGGCTTCAAATAATCTAAAGCGCTTTTCGTTAACTCAGCTTTTGGTGAATTTAAAAGTTTGAAAAGGCGCGCTGCGACAATCCGGCGATAAAAGGGCGTGGAAGTTGGATTTGCATATCCGCATCCTTTGGCCACTTCGGGCAAGGACGCCGTTTCAAGCGCTTTTTCGTGGATGGTAATAACGATGTTGATTGCTTCTTCGATGTCATACATCGGAAGTTCGTTCGTAGAGTCTTTCTTATTGATTTCAGACATGCGAGAAGATTCGCATGAAAGCGCTAATGAGTAAACATCGAAACCAAGAAAAATACATAATTATTCATTCTTGGTTTTATACAGTAAATACAAGGGTTTTTATTGATTTTACGTCAAAATTTCGCCGTTATTTGCACGGCGACGAGTTGTTCTCCTTGTTGAAACATGCCGCGTTGATGGTTGTAGCTGTATTGGATTTTCGTCTGCAAATGCTGATTGAAGCGCCAGCCGAGCGCAAGTCCGCAAGAAATTTTCTCGCGCGCATTTGCATTTCACGATTTAATTTCCACCGCATGAAACAAAAAGCTTACGCCGCCGCCGGCGTGGATATTGATTTGGGAAATAAGGTCAAGGCGACGCTGCCGCAATTGCTCGCGTCCACGCATCGGCGCGAGGTGCTCGGAAAGGTCGGCGGCTTCGGCGGTCTGTTCGCGCTGGACGTGAAAAAATATCGCGAGCCGGTGCTGGTCTCCAGTGTGGACGGCGTGGGCACGAAATTGAAAATCGCCTTCGCGATGGACAAGCACGACACCATTGGCGCGGATTTGGTAAATCATTGCGTGAACGACATCGCCGTGCTGGGCGCG
>Ga0070741_10018000_pt1 | contig 11515 bp, 11 predicted proteins | sample Coa_R1_4_FD_66440 | JGI IMG/M metagenome (GOLD analysis project Ga0070741, IMG submission 66440) | Surface soil microbial communities from Centralia Pennsylvania, which are recovering from an underground coalmine fire - Coalmine... | ecosystem: Environmental > Terrestrial > Soil > Unclassified ...
TCATGACACCTCCACGTAGACGACTCCGCGATCCCCGCACGCCGTAGGAAGCGCCACGAGCGGCCGAGACCGCGGTCGCGATCTAGGGTAGCAGGGATGCTCCGAGCAGCCGTGGCCGCCGGCCATCCCGCGACCGCCGAGGCCGGAATCGAGCTTCTCGAGGCGGGCGGCTCGGCCGCCGACGGAGCCGTCGGCGCGTGCCTCGCCTCCTGTGTCGCCGAGACGGTGATGACCGGTCTCCTCGGCGGCGGGCACGCGATCTACTGGGACGCGGCGACTGCCACGGCCCGCAACCTCGACTGCTTCTGCGCCGTCCCGAGCGGCCGAGGTGGCGAGCTGCTCGAGCTGGACGTGCCCTTCGGGGAGGAGCTCGTCCACTACGCGGTCGGCCCGGCGTCCTGCGCCGTGCCGGGCGTCCCCGCGGGATTGGACGCGCTCTGGCGCGAGTACGGTCGGCTGCCGTGGCGAGACCTCTGCGCGCCGGCGCTCCGCCTCGCGCGCGAGGGCGTCACGATGCCGCCGGCGCACGTGGCGTGCCTGCGGATGCTCGAGCCGGTGATGACGATGCGCGAGGGCGCGCGGATGTACGCGCCCGGGGGGCGGCTGCTCGAGCCGGGGGAGCGCCTGGAGCAGCCCGGGCTGGTCGCGGCGCTCGAGCTCGTCGCCGCCGAGGGCGCGCGGAGCGCGTACGAGGGGACGATCGCGGAGTCGCTCGTCGCGGTGATGGAGGAGCGGGCCGGGCTCGTCACGCGGGACGACCTGGGCGCGTACGCGGCTCGATGGCGGGAGCCCGCCAGGGCGGCGTACGCGGGGACGCGCTTCCTGACGCGCGCGGGCCTCGCGCCCGTCGGCCCCGTCCTCGAGCGGCTGCCGCCCCTGGGCGGCGAGCCCGGGCGGACGCTCGCGCTGCTCGAGGCGCTGACCGACGAGCCGCTCGCCGGCGGTGCGCACACGACGAACCTGGTCGTGGTCGACCGCGAAGGCAGCGCCTGCGTGCTGACGACGAGCCTCGGCCTCGGGTCCGGCGACTGGCTCCCCGGGCTCGACCTGCACCTGAACAGCATGCTCGGGGAGGTCGACCTGCTCGTCGCCCCGCTCCGGCCCGGCGAGCGGATGGAGAGCATGATGGCGCCGAGCCTCGCGCTCGGTGACCATGGGCCCGCGCTGGCGATCGGCGCAGCCGGCGGGACGCGCCTGCGCACGGCGCTCGTCACCGTCGCCGCCGGGATCCTCGACGAGGGGCTCGCCCCTCAGGCCGCGGTCGACCGGCCGCGCGTCCACCGCGCTGGGACCGTCGTCAACGCCGAGCCAGGCGTCGACGAGTCTGCGCTGGCCGAGCTCGAGTCGCGCCGGCTGACCGTGCGACGGTGGCCGGCACGGCACCACTACTTCGGCGGCGTCAGCCTCGTGAGCGATCGCGGCGCGGCGGCGGATCCGCGGCGAAGCGGAGCGGCGCTTCAGGCGTAACGCAGGGGTCAGACCCCTTCCGGGTCAGGCCCTGGCCGCTCGGCGCGCTCCGTCTCCTCGACGTCGCGGGCGATCTGCTCGACCAGCGCCTGCTCGCTCTCGAACGCACGCTCGTCACGCAGCCGCCGCCAGAGCTCGACGACGAGCCGCCGGCCGTACAGGTCGCCCGCGAACCCGAGCAGGAAGGCCTCGACCCGCAGCTCGTCGCCGCCGTAGTGCGGGTTCGTGCCGATCGAGATCGCGGCGCGGTGCCCGGCCGCCGACCCCGCGTAGATCCCGTGCCGCGGGACGAGCAGCTCCGGCTCGACGGCGAGGTTCGCGGTCGGGAAGCCGAGCGTGCCCCCGCGGGCGTCGCCCTCGACGACGAGCCCTTCGACCTCGAACGGCCGGCCGAGCTGCCGGGCGGCGCCGACCACGTCGCCCTCGTGGAGCAGCCGCCTGATCTCGGACGAGGACACGCCCTCGAGCAGCGGCACCGGGCGCACCTCGAAGCCCTGCCGGGCGAGCAGGTCGAGGTCGCCCGCCCGCCGATGCCCGAAGCGGAAGTCCTCGCCGGCGACGACGACACGGGTGCCGATCGCCTCGAGGTACGCGCGCGCGAACTCCGCCGGCTCGACGCGCTGGAACTCGAGCGAGAACTCGAGGACGAGCGTCTCCTCGATCCCGAGCTCGGCGAGCAGCTCCAGCCGCCGCTCGAGCGTCGTCAGCAGCTCGACGCCGTACCCGAGCACGCGCCGCGGGTGCGGGTGGAAGGTGACCACCGTCGGCGCCGGCCCGGCCGCGAGCGCCGCTTCGAGCACGCGACGGTGCCCGCGGTGGACGCCGTCGAACGTCCCGAGCGCGACGGCACGCTCGCGCCGCTCGAGCTGCGCGACCGAGTGGACGACCCTCACGCCGGCATCACCACGGCGCCGACTGCGACGAGCTCGCCGCCGTGGAGCGTGCGCGCGCCCGGTTGCGCCCGGCGCCGCCCCGCACGGATCGCGGCCGCCTCCTCGGCGCCGACCTCGACCGCAGGCAGCCAGGGCAGCGCGTCGGCCGGCGGCAGCATCCGCAGCTCGTCGGCGTCCTCGACCGAGAACGGCCCGACCTCCGTCCGCCGGAGCGTCCGGCAATGGCCGCCGAGCGCGTCGGCGATCGCCCTGACGTACGTCCCGCTCCCGACGCGCAGGTCGAGTCGCGCGACTCCGTCCGTATACGCGATCACGTCGAGCGCGTCCACGCGCGAGCGCCGCAGCGGCATCTCGACCGTCTCGCCGCGGCGGTGCCGGCGGTAGGCGCGCTCACCGCCGATCTTGACCGCCGACGCGGCCGGGATCGGCAGCTCGACCTCGCCGCGGAGGTCCGCGAGCCGCTGCTCGAGCTCCTCGGCGCCAGGGGGCTCGCGCTCCTCCAAGAGCACCCCCTCCAGGTCTCCGGTCGACGTCCGCGCCGTCAGGTCGACGTCCGTCACGTACCGCTTGTCGAGGCCGACGAGCCACGGCGCCAGTCTAGTTGCCGCTCCGGACAACACGAGCAGGAGCCCGGTCGCGAACGTGTCGAGCGTCCCCGCGTGGCCCGTTCGAGCCCCGGTCCGCCGCCGGATCCCGGCGATCACCTGGAACGACGACGGGCCAGCGGGCTTGTCGACCAGGATCAGCCCCGCCGGCCTAAGCCCGCGCGGCGGCATCGGCGAACTCGGCGCGGACGAACTCGATGATCTCGTCGACCGACTCGTCGCTGGAGAAGCCGGCCGCCCGCTTGTGGCCGCCCCCGTTCCGCTGCCTGGCGATCGCGGAGACGTCGAAGGCGTCGCTCGCCGAGCGCATCGAGACTCGACGCAGCGGCCCGTCCGGCACCGGCGGCTCGCGGACGGTCATCGCCAGCTCGACGCCCTTGACGGCGCGGAGCTCGTCGATCACGCCCTCGGCGTACTCCTCGCCCACGCCGAGGTCGAGGAAGTCCTCTCGCAGCAGGTAGGTGGCGATCATGCGGCCGTCCTCGTACAGGCGCGCCCGCTCGAGCGCCCGCCCCTTCAGCTTGGCACGCGAGAACGGCACGGCCTCGTAGATCTTCCGGAAGATCTCCTGCGGCTCGACCCCTTGCGCCATCAGCTCGATCGCGAGCTCGTGCGCCCTCGGCGTCGTGTTCGCGTACTGGAAGCGGCCGGTGTCGGTGACGACGGCGATGTAGATCGCCTCGGCGATCTCGTACGTGAGCGGCACGCCCAGCTCGCGCAGCAGGTCGCGGACGATCTCGCCCGTCGACGAAGACTCGGCGACGACGAGGTTGATCGTCCCGTAGCGGGTGTTGTCGTGGTGGTGGTCGACGTCGACCACGAGCGGCGCCGCGGCGAGCACCTCGGGCGGGACGCGCGTCCGCGGCGCCGTCGCGCTGTCGAGCGCGAGCACCACCCGGGTCGCCGCGTCCTCAGGGACTGCGCGGACCAGCCGCTCGAGCGGCATGAACTCGTAGTCGGGCGGGATCGCCATCTCGCCGCCGATGAACATGACGCTGTCCTTGCCGAGCGCGTCCAGCGCCAGCTTCATCGCCAGGATCGAGCCGAGCGCGTCCCCGTCCGGGTTCTCGTGCGTGACGAGGAGGAAGCGGTCGTGCGCGCGGATCGCCTCCGCGGCCGCCCGCAGCTCACTCATGCGTGAGCTCGTCGATCAGCTTGCTCATCCGCACCCCCGCCTCGACGCTCGGATCGTATTCGAAGGCAAGCGTCGGGGTCCGCTTCATCCTCAGCTCGCTCGCGAGGCGCGCCTGGAGGACGCCGTGCGCGGCCGCGAGCCCCTCGAGCGTCCTCTGCTGCGCTCGCTCGGAACCGAGCACGCTGACGAAGACGCGCGCGTGCCGCAGGTCGGCGGTGGTCTCGACGCCCGTTACGGTCACGAAGCCGATGCGAGGATCCTTCAGCTCCGGAACCGCCTCCGACAGCACCTGCCGAACCGCCCGGTTCACCCTGCGCATGCGGCCACTCATGGAACCCAGCGTACCCCCGGCGGACGCCCGACTCAGTCCTCGAGCGAGACGATCCTGCGGTCGACGCGGGCGACCACCCAGTCCTGGCCGTGCAGCCAGCGGTCGGCGCCGTCGAGCAGCTGGTGGACCTCCCCCAGCTCGCGGGCGGCGCAGGACACCAGCAGCCGCGAGCGCTGCCAGAGGTCGTGGTGGTCGACCTCGGCGACCGCGGCGCCGAACCGCTGCTGCAGCTGGGCCTTCGCCGACTGCACGTACTTCCGCTTGCCCTTCAGCGACCCCGCCGCCGGGAAGTGCAGCTCGACCGAGAGGATGCCGACGTAGCCGGCGGCCAGAGCGTCTACCCCGTCGCCGCGAGTGCCCGGCGCGGAGCCGGCGCGAGCCGCCGGCTCTCGGCGGTGAGCTCGCGCAACCGCTCCGCGGCCTCCGTGCTCGCCTGGCCCGGCTCGAGGCGCCACTGCCAGTTGCCGCCGCCGAAGGTCCCGGGCCGGTTCATCCGGGCCTCGCCGCCGAGCCCGAGCACGTCCTGCATCGGCAGGATCGCGACGCGCGCGCGGGAGGAGAGGGCGAGCCGGACGAGACCGAGGACGAGGTCGTCGTCCTCGAGCCCGGCCGCCGCCAGGTCGGAGCGCACCAGCGCCAGGTCGCGCGCCGAGGCGGTGGCGAGCCACTCGGCGAGCGTCGGGTGGTCGTGTGTGCCCGTGTAGACGACGGCGTCCGGCGGGTGCGCGGCGACGGCGTGGCGGCGGCGGTGCCTGCGGACGAAGCCGCGGCCGACGATGCGCATCCCGTACAGCCCGAGCTCGCGGCGCAGGTGGTCGACGGCGGACGTGATCAGCCCGAGGTCCTCGGCGATCAGCGGCAGGTGGCCGAGCTCCGCCTCGACCGCGTCGAAGAGCGCCCGGCCGGGCCCGCGGTGCCAGCGCCCCTTGCGCGGATCGGTCTCCCCGGCCGGGATCGCCCAGTACGCGACGAAGCCGCGGAAGTGGTCGATGCGGGCGACGTCGACGAGGTCGAGCGTGCGCCGGAAGCGCTCGATCCACCACCGGTAGCCCTCGCGGCGCATCTGCCGCCAGTCGTAGACCGGCTGGCCCCAGAGCTGCCCGTCCGGGTGCGAGACGTCCGGCGCCGCCCCGGCGACGAGGTCGTGCGCGAACAGCTCGGGATGCGCCGCGACGTCGGCGCTGTCCTCCGCGACGTAGATCGGGATGTCGCCGATCAGGCGGATCCCGCGCGCAGCCGCGTAGCGGCGGAGCGCCTGCCACTCGCGCTCGAAGCGCACCTGGTCGGCGGTGGCGCCGTCGCTGGCAGCGTCGCCGCCAAAGCCGGCGGCCCCCGGCGGAGCCCCGGGCCCCGCGTAGCGCTCCCAGTCCTCGATCCAGTACGCGTGACGGCGGCGAAATCGCCGCAGCTCCTCACGCGTGACCGGGGCCTCGGGCTCCGCGAGCAGGCCTGGCCAGGAGGCGAAGACGGACGACGACGTGTAGGGCGAGCCGAACGCGTCGGGCGGGTTCAGCGGCAGCACCTGCCACCAGCTCTGCCCCGCCGCCTCGAGCCAGTCGACGAACTCGTACGCGGCGGGCCCGAGCCTGCCGCTCGGGAGCGAGGTCAGGTGGAGGAGCACGCCGCTCGAGCGGCGCGCCAGTGGTGCCTCTCCGTGCATCGCGGTCGTCACTGTAGAGGGGCCGTCCGACCTCACGGCTCGCTGCCGTTGCGCTCACCGTAACGGCGGGGCGACGCGCTGTCGACGGCCTCCGGCCTCGCTTGGCCGCAATCTGCGGCCACGACGTCCCTGCGGGCGCTAGGGCGCGGGGGCGGGCGCCGGCTCGTCGAGCGAGGTGCGCTCGACCTCCCGCGTCTCGAAGACCTCGAGGACGTCGCCGATCTTGACGTCGTCGAAGTTGGCGAGATGGAGGCCGCACTCGAACCCCTCCTGCACCTCGCGCGCGTCGTCCTGGAACCGCTTCAGCGAGTCGATCGTCGTCGTGTAGACGACGGTGCCGTCGCGGACGACGCGCACGTTCGCCCCGCGCCGGACGAGCCCGTTCGTGACCATGCAGCCGGCGATCGTGCCGACGCGCGAGGCGCGGAAGGTCTCGCGCACCTCGGCCTCGCCGATCGTCTCCTCGGTCGTCACCGACGACAGCATCCCGACGAGCGCCTGCTCGATGTCCTCGGTCAGCTTGTAGATGACGTTGTAGGTGCGGATCTCGACGTTCTCCCGCTCCGCGAGCGCGCGCGTCTCCGCGTTCGGGCGAACGTTGAAGCCGATCACCATCCCGGCGGACGCGGAGGCGAGCATGACGTCGTTCTCGGTGATCCCGCCAACGCCGCTGTAGATCACGTTCACGCGCACCTCGGGGTGCTGGATCTTCGCGAGCTCGCCCGTGATCGCCTCGACGGAGCCCTGGACGTCGCCCTTGACGACGAGGTTCAGGTCCTTCACCTCGCCCGCCTGCATCTGCTCGAACAGGTGCTCGAGGCTGACGCCGCCGGGACGCGACGCGAGCTGCTCGCGGCGCAGCCGCTCCGCGCGCTTCTGGGCGAGGTCGCGCGCCTGGCGGTCGTTCTCGACCACGCGGCAGAGCTCGCCGGCCGGCGGGGGCCGGTCGAAGCCGATGATCTCGACGGGGTCGCCGGGCCGCGCCTCCTTGATCTTCTCGCCGCGGTAGTTCTGGAGCGCGCGCACCTTCCCGTGCGCGTCGCCCGCGACGATCGCGTCGCCGACCTTGAGCGTTCCGCGCTGGACGAGCATGGTCGCGACCGGCCCGCGGCCGACGTCGAGGCGCGACTCGATGATCGGGCCCGATGCCTCGGCGTTCGGATTCGCCTGCAGGTCGAGCTCGGCGTCGGCGACGAGCAGCACCTTCTCGAGCAGCTCGTCCAGGCCGGTCTGCTCTCTCGCGGAGACACGCGCGACCTGCGTCTCCCCACCCCACTCCTCGGGCTGCAGGCCTTCGGCGGCGAGCTCGGAGAGCACCTTGTCGGGGTTCGCGTCCGGCAGGTCGATCTTGTTCACGGCGACGACGATCGGCACCTCGGCCGCGCGGGCGTGCGAGATCGACTCCTTCGTCTGCGGCATCACGCCGTCGTCGGCGGCGACGACGAGCACCGCGATGTCGGTCACCCTCGCGCCCCGGGCGCGCATCGCGGTGAACGCCTCGTGGCCGGGCGTGTCCAGGAACGTGACCTTGCGGCCGTCGACGCCGACCTGGTAGGCGCCGATGTGCTGCGTGATCCCGCCCGCCTCGGTCTCGACCACCTTCGCGTTCCGGATCGCGTCGAGCAGCGTGGTCTTGCCGTGGTCGACGTGGCCCATGATTGTCACCACCGGCGGGCGGGGCACGAGGCTCGCGGGGTCGTCCTCGACGACCTCGGGCTCCTCGTCGTCCTCGTCGGCGTGCTTGATCGTCACCTCCCGCTTCAGCTCCGCGGCGAGGATCTCGACCTCGTCGTCGGCGAGCGACTGCGTCGCCGTCTTCAGGGCGCCGAGGCCCATCAGGATCTTGATGATGTCCTGCATCCCGACCCCGAGCGCCTGGGAGAACTCCCGGACGGTGACGCCGGAGGGCACGACGACCGGGCCGGTCGGCTGGGTGACCTCGCGCGGCTGCTTCGGCGCCGGGCGCTGCTCGCGTGCCCGCCGCTCGTCGGGGCGCGGCCGCGCCGCACCGCTGTCGATGACGACGCGGCGGCGGCGCCCGGCGGCGCCCCCCTGACGCGGTCTGATTGGTCTCTTCGGGCCCTCAGCCATCGGTGCAGTCGCGCTCCTTCGAGGAACTAGTGTAGAGCGCCCTCAGCGCCGGATCGACCTTCACGGGCCGCTTCAGCACCCGCGCGAACGCTCGATTCGCGGTCGCCCGCTCGAAGCACGGCAGCCGCCGGCAGGTGTAGACGCCGCGGCCCGGCAGCCTGGCGCCCGGCCTCAGCGCACCACCGCGCTCGACGAAGCGCAGGAGCTCCGCCTGCGGCGCCTTCCGCCCGCAGCCGGCGCACGTCCGTGTGGGCGCAGTCATGCAGTCGGGGCACGCTCCTCGGCCGGCTCCGCCTCAGGGACAGTCCCCGCCGGGGACTGTCCCTGCCCGTCGCCCTGCGCTTCGACCCCAGGGACAGACCCCTCCGGGGACTGTCCCTGGTCGGCCCCGGACGGCTCGGCGTCGGTCGAGACCTGCTCCTCCCCCTCGACCGTCTCGAGCTCCTCGTCCTCGCTCTCCTCCTCGGCCGCGCCCGGCTGGACGATCTGGTCGCCGAGGTCCTCGCCCGCCGCCTCGCGCTGGGCGAGCTCCTGGTGGGCGGGGATGCCGCAGAAGCGCGAGCCGGGGAGCGCCGCGTTCGGGCAGCGCTTGCCGTTCGAGAGGATCGCGACGCAGCGGCCGGTGAACTCGTCTCCGTCGGCGCCGGCGAAGGCCGCCTCCGCCTCGGCCTGCGCGAACTCGGTGTCGGACTGGATGTCGACCTTCCAGCCGGTCAGGCGCGCGGCGAGGCGGGCGTTGAGGCCCTCCTTGCCGATCGCGAGCGCGAGCTGGTCGTCGGGGACGACGACCGTCGCCTCCCTCGTCTCGTCGTCGATGTAGACCTCGCGGACGCGCGCCGGCGAGAGCGCCTTCGCGACGAACCGCGCGGGCTCGTTGTTCCAGGGGATGATGTCGATCTTCTCGCCGCGGAGCTCCGAGACCACCATCCGCACGCGGGAGCCGCGGGGGCCGACGCAGGCGCCGACCGGGTCGACGCCCTGCGCGTGCGACTCGACCGCGATCTTCGACCGGTAGCCCGGCTCGCGCGCGACGCCGCGGATCTCGACGAGGCCGTCGGCGATCTCCGGCACCTCGAGCTCGAAGAGCGTCCGGATCAGCTCGGGGTCGCGACGGGACAGGATCACCTGCGGCCCCTTCGTCCCGGAGCGCACCTCCGTGATCACGGCCTTGATCCGCGAGCCCTGCTCGTAGCGCTCGCCGTCGACCTGCTCGGAGCGCGGCAGCAGCGCCTCGACCTTGCCGAGGTCGACGAGCACGTTGTTCCGGTCGCCGGCCTGCTGGACGATCCCGGTCACGACCTCGCCGACGCGGTCGATGTACTCCTCGTACATCATCTCGCGCTCCGCCTCGCGGATCCGCTGCAGGATCACCTGCTTCGCGGTCTGGGCGGCGATGCGGCCGAAGTTCTCCGGCGTGACGTCGGCGCGCTTGACCAACGCCGGGTCGACGTCGGACCAGTCGATCTGCAGGTCGTCGTCGGAGACGAGGACGTGGGAGTGCTCGCCCGTCTCCTCCTCCTGCGCCTCGAGCTCCGCGATCGTCCGCTCACGGGCCTCCTCGATCAGCCGCTCCTCGATGTCCTTCGGGAGCTCGATCGAGAAGACGCGGAAGTCGCCGGAGTCGGGGTCGAGCTCGACGGTCGCGTGCCGCGAGGCGCCCGGGGTCTTCTTGTAGGCGGCGAGGAGCGCGTCCTCGAGGGCATGGATGAGGGTGTCCTCCTCAATGCCCTTCTCGCGCTCGATCGTCCTGACCGCTTCGATGATCTCTCTGGTCATCTCCTGTGCCCTTCGTCGACGAGGTTGCCCCGCACGATGTCGGCGTACGGGATCTGGACGCGCTCGCCGTCTGCGACGGCGAGCGCAAGCGCATCCGCTTCCGCGGCGACTACGACGCCGCGGAAGCGCTTGCGGCCGTTCAGCTCCTGCTCCGTTCGGAGCGCGACCGTGCGGCCGACCGCGCTCCGGAAGTGCGCCGGCGTCCGCAGCGGCCGCTCGGTCCCGGGGGACGAGACGTCGACCGTGTAGCGGTCGAGGTAGCCGCGCAGGAGGTTGGTCACCCGCTCGCAGAGCGCGTGGTCGACGCCCGTCGGGTGGTCGATGTAGACCGTGAACCGCTCCGGGCCGGACAGCTCGACCGCGAGCACCTCGACGCCCGGGAGCCCCTGCTCCACGGTCTGCGAGACCTCCCTGGTCAGCTGCCGTTCCCTGTCGTGAACCTGTGCCATCGCTCGTCCCTTGCGAAAAACGGGCCCTACAAAACGAATGGGCGCAAAGCGCCCATTTCGCCAAGCAGGTGAAATGTGGTGATTCGAGTCTAGCAGGGCCGGGCTACGCCCCGGCCCCGGCCGAGACGGCCGCGGCGACGAGCTGTGGCGGCGCGTCGGCCTCCACGGGCGCCCCGGCGCCCTGGATCGGCGAATCCGGCCCGAACGGCTGCGCGAAGCACCACCGGAGGATCGCGTCCTGCTTGACCTGGGCGAGCTCGTCGAAGCGCACTCCGAGCTCCGTCGTCCCGTCGGCGAGCCGCTCCGAGCGGACGACGATGCCGGTCACCTCGAGCGGCTCGTCCGGCAGCGAGAGCACCACGTGGACGTTCCTGCCCACGGGGGCGGCGCCGCGCGCCCGCATCGAGAGGCCGAACGGGTTCAGGTCGCGGACGGTCGCCGGGGTCAGCGTGACCGCGTCGCCCGCCGACCGGTACACGGCCTGCAGGCGGACGGGGAACCGGTGCGAGCGGCGGCGGTGCCGGACCTCCCGCGCCCACCAGACCGCGAGCCCGAGCAGGCCGGCATTCATCACCGACCAGAAGACGGTGACGACGAACGCGAACGGGCTCAGCCGCCCCGGCAGGTCGAAGGCCTGCGCGCACGCCTGGTACGCGGCGGCGCAGATCGCGAGCAGCGCGAGGGCGATCTGCCACCTGAGCACCGTCAGCCAGAGGCTGCCGGTCGCCGCGCCCTTGGGGGTGACCTTGAAGGTCGTCCGGCCGCTGCGGAAGAAGGCCGCCGCCGCCTTCGTGTACGCGATCACGCGCACGAGCGTGTACCGCTCGCTCTCCCCGAACCGGAACCGCCCGTGCGCGAGCGCCCTCGTCGCGAGCGGGACGAAGACGAGCTGGGGCACGAACAGCGCGAGGTAGAGCCCGGCGGGCGCCGCCAGCGGTACGGTGCCCGTCAGCAGCACGAGCGGCGGCACGAGCAGCCCGACCAGCCGCTGCGGTCCCTCGAGGTAGTGGGTGACCGAGGAGAAGTAGTGCAGCCGCTGACGGAGGCCGAGACCGCGCGCGAACAGCGGGTTGTCCCGGCGGAGCACCTGGTAGCAGCCGCTCGCCCA
>Ga0070741_10018001_pt1 | contig 11515 bp, 5 predicted proteins | sample Coa_R1_4_FD_66440 | JGI IMG/M metagenome (GOLD analysis project Ga0070741, IMG submission 66440) | Surface soil microbial communities from Centralia Pennsylvania, which are recovering from an underground coalmine fire - Coalmine... | ecosystem: Environmental > Terrestrial > Soil > Unclassified ...
CCAACCGGCGTGTCGTAGAGGCGCAGCATCAGCGCGTAGCGCTCGATGCCGCCGGTGGGCAACCAGTTGCCGGCGCGCGAGCGCGAGGCGATGCGGATCTCAAATCCGCCGTCGGCGCCGCGCACGATCTCCTGGCTGGTGAAGCCGTAGCGCTCCAGCGTGTTGGCGACCAGATGTCCCTGCTTGTCGTACAGCGTCAGCGTCCAGAACCGCGCCGGCGGCGTGACGCCGCTGACGACGACGTCGCAGCGGCCGTCGAGCGGCTTATTCTTGTCATCGGCCCTCGCGGTGAACGCCACGCCATCGCCGGTGCCGATCGGCAGCTCGCCGTTGCGGGTGATGGTGGCGCGCGAATAGGGATCGATATCGGCGGTGCCGGTCCGCGGCCGCGCGGTCCAGGCGCCGATGGTGAGCGTGCCGAGCTCGGTGCCGCGCGTCGTCGTGGTCCAGGTCAGGCCGACGCCGACGCCTGCGGCCAGCACCAACGCCAGCATGATGATGAAGAGCAGCCTCATCTAGTGCTCCGATTCCGAAGTTCGCATCATATCGCGGCGCCCTCGTTTGCGAACTTCGGAATCAAAGGAGCACTAGCAATTTTTGATTCTAGTGCGGCTTTGACCTTGAAGTTCCGATGTGGAACGAGCGGAAACATTGATCGGAACTTCAAAGTCGCCGCACTAGTTCTTGCGCGAGGGAGGTGCCGCTTCGCCTGTCGTCGCCGACGCGAAGCTGTCCGGGAAGGCAAGCGACGTCGACGACACCGGTCGCGCCGGCTTCGGCGGATCGAGCGCGGTCTTGTCGGCCGCCTTCGCCGCGTCGTCGAGCAGCTTCTCGACCTGCACCAGGACGTCGGCGCCACGCTTGGTCAGGACCGGCGGCGGGCCAGCCCTGATCTCCAGCACCTTCGGCGCTTGCGCGCCGACGGCCGCCATCGTCTGCGGCACGGCAGGCTGCGGCAGCTTCACGCCCATGCCGACGCCGGTGAGTTCCTTGACCTCGATGCCCTGATGCGCGACCGTCATGATGTCGTGCCAGGTCTGCGCCGGCAGCGAGCCGCCGGTCATGCGGTTGGTCGGTGAGTAGTCGTCATTGCCGAACCACACCGCGCAGGTGAAGTTGCCGGTGTAACCGACGAACCAGGCGTCGCGATAGTTGTTGGTCGTTCCGGTCTTGCCCGCAGTCGGAATGCCGTCCAGCGCGGCGCGGCGTGCGGTGCCTTCGCTGACCACGTGGCTCATCATGCCCGCCATGTCGGCGGCGATATTCGCCGGAATCGCCTGCCGCGGCTTCGGCCCGTCGCGGTCCCAGCGCCAGACCAGGTCGCCGGCGCCGGTGCGCACTTCCAGTACCGCATGCGGCGTCACCGCCTTGCCCTTGTTGGGGAAGGTCGCATACGCCACCGCGTGTTCGATCACCGTGACCTCGTCGGCGCCGATCGGCAGCGACGGCGTGTCGGGCAGCGGCGCGGTGATGCCGAAGCGGCGCGCCACCTCGACGATCTTGCGCCGGCCCTCCTTGGGGCCAAGCTTGCCGCCGAGCGCGATCGAGAGTTTTACCGGCACGACGTTGATCGAGCGCGTGATCGCCTGCGTCAGCGTCACCGAGCCGGAATAGGAATGGCCGTAGTTCTGCGGACACCAGTTGCCGATGCAGACCGGGCCGTCGACCACGATCGAGGTCGGCTTGAAGCCGTTCAGCAGCGCCGTGGTGTAGACATACGGCTTGAACGAGGAGCCGGGCTGGCGATAGGCGTCGACCGCGCGGTTGAACTGGCTCGCGCCATAGTCGCGGCCGCCCACCATGGCGCGGATGCCGCCGTCGAGATCGGCGACCACGGTTGCGGCTTGCGTGGCGTGATAGTCGCGGCCGAACTGACGCAGTTGGTTCTCGATCGCCTCATCGGCGGCGTGCTGCACGTTCATGTCGATCGCGGTGCGCACCACGAACACGCGCTCGCTGTAGGATTTCGGGAAAGTATCGACCAGCTTGCGCATCTCGTCGAAGGCATAGTCGAGATAATAGTTCGGCGAGTTCTCGTCGCGGCGGTCGACCGCGAACGCCGGATTGCGCCGCGCGCCGAACACCTGACCCTCGGTCATGAAGCCGGCATCGACGAGGTTGTCGAGCACGACGTTGGCGCGGGCGCGCGCCGCGGGCAGGTTGATATGCGGTGCGAACTTGGTCGGTGCCTTGAACAGGCCGGCGAGCATCGCGGCTTCCGCCAGATTGATGTCGCGTACCGACTTGTTGAAGTAGAAATGCGCGGCGCCGTCGACGCCGAAAGTGCCGCCGCCCATATAGGCGCGGTCGAGATAGAGCTTGAGGATCTCGTTCTTGGTGAGCCGCGTCTCCAGCCAGATCGCAAGGAAGGCTTCATTGACCTTGCGCTCGATGGTGCGCTCGTTGGAGAGGAACAGGTTCTTGGCAAGCTGCTGGGTGATCGACGAGCCGCCCTGGCGCACGCCGCCGGCCTGGGCGTTGGTGACGAGCGCGCGGATCAGGCCGGGAATGTCGATGCCGAAATGATCGTAGAAGCGGCGGTCTTCGGTGGCGAGCGTCGCCTTGATCAGATTGTCCGGAAAATCCTCCAGCGGGATCGAGTCGTTGTGCTTGATGCCGCGGCTGCCGATCGGATTGCCGTAGCGGTCGAGGAAGGTCACCGCGAGGTCGGACTTCTTCAGCCAGTCCTCGTCGGCGGTTTCGCGGAAGGCGGGGACCGCGAGCGCGAGCAGCAGGATCAACCCGCCGAGCCCGATGGTGGCGGCTTCCGACAGCGGCTCGATGAAGACCCAGCGCTTCCAGCGGCCGACATAGAAGCGGTCCATGAAGGTCGAGTAGCGCTCATAGAGCTCGCGCGCGCCCTTGCCCGACGAGAACAGGGTGGAATCGATGCGCGCATCCAGATCCAGAAAGAAATTCCGGAATTTCTGCTTCAGATGCGGCGGTATGATCTGGCGCGGCACTGGACTGCTTCCAAGATGGTCGAGCGCCTTAAAGCGGGCGGTTGCTCGATCTCTTGCTAGAATGTTGCGGCAAACCCAAGGCGCGGCTTGATTTATCAGCCTGCCGGATTCGCTTTTGTTGTAGCCGAGCAGGGGCCATAAACCAATGGGCGCATCAGGCTTTTAATGCGCAGGATGAACGCCCTTTTTGGGTTCAAAGTGCCCGTTCCGGCGTTAGTCTCGCGGCTAGTGCCCACTTTCCGAAGTTCGTGCTACATCGCCGCACGCACTCCCACGAACTTCGGAAAGTCATGGGCACTAGCAAACCTATGATTCTAGTGCCGCTTTCGATCTGAAGTCCCTGAACCCGATTTTGCCGCGAGTGAGGTCAGGGACTTCAGATCGGCGGCACTAGGGCCGCCCCTGCACCTAGAAGGGCCGCCTGAGCCAACCCATGGGAACACCGGACCGGATGACCGCGCCACCCAAGCCACCCTCGGACCAGGCCGGATTTTTCTGGAAAACCAAGACGTTGGAGGAAATGTCCGACGCCGAATGGGAGAGCCTGTGCGACGGCTGCGCGCGCTGCTGCCTGGAAAAGCTGGAGGATGAAGATACCGGCGAGATCTTCTTCACCCATGTTGCCTGCGCCCTTCTGGATGCCGGCCTATGTGCCTGCAAGGACTATGCGAACCGCTCCGCCAAAGTGTCCGATTGCGTGCGCCTGACGCCGGAGAATGTCCGCACCATCAACTGGCTGCCGCCGAGCTGCGGCTATCGGCTGGTGGCCGAGGGCCGCGATCTCTATTGGTGGCATCCGCTCGTCTCGGGCGATCCCAATACGGTGCATGAGGCCGGCGTGTCCGTGCGCGGGCGGGTCGAGGGCAGCGAGGACGACATCCCCGACGCCGATCTCGAGCATCACATCGTGCGCTGGCCGGTGCTGTTGCCGAAACGGGCGCGGCTGAAGAAGCGACCGAAAAGCTGAATATCAGGTTCGACACCCCATCACTTGTCCGCGATGAATGCGCTGCGGGATGCACCCATGCGCGCAAACGGCTGCCTCGTAGCAGGTTTGCCCTTTAAATAACGGACCAACCAGCGAATCTGCGCTGCTGCCGCGGCGCCCGAAATAAGCATTTTCTGATGAACAAGTACGAACGGCAGAGCCGTTTCCCTGCCGACCCCCAGGATTTGGCCGAAGAGATCGAAGCCGAGCTCCCGGAACTCCCGGCCGAGGTGCTCGCGGTCGACGATGCGCCATCGCTTGCGCCGCGCGCGCCGCTGACCCAGGCCGAGACCCGCACCATCCTGATGAGCCTGATGGTGACGATGTTCCTGGCCGCGCTCGACCAGACCATTGTCGCAACCGCGCTGCCGACCATCGGCCGCCAGTTCCATGACGTCACCTCTCTGTCCTGGGTCATCACCGCCTATCTCCTGGCATCGACCGCGGTCGCGCCGGTGTTCGGCACCTTGAGCGACATCTATGGCCGCCGCGCCATGGTGATCGCGGCGCTGAGCCTGTTCATCGCGGGCTCCGTGCTCTGCGCGCTCGCTCCGAACATGCCGGTGCTGATCCTCGCCCGCGGCCTGCAGGGGCTCGGCGGCGGCGGCATCATGCCTGTGGTGCAGACCGTGATCTCGGACGTGGTCACCCCGCGCGAGCGCGGCCAGTACCAGGCCTATTTCAGCGGCGTGTGGGTCGCGGCCGGCATCGGCGGACCCGTGCTGGGCGGCGTGTTCGCCGAGCATCTGCACTGGTCGATGATCTTCTGGATCAATTTGCCGCTGGCGCTTGCGGCGCTGGCGCTGCTGCTGCCGAAGATGGGCAAGATTCCTGTCTATCACCGCCGCCGCGAGGTCGACTGGCTCGGCGGCGTGCTGCTGATGGCGTCCGCCGTCGTGTTCATGCTGGTGCTGACCTGGGGCGGCAACCGCTTCCTGTGGCTGTCGCCGACCATCATTGCGATGCTCGGCGCCTCGCTCGCGCTTGCGCTGGCCTTCATCTGGCATGCGCGCCAGACCGACGAGCCGTTCCTGCCGCTGTCGCTGCTCGGCGGCACGGTGGTGCCGTTTGCCATTCCCGCCGGCGGCTGCGCGCTCGGCGCCATGACCGGACTGACCGTGAACCTGCCGCTCTACTACGAGGTGGTGTATCGCCTCAGCGCCAGCGAAGCCGGCCTCGCTCTCATTCCGCTCGCGGCGATCTCGACCTGCGGCGCGGCGATCGCCGGCCGCACCATGGCCAAGCACCGGCACTACAAGCGCGTTGCGATCGTCGGCACCTTCGTTGCCGCGGTGAGCGCGACCGCGCTCGCGCTCACGACGCTGCCGCTGTGGGGCATGCTGATGCTGCTGTCGATCTTCGCGCTCGGGCTCGGCACGGCGTTCCCGACCAGCGTGGTGTCGATGCAGAACGCTGTCGCGCGCGCCCAGATCGGCACCATCACCGGCGCGATGAACTTCTTCCGCGCGCTGATGGCGTCCTTCACGGTGGCCGCTTTCACCGCGATCCTGCTGATGGCGCTGGGCGCGGACATCTCGCTCGCCGGCGAGCATCGCGGGCCGGTCTCCTCGATCCCGGTCGCCGACATGATCGCCGCATTCCGCTACGTGTTCGGGGCCGCCGCGGCGCTGATGGCAGGCGCCTCGCTCTGCATCATCCTGATGGAGGAGCGGCCGCTCGCCGGTCCGTCGACGCGGCGGATCGAGATGGCGGAGTAGGGTTTTTAAGTCGCCTGCGCCAGCCGGGTGTCGATTTCCTCGCGCAACAAGGTGAAGTCGATCGGCTTGGTCAACAGCCCCGATGCGCCGTTCTCCAGCGCCTTGCGCCGGGTGTCGGGATCGCCATAGGCGGTGATCATGATCACGGGAACCTCGGGGCGGATTTCCTTGACCTTAGGCAGCATCTCCAGCCCGGTCATGCCGGGCATGTTGATGTCCGAGAGGATCAGGATCAGCGACTGCTCGATAGTGGCGGCGATGCGCCGCAGCGCATCGGAAGCGGAACTGGCAAAATCCATCACGAAGCGCTGCGAGCGCAGGTCGCGGCGGAATTGCTGGCGGAACAACGCCTCGACGTCGGGCTCGTCATCCACAACAAGAACAAGAACGCTCACGTCCAACCTCAATTCTTCCTTGAAAGACTGGTTCTCGGCAAAACAATCGTGAACTCTGTAAATTCATCAGGAACGGTTTCGACGTCAATCGTGCCACCGTGTTGTTTCACAATGATGTCGTAGCTCATCGACAGCCCGAGTCCCGTTCCTTCGCCGGCGGGCTTGGTCGTGAAGAACGGATTGAACATCTTTTCCTTCACGTCAGGCGGAATTCCGGTGCCGTTGTCGCGAATCCGGATTTCCACGCCATCGGCGCGACCTTTTGTCATGGCGCTGACGACGGGTTCGAAGCCGGCGGCGTTCTCGGCCTTGCGCTTGGTCACGGCGTAGAAGCCGTTCGACAGCAAATTCAGAAAGACCCGGGTGATTTCCTGCGGAAACACGTCGACCATGCCGGCCTCGGGATCGAAATTTCGCTGCAGCGTCACGTTGAATTGCGGTTTTTCGGCGCGCGCGCCGTGATAGGCGAGATTGAGGCTTTCGTCCACCAGCGCGTTGATGTCGGCGGGGCGATGCTCGCCCGATCCTTCGCGCGAATGCAGCAGCATGTTCTTCACGATCGAATCGGCACGCTTGCCGTGCTGGACAACCTTGGCGAGATTGTCCTTCAAAAGCCCTGTCAATTCATCGACTTCGGTGCGGAGCTTGTCGGCCAGCGTCGCCTGCTTCAGGACGTCGTTGAGCTCGTCGGTGAGCTCGACCGAAAGCGCGGAAAAATTGTTGACGAAATTGAGCGGGTTCTTGATTTCATGCGCGATGCCGGCGGTGAGCTGGCCGAGCGAGGCGAGCTTCTCGGTCTGGATCAGGCGATCCTGCGCGGCGCGCAGATCGTCGAGTGATTTTGCAAGCTCGCGCGTACGTGCCTGCACCTCGTCGAACAGCCGGGCATTTTCGATGGCGATGGCTGCTTGATCGGCAAAGGTCTTGACGAGCTCGACCTGCCGTTCGGCAAACCCGCCAATGGTGTCCCGATAAATCGTGAACACACCGATATTTTGATCTTCACGCGTGAGTGGAACGGCCAAAAACGAATGGAACGGTCGGAAGTTGTAGAATTTACGCAACTTGCTGTCTGAGGTCGCGAAATCAGCGATATTGGCACTCGCTCCGGTCAACATGACGCGGCCCATGTGCGATTCCATATCGATCGGAACCGGATTTTCCCGAAGAAGCTTTGCAAAATCCTCTTCAACCCCCCAAACACCGCGAGCTCCCAGCAAATCACCCTCGCGCAAAAATAGTGCGCAGCCCGTTGCATCACATAGTTCCAGTGCCGAGCGGGCAACCGCATCGAAGATAGACTGCAGGTCGAACGCCGAGCGGCTGATGACCTTGAGCACGTCGGCGGTCGCGGTCTGCTGCTGCAGCGACTCCTGCAGGTCGCGGGTGCGGGCCTGCACCTCGTCGAACAGGCGGACGTTTTCGATGGCGATCACGGCCTGGTCTGCGAAGGTCGTGACCAGCTCGATCTGCTTGTCGGTGAAGGGACGCACGTTTTTGCGCAACAGTGCAAGCGCGCCGACCGGCTTGCCTTCGCGCATCAGGGGTACGCCGAGAATCGTGCGGGGGTCGCCGCTCAGCCTCTGGGCCTCCGGAAAGGAATAGTCGGGATCGGCGTAAACGTCGTGGACATGGGTCACCTTGCCTTCGAGCAAGGTGCGCCCGGTAATGGTCGCGCGTTCCGGCTTGATCGGGATATTCTTGACGTAATCCATGAATTCGGGAGCAAACCCCCAGGAGCCGGCACGAAAAAACGCGTCACCTCTCTGGCGCGTGATCACGGACATATCCGCCTCGCACAGCCGCGCCGCCGACTCGACCAGCGTATCCAGCACCGTCTGCAGGTCGAACGCCGAGCGGCTGATGACCTTGAGCACGTCGGCGGTCGCGGTCTGCTGCTGCAGCGACTCCTGCAGGTCGCGGGTGCGCGCCTGCACTTCCTCGAACAGGCGGACGTTGCCGAGCGCGATCACGGCCTGGTCGGCGAAGGTCTGCAGCAGGGCGATCTGCTTGTCGCTGAACGGACGCACGTCAGTGCGGCGAAGCAGGATCGTTCCGATGCTCTCGCCCTCACGCAGCAAGGGTACGCAGAGCAGCGTCCGGGTGCCGAGACGGCGGGAAATTTCCCGGGATTCCGGAAATTCGTCGCCCTCCGCGGAAAGCACGTCGCGGAGGTGAACTGGCACCTTGTCGATGACAGCGCGTCCGCCGATGAAATTCCGGTTGATGGTCCGCCTTTGCAGGCCCACCGGTATCGATCCCCGATGCGCAGCATGGCGAAGCTCATCGCCCTCGCGCAACTGAACCAGCGCGTCGTTGGCCTCGCACAGTTCGCAAGCGCTTTCGACGATGGCCTTCAGGACCGGCTGCACGTCCGTCGGCGAGGAAGCGATGACGTTGAGAATGTTGGCGCTGCCGGTCTGATATCGCAGCGCCTCCTCGACATCGCGCGTCCTGGCCTGCACTTCCTCGAACAGCCGGGCGTTCTCGATGGCGATCACGGCCTGATCGGCAAATGTCGTCACAAGTTCGATTTGTTTTTCGGTGAAGGGGCGAACCGTAGTGCGCTGCATGCCGATGATGCCGATCGGCTGGCCCTCCCGTAACAGCGGAACGCCCAGCATCGTCCGATATTGACCGACAGCCTGGTAGTCCATGCTCAGATATTCGGGATCCGCCAGGCAATCGGGAATATGAACAGGTTTGCGCTCCAGCGCCGTGCGGCCGACAAGCGAGCCCCGGCCGGGCGGGAGCGGATTGTCGGCAGCATGTCTGACGAAGGCCTCCGCCGCATTGTTGGCCGCAACGATCTCGTACCGGTCGCCGTGCAGTTCGTAGATCAGGGCAAATTCGGCTTCGCAAAGCCGGCTCGCGGTCTGAATGATGGTGCTGAAGACCGGCTTCAGATCGAACGCCGAGCGGCTGATGACCTTGAGCACGTCGGCGGTCGCCGTCTGCTGCTGCAGCGACTCCTGCAGGTCGCGGGTTCGGTCCTGCACCTCCTCGAACAGGCGGACGTTGCCCAGCGCGATCACCGCCTGGTCGGCGAAGGTCTGCAGCAGCGCGATCTGCTTGTCGCTGAAGGGACGAACTTCCGTACGGCGGAGCATGATATCGCCGAGAACCTTCCCTTCTGCCAGCAGGGGCACTGCCAGGATCGTGCGTAGGCCGGCTTTGGATGACATCCGCTGCGCTTCCGGGAAACCCGCACCTTCATCCGATAGAACATCGTGCAAATGGATCGTCGCCTTGTCGATGATTGCGCGGCCGGCGACAAAGTCGCGGCTGACCGGGCGTCGCTGCAATCCGGTCGCGACCGGACCGTGATGCGCGGCCGGGCAGACGTCGCTGCCTTCCAGCAGATGAACCACGGCATCGTTGGCCTCGCACAGCTCGCAAGCGCTCTCGGCGATGGCCTTCAGCACCGGCTGCACGTCGGTTGGCGAGGAAGCGATCACGTTGAGGATGTTCGCGCTGCCGGTCTGGTAGCGCAGCGCCTCTTCGACGTCGCGGGTCTTGGCCTGCACCTCGCCAAACAGCCGCGCGTTCTCAATCGCGATCACGGCCTGGTCGGCGAAGGTTTGCATCAGTTCAATCTGCCGGTCGGTGAAGGCTTCTACCCGACGGCGACCGAGCACGAAATTGCCGATTGGCTCTCCGTCGCGGAGCAGCGGAACGCCAAGCGCGGTTCTGGCCTGGCTTCCTCGCGACGCCGTCTGCTGATAGCCAGGCTCTGCAGTGATGTCGAGGACGTGCACGGGACGACGTTCGGCGACACAGCGCTGTCCGGGCAGGCGAGAATTGGGATCGTTGCGCACGAGTCCTGCAGCGCGCCAGGCTTGTTCATATTCCGCCGGAAAACCGGAGGCGGCCGCAAAACGGTAGAGGTCGCCCTCGCGCTTGAAGATGGCCGCCTGGTCCGCGCCGCACAGACGCGCCGCAGTCTCGCAGATGGCGACCAGGGCCGGCTCGAGCTCGAACGCGGAGCGGCTGATAATCTTCAGCACGTCGGCGGTTGCGGATTGTTCCGCCCACGCCTCGGCAAGCTCGGCCGCGCGCGCCTCGAGCTCGCGGCGGAGCGCGTCGACGGTGCGCTGAAGGTCGGTTTCGGTCGGCATCGTCCCGGTCATCGATTGCCGTCCGCCTTGCCGGCGAGACTCGTCCGCGGCAGCACCAGGCGAAACTCCGTGAATGCGCCGGGCTCGGTCTCCACCTCGATCGTGCCGCCATGCTGTTTGACGATGATGTCGTGGCTCATCGACAAGCCAAGCCCGGTGCCTTCGCCGGCCGGCTTGGTGGTGAAGAAGGGATTGAACATCTTCTCCTTCACCTCGGGCGGGATGCCGGTGCCGTTGTCGCGGATTCGGATTTCGACGTGGTCGTCGCGGCCGCGCGTGGTTGCGGTGACCACCGGCTCAAACTCGCTGCCGCCATTGTCGGCCTTGCGCCTCGTCACCGCGTAGAAGCCGTTCGAGATCAGGTTGAGCAGCACGCGGGTGATTTCCTGCGGAAACACCTCGACCATGCCGGCTTGCGGATCGAAGTCGCGCTGCAGCGTGACGTTGAACTGCGGCTTTTCGGCGCGCGCGCCGTGATAGGCGAGGTTGAGGCTCTCGTCGACCAGCGCGTTGACGTCGGCCGGCCGGTGTTCGCCCGATCCCTCGCGCGAATGCAGCAGCATGTTCTTGACGATGGAGTCGGCGCGCTTGCCGTGCTGCACGACCTTGCCGAGATTGTCCTTCAAGAGGCCGGTGACTTCGTCGACCTCGGCGCGGATGGTCTCGTCGAGCACCGCGGGCTTCAGCACGTCCTTCAGCTCGTCGGTCAGCTCGGCCGAAAGCGCAGCGAAATTGTTGACGAAGTTGAGCGGGTTCTTGATCTCGTGCGCGATGCCCGCGGTGAGCTGGCCGAGCGAGGCGAGCTTCTCGGTCTGGATCAGCCGGTCCTGCGCGGTGCGGAGGTCGTCGAGCGATTTGGACAGCTCGCGCGTGCGCTGCTGCACCTGCTCGAAGAGATTGACATTCGAGATCGCGATCACCGCCTGGTCGGCGAAAGTTTCGATGGCCTGGATCTGGCGAGGTGTGAAGGGCCTCGTGACCGATTGCCGCAAGACGATGGCGCCGATAACCTGGCTCTCGCTCAAGAGCGGCACCGTCAGCAGGGCACGCGCTCCGCCGAGCCCGGTCAATCCTTGCCGAAGTTCGGGATCGTCCAGGACATTTTCAAGATTTATCGTGTGTTTCTGATCGTAGATGCGACTAAGGATCGAACCGGGTTGGCCGATCGGCAGCGGGTTGGCTTTCAAATGGTCCAAATGAGTCGGGACGGACCCCGAAATCGCGGCCACGTGGAATTTGGCCTCGCGCAGCAGGAATATCGTGGAGGCATCCGCCCCGCACAATTCCCGGGATGTTTCGACGATGACGTCGAGCACCGGCTGCAGCGTGTCCG
>Ga0070741_10018002_pt1 | contig 11515 bp, 10 predicted proteins | sample Coa_R1_4_FD_66440 | JGI IMG/M metagenome (GOLD analysis project Ga0070741, IMG submission 66440) | Surface soil microbial communities from Centralia Pennsylvania, which are recovering from an underground coalmine fire - Coalmine... | ecosystem: Environmental > Terrestrial > Soil > Unclassified ...
GGAGTTGGCTCAGCACGACGAATCTGCCCAAGTTCGCGCTCGGGCCTGGGAAGCGCTCATGGGCTCGACGGAAAATATCGAAGTGATTGATGCCATGCTCGCTGCAATGCGGCGCGGAGATTTGGATGTCGAAGAGCGCGGGGGGCTGATGGTCGGACTTGCTTCCGAAGCAGACCGCAACGACGTGCGGCAAGCCATGTTGGATCTTTATCGGGTTCCCGCAGGCCGCGCCAAAGCGATGGAAGCGATGTGGCGGTCGGTGCATCCGAGCTTTCGCGATAACTTTGCCAAACATCTGGGTGATGCCGACCTCGAGGTGCGCCGCTCCGCAATTTGGGGCGTCGGTTATTACGGCATCAAGAGCGAGTTGGATCGCTTGCGAAAGTTCTTCGACGACGAAGAGCTACGATCGGATGCCCTTTTTGCGTATGCGCTCGCATTGCCTGCGGAACTGTCTCGCGGCCGCATGAAGAGCTTGCTATCGCGAATCGAAAAGGATGCGCGAGGATTGTCTGAGGGTGAAGAGGAACTCGTGAAAGCCGCCTTGGATGAGCGCCTTATGATGGCCGGCAAAGAGCCTATCTTCGTACAGCAAGAGGATTAGGGATGGCTTCGCGCTTGAACCTGCTGTTTCGGACTGCTCCCAAACAGTTTCTGGAACGCACGGTACTGTTTACGGACCGGCTTGCTTCTCCGGAATCGCTGGCTTTCATGCGCAACCGGATGGTGCAGTATGTTGACCTGGAGCCGGTACAGACGCGTAGTTCGGCGCGAGTGCTGCCGAACGTTAATGCTTATACTGATACTCCGCTCGAGAGTTATTTTGCTCCTCCTGGCGGCAGCGCTCTCATCCCGAAAGAAGATCCGCCGTGCCGCTTTGTCTTCTTCCCTGAATTTGTTGGCTGCCGTTTGTTGGTTCGGCGCGAAGAAGCTGACTGGCTGCGCGTCGATTGCGAACCAGGATTAGGGGGCACGGTGCCCCCCGCCGAATCGCAAAAGGGTTCGGTGTATGTTGATTCATTCGCCTATTGGGACCACACGCACGGTCATCTCGTAGGCCGAATTCGAGCAACGGCTGTTTTAGTCAAAGAACCCGGCGAGCCCTGGACCGTCTATATGCAACAGATTGTCGGCACCCCTGGTTTCGAAGTCGTCCGCGCTCTCTATTCGCGAGCGCTGCGTTACTAAGTTTCTACATCCATGATTCGGATAAACGGGTTAACCAAGAAATTTGGCGATTTTGTGGCCGTGGATAATATTTCGCTCGACGTTCATGCCGGCGAAATTTTTGCCTTCCTGGGGCCGAATGGCGCAGGCAAAACGACCACCATCAAAATGTTGACCACGTTGCTTGAACCCACAAGCGGCGCGCTGGAGATAGATGGTCTGGATCCGCGGAAACATTCGAGCGAGGTGCGCAAGCGGTTCGGAATCGTCTTTCAAGATCCCAGTCTTGACGGCGACATGACCGCTTACGAAAATATGGAACTGCACGGTATCTTTTACCACGTGCCGCGCAAACTACGTGTCACTCGGATTGAGCAGCTTCTGCGCTTATTTGAGCTTTGGGAACGCCGGAACGCTCAGGTGAAAACGTTTTCGGGAGGCATGAAGCGCCGCCTTGAGATCGCGCGCGGCCTGCTCCACACACCGAAAATCCTGTTCCTCGACGAACCCACATTAGGACTCGATCCGCAAACCCGAAATCAGCTTTGGACACACGTCAAGCATTTGAATCAGACCGAGGGAGTGACAGTCTTCCTGACGACGCACTATATGGATGAGGCGGATCGAGTGGCGCAGCGCATCGCGATTATGGATCATGGCCGCATCGTTGCACTAGGATCGGCGGAAGATCTCAAAATAAAAACCAGCACGGCTTCGCTCGAAGAAGCGTTTCTTGCGCTCACCGGGTCGACCATCCGCGATGAAAGCGCCTCTTCCACGCAGCAGCTTAAAGACTTCGCCCGCTTGTGGAGCAACCGCCGATGAGCGTCATCTATATTCTTTGGCTACGCGAACTGCGACGCTATGTCCGCTCGCGGGCTCAATTGGTGGCTTCACTCGGCCAACCGCTGCTTTATTTGGTCGCCTTGGGCTTTGGTATGGGTCCCGTATTTCGAAAAGCAGGCGAAGGCAGTTACATCCAGTTCATCGCTCCCGGCGTCATCGCGATGACCGTGCTATTCAGTTCCGTCTTCTCCGGTATCGGGCTGCTTTGGGATCGCCAGTTCGGATTTTTGAAAGAGACGCTGGTAGCCCCAGTGCCGCGGATTCAGATCATGTTCGGTCGAACGCTCGGCGCGGCAACCGTCGCTGTCATTCAGGGGTTGCTTGTGCTCGTTATAAGCTTCATCGCGGGTTTCCGCATCGTAAATCTGAAAGCCGCTCCGCTTGCCCTCGTATTTATGCTCCTGATTGCGGGGCTCTTTGCAGCGCTTGGAACGACTATTGGATCCGTGCTGCAAAACATGCAAGGTTTTCAGCTCATCATGAACTTCCTGGTGATGCCGATCTTCTTTCTTTCGGGAGCGCTTTACCCGTTGAACAACCTGCCGAAGTTGTTCGCCATGGTCACGAGCATCGATCCGCTTGCCTATGGCGTTGACGCATTGCGTACCATTCTCATCGGTGTGACGCACTTCGGCCTGGTTTGGGACGCAGCAGTGCTTTTGGTTATAGGCGGGATGCTTCTGTTGATTGGAAGCCACTTCTTCTCGAAGATCCAGGCCTAAGCGCTCGGGACTATTGAGGTTCTGGCCGCGGTTTCACCTGCTTGCCATCGTGAAAGACCATCGCGATCTTCTGCGTATTTGTGATGTCGGATGAGGGGTCGCCGTCCAGAACAATCAGGTCAGCCTGTTTGCCTGCGGCAATTGTTCCGGTTTTGTCAGAAAGCTGCAGCATTTTTGCATTTACTTCTGTGGCGCTGTGGAGCGCTTGAAGCGGGGTCATCCCGGCCTGTACCATCAACTGCAGTTCGCGGTGCTCAGCCCAGCCTTGAATGCGATATGGGTTAGCCCCGGAATCGGTGCCGAATGCGACCGGCACACCGGCATCGTTTACTTTTTTTAGATTCGCCAGCGCGGTGTCGAAGGCAGTGCCGTGGACGTGTGTTGACGGATCGTTGTGGATCTTATTCCGGTACGTGTCCGAATTCAGTGTTTGCGCCAGTTCCGGACCGATCGCGTTCTTGAAGAACGGCGTGTCCATCCAGGCGGGATGATCGGCATACGCAAAGAACGATTCTTCCAACTGCAGAGTGGGTATGTAGTAAATGTTTTTGCGCTTCATCTCGCTGAGTGTGTCGGCGTCGATCTCGCGGTCGCGAATGCTATGGGCCAGAATGTCAATGCCATTCGTGATTAAGAGCTTGGCATCCGCCAAATAATAAACATGAGCCGCGACCTTCAGGTGATGGCGATGCGCTTCAGCAATCGCGGCTGAATAAACCGCGGGATTGGGCTTGGGCATTGTGTGTAGATTGTCGTCTACCCAGATCTTGATCAGATTTACGTTGTGCGTGGCCATCTCGTCAACCGCCTTGCGCGCATCCTCTGGAGTGGCGGGACGATAGAGTTGATCCGGCCCGACGTTGACACCGGGAACGCCCTTCGGAATGCCGATTCCGCGACCGGCTGTAAGAAGAGTTGCGCCGCCGAGCTGTCCGGTTTCCTGCTCTGCCCGGCGTTGATAGATCAGATCTTTATTCATGCCGAGCGACATCATGGTTGTAACGCCATAACGCTCGTATTGCCGCAGTTGGTGCTCGATGTTCGCTGCTGTGTAATTATCCGGGCTGACCGTAGTGCCCTTCGTCAAACCAAGATGGCCGTGGCCGTTGATAAGTCCAGGAATGACTGTCTTGCCAGTGAGTTTCAGAGTTTGCGCATCTGGCGCCCGATTTTCGCCGCCACTGGCGATGCGCGCAATTTTTCCGTTCTGAATAACGATCGAGACGTGATCGCGCGGCGTTGCGCCGGTGCCGTCGATCAAGCGCACATCGCTCAAAACGATGGTGCCGGTCTGAGCCCCGGCGGGGAGGCAAGTTAAGGCCAGGAGGACGAAGCCGAGAAGTTTCACATCTCAAACATACTGCGACGGCGTTTTAATCGAGCTTAGTCACCCGCCGGAGCCGCTTCGAGTGCAGGGCTGGAACTGGCGAGCTTACTGTGTGTCCTTCCATAAAGGAAATACACGATTAGGCCAATCAGCATCCAGCAGAACGCAGTAACTTGCGAGCGATGGTCGAGCGACACGATCATGCCGCCGCAAACTAAAACTCCAAGTAACGGGACGAGCGGCACTAATGGCGTTTTAAAAGGACGATGCAATTCGGGCCGCAGGCGACGCATGATGATAACGCCGATGCACACCAGCACAAAAGCGAACAACGTACCCACGGTTGTCAGGTCGCCGGCAAGCGACTCCGGAATCAGTGCCGCGAACGCGCCGCAAAAAAAGAACAGCACGATATTGCACTTGTAGGGTGTTCGGAACTTCGGATGAACTGCGGCGAAAAGTTTGGGCAGCAGGCCGTCATTGGCCATGGAGAAGAATACGCGGCTTTGCCCCAAAAGCATAACGAGAATGACTGATGAGAAGCCCAACAAGATTGCGATGGTTATGGCGGTAGCCAGCCAGTTGAAGCCGGGCATGTAGTGATCCACTGCGTAGGCCACGGAAGCTTCCTTACCTGACATGCCGAACTCTTTCCAATTGCAGACACCGGTGAGCACATAACCGAACAGGATGTACAGCACTGTGCAGAGCGCCAGGGAGCCTAGAATTCCCTTTGGCATGTCCCGCCCGGGATTCTTGGTTTCCTGGGCTGCCGTTGACACAGCGTCAAAACCGATAAAAGCAAAGAAGACTATGCTCGCTCCGCCGAGAACGCCGGGCCAACCATGCTTGAAGTAACCCTCATGCCCAGGCGTGTCGGCCGGAATAGTGAATGGATGCAGGTTGGCTGGGGAGACGAAGTGCCAACCGACTGCAATAAATACAATCACGATGGTCACTTTGATGGCGACAATTATGGCATTGACAGTAGCCGATTCCTGCACGCCCTTAATTAGAATCAACGTCAAGATGAAGACGATGATAAGCGCGGGAATATTAAAAATTCCGCGTACTCCGGCGTCGGAGACTTGCATCGGGGAATGACACCACTGATAAGGCAGCGTGCCGCCAAATAATTTGTTGAGATACTCGCTCCAACTGATGGCAACCGTCGCCGCTCCGAGGGCGTATTCAAGCACTAACGCCCAACCGATGATCCAGGCCACGAACTCACCCATGGTTGTGTATGCATAGGTATAGGCGCTGCCTGCGATCGGAATCATGGCGGCGAACTCGGCATAACACAGACCCGCGAAGGCGCAGCCGATGGCCGCAATGATAAACGAAACGACCACGGCCGGTCCGGCTGCCTCGGCAGACGCCGCCGCGGTGCGTACAAAAAGACCCGCGCCGATGATGGCGCCGACGCCCAGAGCAACAAGGCTCTTCGCCGTAAGCGTGCGCTTCAGTCCGCTGTCGGCGGCTTGTTGAAGAAGGGCCTCTAGGGGCTTCCTCCGAGTAAGGCTCATAAGTTAAAAGTTAGGCTACCAGATGGTCATTTAAGCCGCGGATTCGGGGGCAGGGGAGACTCGGCGAGTGTTGTTTGCACAGTGCTTCTGTGGCGGCTGTAAGTGAAGTAAATAATCAGCCCGATCGCCATCCAAATGAGAAAAGCCGACCAGGTGATCAATCCGAGACCAGCCATCAGCGCGAGATTGACAATCACGCCCAGAATCGGCAGTAGCGGAACCCAGGGAGTGCGGAAGGGGCGGGGTAGGTCGGGACGCTGTTTCCGCATCAGCACAATACCGATGCAAACAACTACAAAGGCGAAGAGAGTTCCAATACTTGTTAGATTTCCGAGACTCGCGATGGGAGTGAACGCCGCACCAAGAGACACGAAGACCATGAGCAACAGATTTGATTTCCACGGCGTGCGGAAACGAGGATGCACTTCCGAGAAAAGCTTGGGAAGGAGTCCATCGTTCGACATCGAATAAAACACGCGCGATTGGCCTAGCAGCATGACGAGCATCACAGATGTCAAGCCGCACAGCGACCCGAGCTTCATTAAGAACCCGACCCAAGGCAAACCCTTCATGTGATCAACCGCTACCGCCAGCGGCGCCGCCACATTCAGATCTTTGTAATTCACGATTCCCGTGAGCACAAGCGAATAAAGAATATAGAGAACCGTGCAGATAGCCAGCGAGCCGATGATGCCGATGGGCATGTCGCGTTTCGGATTGCGAGCTTCCTGTGCGGCCGTCGAGACTGCATCGAAGCCAATATAAGCGAAGAAGATCTGTCCGGCTGCCGCGAGGACTCCTGACCATCCGAAGGCGCCAAAAGTGCCAGTATTCGCAGGCAGGAACGGATGATAGTTCTGATAGTTGATAAAGAAGTAGCCGATCCCGATAAAGAACACGACCACCGCGACCTTAGTCACCACGATGATGTCGTTGAAGCGAGCCGATTCCTTGATGCCGCGAATCAGAATGAAGGAAATTATGCAGATGATGATCACCGCAATCAGGTTTATGTTTCCCGGCTGCGGCGCAAATGGTGAGGCGACGATCGCGCGCGGCAACTCGATTCCGAAGGACAGTAAGATCGAATCAAATGTGGCGGCCCAACTTACCGATACGGTAGCTGCGCCGACGGCATATTCCAGGACCAAAGCCCAGCCGATTATCCAGGCAATCAGTTCGCCCATCGTGCAATAGGAGTAGGTATAGGCGCTGCCCGCAATCGGGATCATGGTCGAAAATTCGCTGTAGCAAAGTCCCGCGAAGGCGCAACCGATTGCGGCAAGTATGAACGAATAGACCATTCCCGGGCCGGCGTGCGTTGAGGCGGCGACTCCGGTGAGTGTGAAGATGCCAGCGCCGATAATTGCGCCGATTCCCAATGCGACCAGTGAAAGGGCGCCGAGAGTGCGCTTTAAACCTTTTTCGCTTTCCGCCTGCGCCAACAACGTTTCAAGCGGTTTCGTTGCAAATAAGGCCATCAGTTAAACGATAGGCTAACAGAGTATTTGATTGGGGCGCAATAAACCAGTACCGCTACGGCAAGTCTATTGAACCGCCAGGCGCGCTTGTGCGAGCAGTCCGATCCAGCTTTGAGCCGACTTCCGCATTCCGCCACGGCTTGCATCGTCCGCGAATAAGCCGGAAATCACGGCAACCGAATCCGCGCCCGCTTCCAATACCTCGCAGGCGTTGAGTTGGGTGATGCCGCCGATGGCGACCAGTGGCTTTGTGGTTAACGGTCGAAGCTTTCGCAAACTATCGATACCGACGGCCGGATCTGGATTTCGCTTCGATGTTGTTTCGAATATCGGCCCAAGCGAGAGATATTCCACAGCCTCCGCATTTCCGCACGTCAATTGAAAACGGTTGTGAGTGGAAAATCCGATAACTTCATCGCTGATCACGCGCCGAGCCGCAAGCGGCGGGAGGTCGTCTTGACCAATGTGGAGCGCCGCTCCGAGTAGTTTGGCAAAGTCGGCACGGTCGTTGATCACGAAAAGCACGCCTACTTCCTGACATAGGCGCGCCATCTCTTTTGCGGTGTCGAAGTCGCCCTGCGTCCAGTCGTCTTTGTGACGAAATTGGAGGATTCGCGCCCCGCCTTCGATAAGGCCTTCCGCCGCTTTTAAGGCAGGGCAGGACCACTGCGCCAGCAACGTGGTATCGAGTATCGGATAAAAACGGGGCAGCGTGAATGCGACAGGCATTTAGCTAATCTAAACTGCCGACGTTGTAGCCAGATCCGGAACCGGCGTTGCCCCAAAGGCAATCTGCTTCGTGATCTGAATACCGAAGCCTTCCAGGCCCACCACCTTGCGCGGATGATTGGTCAGCAGATGTATTGTCGACAATCCCAAGTCGGAAAGTATTTGCGCGCCGACGCCCGTATCGTGCTGCAACGGCTGGTGTCTTTCAGACGGCGTGAATGTTGTTTGTGTTCGTCCGTGAGTAATGAGTTCGCGACGTCCATCGCGATGCGCAATTTGAATTCCAGGGCCGCTTTGGTGCAGGTAAACAAAAACGCCGCAGTCGGCCTGCGAGATCGCCCGCAGCGCGGAACCGATCAGTTCGCGGCAGTCGCAGTCCTGAGACTGAAAAATGTCACCGTAAACGCAATGAGAATGGACGCGCACCAAAACATCACGTTTGCCTTGGATGTCGCCGTGAATCAAAGCGAGATGCGTTTCGCCATCGATCTGGCTCTTGTAGCGAATAGTATTGAACTCTCCGAAAGCAGTGCGTATGCGGCCGGTGGCATCGCGCTGAACCAGTTTTTCGGTTTGCGTACGGTAGCGAATCAGATCGGCAACCGAAATCATCTTGAAACCGTACTGGCGGCAGAATTCGATCAATTGAGGAACTCGCGCCATAGTTCCGTCTTCGTTCATGATTTCGCAGATCACTCCGCCGGGCGAAAAACCCGCCAGCCGGGCGAGATCTACCGCCGCCTCCGTCTGTCCGGAACGAACCAGAACGCCGCCGGGCCGCGCGCGTAGCGGGAAGACATGCCCCGGCCGCGCCAAGTCCTGCGGGCGAGATTCCGGATCCATGGCGACCCGTATCGTATGGGCGCGGTCATAAGCGGAAATACCGGTGGTTACACCTTCGGCCGCGTCAATGGCTTCGCAAAAGGCAGTGCCGAAACGCGCCGTATTGACCTGCGACATCGGTTGCAAATCGAGCCGCGCACAGATTTCAGCGTCAAGAGCAAGGCATATCAGCCCGCGCCCCCGCGTAGCCATGAAATTGATCGCTTCAGGCGTGATCTTCTCGGCCGCGATGGTGAGGTCGCCTTCGTTTTCCCGATCCTCATCGTCAACAACGACGAGAATTCTTCCTTGCCGGAAGTCTTCAATCGCTTCGGGAATCCCAGCAAAAGACATTTAAAGTAACCGCCGTCAGGCGATAGCTGCTACTCCGTATTTGGCCTGCCACGGCTTGGCAGACTTGATGGCATCGTTTACCGCGTTGATGTTCTTCACGCCTTTGTCGGCGAGCCATTCTTCAAGCGCGTTTACGCCGCCTTTGGCATAGACCGGTATGCCTTCCTTCCACGTTGCGCGGCCGCATAAGACACCTGAATAATCGGTGCCGGCTTCCGAAGCCATGTTGAGCGATTCCACAAACTGCGCATTGCCGACGCCAGCGCTCAAATAGATGAAGGGCTTTTGGGCCACTTCCGCGGCGCGCCGGTAGTGATCCAGAGCTTCTTTGCGCGAGTACGCCGCTTTACCTTTAAACACGCTGCTGCCTTCGACGAACTCAGCGTTGACGGGTACTTCCACCTTCAGCACATCCACTTTGTACTGGGGCTTGCCGAATTCTTCCATCGACCGGATGACCACTTGAGGCTTCTTTTTGGCGTATTCGAGGCCTTTTTCATCACCGCCCTCGGGATCGTAGCCAACAAATTCCAGGAAAAAGGGAATCTGATAAACCTCGCACTCCGCGCCGATTCTTTCGATGAATGCGTGCTTAATGTCGTTGATGTCGCTTTTTTCGAAGGGCGTGTAGTAGATCAGGATCTTAACCGCATCCGCCCCCAGTTCCTTGATGCGCTTAACCGAGAGATGAGGAAGCAGGTCGGGCAGGCGTCCAGGCTTGGTGTTGTCATAACCGCTCTCCTCATAAGCAAGCAGCAAGCCTGCATTTTTTGCGCGCGCTTTGGCTGCGGGAATGCCGAACTCGGGATCAAGCAGGATGGCACTCGCATGCGGGGTCAAAGCTTTTGCTACCGCGACTTTGAATTCGCTCATCATGTCATCGGTGATCTGTTGCGCAGGGACGCCCTTCGCCGAGGCTATAGATTTGCGCAGACTGCCTCGCTGATCCATCGCTGCCGCGGCAATTACGCCTTTATTGTTCGACAGCGCCTTCATGTGCTTGATTTTGCCTTCAGAAAGCTGCATGATGTTTTCCCGTAAAGAGCTTGGAACGCTCTCAGTATATCGAAGGGGCGCAGTTTCGCAGGCGCCGCCAGTAAGCCTGCGCGCGGCCAACATCTTTCAAAATTTGAGCTCTTAGGTGGTCCACGGAAGGAAACCAAGTTTCCCAGCGAACAAAATGCCGAAACTCGACACGAATGTTCTCTGGCGTCAAACCGTCAAAGTCGGAGAGCAAGTAAGTTTCGATCGTCAGCTCATTTGTGCCGAAGGTTGGGCTGGTGCCAACATTCGTGATCGATTGCCAGCGGCGGTTGCGCGCGGAATCGATGGTCTCTGTTACGTAGATACCGCGAGGCGATAATTGCTCTGCCTCCGGACGAACGTTCAACGTGGGCACAAGCTGCTTTGAACCGACGCCGCGTCCGGCAATGACATCGCCTTTGATGAAGAAACAGCGTCCTAACAGACGGCCGGCGCGGCTCACGTTTCCCAGTTTCAGATACTCGCGTATCAAGGAGCTGGACACGATTTGCCTGCGATAGCTGACAGGCTCAATAAACCGCGGTTCGAACCCCGCTTCGCGGCCCAGCGCTTCAAGCGTCGCAGGCGTCCCGCTCTGCTTGTGACCAAAGCGAAAATTCTGACCGACGAAGACTGCCTTCGTGTTTAGGGAACCGACAAGAATGTCGAAAACGAATTGCTCCGGTGAAAGCCGCGCAACATCCGCCGTAAACGGCAGAACCAGAATCTGTTCTGCTCCTGCTGCTTCGAGCAATTGCAACCGTTGTTCGAGCGGGCAGATCATGGGAGGACGGCGCTGTGGTGCAACAACGGCAGTCGGGTGGGGATAAAACGTCAACGCGGACGAACGGAGCCCATGTGTGCCAGCAAATTCGCTCGCTTTCTGGAGCAAAGCTTTATGGCCGATGTGAACGCCATCAAAGTTGCCGATCGCGAGCGCCGAAGGTTCGAACCGGCCGCGAGCCTCGTCTAGCGATCTGAAGATTCGTATGCTCATGGCCGCCCCGTCCGCCCAATCGGAATTTCCAGCCCGTCATACGCTATGCGTACGTTGGAAGGCAGTTTGGCTTCGACCGCCGCATGCAGCAGATCATGGGAAATGTGTGTAAAGTAAGCCCGCTTCGGTTTCAACAAGTCCACCGTGCGCAGCGATTCCTCTACTGTTGAATGCGTTGGATGGGGATTGTGCCGGAGCGCATCCAGGAAAACAACATCTAAGTGCGTTAACTTCCGCAGGCTTTCTTCCGGGATCGAACTGTGGTCGGTCAAATACGCGCAGTCGCCAAAGCGAAACCCGTGCACCGTTCCTTTCCCATGCGCAACACGAATGGGCCGGAACTCAACTCCGCCAACGCAGAAAGGATCGCCTTCGAATAAATGGGGCGTCAAGCGTGGCCGGCTGGATTCGCTTGGAGCCGCGTCAAATACGTAGCGGAAGGTGCGTTCAATTACGTCCCAAGCCTCCGCCGAAGCAAAGATGGGAATCTCCTGCCGCTGCATGAAATTGAATGGGCG
>Ga0070741_10018003_pt1 | contig 11515 bp, 18 predicted proteins | sample Coa_R1_4_FD_66440 | JGI IMG/M metagenome (GOLD analysis project Ga0070741, IMG submission 66440) | Surface soil microbial communities from Centralia Pennsylvania, which are recovering from an underground coalmine fire - Coalmine... | ecosystem: Environmental > Terrestrial > Soil > Unclassified ...
GAAGCCGAGCACATCCTGCACAAGCACCGGGTAGAGAAGCTGCTGGTGGTGGATGACAAGTACAACCTCAAGGGCCTGATTACCGTTAAAGATATCCAGAAAAAGCTGAAGTATCCCAATGCAGCCAAAGACTCCCAGGGACGCCTACGCGTCGGGGCCGCCATCGGCGCAACCGGCGACTACCTGGAGCGCGCGCAAGAGATGGTGAAGAACAAAGTAGATGTCCTTTCCATTGACAGCGCGCACGGACACTCGACACGGGTTCTGGACGCGATAAAAGAAGTGAAATCCAAGCTGCCGGAGGTGGATCTGATCGCCGGCAACGTGGCCACATTCGAAGGCGCCTGTGAACTGGCGCGTACCGGAGCCGATGCCATCAAGGTAGGGATCGGTCCCGGTTCGATCTGTACCACGCGTGTGGTAACTGGCGCGGGCGTACCGCAGATCACGGCAATTGCAGAGGCGTACCGGGCGACGCGTGAGGCTGGAATCCCGGTAATCGCAGATGGCGGCATCAAGTACTCGGGCGACATCAGCAAAGCCCTGGCTGCTGGCGCCGCGATCGTCATGGTTGGGTCGTTGCTGGCAGGTACCGACGAGAGTCCCGGCGAGACCATTCTTTATCAGGGCCGGACATTTAAGACCTATCGCGGTATGGGATCTCTAGGCGCAATGGGTTCTGGATCCGCGGGTAGTGAGCGCTATTTCCAAAATGCCGACGGAGATTCCTCAACCGCTATGCCCACCGAAGAAGCCGAACAAAACCGCCTGGGCAAGCTGGTGCCTGAAGGCATTGAGGGGCGCGTACCCTACCGCGGCACCACTGCCATGATCGTCCATCAGATGGTCGGCGGATTGCGCTCAGGGATGGGATATTGCGGTTGCGGCAGCATTCCCGAGCTACAGCAAAAGGCGCGTTTCGTGCGGATCAGCGCGGCCGGCCTCCGCGAAAGCCATGTTCACGACGTGATTATCACTCGTGAAGCGCCGAATTACCGGTGGGAATAGCCCCCCTGAATGTCCAATGACCCCGCTGAGGTTGTCCACGCGTCTCCGCGCCTGAGCCTTTGGCGGGCGTGGCTGCCCGCTGTCGTCTGGCTGGTCCTGATTGCAGTGGAGTCAACCGACCTTCTGTCCGCCCGTCACACCGGCTCTGTTCTCCACCGCTTATGGTCCATGCTCTTCGGCCCCATCGATCCGGATCTCTTTGATATTTTGCATGCCGCTCTCCGTAAACTTGGCCACGTGATCGGATACGCTACGTTGAGCGCGTTGCTGTTCCGCGCCTGGCGAGCTACCATCGCGATCTCCAAGCCGGCGCTCTGGAACATTCGCTGGGCGGCACCCGCATTTTTTATGAGCGTCGTGGTGGCTTACCTAGACGAGTGGCATCAGGGATTGATTCCCTCGCGAACGGGCACCGTCCGCGACGTCTTTTTGGATACCGCCGCCGCTCTGGTGGCCCAAATGCTGATACTGGCCTGGTTGCGGAATCGTCGGCTTACGTTGGTTTCTGCTTGAGGGTCGATCGGGTTTAGTACATCGCGCCGTACTTGGTCACTTCCCAGGTACCAGCAGCCTGCTGCTGAGTGGTGATCCAGAGATTTTCTTCGTAAGTGTTGTCGCCATCCTTGCGTTTGGCATGGTATTGCAGAATCACCAGTGGTGGCTGTTCTTCACGGTCGAACAAACTCCACGAAACAATTGGATGTTGCTGCTCGGAGTCGCAGACGAACTTGGCGTAGTGCCAGCGGTAGTCTTTGAACCAACCGGCCAATTGCTGGCGACACTTGCCATCACTCATCGCGTGCAAAACTTTTTCCGCGCTGCGTTCCGGGGAACGATCGCGAACCGGATTAAGCCGGACTTTCAGAGGATATCCGGAGAGCGGGTCCTTCTCTTTCGAGCGGCTCAACACCGGCGGCTGATTTGACAGCCACAGGAGCATCCCAAAGACATAAATCAACAGCAGGACGCCTGCGCCCACTCCAATCCAGATTTTCGCCGGCCGAGACATACTTCTGCTAGCAGTCTAGCTCCATCTCAATGGCCAGTGACCGTGCACAAAGTACAGGTACTTTGGTGCTGTCCAAAAAAGAAAACGCACCCAAATCTGGGTGCGTTCCAAATAACTTACAAGGACAACAGCTTACTTCTCTTTCTCGTCCTCTTCTTCTTTGGCGCTTTCGGCTGGAAGTGCTTCTTGCTGGGCTTGCGCTTCCTCCATCGCCCTTTTCGCTTCGGAGGCCCGCTTGGCGCGCAGTTCGGCACGCTTCTGGCGTTTTTCTTCCTGCAACTTCTCGCTACCCAGCAGTTCGATGAACGCCTTTTCCGCACCATCGCCCTTCTGCCAGCCACCTCTGATAATTCGGGTGTAACCGCCTTCTCGATCGCCGAAACGGGGTGAGAGCTCGAACAGCTTGTCCACCGACTCGCGGGTCATAAGAAAACCACCCGCCAGCCGACGTGCCGCCAGGTCTCCCCGTTTGCCCAGCGTGATCATGCGTTCCACATGCGGACGCATGGCCTTTGCCTTGGCCACGGTAGTCTCAATGCGTTCTTCGAGAATGAGTGAGGTCACCAGGTTGCGCAACAGCGCGCGCCGGTGGCTGGTATTGCGGCCTAATTTCCATCCTGCTTTGAGATGACGCATAGCCGTTCCTTATTGATCCTCTCTCTACCCGCTCAGTACTGCGGGTTTTCTCCATAGATGGTGCCCACCGGTTGTGGCGGCGGTTGAGGTCCGGGCACGGCGTTGCCGTGCTCATCAATTTTCATGCCCAGGCTCAATCCCATGGTGGCGAGGATCTCTTTGATCTCGTTCAGCGATTTCCTGCCGAAATTCTTGGTCTTCAGCATTTCGGCTTCTGTTTTCTGGACCAGTTCGCCAATGGTCTGAATGTTGGCGTTCTTCAGGCAGTTATAGCTGCGGACCGAAAGCTCGAGTTCCTCCACGGAACGGTTGAGGTTCTCGTTGCGGATCTCCGGCTTGCGCTCTTCGCTGGAGGCCATGGTCTCCAGCTCTTCTTCGAAGTTGATGAAGATATTCATGTGGTCCTTCAGCAACTTCGCCGCCAACCCAATCGCATCCGCCGGAGCTACCGACCCGTTGGTCCATACTTCAAGAGTCAGCTTGTCGTAGTCGGTGATCTGGCCCAGACGAGCGGCTTCCACCGTGTAATTGCACTTGCGCACCGGCGAGTGAACTGAATCGATTGGAATAAATCCGATCCCCAGGTCCTCATCGAAATTCTTATCTGCGGAAACGTAGCCACGGCCGCGCTTCAAGCGCATTTCCATGTCCAGCTTGCCGCCTTCGCTGACGGTGGCGATATAGACGTCTTTGTCCAGGACTTCGACGTCTGCGTCGGCCTCGATCATCCCTGATGTCACCACGCCCGGCTGCTCGGCACGCAGGTAGATGGCCTTAGGGCCCTCACCATTCAGCTTAAACGGTACCTGCTTCAGGTTGAGGATGATGTCGGTTGCATCCTCGACTACTCCGGGGATGGACTGGAATTCGTGCAGCACGCCCTCAATCTTCACTGCAGTGACTGCCGCGCCCTCAATCGAGGACAGCAGCACACGGCGCAGCGCGTTGCCGATGGTAGTTCCAAAGCCACGCTCAAAGGGCTGGGCCCAGAACATTCCGTATTTATCGGTTAGACTCTCCGTGTCCGTGGCGAGCCGTTTTGGTTTTTGAAAACCTTTCCAAAGCATTTGTTTCTCCTTTTCGGCCATGTTGCTCAGTTCGGCTTCCCGGCAGGCCCAAAAAACCGGGTCAAGCGCCGAAACCGGCGGATCTGGCACGAAGATACAGGCCATCAAAACCAGTTTCGAGTCTGCCAGTTTCGAGTTTCCGGTGTGAAACTCGAAACTAACAACTTGAAACTGCTTATTTCGAGTACAGTTCCACGATCAACTGCTCGTTGATCGGGAGGTTGATCTCTTCACGCTTGGGCAGATTCACCACTCGCGCCTTGAAATTCTCGCGGTCCACTTCCAGCCACGTCGGCACCGTTTGATGAGAAGTAAATTCGCGCGCCTGCTCAATGGCTGTCAACTTGCGACTCTTCTCGCGAATTGCCACCTGGTCCCCCGCCTTGACCTCGTATGAGGGGATATTGACCTTGCGGCCGTTCACCTCAACGTGGCCATGACGCACGAGTTGCCGCGCCTGACGACGCGCGCCAGCAAATCCCAGGCGATAGATCACGTTGTCCAGACGGCGCTCAAGCTGTTGCAGAAGCAGAAAGCCGGTGACCCCCGGCGAACGGGAAGCCTTTTCAAAGTAGTTGCGGAACTGGCCTTCTTGGGTAAAGAAGATACGCTTGGCTTTCTGCTTTTCGCGAAGTTGCAGACCGTAGCCTACAACCTTGGCCTTGCGATCTTTACCGTGCTGTCCAGGAGCGAAATTGCGCTTCTCAATGGGACACTTATCGGTAAAACATTTTGCCCCTTTGAGGAACAGCTTCATGCCCTCGCGGCGGCACAGACGACATACTGGACCTTTATAACGTGCCAATTTTCTTCTCCTTTATTCTGGATCGGTTTACGGGCATGGCGGCCTTTCTTCCCGATCAAACTTGAAACTATACTCTTCGCCTTTTCGGTGGCCGGCACCCGTTGTGTGGGATGGGCGTGACATCGCGAATCTGGCGTACGTCAATTCCAGCGGCAGCGAGAGCACGAATTGCCGATTCGCGTCCCGAACCTGGCCCACTGACCCGCACTTCCACGCTGCGCACCCCGTGCTCGCGCACCATATTGGCCGCATTCATGGCCGCCTGCTGCGCCGCAAACGGAGTACCCTTGCGCGAGCCGCGAAAGCCCAGTGACCCGGAACTCTTCCAGGCGAGCACATTGCCGGCCTGATCGGCGATGGTCACGATGGTGTTGTTGAAGGACGCCTGGATGTGCGCCACGGCATGCGGGACATGCTTGCGCTCCTTCTTCTTGAACTGCTTCTTCTTTCCTTTTTTCTCCGGTGCAGCGGGAGCGCCGGTGGTTGCAGCAGCGGGAGTAGTTGGTTTAGCCATAAATTATGTTTTTGCCGTCGCTTTCTTCTTCTGGGCAACCGTCCCGCGACGCGGTCCTTTGCGGGTACGGGCGTTGGTGTGGGTGCGCTGGCCACGCACCGGGAGGTTGCGCCGGTGCCGATAACCGCGGTATGAGCCGATTTCGATCAGCCGCTTAATATGCATGGACTGGTCTTTGCGGAGGTCGCCCTCAACCCCACCCTCGGCTTCGATTGCCTGGCGGATGCGGTTGACCTCGTCTTCGCTCAGGTCCTGTATTTTCTTCACCCCGTCAACGTTGGCAATTCCCAGCAGCCGTCGCGCGCGAGAATGCCCAATTCCGTAAATATAAGTCAAGGCGATATCAGTGTGCTTGTTGCGCGGAAGGTCCACGCCTGCAATACGTGCCATGTGTTACCCCTGCCTTTGTTTGTGCTTGGAATTTTCGCAGATCACCCGCACCACTCCGCGGCGGCGAATGACCTTGCACTTGTCACAAATCTTTTTAACTGAAGCGCGTACCTTCATAATCGGTTCCTGGTTCCGTTCCCTACCCTGAAATAGCTGAAAATGTGGCCTTTATATTGATTCACTTGTACCTATAAACGATTCGCCCGCGGGTCAGGTCGTAGGGCGAAAGCTCCACCGCGACTTTGTCCCCCGGTAGTATGCGGATGAAGTTCTTCCGCATCTTTCCTGAGACGTGCGCCAACACCTGGTGCTTGTTTTCCAGTTCCACTCGAAACATCGCATTGGGCAACGGCTCCAGCACCGTAGCCATTACTTCGATCGCATCTTCCTTACTCATGCACTCCTAACTTAGCTATGCGTTATCACTGAGTCAAAATCAGGGGTCCGTCTTTGGTGACCGCAACACAGTGCTCAAAATGGGCGCTGTAGCTTCCATCTTCGGTCACCGCCGTCCAATTATCGTTCAACAACCGCGCTCCCGGACGACCCGCATTGACCATGGGCTCGATGGCGAGCACCATGCCTTCCTGCAGGCGCGCTCCATGGCCGCGAACGCCGAAATTTGGCACCTGCGGCTCTTCATGAAGCTGCGTCCCAATTCCGTGCCCCACAAACTCGCGGACCACATTGAATCCGTTTGACTCCACGTACTCCTGGACGGCGGCGCCCACATCCCCCACCGAATTTCCTATGACCGCCTGCTCAATTCCACGATAGAGCGAACCTTCTGTGACCTCTAACAGCTTCTTCAGCTCGGCCGGCGTGTGGTTGCCCACCGGAACGGTGATCGCCGCGTCCGAGTAATAGCCATCGAGCACCACGCCGCAATCAATGGAAACGATGTCGCCTTCGTTCAGCACCCGCTTGCTGGAAGGAATTCCGTGCACGATCTCCTGATTCACTGAGGTGCAGAGCACGCAGGGATAATCGTGGTAACCCTTGAATGCCGGTTTAGCACCGAGTTCCTTGATGCGTTTTTCCGCAGCGCGTTCCAGGTCCATGGTACTCGCCGACGGAGTTGCCAGTTCCCGCACGCGCTCAAGCACCTGACGCACAATCTGTCCGCTGCGGCGCATTTTCTCAATTTCTGTCGGCGACTTGCACACGATCGGCATTCTCTCAAGCGCTCCAGCTTGGACTCTTCATGTCTGCGCCGCGAGAACGTTCAATGACCCTCAAAACCTGCGAAGTCACAGCATCAACATCCAAATCCGCATTCACGTGCACCAGCTGGCCCTGCTTCGCGTAATAATCGGCCAAAGGTCGAGTTTGTTGCTCGTAAGCTTTCAGACGCTCCGCGATGACTTCCCTTCGATCATCGCTGCGGGCCACCAGCGGAGTTCCGTCGAAATCACAGAGCTGGTCAACGCGAGGAGGCTGAGTGATAACGTTATAAATGCGGCCACAGTGAGCGCAATAGAGCCGGCCGGTAAGCCTCTCAATAAGATTATTGTAGTCGACGTCCATCTCTATCACAATCAACGGCCCGCACTGGGCTCGCCCTTTGGCCCGCTTACTTTCCAGAAAACCGTCCAACCAACCCGCCTGCACCGGCGTACGCGGATACCCGTCAAGGATGAAACCGCGCCGACAATCTTCTTCCCCAAGCCGTTCCCGCACCATTTCATTTACCACGTCATCGGACACTAACTCGCCCCGATCCATGACTTCCTTTGCCTGTCGGCCCAAAGCCGTTCCGCGCGCGATATTCTCGCGCAGCAGGTCGCCGGTTGAGACCTGCGGAATCCCGTAATGCTCGGCGATGCGCTTGGCCTGGGTCCCCTTGCCCGCCCCTGGCGGCCCCAGGAGGATGATCGGACCAACCTTACCTGAGTTCTTCTCCACCATCGCCCTGGCCTTGCGTCTCTTCTTAACTCCGCTTCGCCTCGTCATTCGAGACGCCACCCTTGCAACCTGCTACCGGGCTGTCGCCTGCAGTCCCGCAGGACGAAGCAGCCGCGCCTAGCATCCGCGATCACGCCCAGGTACGCCTGCCGCGAATCCGACCGCTGCGCGGGCTGAAGCCCTCATAGTGGCGCATGATCAATTGCGCCTCAATCTGCGTCACCGTATCCATGGCGACGCCCACTACGATCAGCAACGAAGTGCCACCGAAGTAAAAATTGACTCCCAACCCGTTGGTCACCCAAGTCGGAAAACGCTCGAAGAATGAGCCCAACATCCCGGGCAGGTGGTTCAAGTGAATGCCGGCGATCATCCACTCCGGAATGAACGAAATAATGATCAGATAGAGCGCGCCCACCAGCGTAATGCGCGTCAAAATCTCGTTGATGTGATCAGCCGTGCGCCGTCCGGGACGAATGCCGGGAATGAACCCACCATATTTGCGCATGTTGTCTGCAACTTCGGTGGGGTTGAACACAATGGAAACGTAAAAATAGGCGAAGAAAATGATCCCCACCGCGTAAAGCAGCGTATACAGGGGCTCACCCCACTTTAATGCCTCGATGATCGGTCCGATCACCTTGTTATTACGAAAAGCAAAGCCGGCGGTCTGCGGCAAAGTCAAAATGGACGAAGCGAAAATTACCGGCATCACGCCGCCCGCATTCACCCGCAAGGGCAAGTGCGTGGACTGGCCACCCATGATCTTTCGCCCGATGACTCGCTTCGCATATTGCACCGGGATACGTCGCTCGCTGCGCTCCACATAGACGATGAAAGCCACCACCAGCACCATCAGGGCCACCATTAAGAGCACGGCTGGCCCGGTAAAGGCGCCCCACGCATCGGTCCTTATCTTTTCGACAAGGTCAGCGACGCCGCGCGGCAAGCCGGCGACGATTCCGGCAAAAATCAGCAACGACATTCCGTTGCCGACGCCGCGTTCCGTGATCTGTTCTCCCAGCCACATGATGAACGCGCTTCCAGCGGTCAAGGTCAGCATGGTCATCAGAACGAAGCCTACGCCGGGGTTGTTCACAAAGGCAGTACCACCCGCCATGGTAGACCGCTCCAGGCTGTACGCAATACCGAAGGACTGGATGGCACTGAGGATCACCGTCAAATAGCGTGTCCACTGGGTAATCTTCCTGCGTCCGAGTTCGCCTTCCTTCTGTAGCTTGGCCAACGGCTCGTACACTACGGTCAGAAGTTGCAGGATGATGGACGCCGTGATGTACGGCATGATTCCCAGAGCAAAGACGGTTAAGCGACGGAGTTGTCCGCCACTGAACAGGTCCACAAACCCCAGAAAAGTGCCTCGATTCTGCTCAAAGAATTGCTGCAATAGTTCGGCGTTAATGCCGGGCGTGGGAATATGTCCGCCCAGGCGATAAACCGCGAGCAGTCCTAGGGTGAACCCGATCCGCTTCCGCAGATCAGGAATTCGAAATATGTTGGCAAACTTCTCCCACATTTACTGAATGACCTCTGCCTTACCACCGGCCTTAGTGATCTTCTCCTCGGCCGACTTGGAAAATTTATGGGCTTTTACGGTGAGCGCCGATTTCAGTTCGCCGTCCCCGAGTATTTTGACTCGGTCGTCAGGTCCCTTAATAAGACCGGACTTGTGCAACAGCTCGGGAGTGATCGTGCTCTCTCCCAACTCAACCAGTCGCTCGAGGTTTACGATCACGAATTCTTTGCGGAAAATATTGGTGAAGCCGCGCTTAGGCAAGCGGCGATGCAAGGGCATCTGACCGCCTTCAAAGCCGCGCATCATCCGCGATCCACTGCGCGAACGCTGCCCTTTATGGCCGCGTGTGGAGGTCTTGCCCATGCCTGAGCCCATACCCCGGCCCACCCGCTTTTTCTTTTCATTGGCGCGCTTGGGCGCGCGAACTGTCGAAAGATTCATAGTTATTCCTAAGCCCTAAGCTCCCGGGGATTCCACGATCTTCACCAGGTGCGGCACCGCCGCGACCATCCCACGAATGGAGGGCGTATCCTGGCGCTCGATTACCTGATTCAGACGAGTAAAGCCGAGCCCCTTTACGACCAGCTTGTGTTTTTTGGGGGCCGCAATAGCCGAACGCACCCACTTGATCTGGATTGTCCCGGCCGCCGCCGACTTCTTTCCCGCTGTCTTCTTCCTCGCTGTTGCAGCCATGGCTTATAACTCCTCGACCGCTTTGCCGCGCATCGCAGCCACTGCCTCGCGGTTCTTCAGCTTCTTCAAAGCATCGAAGGTTGCCTTGATCACGTTGTGAGGATTGGTGGTGCCGATGGACTTGGTAAGCACATTCTGCACTCCCGCGGAGGTCATCACTGCCCGCACCGCCCCACCGGCAATCACGCCCGTGCCCTCCGGCGCCGGCTTGAGCAGGACCATACCAGAACCAAATCGTCCGAGGACGGTATGCGGGATGGTGGTCTGGTTCAGGTTGATTCGCACCAGGTTCTTTTTGGCCGATTCAATCCCTTTGCGGATGGCTTGGGGAACTTCTTTGGCTTTTCCCGAGCCATACCCCACCACGGCGGCCGAGGGATCGCCCACCACCACCAGGGCTGCGAAGGACAGGTTCTTTCCGCCCTTCACCACTTTGGTGACGCGATTGATCGAAACCACCTGGTCTTTGAGCTGGTATTGTCCAGCGTCGAGTTTCTTAACGGCTGTTGGCATTCTTTACTCTCGATAGCACATCAACACGCGAACGGCATCCCAGCCCCGCTCGTCGCGATCAAAACTGTAAACCTGCTTCTCTGGCAGCATCGGCCAACGCCTTGATCCGGCCATGGTAGAGATAACCGCCACGATCAAAAACTACTTTGCTGATGCCTTTCTCCTTGGCGCGCTCGGCGATGGTCTTGCCAATCTGTTTTGCCGCACCCAGGTTGCCGCCGGTTTTCTTGTCTTTTTTGCCGCCCTCGGCGGTATTGGCTGAGACCAGCGTGCGACCCGCCATGTCATCCACTAATTGCGCGTAAAGATGGTTCAAGGAGCGATACACATTCAGCCGTGGACGCTCCGGCGTACCCATCATGCGCTTGCGAAAACGCTGGTGGATCCTCTGCCGCGATTCGTTTTTTGAAACTTGTGTCAGCATTGTCTGTTCCTATTTCGCTCCGGTCTTTCCAACCTTCTTCTTCAAGCGCTCGCCGGCATAGCGCACACCTTTGTTCTTGTACGGATCCGGCGGACGCAAGGCGCGCATCTCAGCCGCGACCTGTCCTACCTTTTGCCGATCGATTCCGCTCACCGTCAGGCGCGTCTGCTTGGGATCCACTGCCACCTCAACCCCCGAAGGCAACGGATACTCTATGGGGTGCGAGAAACCCAGGCTGAACACGACCGTGTGCTTGCCCTTCATCTCGGCGCGGTAGCCAATGCCCACGATTTCCAACTCCCGTGTCCATCCCTTAGTGACGCCGTCCACGGCGTTATTCACCAGCGCGCGAGCCAGGCCGTGAAGCGCGGCTTGGTCGTCGTTCTCGCGAATCGCAACCAGGTGGCCATCCTGCTGCTCCATACGAATGCCCCGCGGCAAACTGGTTTCCAGCTTGCCCTTGGGACCTTGCACCGCGACGACGTTCCCCTGGATGTTCACTTTTACTTCTTTGGGAAGTGCGATCGGTTTTCTGCCAATTCTCGACATAGCAATTCTCGGTTCTCAGTTCTATCTGCTAATACCGCTCACCAAACTTCGCACAGGATCTCGCCGCCCACACCTTCTCTGCGGGCCTGGCGGCCGGTCATCACCCCGCGGGGTGTGGTCAGGATGTTGATTCCCATCCCGCCCAGCACGCGTGGAATCTCGGTGCGACCCACATACACCCGGCATCCCGGCTTTGAGACCCGCTCCACGTTGGTGATGGCGGCTTCGTTGGCGTTGCTGTACTTCAGGTAAATGCGCAATACTTTCTTGCCTTCTTCTTCCACCGGCTTGAAATTCGAGATATAGCCTTCCTCTTTGAGGATGCGCGCAATCTCCAGCTTCAGCTTCGACGCCGGCACATCTACCTTCTGGTGCCTGGCACGGAGCGCATTGCGCACCCGCGTCAGGAAATCTGCCACCGGATCGGTCAACCTCATCTGCTTGCTTCTCCTAAATCAAGTTTCAGCT
>Ga0070741_10018004_pt1 | contig 11515 bp, 11 predicted proteins | sample Coa_R1_4_FD_66440 | JGI IMG/M metagenome (GOLD analysis project Ga0070741, IMG submission 66440) | Surface soil microbial communities from Centralia Pennsylvania, which are recovering from an underground coalmine fire - Coalmine... | ecosystem: Environmental > Terrestrial > Soil > Unclassified ...
GCTCGCGCCGCACCCCCGCGTAAAAGCTGCAGCGCTTCGGGAAGATGTTGTCTTCGATGCAAAGCCCCGCGACTCCCGCGCGCTCGTACTGCGCGACCGTGCGCATGACGTTGATCGCGTTACCGAAGCCGTTGTCGCAATCGGCGATCACCGGGATGTGGACCGCCTCGGCCATGCGGCGCACGGCTTCGAGGGTTTCACTCATGGTGAGAATATTGGCATCGGGCAGGGCACTGACGGCGGAGATGCCGAACCCGCTTGCCCAAACGGCATCAAAGCCGGCTTCTTCGGCGAGTTTCGCGGATAAAGCATCATGCGCGCCCAGAACCAGCCCGGGCCCGGGGCGGCGCAATAACGTGCGCAAATTCATCGTAGTCGTAGACATTGGCATAGTGCGCAAAACTATACGGACGGCGCTCCAGAGCCGCAAGGCCCGGTCGGTGAGAAGGGGGGCAGGGCAGTTTTCTGAGGCGGTTGACAAGTTTAATTGAAAATGATTTTCAATTTCAATTAAACAATTCTTCGCCAGAGGCCAGCGGCACTTGCCCAGAGCCCGTAGGGAGTCTGACTCCTTGCGGGCTTTTTTTGTGCGACGGCGAAAAAGGAGAAGTGAACGATGACAGAACAAACCGCAACCGTTTTCTCAAATCAGGCGGGCATCACTGCCCGTGTGTGTTCTCGCGGACATGTGTACCTCCAAGTCGGACACACGTGCCTTACTTTGCACAAGCAGGACTTTCTCGAGCTTGCGCAAATCGTCCGTACGACCGAGCAGCGGCTGTTAACGGACCAACCCGTTTCGCCACAAGAGACGCGGCATTAACACTGACAGGGCAAAAATTCTAACCAAAAGTGATTGGCAAGGAAAGGGGAAAATAGGGATGAAATGGCGAGTGACTCTTGTAGGGATAGGACTGCTCTTCGTATTCGGCGGACGGGCAGGGGCACAAAGCAGAACGGTCAACACCGCGGAGAAGATCGAGCAACTCCAGCGGCAGATGCAAGAGCAACAGCAGCAAATGCTGAATATGCAAAAAGAGCTGGAAGCATTGCGAGCGCAGCAGGTGAAAGATTCCGAGACAACGAAGAAGCAACTGCAAGAGACCGTTCAACAAGTGCAAACTGAGCAAGAACGAAGCAGCTCCCAGACACTCGACCTTCTGGAACGCGTCAAAATTGGCGGCTATGGGTCGCTGCGCTACGAGAATAGCTCGCTTGATGATCTGGGGAGTACGTTCACCCTACGTCGTCTTGTACTCACAACCGCCGCGAAGATTACTCCTCGGCTTCATTTTTATACAGAGGTGGAATACGAACGTTTCCGTAAGTTGGAACTCGAACGGAGTATTGGGCCGGCAGGTAACGGCCTCCTCGCTACACAGGCGTTCGAGGGGACCAACGGATCGGAGATCTCGCTTGAGCAAGCGTGGTTACAGTACGATCTCACTAACTGGTTGAGTATGCGCGCAGGAGCGGTTCTGGTACCGCTCGGACGTTTTAACATCCGACACGACGATAACCTGTGGAATCTGCCGCGCCGCTCTCTAGTAGATAAGGGGGCGCCGGTTCTTCCTTCGGCCGCCGCGTGGGATGAACTTGGTGTTGGGTTCGTCGGCAAGACTCCGATCGGAAAAGAAGGCCAACTCGACTATCAAATCTACGTCGTCAACGGCGTTAGTTTAGATGCCGAGATAGAGCATGTCATCCAAAGCCGGGAAGACACCCGGGGTAAGTTGGAAGCAGAGGTAGAATTGAGTCCTTCTACCGGCACCTTCAACATCGATAATAAGGAAGCGAAGAGTTTAACTGGCCGTCTGGCCTGGAGTCCGTTCGTCGGCCATGAGTTGGCAGGTTCATTTTACTGGGGTCGTTACACGCCGCGGTACTTGAAAGGTGAAAATGTGTGGTCGTTAGGGTTCGATGGGCTGACCCACGTCGGTCCGATTGATCTGGAATGGCAGTACATCTTTACTCGCTTTGAAGGACTCAAGAATGTCGCTCGCAGTTTCGCCAAGGTTGTCAAGGATAGAGAAGTCGCGGTAGAGGAAGACGTGAGTCCGAACCTGGAGACCGAGCTTGAATTCGAACTCGCCAATCTTTCCAAGACGAAACACGGCTACTGGCTCGAAGCGCGCTATCCGTTCTGGCTCGACAGCTTGAGCGACACCTTCTTGGGCCGCGACTTTAGTAATCCGCAATTCATTCCAACTCTGCGCTGGGAGCAGGTGTGGTTCCCCGGCCTGTTACAGAGAGCCGAATTTGAGGATGGCAAACTGACAGACTTCAAAACCTCCAGCCGGTTTGTTAACCGTGCCACCGCTGGTTTTGCTTACGTACCAACTCCATTGGTGCGTTTCTCATTAGCCTACGAGTACACTTGGACGAACGCCGGCCAAAGCTTAGGTGGCGTCACCAACTTCTTACCGGCGAGAGCGGGCGAAGATCATGCGCATGGGTTTCTTGCTGGTGTCTCGTTCGGATTCTAGGGAAGGAATGCACTTATGAAAATTGTCGGGCTCGCTGCAGTTCATCCGCGGAGTGCACTCACCCTAGCCGTACGGATGAGGGTATGGAGTATCTCACTATTTGTAGTTGTCGGAGGATTAACGATGTCAGGGCAGTTTTGGCGCTTGGGTCGCTTCGCCGTCCTTTCTGAGGCTGTCGCGGCGGAGTCGTGTGAAGGGGAGTTGCCCGAAGACGCTGATCCTCCTCAGGTTGCAGTCGGCGAACGGCTCTTCCTAGAAACGCGGTTCGCACAGTTCTTCTTTGCCAACTCTAATGGCAACGCCAACGCTGTTCTTGCTGCGGGCGATCCGGTGACGGACACCACCCAAACTACTGGTGACCCGTTTCCTGGGCCGTTTGCCGGACAGTCGATGAATTGTCGCCAATGCCATTTTGTCGACGAACATTTAACAACACCAGGAGCACCGGCCAGTGGGGTGAGGACCTACGCAGACTTCGCCCGTCGCAGCCCCGTGCCACAACGCGAAGACGGCAAGCTCACAACGCCCCGTAACTCTCCTCCGCTAGTGAACGCTTCTTTAGCCCGCAAAGACGGCGTTCTCTTTCATTTTGACGGTGAATTCGCCACCATGAAGGATCTGGTGAAGGCGACCTTGACCGGCAGAAATTACGGATGGCTGCCCGGAGAGCAAGACCAAGCGATTGCTCACATTGTCCACATCATCCGCGATGACGACGGAACCGGCGCTTTGGCCCAGCAGTCTGGTGGTGCATACCGGCTCGTTTTCCAAGGTATGGACCCCAGCGTCCCGCCGGAATTTTGCTTACCGGCGCCCGAACGCATGGTCAATTTTGACACCGCGAGTGACGAGGAGATTTTTGACACAGTTGCCGCGCTGATTGCGATCTACGTGCGCTCGTTGACGTTCACGCGGGATGACGACCGCGCGTTCAGCGCGTCGCCGTATGACGTCTTTTTGCTCAAGAACGGTCTTCCTCGTAAACCCGAGGATGAAACCGCCTTGGCCTATAGCCGTCGATTGCGTGGCCTGATTGAAGGACTCGCGAACCCGCAATTTGTGACTCCGGCGGACGGTTCCTTTCTGTTGCACGCGCAAGAGTTTGTCTTTGGCCCGGAAGAACTCGCCGGGTTGAAACTGTTCTTTGCCGAACCGGATACGGCCGCCTCACGCAGCGCGGGAAACTGTATCGCGTGTCACAATGCGCCCAACTTCACGGATTTTGGCTTTCATAATACTGGCGCAACTCAGGAAGAGTACGATGCTATCCATGGGCAAGACATGTTCGCCGCCCTAACGATTCCTGATTTAGCAACCCGTAACGCCAATTTCGATGCGTTTCTCCCGCCGACAGCCGCGCATCCGCAGGCAAAAGGGCCGTTTCGGGAGGTTCCTGTTCTCGACGCCCCAGATATTACCGATCTTGGTCTGTGGAATGTCTTCGCGAATCCTGATCTTCCCGCGCCGCAGGAGAAGCTGGCAACAGTCCTAATCCAAGCCCACGGAGATTTGTCGGAGGAGCAATTGTTAGGGAAAACAATCGCCGCGTTTAAGACGGCGGGACTCCGAGACCTCGGCCAGTCTGGGCCGTATTTGCATACCGGGGGCAAAGACACTCTTGAGGATGTGATCAAATTCTATCGCACTGTGTCCGACCTCGTGCGCGCCGGAAAACTGCGTAATCCTGACCCCGAGATCGGGCGGATTCAGTTGACGCCGGACGACATCACTCCGCTGCGGTCGTTCTTACGATCGTTGAACGAAGACTACAGCTAGAGGAGACCTCAGAATGTTTCGCGACCCCCTGATCCAGAAAGCTTGGGACCTCCGTTGTCACGCGGAGAATTACCCTCTGGAGGTACTCCTAGAGGCCGCAGCCTGGTTGGAGGAGAAGTACCGTCAAGCACCACGCAAAGACATCGCTGGGGCTCTTGCCCTTCAATTCCTCATCTTAGCCATGCGTCGGGCGCAGACGTCAACAACGACCGCCAAAGAGTACTTCTCTCGGGCACTGCACTGGCGTGAACGAATGAATACCAGGCTCTCAGCATACCCGCATCTGCGCGGACTGCTGAGCATCAATTGAGAAAGGACGTTACGATGCAGAATAGTCCGGCTCTTCTCTCCTCTTCTCCCGTAAATCTTTTACCGACACGCTTACATTTGCGTTCGGCGCAACGCCACGGCTCGGCCTGGGGACTCTCTTGTGCCGTTCACGCGTTGTTACTTGGAGTTGCACTGTGGGGTGGAGCACGAGTCGTCGAAGCCCCGCGCCCGCCAATTCGTCTCGTGTTTGTTGAGCCGCCGCCCCCACCTCCTGCACCAGCGAGCGCGCCAGTTACTGCAGAAACAACTCCGACGGTCACACATCCACCGGCCGTAGAAAAAAACCCTCAACCGCAGACGCTTTCTAAACACAAGGAACCCGAGCGCCCTAAAATCGTTAAAGCCAAAACACACCGGGAGCCGACAAAGCAACTTCCTCCAGAGCCTCTAACTCCGCCGCAACCCGAGCTTATTGCTGAACCTACACCTCCAACAGAAGCAGTACCGATGGAGTCAGCCCATGCCGCGAGCGCGACTGACGAAGACTCCCATGGCGTGATCGGTGGCGTGGCGGGTGGCCATATTGGCGGTGTCATCGGCGGCCGTGGCACAGAGCCCTTGCCCGTCGATCAGGTCGCGAATCCACCTGTACTGCTGTCGCGTGTGTCGCCTGAGTATCCACGCTCGGCGCGGCGGCAAGGGATTGAAGGGTTAGTCGTACTTGAAGCGATTCTCGACCTGGACGGACGGATTGAGGACGATATCAAGGTGGTGCAGTCCATTCCATTACTCGATGACGCCGCAGTGCAAGCCGTGCAACAGTGGCGGTTTCGCCCGGCACGGGATCAGGCCAACCGGCCGGCGCGTGTGATTCTCGCAGTGCCGGTACGCTTTGTTTTGCGCTAGACCCACAGAAAGAGAGGCACGATGCACTTTTCTCTCGCAGAACTCTGGCAGACGATGGGCCCCCTCGCCAAAGGCGTGGTGGGCGTATTGCTTGGCATGTCGTTCCTGTCACTTGCAGTTGCGGTGGAAAAATGGCTGTTTCTCAGCCGCGCAGCGCGGGAGGCGGCTCAGTTTCTTCGGGCCTGGCGTGAGCGGATGCAAACCCAAGGCTATGCGGCGGCAGTAATACTGGCTGAGAAGTATCCTCACTGTCCGACTGCACAAATTGTACACACCGGATCGTCGCTGCTGAATCGAACAGTAGATACCACACAACGGGTTGAAGTGTACGATCGGGCGATGCGGCGCGAAATCGTGACTGCGGGAATCACCGCACGGCGAGGGCTCGGACTGTTGGCAACAGTGGGTTCCACAGCGCCGTTTGTTGGTCTCTTTGGTACGGTGGTTGGTATTGTCAACGCGTTTCAACAGATGGCGGCGTCCGGTCAAGGTGGGCTCGGGGTGGTGTCGGCAGGCATTGCGGAAGCCTTGGCGACGACCGCCTTAGGGATCGGTGTCGCCATTCCCGCCGTCTGGCTCTTCAATTTTCTTACCCAACGAATTACCCGACTGCTGAGCGAGCTGGAATGCGTGGCTGAGGAACTAGCAGTGATAGCCTTGTGTGCTCCTCAACCTGTGACCCAAACGTCCATGGATGTTGGACGAGAAGGAACAGCAGATGGCAATGCGGCTTGGCAACAGTGAAGAATTACAGTCCGAGATCAACATCACGCCCTTAGTCGACGTCGTCCTCGTACTGTTGGTAATTTTTATGGTCGTCACGCCCTTGTTGAAACAAGAAGTGCCGATCGAATTGCCGCTGGCAGACAACAGTCAAGCGACACAAGATCTCACCCAATTGACGCTGACGATTGCGGCGGACGGTGGGGTATTACTCAATGGTCAGCCTCTGTTGCGTGAAGCGTTGGTGGGACAGTTACAAGCGATTTACGCCGAGCGGGCCGACAAGACCATTTTCTTGGAAGCGGACCGCAATCTCTCCTACGGCCATGTGGTGGGGGTAATGGACGACTGCAAGGCCGCGGGCGTGACGGCGATCGGCGTTATCACCAAGCGTGAAAAAGTAGCCACGTCGTAAGCACTTGCTTCAAACATACACGAAAACGTAACACCCAAGGAGGCTCGCGATGGAAGACCAGCTCCAATCCGTCATCTCTTCGCCACAAACGGCCATTCGCGCAAAAGTCTGTCCGTGTGGAAACATTTACCTCTATGTCGGACACACCTGTGTGTATTTACGCCAGGAAGAATTCCTCGATCTTGCACAGATTGTCCACGCGACTGAGGACCACTTGCTCGAACAGCAAGGTAGCTGCCCCAGCGAACGTCGGCATTGAAGTGTGCAGGGGATTCCCCACCCCTGCCTCGGCCCCGAGTGAGCTCCCTCCCTTACTCGGGGCCCCCCGAGCGGAGGACGAAAAGAAGCAGGGCTGTCGGCCTCCCGGCCAGGAATGCTGCCGACAACCCCGGGATGAACAGAGGCACGCCTCTCTCCATCGGCGCTATCTGTAGCCGAGAAGGGAGGTGAGAACAAGCAGAGCAAGAAAAGGAGACGGGGCATGAAGGATATCTATAACCACGTGGTTTACTACCTCTTTTCGCTGGTGCTGTTCTGCACTCCGCCACGGGTATCGGCAGAAGAGGTTCCTCCTGATAAAGAAAAACAGGCGCACGAACAAAAGATTCCTACCCCCCGAGCAAAAAACGGCGCTGAGACTTCCGCAGCCTCTCCTCCACCCGATGGACAATCGAACGCAGGCAGTTTCTCCGTACCAGAAACTACGGTCACTGGGACGAAAGAATATGAATACAAGGCCGAAACTGCAACCAGTGCGACGAAAACTGACACTCCCATCCGCGACATTCCACAGTCGATCAGTGTGGTCACCGAACAGGTCGTGAAGTCACAAAACGCGTTTACCTTGCGTGACGCCTTAAAAAATGTCAGCGGCCTGACGATCGCTGCCGGTGAAGGCGGGCGTACTGGAGATTCGATTACACTACGCGGATTCGCCGCCAACTCTGATATCTATCTCGATGGTGTCAAAGAAAACGGGCAATACTTTCGCGACACTTTTTTTCTTGAACGGATCGAGGCGCTCAAAGGTCCTTCATCGGTTTTGTTTGGACGCGGGACAACGGGTGGTCTTATCAACGTCATTACCAAAAAGCCGACACCGGAACTCATAGCCGAAGGAGAATTTACCTATGGGTCATTTAACTTCAAGCGTGGGACCGTTGATGTCGGTGGGGCTGTCACTAATTTTCTGAACGTGCGTCTCTCCGCACTCTATCAAGATGCCGGCAGTTTCCGTGATTATAATTTTGCCAATCGGTGGGGCTTGGCGCCTTCGATTGGTATCGCATTAGGCAAAGACACCAGTCTGACGCTCCAGCTACTTCGCCAAGAGGAAGATGGCGTATTTGACTACGGGCTGCCAATGTTTCATGGCAGACCAGCACGGGTGTCTCGGAGCAGGTTCTACGGATTTCCCAAAGATCGTCTGCAAAAGTACGACACCTCCATTGCCACTGCCACACTGACTCATCAATTGACGTCAAACCTCTCCGTACGGAATAGCCTGAGGTATGGTGATTACGAACGGCTGTATCGCATCCATCTCTTTGGTGCTGTCACCGATACCGGTCCAACGTCAACCATAGCGCGCAACCAAGCCTTACGCTTGAGCAACCAACACAATCTCTACAATCAAACCGATTTCACTTGGAAGTCGTCCATCTGGGGACTAAAACACACTTTGTTATTCGGGGCAGAATTCGGACGGGAAGAGTTCGACTTCCACAGCAAGAACTCGACCGGCGTCACGCCGATTTCGATTTTTCATCCCGTGCCAACACAAACTGTTGGTGATGGACGGGCAAACGATCTCAAAGGGACGTTGGCCACTTACAACGATGTGCAAACAGAAACTCAGGCGTTCTATACCCAAAGCCAGTTGGAAATTACGCCACAGTGGAAAACCTTGGCCGGATTCCGTTGGGATCGTTTCGCCGTCGACTATCACAACCGTCTGCCGGGCGGAGCCGATTTCAAACAGGTGGATACCATGCCCAGTTATCGCTTTGGCCTGGTATGGGAACCCCTAGAGTCACAATCGTATTACTTCAGTTATGGCACTTCGTTCAACCCGTCGGCCGAGACCTTTGCGCTGGGTGCCGCAACTGTCAATCTCGATCCAGAAGAGAATCAGAACTTTGAGATTGGTTCGAAAATTGATTTTTTCGACGGGAGACTCTCGGCTACTGCAGCGCTCTTCCGCCTGGAAAAAACGAACGCTCGTACCCCCGACCCCAATGACCCGACCCGTAACATCCTCGCCGGCGAGCAGCGTACAGATGGATTTGAAATAGGATTAGCGGGCGCCATCCTGCCGCGGTGGAACGTTTCCGCATCCTACGCCTATCTCGATGCGACGATTGTCAAAGGTAACGTTGCTGCTGGTACGGCTCCCATTGAGGGTAAAAGTCCCGCCAATGTGCCCCATAATAGTGGGGTGATTTGGAGCAGCTACGACTTGACCGACGCCTTGGAGGTAGGAGGTGGGGTCTTTTTCGTCGGGCATCGTTATACGAGCAATGCCCATGCTGCCCGATTGCCCGGCTACATTCGCCTTGATGGGATGATGGCTTATCACCATAAGAACTTTGATCTTCAGCTCAATGTACTCAACTTAACGGATGAAAGATATTTCGAGTCCGGGCAAGCCAATTCAGCCTTACCTGGGATACCGCTCTCCGCTCAGATCACGTTACGCATGAGGTATTAAGGGCGGAAAAAGCAAGAAATGCCATGAGTATTCGACCCGTATACTCTTGAGAAAGAATTTCCCGTTATCCCCCCTACTGCCTGTCCTAAGGCCTAGGTGGCCTAGGGCAGGTTTTCAGAGGAAATAATTATGTTGCTCCAGATCGAGAAGCTCCTCACTGCCGACATCGTTGCCCATATCAACCGAATACTGGACCAAGCTACCTGGATCGATGGCCGAGTCACTGCCGGGCATCAATCCGAGCGGGTGAAGTATAATCTCCAGCTTCCCGAGGATTCGCCTGAAGCGCAGGAACTCGGACAGCTCGTCCTCACTGCCTTATCGCGGAATCTGCTTTTCGTGAGTGCGGCTCTGCCGCATCGAATCTTTCCTCCGCTTTTTAACTACTACAAAGCCGGAATGACCTTCGGGGCTCACGTCGATAATGCCCTCCGCGGCGAGGGTAACCCGATACGTACGGATCTCTCTGCCACGTTGTTCTTAAGCGATCCGGAGGACTATGATGGTGGAGAACTCCTGATTGACGACACCTACGGCTGCCATACCCTGAAATTGCCAGCGGGGCATCTCATTCTCTACCCTGCAACAAGCCTACATCGGGTCAACCCGATCACGCGCGGCGCGCGCAGGTCATGTTTCTTTTGGGTGCAAAGCTTTGTGCGCGATGACGCCAAACGTACCCTCCTTTTTGACCTTGATGTAGTAACTCAACGACTCACACAACGGCTGCAGGACGCGCCGGAACTCCTCCAATTAACCGCCTGTTATCACAATCTCATCCGTATGTGGGCGGAGACGTGAGGAGTTGAGACATGATGAAAAAAATATGGTTCCGGGTCCACTGGCTACTTGGCATCACTGCTAGTGTTGCTCTCGCGATCATGGGGGTCACTGGTGCACTCTTGTCATTTGAAGAGGCCCTGTTGCGGTGGCTGAATCCTGGCGTGATGACCGTGACCCCACGTGCCGAAGGTCCATTACCACTACAGGAATTGGTAGCACGAATACAAGCCGCCCTGCCGGAGAAACGTCTCACCGGACTGACTCTTTCTGCTGATCTTCGCGATGCCGTCCGCGTCGGCTTTGCCGTTAGTGGGAGTGGCCGGGGTGGGCAAGGTCGTCCAGCAAGCCAGAGGGGCGGCAGGCGCAGCGAGTGGCGTTATGTCGATCCTTATACAGGCGAAATATTGGGCGAACCGCGCGGCCAAGCATTTTTCAGATTCACGATGGAATTCCATCGCTGGCTTGCTATGGGTGACGTAGGGAAAGCCGTCACCGGTGCTTCTACGCTTGCTTTAGTCGTACTCTGTTTATCAGGGTTGTATCTGCGTTGGCCGCGTAAGATATCGGACTGGCGCACTTGGCTGACCTTCAGCCCCACACTCAAGGGACGCGCTTTTCTCTGGCGATTACATTCCGTGACTGGAACTTGGGTCTTGCTCTTCTACCTTCTGGCCGGCCTAACCGGGTTGTTTTGGTCCTACGAGTGGTATCGCAACGGCCTGAATGCTCTTACTGGGACGGCACCGCCAAACCGCGAAGGAATATTACTTGAGACACCAGCTACGGACGCTCCCGACATTGCTGCCATATGGGTTTCCTTCCTGCGCACAGCCCATGGATTCAGTACGGTAAATATAAACTTTCCGGAGAAGCCGACACAAGCACTCGAGGTTCGCTACCTGGATGTTAATCCGCCCCATGAGCGTGCCTTTAATCAACTCGTGTTGCATCCAGTGAGTGGCGCTGTCCTTCGCCATGATCGCTATGCTGAGCGACCGCTGGGTATGAGGTTCATGAACAGCGTCTTCGTGTTGCATTCTGGCAGTTTTTTTGGTCTGCCAGGGTTGGTGCTAATGATGGTCGCCAGCCTACTCATGCCCCTATTCGCCATCACCGGTTGGCAGCTATACCTCGGCCGGCGCGCGAAGAAATATGCTTACAACCAAGGATTCTCCCATCTTGTCTCCCTTGACTCGCCTCAGGACAGTCCTCTCTCACAAGAAGAGAGAGACAGCATACTCTAGGAGCGTCAACAGAGTAACGGAAGGAAGAGGACGCTATGATGTGTAAAAGTAAGACCGAACTTCAAGTTATGCTTAGGCGTTCCACGCGCGCTGGAGTGCTGGTCGCGCTTGCAGCCGCTCCACATAAGCGGCGACATTGGGCTTGCCGGACACATCCGCACCCAGCCGGGTAGCAACAATGCAGGCATGGCCGGTCATGATA
>Ga0070741_10018005_pt1 | contig 11515 bp, 8 predicted proteins | sample Coa_R1_4_FD_66440 | JGI IMG/M metagenome (GOLD analysis project Ga0070741, IMG submission 66440) | Surface soil microbial communities from Centralia Pennsylvania, which are recovering from an underground coalmine fire - Coalmine... | ecosystem: Environmental > Terrestrial > Soil > Unclassified ...
TAGGCCGCTGCACGCGCTGTCCTTGGAAGAATCGCTGCTACTGGTCGGGGAGCTACCCACACTGCGCGCATTGTTGAACAACGTGGCGCTGGCCCGCTGCCTGCTCACCCTCTTCCAGGGACATCCGCAGTTACTGCAATTCGCCGACGCGGCAGCAGCCGATCCGCCTCGGCTGGCCTACCAGCTAGCCGAAATCGAAACCGCCGTAGACGACACGGCGCCGATGGCCGCTTTCCTCGCCTGTGGCCACACCCGGCTTGACGCCGAGCAACTGCTGCAGATCTTCACCACGTGGACGCTCACTGTCGCCGCGACAGTGCCCGCCCCGGGCCGGCTGATGCTGCAGGTGCTGTGCCGGCTGGCGGAAGCCGACCGGAACCCGGACGTTGTCAGCGCGAACTGGCCCGCCCTGTGGCGGCGCCTGGCTCAGCCTGGAGAACCGCCGTCGGTGGCATCCACAGTCGCTCCGTTGCTCAGCGCTGCGCTCGTTGGCGTCGAGCACATGCATTACCTGATCCATCCCGGCGTCACCAGAGCCATCCATGCAGCGACCCCAGAGCCGGTCAGCGCCGCGGTCGACGAGCAACTCGCCGCCTGGTGGACCTCCGTCGTGGGTGGCAGGGAAAACCCGCCGTCGCACGACGGCGAGGACGCCCGAGCCCCCACCGTCCAGGCGAGCCTGGCTGCCGCGCGCTACTTGCTACGCCAGCACCACTGGGATGCCGCCAGCTGCTTGCTCGAACGTGCGCTGATCCGGGACGGCTACACCCCGGCCATATGCCTGGTCGTCATTTGTTCCCTGCGGCGGATCGCTCTGGCCACCGGCGCTGTCAAAGACCTCGTCGTGCTCGGTGCCGCGCTACGGAAAGTCGATCCGCGCCAGGCTGAGACAGTGCTGCGTCGCGCCTATCACCAGGCCGCCACCGGAATCAACCATCAGGTTGCCTCTACGTGTGCTGGTGAACTGGTCACCCTGCTCCGTGATGAAGGCAGACTTCATGACGCTCTGGCAATGGCCATCAAGAAGATCGAGCACACCAGCCAAGCTGGATTCGGTTCCTGGACGCGAGTCAGCGATCAAGGCCGGCGGTTGCAGACACTCAATTTGCTCGGCCACCACGAGCAGGTTCTTCTCGATTTACCAGCGCTGCGATTGTGGATGGCCGACCTGCCCGAAAAACGCGCCCCCAACGACCGCGTGAACCCATGGAGGGCCCGGGAGAGTGTCCTGGACATTGGCCGCTTGTCCGCGGTGGCTTTACGGCACTGGCACGACGCATTGGACCTCAACAACGAGATTGTCAGCACGAAACGCCGGCGCGGGGCCCCTCCGCAGGAGATCGCGGGCAACCAGTTCAACGATTACCTGCCGCTGCTCCACCTTGGTCTATTAGCTGAGGTTGATCAGTTACTGCGCGACTGTCATGACGTCTTTGTCGCCGTCCGTGACATCACGCGGCTCGCGAAGGTCTATTGCGCCTGTGCCGAGGTAGAAATCAAACGAGGCCACCCCGAGAAAGCCGTCGAGTTGCAGCGCACCTCGGTGCAGCTGTGGTACCTCAAGCCCGATCCGTGGGAAATCGCAACGGCGCACCACGACCTCGCTGACTACCTGTCCCGTACCGGCGGTAATCCCGCCGAGCAACGCGCCCACCGCCTCGCCGCTGCTCTGCTCAACTACCTCAGCGGCAACACGCGCGGGCTCGCCAGGTCGCTGGGCACGCTGGCCACCGAGCTCCGCGGCGACACCAGCTGGTTGGGCCGGGCAGCTCCGGTAACCTTGTCCGAGGTGGTCCGCCTAGTCGAGGCCGATAACGGGATCTCCTTCGGCGATGTTGTGGTCGCTGTGTGCTCCGACCCGGCCACCGCCGAACGCGCTTTGGCCGCCCTGCTGTCCAGCGCACGATATCAAACGCCATAAAAACCCTGATATGTAATTATCGCCTGAAACGCCAAGACTACCCAAAAAGGTCTGCATCCTGACCATATGTCAGGAATCGAACACGTCTCACTGTTTCGCTCACCTTCTGTGCCCGTCTGGCCGCATGGAGAAACCATTTTAGTATCTCTTTGACTGCCGTGGCTGCACCATCAGATTCTGTGCGCGTCGAGCAAGCCTGTGCAGGCACGGTGGGTCATCAGTTGATCACGACAATGTGCCATTTGTGGCATGCGTGCCCTGGCGGGCTAAAAAACGATGCACGCTTTTCGCGATCTTGTTACAGTCAGTATCGGTAGCTACTCTGTTTGCGCAGGGTCGAGCAGTGCTCGAGACGTCATGGGAGGACGCGAACCAGCGGCGCCGGTGGTGGTCTGCCGGACCTAAGGGCAACGGGTTTAAAGAATAATCGGACACGCCGCGCGGAAGTTTAGGTGGATGGCGGCGATTGTAGACGTGGCATGGAAGAGTTTGTCCGCCACAGCCCGGTGACGTGCATAACCATTCGACGGCTCTCGTCGTCGCGCAGGGTGCAGCCGGCCCCGGGTCTCATTGGCCATGTGCTGGGTGTGACCGCTCAGCCTCTGTGAAAACTGCGAAAGCAGCCGTATAGGTGGGCGCGGAAAGGTTGAGTGAGATGAGTCACCTCGTTACCCAGATTGTGTGGTTATTAATCGTGGGTTGGATTATTTGGCACCTCGGTCGTGTCTATTGGTGGCCGCAGAAAGGCTGCACGCGCTGCCATGGTGCGGGGCATTTCCGGAGCACCACATGGTGGTCGGGTCGGGATGTGCGCAGGCCGTGCCCTCGCTGCCATGGGTCGCCATGGGAGTATCGGGTAGGGGCACCTCGCCCCTCGGACGACGACTGAGCTTCGGTCGGTACGCGCAGCTTCTTGACGAGTTCTCGACGAGATGGTTTCTTGCTCATGAGCCAACAAGAGAATGGCAACCCGGATCCACGTCGCCGGCTGCGAATCTGGCTAAACAATTTACTCGGCCCAGCCGCGAGGAATCAAACTAGAGTTATTGCTGCGGAGGTCCTTGCTCGTCAAGGTGCTGCTTCAACCGCTCGGCGCCCTTGCCCAGTTGCTCTGAATGCTTCCCGCCCGTCTTTTCGTCAATGATCTGCTCCGCCTTGTTGAGGACTTGCTGGGTCTCCTGTGGATGCTACCGCGCGATTTGCCCAAACTTCTTGGTCAGGTCCCTTGAAGTGTTACGATCAATTGGACGAATAGGGGAGGGCAGCGCATGTCTTGGGGGAGGGTTCCTGGCCCGATCGCCGATGGTGAGCAGTTCGCTCCCAAGCTATCCGGGCAGGCATAGGGGTTAGGCGGCCCAGGGACTGCCGCCTCAGCGCCTGGGCGGCGCTGTACGCGGCAATCTGGGCCGCGTCGGATCCCCAGGCGGAGCGCGGTGGTGAAACGGCAGCACGCCGGAAACTTCGCCGCTGACTCCTATCGGTGGCATGACAACCACGGCGCGGTAACCCGTGCCGGTCACGGCTCAACAGCGGGGTAGCCGAAGAGGCGAGGGCACGGTCGGCGGTGGGAGACGGTGAGGAAATGATCATCAAGCAAGGTAACCGCGCTGAGGCGAATCCCTTCGACGGAAGGCATCGGTACGGCTATCGGTCGTCGTCTTCAGTCTCCGAAGGTGGCCGGGTGTCCGACGTTCCGCCGAGCCCGGGGGTCACATCGGCCGGGTCAGGCATATTGGGATCCGCCTCGGGACCGCCCTTAGGCGGTTGCGGTTCCGGCACCCCAACGAGGTTGTCGGGCTTGGCGTCGGTGTTGTGTGCGTTGGCGGCCATGTCGCGCTCCCTTCTGCGGCGGGGACTTCCCCACAACATCCCGCGGCAAACGCAGCGATTCTGTTCGACTTCAGGGAAGCGACTGTCGGCAAGGTCTGCCGACTTGTATGTGCGCGCCCTGTCCCGTGGAGTCAGCGGCCCTCTCCGACGGGCTGGGCTTGGCGGGATGGGTGAACTACGTGATGATCCACAAGGCTCAGGCCAAGTTGGGCCTTCTGGAGTCAAGGTGCCCTCCGGAAAGCGCATGGCGTTGACTTAAATCCTGGAATCTTCTGCGGCTCGGCGCCACTGAGTAGAACGCCTTCGGTAGCGGGTGGCGTTTGTGCGCCGACAGGGACTTGCCTTGGAGCCTGATCGGGATCGTGCTGCCTATCCAGTAGCATAGGATTCAAACGGCAAGCATCTGGGCTTACATACCATTCTCTATCCGGCGGCGTTGTTCACACCCCATCTCGAAGCCCGCGCTATATCCTTCGCTGTAGCCCCGGTCGTAGTCTTCGTCGCCGGTGTCGTGTGTAGCGAACTGTAATCCCGTACTGGAACCATCCTCGAAACCACATCGGTGTCCGTCTTGATAACCGTCTTTCCAGCCACGATTGGCCATGGTGGCCTCCCACCAGCAGGGCCAAGCGGGCACGGCGCCGGCTAAACTGGCCCATAGCACGCAATCAGGTATGCTCTAATCATACCCGACATACCCGACTAGTACAGATCGCTGGCTTAGGTTCGGCGCCTCATTTTGCCGGTGTGATGCGAACCCCGGTGTGATGCGAACCCCGGTGTGATGGGAACCGAGGAGAGGAAGGCGCGGATCACCCAACGGCAGGAGATTCCTGGTCTGCCGGCGACAGCATTCGAGGAGGCGAACAAGGAGCCCCAGTCCCCGGCGGTCTGCACTCCCGAATTTGAGGGCCCGGATGGCCAAGCTGCTCCGCAAGCCCAGCAACACTGTGAGCTCGGTGTCTCGAGAATGACCTGATCGAGACGGCGCTTCGATCATGGGACAAAGCAGGCTGATATGGACGACGGGCGCCGCTCCGGCGGGCTGACCACCGTCGAACGGGAGGATCTGGCCCGGCCCTCATGGAGGTTTCCACATCTGCCCTCCATCAATGGCACCGCCGCGAACCTCCGGCCCGGGTACCGGCAGGCGCCCAGCTGGCAAGGATCCAGGGCGTCTACGACGAGTCCCGCCAGACCTATGGCTTGCCCCGGTGCATGCAGCCTCGTGCCGCAAGGGTATCCACCCGGCCGGGGACTTCGCCGCCCTCTTAGCCGAGCACCACATCAACCAGTCCCGGTCCCTTCCCCAGCAGTGCTGGGACGACGCGGTGGCCGGATCGTGGTTCACCACCTTGAAGCTCTCGCTCATCGACTGCCATCCCCGGCCAACTCGGGGCTCAGGCCCGACCGCCGTGGTGGAGGTCATTGAGGTCTTCTACAATTGCCAGCGCATGCATTCATCGCTGAACTACATGCCTCCCGTCGAGTATGAAGCTCTGCTTACCGAGCAGCAACAGGCCGTCCAGGCGGCATCACCGTTTCGATAAGCAGCTGACTGCGCCCGGTAGATAAACGATTGAATAAGGAGCCTCGCATGGCAAAAAGCATTGATTTGATCGTGTATCCGGTGAAAGATGCGGATAAAGCCAAACGGATTTACACTCAATTCTTGGGTGTGGAGCCTTACGTGGATGGGCCGTATTACATTGGCTACAGGGTTGGCGCCCAAGAGGTGGGGCTGGATCCGAACGGAAAAGTTGGCCCAATCGGATACGTAGACGTTGATGACATCGAGAGTGAACTTGCTTCGCTGAAAGAGGCTGGCGCGGACATTGTACAGGAACCAAAGGATGTCGGCGGCGGATTGTTGGTGGCTCAAATCAAGGACGTCAACGGCAATGTTCTCGGCCTTAGGCAGCAGGCATAGTTTCGTCCGGGGCTTCCCGCAGCCTCAGCAGGCGTAACCGACAAAACGTGTCCATCAGACCCGGGCGACCCGCTCCCCGGCCGGGCCAACTCCTCGACTGATATCTGTGTCGATAAGGCACGAGTGCCTACGACCGAGATCGGCTCCAAGATGCCGATGGCCGACCACGGCCGGACGAGTCAGCCCAACGAGTGGTGCGCGGGTCCAGGTAGGGGCTCACACGCTGTCAGGAGAGGATTCTGCTGGCAGCGCTGGGCAGGGGCAGGGTTGTTGTGGTTCCCCGGTGCCAGCGGCTGTGAGTGCTGATCTTGTGGGTGTTGGTCCCCGGGACGTTGGTCTTGTGGGTGTCGGTCCTGGGGATGTTGATCCTGGGGATGTTGGTCTTGCGGGTGTTGATCCTGGGGATGTTGGTCTTGCGGGTGTTGATCCTGGGGGTGCTGATCCTGCGGCTGTTGATCCTGTAGGCGCCAGTTAAGCCCAGGCTGCGGCGCGTGGTGATCACGGTCTGGCATGCCGGCAGGCCCAGCGCCGGTGGCAGGCGCATCCGCGGGACCAGGCGGGTTCATGGGGTCAGGCGCATTCCCGGAACCAGGCGCGTTCGCGGCAGCGGGCGCGTTCATGGGGGACGGCGCGTTCGCGGGACTGGGCGAGGAACCCGAGTCGGATGTGCTAGTTCCAGATGAGTACGTGCTGCTGTTTGATGACGAGTCAGTGCCGCCGTTGGCGTCCGGCGAGGTCGCCGCCCCTGGTGCGGGAGGCGTGGCGATAGCTGATGTGACGGCCGGGGCCGAGGTGCCGTTACCGCTGGTGCAGCCGGCGAGCAGCACGATCAAACCACTGACCATGATCAAGCTGCCCTTGGGGAGTCTCATGCTGGCAACAACGCCCCAACGGGTCTCGCGATGCGCCACTGTGATGCTGTTGCGATGTCTGCATGGCCGGCAGGTGCATTACCGGTGCTGCGGTGCGTCGTCGCGAGCTGGTGACCGTCATGGCGTCTCGCGTACCGGCTGGTCGGCGCGGTGATGTCGGCCCATGTCAGGTGGTCGATCTATACAGGTGATGGTCTGGTCCGACCAGCAAAAGGTCTATGGTCAGACCACCAATCACAAAATGGCTGGGCACCGTCACCCATCGGCTGACGCGAAAACTGCTGTCGTCATCTGGAACTAGACGCGAAATGCGGTTTACAGAGTCAGGCAGTGATGGCAGGGCGCAGGGGCGATCAAACATGTGGCGAGGGGGACGTCTGAGCCCATCACGGTTCACAGATCATCTGATCGAGCTGTCGTAGGTAACTCTAGGCAGGGTTGTGCTCATCCGGTGGTGTAGGCACCGGATCAGGCAGCCGCAGAAACGCTTGAGAACACCTCGTAGTTAGTGTCTCCTACGCCACCACTGCTGGGCTGTCAGCAGGATCCAATCGCGGAGAAACCAACACCAGGTCAACACCGCAACACCCAGCAGAACTCGCTTTGCGCGCCGCACATTAACCCCCTGCCAGCGATCTACCATCCGTATACAGCGCTACGTATGGGGACAGTGAAAGTCTATGGGATTCCCCGACCATGACGTCGAGATCCGCAAGGATGCCGTAGTGACGCCGGGCCCGACACCCACACCTGGCCCACCACCGCTCCATGCCGATGCCCATGCCGGTTCCGACACCAGCATTAACAAGTCCTTACGTGGCTTCTCAAGCAGCCGCGATCAACCCGTCTCGGGTTCATGACCTCAGGTACACCTGCGCAAGCCTGTTGCTGGTTCATGCTGTCTCCGGCAGGGAAGTCACGGAGCTGCTCGGTCCCAGTTCCACCCACCTCACGATGAACATCCCACCTCACGATGATGATCTATGCCCACGTGCTTGCTGAGTCCAAGCGTCGGTTGGCAGCGCGCATAGACGCTTGTTCAGCGACAACCGATGTCAACTGCTGATGTCAGAGCCGGGGCGGTGATCTCTGCACCGCCCCCTGAGCAGCTGCTCCGCCGCCAGGATTCGAACCTGGACTATCGGAACCAAAATCCGAGGTGCTGCCTTTACACTACGGCGGAAGAGCGGGCGCAGGCCCGCTTGTACATGGTGGCACGCCCGTTGCGGGCGGTCTGCGCAGCCTCCCAGACCGGACGTGATGACACGCGCGACACGCACCACTAGCGTGGCGTGTCGTGACGGGCATCGGGTCGATAATTTAGGGTTGCCCTAGTTATGCCACGAGCGCCACCTGTGGTTCTGCTGCTGGTGTGCATGTTGGCACCCCTGCGGCGTGGCAACTGGCCGCGTCTGCCGACTTGAGGAGCACCGGCTGATGACGCGCAGCGCCCAAACCGACCAGCAGCGTTCGCAGCCAGAACCGATCGTGTCCGGTCGACGCGCGTTTGGCCCCCACCTTCTGGTTTACATCTTCGTCATTGCGCCCATGCTGGCCCTGCTGGTGGCGGTGCCCATTGCCTGGGGATGGGGCCTTAGCTGGGTGGACGTCGTATTGTTCATGATCACTTACACCGTCAGCCTGCTTGGGGTGACCGTCGGTTACCACCGTTACTTCACCCACGGTGCGTTCAAGGCCAAGCGGTGGTTGCGGGTCAGCCTGGCAGTGTTGGGTAGCACCGCAATGCAGGGTCCGCTGCTGCACTGGGTGGCCGATCACCGGCGCCATCACGCATTCTCCGACAAGGAGGGCGACCCGCATTCGCCGTGGTTGTTCGGCACTTCGCCCCTTGCGCTGGCCAAGGGATTCTGGCATGCCCATATGGGCTGGCTGTTCAACCGTGACCTCACCAACCCGCGCCGGTTCGTCCCCGACTTGCTGGCGGACAAGACGATGGTGCGCGTCAGCAAGCTGTTCTGGCTGTGGACGACAATCTGGCTGGTGTTGCCTGGAATCATCGGCGGGTTGGTGACCTGGTCCTGGTGGGCGGTGCTGACAGGCTTGTTCTGGGCCGGATTCGTGCGGGTGTCGTTCTTGCATCACGTCACCTGGGCGGTGAACTCGATCTGCCACATGATCGGTGATCGACCGTTCAAGTCACGCGACAAGGCTGCGAACTTCTGGCCGATGGCGATCCTGTCCGGCGGGGAATCCTGGCACAACCTGCACCACGCCGACCCGACATCGGCACGGCATGGTGTGCTCCCGGGGCAGATCGACATCTCGGCCCGGGTGATCTGGATCTTCGAGAAGCTCGGCTGGGTATGGAATGTGCGCTGGCCTACGCCGCAACGGCTGGCCAAGATCGCGGCGCGGGCATGAGCTGATTATCGTGCTTCGTTTGCCTCCCGCTACATGGCGGTCGGGGAGCACTAGTTACTCCGCTGCGTAATCGGACGATGACATAGAGTGTCCAATACGCTGCGGTATCGACTTGCTCCCTTCGGGTGAAAGAGCCCGGTGTTACAGTTACCAAGTAACGACAGGCAGTGGGCAATAGATATACGCACTGTGGGGAGGGGCGAACCCACTGTTCGAGAGGGTGAGTACGGCTCGCAGTCGGCCGTCTAGGGTCAGCTGGAGGTGCTCGCTCTCTGTGTGTGTTTCGCTACTGTCAGTTGTCGTAAGACATCTCGAGTGACGGCAGGGGGCCCGTCTCGATGAAGTTCGTTGCAACTACCACCCAACCAGCAGCAAGCTCCGCGCGCCGTGAATCCGGGAACCTCACGACCTTCGATCCCGACGTCCGCGTGGCAGTAGTGGGCTACGGCTACTGGGGTTCAAAGCACATGCGCGTACTCAGCAGCATGCCGGGTGTCCAGGTCACCATTGTCGACCAGGATGCCGAGCGGATTGCAGAGGCGCAGAGAGCGTATCCAGCCGCGGAGGCAGCACGTCAGCTTGATGAGGTGCTCGGACGAGTCGACGCTGTTGTGGTCGCGACTCCGCCATCCGCGCATGCTCCGGTCGCGCTGCAAGCACTACGAAACGGGCGGCACGCGCTGGTGGAAAAGCCGCTGGCCACGACCGTCGAGGATGCCCAAGCGATGGTGGATGCGGCGGCAGCCAATGGCGTGCACCTGATGGCCGGTCACACCTTCGAATACAACGCAGCGGTGTGGAAGCTCAAGGAACTCATCGACTCTGGTGAGCTCGGCCGCATCCTCTACATCGATGCCGCCCGGCTGAGCCTGGGTAAGTACCAGCGTGACTGCAATGTCATCTGGGACCTCGCTCCGCACGACATCTCGATCGCCTCGTTCCTGCTCGACGAGGTTCCCCGGACGACCTGGGTATGGGCCAAACGGCATGTCGGAAACCGTCACGCTGACGTGGCTTACCTTCGCTTGGACTTCGAGAAAGCCGCCACCCACGCGTTTGTGCATGTGAGTTGGCTTGATCCGTGCAAGGTTCGCAGAGTTACGGTTGTCGGGGACCGCAAAATGGCAGTCTACGACGATATGTCTGACAATGAGCGTATCCGCGTATACGATATCGGTGTCGACCCGGCTGATCCCGATGACCACGGCGAATCGCACGCCATGCCGGTTTCCTACCGCACCGGCGATATCGTTTCGCCATTCATCCAGTTCAATGAGCCGCTGCTGGTGCAAGACAGCCACTTCATCGAATGCATCCGTACCGGGGCCAAGCCGAACACTTCGGGCGAGCGTGGCCTCGACATCGTTCGAGTCTTGGCCGCTACCGACGTTGCGGAAGCCACCGGCCGCCCCGCTTTCGTCGGCAGCATCCACCCTGTTGGTGCAGAGCGCAGGCGCGAGGTGGCGTCATGACGACCACCCGTGACAGCGTCACTGTCCCGATCCCTTTCTTGGACCTCCACGGCGTCAACAACGGGCTGCGCGAGGAGTACGACCTGGCTTGGAAGACCGTGCTAGACCACGGTCATTTTGTCGGCGGCCCCGAAGTCGAGCGCTTTGAGCGCGAATTCGCGGCCTACTGCGGAACGAAGGCCTGCATCGGGGTGGCCAACGGAACCGACGCCCTGGAACTGATCCTGCGCGGTCTGGGAATCGGGGCCGGCGACGAGGTGATCATCCCGACGAACACCTTTATCGCGACGGCTGAAGCGGTGTGCGCCACCGGTGCTCGCCCCAGGTTCGTCGATGTCTGTGCCGACACCCTGCTGATCGATCCCGCGGCCGTGCAAGCCGCGATTAACAGCTCGACGGCAGCGATCATCCCCGTGCACCTGTACGGCCAGATGGTGGATCCGGAGCCGATCTCGGCTATCGCCGCAGCGCATGGGCTGGCTCTCATCGAAGACGCCGCGCAAGCCCACGGTGCCCGGTACAACGGCATCACTGCCGGCAGTATGGGTATCGCGGCCGGGTTTAGCTTCTATCCCGGCAAGAACCTCGGCGCACTGGGGGACGGGGGCGCGGTGGTCACCAGCGACCTCGCTCTGGCCGAGACCATCCGCAGCATGGCCAATCACGGACGCTGTGCCGCGGACCGTTACCGCCACGACCTATCAGGGCGCAACAGCCGGCTGGACACGCTGCAAGCCGCGCTGCTGTCGGCCAAACTGCCCGGGCTGGACGCCGGCAACGCGCGACGTGCTACGGCGATGGCGGCCTACCGCGAGATGTTGCCGGCGAACTGCCGGCCGGTGTCAGTGCAAGCCAACGCCCAACCCGTGTACCACCTGGCGGTCATCGAGGTCGACGATCGCGCTGCTGTCGGTGATGCGCTCAGCGCGGCCGGCATCGGGTGGGGCGTGCATTACCCGATCCCGTGCCACCAGCAACCTGCCCTGGCGGCATTCCATGAGTCGCTGGGGGCCAGCGAAAAACTACCGGTCGCCGAACGCGCGGCCAGTCGGATTGTGTCCCTTCCCATGTCCCCGACCCTGAGCGTTGAGCAGGTTGCGCGGGTCTG
>Ga0070741_10018006_pt1 | contig 11514 bp, 6 predicted proteins | sample Coa_R1_4_FD_66440 | JGI IMG/M metagenome (GOLD analysis project Ga0070741, IMG submission 66440) | Surface soil microbial communities from Centralia Pennsylvania, which are recovering from an underground coalmine fire - Coalmine... | ecosystem: Environmental > Terrestrial > Soil > Unclassified ...
TGCGCGCAGATCATCGGCGTGGTCGTCAGCGACACCACGGTCGAGACCGCGATGGCGAAAGTCAAGGTCAGCGAAAATTCGCGCAGCAGCCGGCCGACCACTCCATCCATGAAGATCAGCGGCGTGAACGCCGCGACCAGCGACAGGCTGATCGAGAGCACCGTGAAACCGATCTGGCGCGCGCCTTCGAGCGCCGATTGATACGGGTCCATGCCATGCTCGAGATTGCGGTACATGTTCTCGATCATGACGATGGCGTCGTCGACCACGAAGCCGACCGAGATCGCCAGCGCCATCAGCGAGAGATTGTCGATCGAGAAGCCGGCGAGCCACATGCCGGCACAGGTGCCGGCCAGCGCCAGCGGTACCGAGACACCCGCCGCGATCGTCGGCGGCAGCCGCCGCAGAAACACGAAAACCACCGCCATCACCAGGAACACGGTGGCCAGCAACGTCAACTGCATGTCGAGCACGCTGGCGCGGATGGTCGAGGTACGGTCGACCAGCGTCGAAATCTCGACGCCCGCCGGGATCCATTTCTTCAATTCGGGAATCATGGCGCGGACGCGGTCGACGGTCTCGATCACGTTGGCGTCACCCTGCTTCGTGATCTGGATGATCACCGCCGGCTGCTTGTTGAACCAGGCGATCGAGCGCGCGTTGCGCACGGAATCCTCGATCTCGGCCACGTCGGAAAGTTTCACGAAATTGCCGTTCGCGGCCTTGATCACCACGTCGCGGAATTCCGCCGCGGTGCGCATCTGCCGGTTGATCGCAAGCGTCTCGCTCTGGCGGCCGCCGTTGAAGATGCCGACCGGTCCCACCGCATTGGCCGCGAGCACTGCGTTCCTGACGTCGTCGGTGGCAATGCCGGCGTTCGACAGTGCAACCGGATTGAGCGCGATCCGCACCGCCGGCTGGTCGGCGCCGCTAACGGTGACTTCGCCGACCCCGTCGACCTGGGAGATACGCTGCGCCAGCACGGTGTCAGCGACGTCGTAAAGTGCGCTGGTCGAAAGCGTCTTCGACGTCAGTGCCAGCACGAACACGGGCGCGGCGGCGCTGTTGGACTTCTTGAAACGCGGCAGTGCGGGCAGGTCGCTCGGCAGGTCGGCGAGCGAAGCGTTGATCGCGGCCTGCACGTCGCGCGCGGCGCGGTCGATGTCGCGGCCGATATTGAACTGGAGCTGGATGTTGGTCGAACCCAGCGAACTGTTCGAGGTGATCTGGTTGATGCCGGCGATCTCGCCGAGCCGTCGTTCCAGCGGCGCCGCCACCGTCGCCGCCATGACGGAAGGATCCGCGCCCGGCCGCGACGCAAATACGCGGATCGAGGGAAAGTCGACATTCGGCACGGAAGCGACCGGCAGGAACAGGTATGCCACCCCGCCGACCAGAAACAGCCCGATCGAGAGCAGCGTGGTGCCCACCGGCCTTCGGATGAACGGCTCGGAGATCGAGAACACTACTGCATGCCCTCGGTGGTGCCCGCGATCGGAGGTCCCGCCCCTTCCGGCCCGGCCGGCGGCAGCGCATGCTCGATCCGGCGGTTGAGCCGATCGAGCGCGAGATAGATCACGGGCGTGGTGTAGAGCGTCAGCAACTGGCTTACCAGCAAGCCGCCGATGATGGAAATGCCGAGCGGAAAGCGCAGCTCAGCGCCGGTGCCGCTTTCCACCGCAAGCGGAAGCGCGCCGAACAGGGCCGCCAGCGTGGTCATCATGATCGGGCGGAAGCGCAACAGGCAGGCCTGCACGATCGCGTCGTAGGCGGAGAGTCCCTCCTTGCGCTCGGCTTCCAGCGCGAAGTCGATCATCATGATCGCGTTCTTCTTGACGATGCCCATCAGCAGGATGATACCGATCAGGCCGATCACAGAAAGGTCCTGTCCGAACAGCATCAGCGCCAGGATCGCGCCGACCCCTGCGGAAGGCAGCGTCGACAGGATCGTGATCGGGTGAATGTAGCTCTCATAAAGCACGCCGAGCACGATGTAGATCGTGATCACGGCGGCGAGGATCAGCCAGGGTTGTCCCGCCAGCGATTTGGCGAATTCGGCGGCATCGCCGGCATAGATGCCGACGATGCTGCCGGGCATGCCGATCCGCTGCTCGATGGCCTTCACCGCCACCACGGCATCGCCGAGCGCCTCGCCCGGCGCGAGATTGAAGCTCAGCGAGACGGCCGGAAACTGGTCCTGGTGCGAGATCGCAAGCGGCGCCGTTGTGCGTACCAGCGTTGCGACGGCCGAGATCGGCACCTGCCCCGCGGGACTTCCCGGCACCGCTGCGATCCCCGGCAGGTACAGCTTCGACAGAATCGACGGGTCGCGCTGGTACATCGGCAGCGCTTCCAGCACGACCCGGTATTGATTGGCCTGGCCATAGATGGTCGAGATTTGCCGTTGCGCAAACGCGTCGTTGAGCGTGTCCGTGATTTCCTGCAAGGTCACCCCGAGCTGGCCTGCGCGCGTCCGGTCGACGTTGAGCTGGGCGCGCAGGCCGCCATCTTCGGCTTCCGTGGAGACGTCGCGGAACGTGCGGTCGCGCCGCATCTCCGCAACCAGTTTTTTGGCCCACTCCGTCACCACCGCCTGGTCGGTGCCGGTCAGCGTGTACTGGTACTGCGAACGGCTGGAGAGCGTGCCGATCTGCACGTCCTGCACCGGCTGGAAGTAGATCGCCATACCCGGTATCGAGGCGACCTTCTCCTTCAGCCGCGCCACCACCACGCCGACGTCGTCGCGCCGCTCGCCGCGCGGCTTGAGCGTCATCACCAGCCTGCCGACATTGGTGGTCGGATTGACCGAGCCGGCGCCGATCACCGAGACGATGCCGATCACATCGGGATCGGCCTTGATGAGGTCGGCCGCCCGCCTCTGCCGGTTTTGCATCTCTTCGAATGAAACATCCGCGCCGGCCTGCGTCACCGCGGTGATGGAGGCCGTGTCCTGCAACGGCAGGAACCCCTTGGGCGCGATCACATAGAGTCCGAGCGTCGCCAGCAGCGTGGCGAGGGTGACGAGCATGGTCTCGGTGTGGTGACGGAGCACCCAGAGCAGTGTGCGGCGATAGACATCGACCATGCGGTCGATGAAGCGGCTGATCGCGCCGAGCCCCGGCAGGATGAACTCCTCGCGATGGCTCTTGAGTATCCGCGAGCACATCATCGGCGTCAGCGTCAGCGACACCACCGCCGAGGTGATCACCGCTATCGTCAAGGTCAGCGCGAATTCCCGGAACATGCGCCCGACCAGGCCCGACATGAACAGCAACGGGATGAAGACGGCGATCAACGACACCGTCAGCGAGATCACCGTGAAGCCGATCTCGCGCGCGCCCTTGAGCGCGGCCTGCATGGCGCTCTCACCGTCCTCCATGTGGCGGACAATGTTCTCGATCATGACGATGGCGTCGTCGACCACGAAACCGGTGCCGATCGTCAGCGCCATCAGCGACAGGTTATCGAGGCTGAAATTGGCGAAATACATCACGCCGAACGCCGTGATCAGCGACAGCGGCAGCGCCACGCCGGCAATCAGCGTGGCGCGCAGCGACCGCAGGAACAGCAGCACCACGAGCGTCACTAATACCACCGCGAGGATCAGCGTGAACTGCACGTCGTGCACGGAGGCGCGGATCGTCACCGTACGGTCGCTGACGACATTGAGCTTGACGCCGGCCGGGATCGCGCGCTGCAGGCGCGGGATTTCGAGGCTGATCTGGCGCACGACTTCGATGACGTTGGCGCCGGGCTGCCGCTGGATGTCGATGATGACGGCGGGCGTGCCCTGGTACCAGCCGCCGGTGCGGTCGTTCTCCAGCCCGTCCACGATCTGGGCGACGTCGCCGATCGTGACCGGGTTGCCGTTGCGGTAGGCGATGATGATCGGCTTGTAAGCGTCCGCTACCGCAATCTGGTCGTTGGCGGCGATGGTGTAGGATTGTTGCGCGCCGTCGAGCGAACCCTTCGGTCCCGAGACATTGGCGCCGGCAATCGCATTACGCAGATCTTCCATCGCGATCTGATAGGCGGCGAGCCGCGCCAGGTCCGCCTGTACGCGCACGGCGGGCTTCAGCCCGCCAAGAACCGACACCCGCCCGACCCCGGAAATTTGCGCCAGCCGCTGCGCCAGGATGGTATCGGCGATGTCGCTCATGGCCCGCAGCGAAATCGTGTTCGAGGTCAGCGCCAGTGTCATGACCGGCGCGTCCGCGGGATTGACCTTGGCGTAAACAGGCGGATAGGGCAGCGTCTTCGGCAGCACGCCGGCCGCGGCGTTGATCGCCGCCTGCACGTCCTGGGTGGCGCCGTCGATGTCGCGGTTGAGCTCGAACTGCAGCGAGATCTGGCTGACGCCAAACGAACTCGTCGAGTTCATCGTCGACAGCGAGGGGATTTGACCGAGCTGTCGCTCCAGCGGCGCAGTGATGAGTGAGGCGATCACGTCGGGGCTCGCTCCCGGCAGCTGCGTCGTCACCTGCACGGTCGGGAAATCGACCTGCGGCAGCGAAGACACCGGCAGCGCCGCATAACCGAGCGCGCCGCCGATCAACAGCGCAATGCCGAGCAGCGAGGTGGCGATCGGACGGCGGATGAAGGGTTCGGAGACGCTCATGACGGTGCGTTCTCTCTCACGCTGATCTCACGGTTGCGACTTCGCCGCAGCCGCCGGCGGATCGCCGCCCGCGGGTCCAGTTGCCCCCTTCTGATCGCCCTCGCGGTCCGTCTGCTCGCCGCGCCGGCGGTGCTCGCGATGTTCGCCGTCCTTGCCTTGCCAGTCCTTCTTGCCCTGCCAATCCTTGCGCTCGCCGTCCTTGCCCTGGCCGTCCTTGCCCTGACCACCGCGAGGACCGCGGTTGCCTTTCTTGCGCGGCGCTAGGTCGACCGACGGCGTCTGGTCATTGTTGCCGACGATCACTCTCGAGCCGTCGGCGAGATTGGCAAAGCCCGTCGTGACCACGCGATCATTTGTTGTCAGGCCGCTCGCGATCACCGCATCGGTCTCGTTCTGCTGGATCACCGTGATCGGCTTCGCATGCGCGACATTGTCGGTATCGATCACATAGCTGAACGTGCCGATCGGCCCGCGCTGCACCGCCGAGGTCGGCACCACCAGCGCTTTCGACAACGTTTCGACCTTCAGCCGCACATTGACGAACTGGCCCGGCCAGAGCTGGTAGTTGGCATTGGGAAATTCGGCCTTGAGCTTCAGCGTGCCGGTGGTCGGATCGACCTGGTTGTCGATGCCCTTGAGCGTGCCGGTATCGGCGACGGTGACGCCGTCATTGCCGAACACGTCGACGCTGAGCGCGCCCTTTGCAGCGGCCGCGTTGACGCGCACGATCTGCTGTTGCGGCAGGCTGAACCATACCGCGATCGGCTGCAATTGCGTGATGATGACGAGGCCTGTGACGTCGGCCGCATGGACGATATTGCCCTGGTCGACCTGGCGCAGTCCGACGCGCCCCGACAATGGCGCCACGATCTTTGTATAGCCGAGCGTCGCCGCGGCGTTGTCGATTGCGGCCTGATCGGCCTTCACCAGCGCTTCCTGCTGGGCGACCAGCGCCTTCTGCGTGTCGGCCTGCTGCTTCGAACCGGCGTTGGTGGCGGCCAGTTGCTGATAGCGGATCAGATCGAGGCGCTGGTTGGCGAGCAGCGCCTCGTCCTGCGCCTTCTTGGCGACCGCCTGATCGTATTGCGCTTGGTAGATCACCGGATCGATCTCGGCGAGCACGTCGCTCTTCTTGACGTCCTGGCCCTCGACGAAGTTGACCGCGATCAACTTGCCGTCGACCTGCGGGCGTACCGTGACGGTGTTGAGCGCGCGGACGGTGCCGACGCCATCGAGATAGACAGGCACGTCCTGGATGCGCGGAACTGCCGCCAGCACCGGCACCGGCAGGTCGGGCCGCACGCCGCGACCGCCTCGCGTCGCCTGCTTCTGCTCGAACGCGGTCCAGCCGATATAGCCGAGCCCACCGAGGATCAAGAGCGTGATGAAGATCGAGACCATGCGGCGGCCCGCACCCTTGGCGACGCGCGCCACCCGGCTGCCCGGCTTGTCCTTGATCTCGTTCGGCTTAAAGAGCATTGACCGGCCTCTCTATCCTCGGCTCCCAACCGCCCCCCAACGCCTGATACAGGCTGACATAGGCAAGCAGCCGCGCCAGCTGCGCCTGCCACAGCGAATCTTCCGCCTGGAATAGTGTCAGCTGGGTATTTAGCACAGTTACGATGTCGGCCGTCCCGGCCCTGAGCTGCTGCTCGGAAAGCTGGAAGGCGCGCCGCGAGGCCGCCAGGACGTCGCGCTGCAGGCGCAACTTGATCGTGGTCTGCTTGATCGAATACAGCGCGTTGTTGACGTCGGCGAAGGCCTGCACCACGGTCTTGCGATAGGTCTGCAACAGTTCGTCCTGCCGCGCCTGGGTCTGTTCGAGCGTGCCGATCAGCTTGCCGCCCTGGAAGATCGGTTGCGTGGCCGAGCCGACGAACTGGAAGAAGGCGGCATGCGGCTGGAATAGCGAAACGAGAAGAGCGCTCTGGTAGCCGCCCTGCCCGGTCAACTGGATGGTCGGAAAAAACTGCGCGCGGGCATTGCCGATATTGGCGGTGGCGGAGGCCAGCTGCGATTCCTGGCGGCGAATGTCCGGCCGCTGGGTCAGGATTTCCGACGGTAGCCCCGGCGTCACCCGTGGGGTTGCGATCGAGGCGAGCGAGCCGCCGGTGATGTGAATGCTCTCGGTCGGCCGCGACACCAGCACGGCGAGTGCGTTGACGTTCTGGTCGAGCGTCTGCTTGAGCGGCGGCACCAGCGCCTTCTGGTTGGCGAGCACGCTCTCCTGCTGAGCGACGTCGAGATCGGTGCCTGTGCCGGCCCTTCGGCGATCTTGCACCGCACTGAGGATGCGCTGGGCGCTGGCGATGTTGCGCTGAGCGGTGCGCAGACGATCTTGGGAGGCCAGCACGTTGAAATAGGCGGTTGCGACCGCCGTCAGCGTGGTCAGCGCCGTGACGTCGCGATCGAAGCGGTCGGCGCTGGCGGTCTCCTCGGCGGCCTGCAACGCATCGCGATTGCCGCCCCAGAAATCGAGCTGATAGCTCGCCGAGACCGAAGCCGAATAGTTCACGGTCTCACGGCCGCCGATGCTCAAACCGCTCGCGCTGGAGCCCGAGGTGCGGGAATAGCTCTGGGAGCCATTGGCCTGCGCCGCCGGCAACAGCGCCGCGCCGGCCTGGCGCGCCAGCGCATCCGCCTGCAGCATGCGCGCGACGGCGGCGGCGATGTCGAGATTCACCCGCTGGGCCTCCTCCATCAGCGTCGTCATCTCCGCCGAGTTGAAGCCGCGCCACCAGTCGAGCGCCGGCGGCGCGTCCTCCGCGCGCGGTCCGCCATATTTGTAACCGCCGGGCACATCGAGGGCGGGATCGGGAATGTCCTGGGTCAGCACGCAGCCAAGCGAGCTCACGACCAGGGCGATTGCTGCACCCCATCGTGCCGCGCGCGACATGCCGCAACGGGCAATCTCTTGCCGCTTGATCGCGTTCACCGGAAATGGGTGGCTCACATCACCCCTCCGCCGGGCCTGTTGCCCGGCATGAGCCGCCGGCCAGGGCGATCATGACGATCGTGGCCGGCGCGGCGGGGGAGTGGCAAGTCGTTCACAGCGTGATGCTTTCTCTGGAACCTCAAGGCGCGATACTAGCGGGGCGATGCGCGCGCGGACAGCCCTGCCTGCTTTCGCCGGCAACCGATTCGGACGCGCGGGAAAGACCACGGACAGCTGAGAAGCGGCCATTTCCCAACGGTTTCTTTGACGCCGGCAGACCTGTTGCAGGTTTGCAAGCTTACGAACATTTCATGCGGATTCCATTCCGATTCCCCGCCCATTGCTGCGCCATCGCGACACCTGAAACCCGGCCGATGCCGGCCCGTATCTCGCTTGGCCAAGCAACTGGGGGACAAGGGAAATGCGCGTCGCGGTGATCGGAACGGGAATTGCCGGAAGCGCCGCGGCCTGGACCCTCTCGAGACGCTACCCGGTCACGGTCTATGACCGCGAGTTTCGCCCCGGCGGGCACAGCCATACGGTGACGATCGATTACGACGGGGCACAGATCGCGGTCGACATCGGCTTCATCGTCTACAACCAGCAGAACTATCCGGAGCTCACGGCGCTGTTCGATCATCTTGGCGTCGAGACGGTCGAAAGCTGCATGAGCTTCGCGGTGACAGCGGATCAAGGCCGGTTCGAATGGAAGGGCGGCGGCGAGAACTGGCTGGAGACCGCGAAAGGCCTTTTTGCGCAGCGCCGCAATTTGCTGTCGACATCCTATCTCTGGATGCTCAGGGATATCCTGACCTTCAACCAGAAGAGCGTCGAGGACCACAAAGCCGGCCGGCTCGCCGGGCTCTCGCTCGGCGAGTATTTCAAGCGGAATCATTTTGCGCCACGGCTGCTCGCCGACTATCTGGCGCCGATGGGCGCGGCGATCTGGTCGGCACCTGCCTCGGAGATGCTGGACTTCCCGGCGGAAAATTTCGTCGCCTTCTTCAGCAATCATCGCCTGCTGCAATATGACCGCCCGGCCTGGCGCACGGTCAAAGGCGGCAGCCGCTCGTATGTCGACAAGCTCACCGCGGCCTTTCGCGACCGCATCAGGCTCGGCTGCGCTGTGACCTCAATCGAGCGGAGCCCGCACGGCGTCATCGTCCGTGACAGCCATGGGCATAGCGACAGCTACGATCACGTCGTGCTGGCCTGCCACAGCGACCAGGCGCTTCGTATGCTCTGCGATGCCGACGAAGGCGAGCGCGCCATCCTCGGCGCGATCGGCTATTCTCCGAACACCGTCTATCTGCATCGCGACGAACGCCTGATGCCGAAACGCAAGCGCGCCTGGGCGTCCTGGAATTTCCTGCGCTGGCAGCGCGAGGACCAGATGGCCAACGACGTCGCCGTCACCTACTGGATGAACAATCTGCAGGATATCGCCGCCGACAAACCGCTGTTCGTGAGCCTCAACCCGCCGTTTGCTCCCCGCGACGAACTGACCTTCGGCAAGTATATTTGCGAGCATCCGCAATATAATCAGGCGGCCTTCACCGCGCAGAAGCGTCTCGGCGACATCCAGGGCAGGCGACGCACCTGGTTCTGCGGCGCCTGGACCGGCTATGGTTTCCACGAGGACGGGTTGCGCTCGGGACTTGCGGTTGCCGAGGCGCTCGGCGCCTATGCGCCATGGCGCGAGGTGCCCGCTGAACTGGCGCAAGCCGCGGAATAACCATGCCTCTTGACCCCACGATCGCCAACGAGGCCGCCGCGCTTTACTTCGGCGAGGTCATGCATGCGCGGCTGAAGCCCATGGGTCATCGCTTCAGCTATCGGGTGATGAGTCTGCTGATCGATCTCGACCGGCTCGGCGATGCCGACAGGCTGTCGCCGCTGTTCGCCGTCAACCGCGCCGCCCTCTACAGCTTCCACGAATCCGATCACGGCACGCGCGACGGCTCGTCGTTGCGCGCCTATGCGCAAGCTCGGGCGGCCGAGCATGGCGTCGACCTCCGCGGCGGCCGCGCCCTGCTGCTCTGCTACCCACGCCTGTTCGGCTACACTTTCAATCCGCTCTCGGTCTATTTCTGCTATCGCGCGGATGGCTCGCTCGCGCTTCTGATCTACGAGGTCCGCAACACCTTCGGCGAGATCCACCCTTACGTGCTGCCGGTTCGCGCCGGCGATGTCAGCGCGGCCGGCGTCCGGCAGCAGCAGGACAAGCTGTTCTACGTCTCGCCATTCGTCGGCATGGCGATGCACTATCGCTTCCGCATCTCGCCCCCCGGCGAGCAGGTCAAGCTGCGCATTCTCGAGACCGATCGCGATGGGCCTCTGCTGGCGGCGACCTTCATCGGCCGTCATCGCGCGCTGACAACGCGCGCGTTGTTGCGCGCTTTCGTCGCATTGCCGCTGGTCACGGTGAAGATCGTCGCCGCGATCCATTGGGAGGCGCTGCGGCTGTGGCTCAAGGGCGCGAGGCTGGTCCCACGTCACGATGCCGCAACTGCGAACGGCAATGGCGGCTTGGCGAACACCGAAACACGAGCTTATATTTCCTGAGGACACAGGGCCAAAGCGGTTGGCGGGCTGCCATGGCGGACGCAATCCCGGTGACGCCGGGCAATATCGACGACGTACTTGCCGACCTGCCGCGCCTTGCGCGGCTCGCGCTCGGCTTCGCCGCGAGGCTGAAGTGCGGCACGCTCGACATCACGCTCCTGGACGGACGCGTGGTTCGCATGGGTGGGGTCGAGCCGGGACCTGCGGCCGCGATGACCTTGCACAGCTATTCCTTTGCGCCGCGCCTGATCAACGGCGGCGACATCGGCATCGCCGAGGCCTATCTCAACGGCGAATGGGACACGCCCGATCTCACGCAATTCCTCTATGTGTTCTGCGTCAATCACGAGCTGATCCAGACCATGCTCGGCGACAAGCCGCTGTTGCGCTTTCTGCAGATCGTACGCCACTGGTTCAACCGCAACACGCGCCGCCAGGCGCGCCGCAACATCTTTGCCCATTACGACATCGGCAACGCGTTCTACTCGGCATGGCTCGATCCGAGCATGACCTATTCGTCCGCGCTGTTCGAGGACGGCACGGCCGATCTCACCGCGGCACAGCACAACAAATATCGCCGGCTCGCCGAGGCGATCGATCTGCAGCCGGGCCAACGTCTGCTCGAGATCGGCTGCGGCTGGGGCGGGTTTGCCGAATATGTCGCAAGGACCTTCGGCGCGAAGGTCGTCGGTCTCACCATCAGCAGGGAGCAGCGGGACTTCGCGCAGCAGCGTATCCAGCAGGCCGGCCTCGGCGACAAGGTCGAGATCAGGCTGCAGGATTATCGCGACGAGCGCGAGCGCTACGACCGCATCGCCTCGATCGAGATGATCGAGGCGGTCGGCGAGCAGTTCTGGCCGCAATATTTTTCGCAGTTGCGTGACCGGCTGCTGCCGGGCGGACTTGCCGGCATCCAGGCCATCACCATCCGCGACAGCAGCTTCAAATCCTACCGGCGCGAGGTCGACTTCATCCAGCGTTACGTGTTTCCCGGCGGCATGCTGCCCTCGCCGCAAATCCTGAAGTCGCTCGGCGAGCGCTTCGGCGTGCCTGTCATCCGCGAGCGCATTTTCGGACAAGATTATGCCAAGACGCTCGTGACCTGGCGCAATAATTTCCGCAGCGCCTGGCCCAACCTCACGCCGCTCGGCTTCGACGAGCGCTTCCGCCGGCTCTGGGAATACTATCTCGCCTACTGCGAGGCGGGATTCCTCTCCGGCAATATCGACGTGCGGCAGGTCGTGTTCGCCAAGCCGCGTTGAGCACGCCTATCTTGTGCGGTTGGGATCGGTCCTCTAGGGTCATTGAAAATGTCCCGAGGAAGCGCCAACTGGTCCGCCATGCATATCAATAAAGACGTCGTCCAGGCGATCGGCAACACGCCGCTGATCAAGCT
>Ga0070741_10018007_pt1 | contig 11514 bp, 11 predicted proteins | sample Coa_R1_4_FD_66440 | JGI IMG/M metagenome (GOLD analysis project Ga0070741, IMG submission 66440) | Surface soil microbial communities from Centralia Pennsylvania, which are recovering from an underground coalmine fire - Coalmine... | ecosystem: Environmental > Terrestrial > Soil > Unclassified ...
GCCGATGAAATACGTCGCCTTGGTCATGGGTTCCTCCCTCGTCTAGATTGGTCGTGTAGTATCACGGCTTGTTTTTCGCGGGGAGGATTCCTCTATATCATCCACACGACATTGGTACACAACGCACCATCACCACTCATGCTGAGCGTAGCCAGAAAGGCGAAGTCGAAGCACGCGTGAGTTTGGATTCGCCGCCCTTCGACTTCGCTTCGCGTAGTTTATCCTGAGCTTGTCGAAGGGCTCAGGACGAGCGGGAAAAGATCCCACTGGGGGTGAAGAAGTGTACGAATCTTCTGTGGTCAAAGGTTCTTCGCTGCGCTCAGAATGACACAGACGCGGGGTTGTAGTGTAAAGTGCACGAATGTTCCGTGTTTCAATTTTATTGTCGAAATTGTCCCGCAGTGACTCAGCACGCTACAACGAGTTCAATCGTAAAATCAGGAGCGACGGAGAACAAAGTGGACTTTGAATATACGCTTCAAGAAGAGACCTTCCGACAAGAACTACGCGCTTGGCTGGAGGTGAACCCGCTCGACGGATACGATCCAGCAACGTTTCTGCATCTGGATCAAGACGAACGTTTTGCCATTCAGCTTGCCTGGCAAAAGAAGCTGTACCGCGCCGGCTGGGTCGGCATTCACTGGCCTAAGGCGTACGGCGGTCGCGGCGCGACAGTGATGGAGCAGACGATCTATCGCCAAGAGATGGTGCGCGCCCAGATGCCCGAGGTCGCGAACTTTATGGGCATCCGCATCGCCGGTCCCACTTTGATCCACTGGGGCACTGAAGAACAAAAGCAGCGCTACATTCCTACTATTCTCAATGCCGAAGAAATCTGGTGTCAGGGTTACTCTGAGCCCAACGCTGGGTCTGACATCGCGTCGCTGCAAACCCGAGCAGTTGAGGAGGGGGACGATTTCGTCATCAACGGTCAGAAGGTGTGGACCTCGTACGCCCAGTACGCCCGGTTTTGCCTGCTCCTGGCGCGGACAGACCCCGGTGCGCCGAAGCACAAAGGGATTTCCTGCTTTGTCGTTGATATGCGGACGCCGGGGGTTACTGTCCGTCCACTGCGGCAGATCAACGGCGACGCCGAATTCAACGAGGTATTTTTCGACAACGTGCATGTTCCCAAAGCGAACCTGGTCGGCGAGAAAAACCAAGGCTGGCAGGTGGCGATGACCACTTTGATGTTCGAGCGCGTGACCTTTGATGTGCTCTCACCCGTGGAGGCGGTGATTCAGCGACTCATTGAGGTCGTAAAGAAGGCTGCGGCGGGGACCTTGGTCGTAGAGATCGATGCTGCGGTGCGGCAGCAGGTCGCGCGATTCTACGTTGAATTACAGGCGATTAAGTACAGTAGTTTACGCCAGCTCACGCGCCAATTGCGCGGCGAGCCGCCGGGGCCGGAAAGTTCGCTGGTCAAACTCGCGGCGAGTGAGATGAATATGCGAGTCGTCCAATTTGCGACCGCGCTCCTCGGCGCGGCTGGTCAAGTTCTTTCAGGGAGTGAGCAAGGGATCAGCGATGGCTACTGGATGCATTGCGCGCTGAGTACTCATCTATACACTATTGCCGGCGGTACGTCCGAAATTCAACGCACCATTCTTGGCGAACGCGTACTCGGGCTGCCCAAAGGATGAGACGGTAGACGTTCAATCAATAAAAAGGAGAAAGCTCATGCAATTCGGTTTATTTACGCTGTTCGACTTTTTCCCCGACCGTCAGAACGAGGCTGCCTATTATAAGGATACTCTGGACTTTGTCGTTTACGGAGAGAAATTGGGCTTTGATTCGGTGTGGATGGGAGAAGAGCACTTCTACTCTTTCGGCATTTGTCCGAGCCCGCAGCTCTTTCTCACTGCTCTGGCGCGCGAGACTACTCGTATGCGTCTGGGCAGCGCCATCAGTCTGTTGCCTTTTGAGAATCCACTGCGCAAGGCTGAAGACTTTGCCATGGTCGATATTCTGAGCGGCGGGCGACTCAATCTCGGCGTTGGGCGTGGAGTTATTCCCAAGCACTTCGAGGGATTTCGCGTATCACCGCATGAGAGCCAGGCTCGTTATGAGGAAGCACTCGAAATCATTCGCCGAGCGTGGACTAATGAGCGTTTCTCATACGAAGGGAAATTCTGGCAGATTCCCGAACTCTCGCTCTCCCCGAAGCCGCTGCAAAAGCCGCATCCCCCTATTTATCGCGGGACGCTGAGTCGTGAGGCCTTCGAGGCGGCGGGCATCGCAGGAGATAATACTTTTGTCGTGCCGTGGCTGACGGCGTCACACCCTGAGGTCAAGAGTCGAGTCGAGCGGTATCGCACGTTGCTCAAAGAGCACGGACACAAAGCGGATCACTCACGCAGTGTGTTTATCTTTTTCCTCTTTATCGATTCCGACTATCGCGGCGCACTTGCCGAAGGGAAAGAGAGCGCCCGCCGCTATGTGGATTTGTTTCTTTCGTTTGCCCCGCCAGAGCTGCTCGCGCAGTTGCGGTCCGGAGATCCCCTGCGGCAGTTCCTCGATCAGGCCAATTCTCTCCCGGACAATATTGAAGAGCGGGCGATTGTCGGTACCCCGCGAGATTGCCGTCGCCGCTTGGCGGAGTTGCGCGAGGAGTTCGGCATCGAGCACATTGCCTTCTATTTCCACGCCGGCGCCCGCGATATCAGTCGTGCCCGCCGACAAATGGAGCTGTTTGCCAAAGAAGTAATGCCGGAGTTCCGATAATTACAGATCAGAATTGCAGAGGAGTTTGTGTCACAGGATCAGGAACACTGGACCGCAGTCGATCGTTATATCACTGATCTCCTTGTCCCATCTGACCCAGTGCTGGATACGGCGTTTGAATGAGCTGCTCGCGGCTGAACCACGTGTGAGCGCCACGGTGATCCAGACAGTTGGCAGCAAAGGATACGACGGCTTCGCGATTGCGTTGGTCAACTGATTAACAGGGGATGACGAGGAATATCGTGCGGCCTCCATATCCTAAGAGGCGATTCCTTTAGTCCCGCTCAACCCAGCCGTCGAGCAGGGGTGTGACCCGCAGGTGCTCAGGCACGCGCTCGACACCGATGCGCCGATCCAACTCTTCATGCCAATGGTAGATGCGCCGTTCCTGATAGTTGAGGGGCACCCCGCGAAATCCGGGCGAAGTGATCGACTCTTGAATCGGTTCGACAAACGAGACGTCCTCGTCAACGATGCGGTCAAAGTTGACGATCCGCGTCTCCCAGAGCGGATGCCGTTCACCCTCGCCCCAATCCGGCGCAAACCACACCACGTCGAGGATCGTCCGGTCTACACTCTGTGGCCAGAAGAGTACGCTCGGAATGCCCGTCGGCGCAATCGGCAGGATAATGTTAGGAAATATATTGTAACTCGGGTTGTGATCGCGCTCGATGGTTGTCGCACTTGGCATCTCGGGCATCCCGACGGTCCCAGGGTCAACCCAGTCCGGTCGCCGGTTGGGCGAGAGCATCATTGAGTGCCCGTGCTCCCACAAGTGCACCCTGGTCCCCAGGTTATCGAAAATCCGGTCGGTGGTGTGACGGTGCAGTAACCGAAAGTGATACGCCTCAAGAAAGTTCTCCAGCACGATCTTGTAATTCCCCCTCACCTCAACGGTCCGTTGATGGACGAGCCGCAAGTCTTCGAGGGGGAGATGGCGAAAGTAGCGCGCGGCCGGCTCTAAAAATGTGGCAAGAGACGGCGCGTCGGCGTCTTCACAGAGAAAGATCCAGTTGCCCAGCAGCTCGCAGCGGACGGGGACCAGGCTGCGGCACGACATGTCCACGTTGACCCAGTCCCGTGGGTCAGTGACAGCCTTGAGTGTCCCGGCCGTGTCATAGGTCCAGCCGTGATACCCGCAGCTCAGGAAGCGCCCGGCGCGCCCGGCATCCTCTCGCACCACCGGCGCCCCGCGGTGGCGACAGGTATTATAGAAGGCGCGGATCTGTTTGTCTTCGCCGCGTATCACCAGGATGGGCACCCCCGTCCGCCGCCACAGGAAGAAGCTCCCTGTTTCGGGAAGCTGATCGACATGCCCCGCGTAGAGCCAGCAGCGCTTGAACAGGGCCTCGCGCTCCAGCGCAAAGAACTCCGGCTCCCAATAGCGACCACCGGGGATGTCCGGGAGGACCGGAAAATCTGCCGGAGCCGCCTTTCTGGCGCGCTCAAAGGCAACGCCAGCTTTCCAGCGTTCAATCGTCTGTTGATCCATGCCGCGACTATACTCGGCCATCGTCGCGCAAGCAACGGAAGCTAAGGCAAAGCTAAGAGCGATGCCATAGGGCCGCCCTAGTTGTATCCCAGAACAGCCCCACACAATGCGACGCGGTCACTCACCACGACGCCGCAGTCCAGTGTGCCCGCAGCTCATCAAGGCCATCACCTCGCCACGCTCGGGCGCGGGCACCTTGAACTTCTCCAGGGCGGCCGTCACATGGCGGGTGAAGGCGGCGTAGTCTGCTTTGGTGAGGCCCATGCCTGTGTGTGCGGTTTTCATGTCGCGTCCGAGGTAGAAGGTCGGCCCGCCGGTTGCTGCCGCGATGTAATCAACCGTGAGTTGGCGTACCCGTCGATCCGTTTCCGCGCTGCGGCGGGCGGACCAATACCGTCCTAACAAGGGGTCGCTCTCCAGTCGGACCTGGAGATCATCCACGACCGCGGCGATGGCGTCATAGCTGCCCAGACGTGCGTACAGGGAACTCCTTGTATCTGCCATAGATGGTGCCTCCTTTGTACAGTGACCCGTGGAAATTTTTCCCGATGATTAACCGCCTTGATTCTGAGGGGGAGAGGGGTGGCGTCATCCCCGCGCATGCCTGTCCTGCCTGCGCCAGTGCCGCAGGCACAGGTGAGCCTAGTCGAAGGGGGCGGGAATCCAGGAAGGGTAACTCGCAGCTCACACTACAAAACCTTGGTGCCCGCTCGCCTAGAAGACCGAGGACAAGTCCCGGTAACACCTGGGACAGGTCCCGGTAGGACTCGGGGGAAGCTACGCGGGCATGACGGAAAAGTGACTCCGCAAATTCATGTGGCCGATTGCTAGGCGGCTTCGCGTAAGGATTCCCGAGGGTCTGCCGGTTTCTCTGTTGTCCGCCGAAGCTGCCAGGCATCGTGGATTGCGGTCCCGACCGCGAGTCCTAAGATACCGAGCCCGAAGAGAAAAATCCCGATCGCCGGAGTAATCATTGCCTTCACCTCCCTATTTTTGACGTTCCGTTTCAAGGCTTGAGCAAGCCGTGTCTAAAGTATGATCGCTTTTCGCAATCTCTGTGTGTTAAAACCCCGGCGCCCACAATTTGTGAAATCGTATCTGGCCTACTCACTGGTCCCGGAAAAAAATGTGCGGCGTTTCCACATTCGGCTCTATGCGGGGTATTAAGACATACAGACGCTTCACTCGACTCGATATCCTGGTGGCGACACGCGCCAGAATACCGCCGCTGACGGAGGCGCCGTAAGTCGTTAGCGATTCCGATCATGGCCTCGGCGCAACGGGCGTGTCTATTCGATTTCACAAAATGAGGGTAACGGGGTCTTATGTGGATAGAGAGAGAAGGAGAAAGGACAATGACAACCGTTTCCTACAGCACCGTATTCGAGCAGACGGCCGACCAAGTCTGGGCCGTCATCCGTGACTTCAACAGCTACCCTGTGTGGGTGGCGAGTGTCACAGAAAGTCACATCGAGGGAGGCAAACCGGGCGACGCCGTCGGTTGCGTCCGTAATTTCGTGGAACATGGCACACGTATTCGCCAGCGACTTCTGGCCCACTCGGACCTCGACCGCTTCTACACTTACGAGTCCTGCGAATCACTTGGGGCAATCACCTATTACCGGGGAACGGGGCACGTTACGCCAATCGTTGACGGGAATCGAGCGTTCGTCGAATGGTCGGTGGCGTTCGACTGCCCCGAAAAAGAGCAAGAGAACTGTACTAAGCTCCTCAAGGAAGCAATGCCGCAGTGGCTGCAGTCGCTGCGGGCTGCGCTCGAACGATGAGTGTGCGCGAGGCACAAAAAGAGTCCGGGCCTGTCATCGGGACGGGGCCGGCGGCGCTCGACTGGCGGCGCATCGCCGCGAGCCTCGACGCGGACGGCTACGCCGTCATCGGCTCGGTGCTCACTCCGGCAGAGTGCGACTCGCTCGCCGCGCTCTACACGGCGCGCGAGTGCTTCCGTAGCCGCGTAGTGATGGCGCGCCACGGCTTCGGGCGCGGTGAGTACAAATATTTTGCCTACCCACTTCCCGAAGTGGTCGGCGGTCTTCGCGCCGCGCTGTTCCCTCCGCTCTCAGGTATCGCCAACCGCTGGAACGAGAGTATGGGCATCGACGTACGCTATCCGGACGAGCATGTGACGTACCTGGAGCGCTGTCACCGCGCCGGGCAAACCAAGCCGACGCCGCTCCTCTTACAATACGGCGAGGGCGACTACAATTGCTTACATCAGGATCTCTACGGCGAGCACGTCTTCCCGCTGCAGGTTGCGTTTCTGCTCTCGGCACCGGGAAAGGATTTCACCGGTGGTGAGTTCGTACTGACGGAGCAGCGGCCGCGTATGCAATCACGCGCCGCGGTCGTGCCGCTCGGCCAGGGCGACGGCGTAATTTTCCCGGTGTATCATAGGCCGGTGCGAGGGACGCGTGGTTTCTACCGCGTCACCCTGCGCCACGGGGTGAGTCGCGTGCATTCCGGCCATCGCCGGACGCTCGGCCTCATTTTTCACGACGCCCAGTGAACAAGCTCCGGGATCCGGCGACGGACAATCCACTAAGTGGCCTTGGTCGTTCGAGCCCAAGCGCGGAGCTGACGCACCTTTGCTCTCTGAGAGAAGAGATAGAGCTGCTTGACCTTACTCGGTTATCGTTTTTGTGCCAGCACCACGCGCTCGCAGCCCGCATAATCGAATTTACACGAGGCCGCGGCAAGTGCCGGTTGTCGCCGGGCGAGCCGCATAACCTCGGTTCCCTGACCCTGTCCAATCTCCATGACTAACCATCCACCTGAACGAAGATACTGAGGACCTTCGCTGAGCAAGCGACGGTAAAAATCGAGTCCGTCGTGCCCGCCATCTAAGGCCCCGCGAGGTTCCCAGTTCCTGATCTCGGGTTGAAGAGTGTGAATCTCACTATGTACGATATACGGTGGATTGGAGACAATAAGGTCGAAGGTCAGATCGCGATTTTGTAGAGGAATGAAAAGATCTCCCTGCAGAAAACGTACACGTTCTGCGACGTCATGCTGTTGTGCATTCTCCTGAGCGACAGCGAGGGCCGCACTCGATACATCAACAGCCCAAACCTCCGCGCCGGGCAATTCTTTGGCAAGCGCGATGGCGATACAACCGCTGCCGGTCCCCGCATCAAAGATGCGGATTGTGGATTGCCCCCCGACGGAGGGGGCAAGCGGATTGCCCCCCGACGGAGGGGGCAAGCGGATTGCGGATTGCAAGGAGGGGTTCTCAACTTTTGCTTCTTGCCTTTTGCCTCTTGCCTCTTGCTTTTCTTCTTTCTTACTGAATACTGAATACTGATTACTGACTACTGAAGATTGCGAGAGCAACCGTAACGCCGTTTCCACGACAAGTTCAGTTTCCGGGCGCGGGATCAACACGTCTGGGGTCACCGTGAACTCCAGCGACCAGAACTCCTGCACGCCGGTAATGTACTGTAACGGTTCGCGCTGTTGACGACGGTGAAGCAGTTGGTGAAATCGTTGCACATCAGCCTCGGAAATCACCTCCTGTAGTCGCGCGTACAAACCTGCGCGTGTGAGGCCCAGTGTGTGTACGAGCAATAGTTCCGCATCGAGGCGAGGATTCGGAATCCCCTCGGTTGTCAGAGTGGCAGTGGCGTGGGTGAGAGCGTGATGAATGGAGAGAGGCATAAAAGGCCGTGGGGAGGATGAATTAAAAGATGAATGGATAAGGGTGAAAGGATAAGGGATAAAGGAAGAACTGGCGTGAACTTTTTGTTTATTTTCTCCCATAATCCCTTACCCATTATCCTTTATCCTCCTTTTTCCTCTGAAGCCTTCAGCCTATTCCGCTTGTAGCATTTCCGCTTGATGCGAGGTGATCAGTGCGTCGAATACGCCGTCAAGCTCTCCGTCGAGCACACGGTCCAAGGTGTACACTGTGAGATTGATGCGATGATCCGTCAGTCGTGACTGCGGGAAATTGTAGGTGCGGATACGCTCCGAACGATCGCCTGAGCCGACCATGCTGCGACGAGAGGCGGTGATCGCCGCTTGCTGCTCTTCACGCGCACGCTCTAACAGTCGGGAGCGAAGAATTTTCAATCCTTTGGCTTTGTTCTTGTGCTGTGATTTCTCGTCTTGGCAGGAAACGACAATGCCGCTGGGAATGTGGGTAATGCGTACCGCCGAGTCGGTCGTGTTCACACTTTGTCCACCCGGACCTGACGAACGAAACACGTCGATGCGCAGGTCTTTCTCGTCAATATGAACATCGACCTCATCCGCTTCCGGGAGCACGGCCACTGTGACCGCTGAGGTGTGAATGCGTCCAGAGGCTTCGGTTTCTGGCACGCGTTGTACTCGATGGACCCCGCCTTCAAACTTCAGGCGGCTATAGGCACCTCTGCCTTCGATCAAACTGATGATTTCCTTGAATCCGCCCAAGCCGGTTTCGCTGGAGCTCATCACTTCCAACTTCCACCGGTGACGTTCGGCGTAGCGTGAATACATGCGAAACAGATTCGCTGCGAACAAGCTGGCTTCTTCCCCGCCAGTGCCCGCGCGGATTTCTAACAGCACGTTCTTCTCGTCGAGCGGATCTTTGGGGATCAACAGCCGTCGCAGATTGTTTTCGAGGTGCTCGGACTTTTCCTGCAGTGCGGTCTGCTCTTCTTGGGCCAACGCACGCACATCCGGGTCTTGATCCTCCAGCAGAGCTTTGCTGTCTTCCAGCTCTTGCGTCACTTTCTGCCATTCACGAAAGCAGGCGACCACTTCCTCGATGGAGGAACGCTCCTTCGCAAGCTTCCTATACTCGTTCTGGTTGTTCATGAGCTCAGGACGAACCAGGGAATCTTCAAGTTCCTGGTAGCGTTTCTCGACGCCACGTAACTTGTCGACGAGCGTTTCAGCACTACTCATACGGATATCTCTATTTAGCAGGCGAGGGGGGATAGCGGACGAAAAAGTAGGGGCGGTCCGCAAACCGCCCCTACAGAAAAGAGTCACTCCGTGTGGAAACCCACGGAGGACACACCGCAGCCGCTACGCGCGCGCCGCTTCTCCAGTTTTGCCGTAGCGACGACGGAACCGTTCGACACGGCCGCCTGTATCCATCAGACGCTGCTTTCCGGTGTAGAAAGGATGGCACGCCGAACACACATCAAGATGAATAGTGGGGGACGTGGACCGGGTTTCAAAGGTGTTACCGCAAGCACACACGACCACACATTTCTCATATTTGGGATGAATACCGTCTTTCATTCTTAACCTCCGCTCGGTACTATTACCACCTTGCCGACACAGCCGCAAGGTGAAGGGGAAAAAGTCATGCTGCAACAACGCCTTAGCGATATCCAAGAAGCACTCCGCCACGAACAGGTCGAGGGCTGGCTCTTTTATGATTTTCGCGGCAGCGATCCGTTGGCGTACCGTATTTTGGGGCTTGATTCAACTACCATTTCTACGCGCCGCTGGTACTATTTCATCCCCGATCAAGGCGAGCCGGTGGGAATTGTGTCCAGTGTCGAGCCCCACCGTCTGGACACGCTCCCTGGTCAGAAGAAAATCTTCCTCTCCTGGCAGCAACTGCAATCCGCTTTAGCTGCAACTCTTCAAGGGCGGCAACGCATCGCGATGCAGTACTCGCCCGGGAACGCGATTCCGTACGTCTCTCGCGTTGACGCCGGTACCATTGAGCTGATTCGCCAGTTCGGTGTTGAGATCGTCTCGGCGGCAGACTTGGTGCAACGCTTTGAGGCGGTATGGACCACAGAACAGTTGGAGAGTCATCTACGGGCGGCAAAAGGCGTGCGCGAAACAGTGGACGAAGCATTTGCTTATATTCGTCAGCATACGCCGGTAAGCGAATACGCGGTCCAGCAATTTATCATTGAACGCTTCAAGGCACGTGGGCTGACGACGCATCACCCGCCGATTGTGGGTATCAACGCGCATAGTGCTGATCCGCATTACGAGCCGCAGCCGGAAGGTTCTGCGCGCATTCGTCCGGGCGACTTCGTGCTCATCGATTTGTGGGCCAAGGAGCCTGGCGGCGTGTATGCGGATATCACCTGGACCGGATTCATGGGCAAAGAAATCCCGGCCCGCTATCAGGAGATTTTCAATTATGTGCGGGATGGTCGTGACGCCGCGATCGCTTTTGTCAAAGAACGTGTCGCCCGCGAGCAACCGTTTGCCGGACATGAAGTTGACGCAGTGACACGAAAAGTGATAACCGACGCCGGCTATGGCAACTACTTTGTCCATCGCACCGGACACTCAATCGGCGAAGAAGTGCACGGCAATGGCGCGAATATGGACGGGTTAGAGACACGTGACGAACGACGCGTATTGCCGGGCACCTGCTTCTCGATTGAACCGGGCATCTACCTGGCCGGGGAATTCGGCGTGCGCAGTGAGATCAACATCTACGTGTCCCCGCGTGAAGCGATGGTGACCGGCGCGCCGATGCAGACGGAGGTCGTGCCGATTTTAGGGATTTTCTAAAAAGTCGGAACAAGATGTCATTGCGAGGAGTCGCAGACGACGAAGCAATCTTTGTTTCCGGGCAAAGATTGCTTCGCTGCGCTCGCAATGACTCGAAGCTGGGCTGTTCAGACAGCGATCTCATGCATCTCGTCATCTTCGACATCGACGGCACCCTCACGCAGACCACTCACGTTGATGATCAGTGTTTTGTGCAAGCCTTTGCCGATGAATTGGGCCTGACGGGAATCGACTCTGATTGGTCACGCTATCCGGCGGTGTGTGACTCGGGTATTACGCACTACATCTTCCGGGAGCACTTCCGGCGCGGTCCGCGGTTTGACGAGACGACGCGGTTGCAGCGGCGCTTTGTCGCGCTGCTAGAGGCAGCCTATCAGCAAGAGCCGGGGAGTTTCTCTGCGGTCCCTGGCGCTGCGCATACGTTGCAAACCCTGAAGTGTGATCCTGACTATAAAGTGGCGATCGCAACCGGTGGGTGGCAGTGTTCCGCACTCTTGAAGCTTGAAAAAGCCCAGATTGATATTACTGGTCTTCCGGCGGCGTTTGCCGATCACGGGATTACCCGCGAGGTGATTCTGGCTGCCGCGATGGTCATGGCGCGCGTAAAGTATCGACAGCCGCAGTTCATGCGCGTGACGTATGTTGGCGACGGAGTGTGGGATGTGCGGAGTGCGCGGCGGTTGGGCATCGGATTTATCGGCGTTGCTCACGGGGAAAAGGAGACGGCCTTGCGCGCCGCGGGAGCAACCGCCATTATCCAAGACTTCACAAATTATGATCAATTCCGAGAGGTGTTAGAGGAACTT
>Ga0070741_10018008_pt1 | contig 11514 bp, 9 predicted proteins | sample Coa_R1_4_FD_66440 | JGI IMG/M metagenome (GOLD analysis project Ga0070741, IMG submission 66440) | Surface soil microbial communities from Centralia Pennsylvania, which are recovering from an underground coalmine fire - Coalmine... | ecosystem: Environmental > Terrestrial > Soil > Unclassified ...
CGCACCTGCAGTTCGTCGGTGTCGTTCACGTGGTGATAGGTCGCCCACGACGGATGATTCCACACGTCGTATTGTCGGAAGGGAACGCGTCGGCCGCCGACTACGCACGTACCGCCTCCACGAATACAAAAGTTTACTTGCGTCGAGTTGTGACGAACGGGTTCGCTACGCTCGCCCGGTTTCAGCACAGACAGCGTGACACGAATACCAGGCGCGAGGCCGAGTCCGGGTTCGTCCGATTGCGGATGCACGATGAGTGACTCGCGTCGTCCGTTCGCGGGTCGCACTATGTCAGCAAGGCGCTCGACCTCACGGTCGATCTCCTCGCGCGGGATCACAACAGGCGACCAAAATTCCGGCCGCGCGGGCGGGTTATCGATCTGTCGTACGAACATACTGTTACGGATGGTCACTGGTGCCTCCTAGTGGATGACGCTTTCTGCTTTCATTTAGGCTCCCTGTGAGATCAGTGTCTGCGACGGACCCATAGCCGCCACAGACACCAGTGGGCAAACGCTACTTAATCGCAATCGGATTTACCGCCGAGCCGCAGCCGTAGACGAGCTTCAACGGCGCCCCGGCAAAGAGGAACGTGTACTGCTTGTCCTTGTCGCAATCGTCGGCGAGGTCCTTGAGCCACACGATCTCATTGAAGATCACTCCCAGGTTGCATAACAGCGCCGCGTGCAGCGCCCCGAGGGTCCCGCCGAGGTTGCGATCACACCCTTGCTCGCAGCCGACGTTGTCGGCGGTAATCGACGGAATCTCCATCTCGTGGAACCATTCCACCAGCTCTTTGCTGTATTGCAGTCCCGGCTCGTCGAACTCGCCGTCAGGGAAAAAGGCGTTCTGGCCTTCTTCGTAGAAGCGATTCAGCCAGCCGGTGTGCAGTACCAGGATGTCGTGCTTCTCAATTGTTACTCCCTGTTTTTTGGCCGCGCCCAGGACGTCATCGAGCGTCACGCCTTCGCCACGGTCCAAATGCTTTTTGCCTTTGTAGCGAGCCGCGTCGATAAGAATGCCGCGGCCGATCACGCCGTGGTTGGCAATGGGTTCGATCGAGCACTTCTGCAACCCGCCGATCGTGGTCTTGGGATCGAAGCCGTTGTACAGCTTATCCCCGTACCACGCGTGCCCCAGGGCGTCGTACTGTGTAGTCCCTTGTGGGTACATGACAATGACATCGTCGGTATACTTGAGCCCGCCGGCGAAGGGTTGAGAGCGCCCGCTGATGTAGAAGCCTTCGTCGTGAGTCAGGGTGTGGATCGGCTGCGCCCGAATAGGATGCAGTGGGTCACCCTTAGGGCGCGCCACCGGCACACCCAGCATGAAAGTTTTCCCCTGCTGCACAGCGCGCACCCCGCGCAGCACTTCCGCGTTGGTGAGAAAATTGAGCGCCCCGATCTCGTCGTTCGCTCCCCAACGGCCCCAGTTCTTCGGCGCGCCTTTTAGTAGTTCGGTAAAATCGACCGGTTTGTCTGGCATATCGTCCTCCCTGAGCGTGTTAATTTCCATGTAGGATAGTTTTGCTAGATGGCCTAGGAAAGTCATTCCCGCGGAAGCGGGAATCCAGGAGGCTACACTAACGGCCAGTACTGTGTCTGCCTGGATGCCCGCTCCCCAGTAGGGACTGGGGACAGGCTGCGCGGGCATGACAAGAACTCATCCCTCCGGATTACATGTACTCGGTACTAAATCCGTGGCGTATTCTCCGGCTCGGCAATGACGCGGTTCTCAATTTCGCCGAGCTTGTCGATCGCAATCTTGACCACATCACCGGCTTTCAACCATTTAGGCGGCTTCATCGCCGCCGCAACTCCGCCCGGCGTGCCAGTCGAGATGACGTCGCCCGGCTCCAAGGTGAAGGCGGTCGACAAATGTTCGACGAGATCAAAGGCATTGAACAGCAGTTGGCCGGTATTCGAGCTTTGCCGCAGTTCGCCGTTGACCCAGGTTTTGAGATCGAGCGTATGCGGGTCACCGACTTCATCCGCCGTAGTGATCCACGGGCCTAGCGGACAGTGAGTGTCCCAAGATTTACCCATCGTGAATGTCGGCACACGGCGTTGCCAATCCCGTACACTGACGTCGTTAACGATCGCATAGCCGGCGATGACTTCACGCGCGCGGTTCTTGGGGACGTGGCGACAATACCGACCGATTATCACCGCGAACTCGCCTTCATAATCGAGCTGCTCTGAAGCGCGCGGCAGGTGGATGTCCCCGCCCGGACGCAGTACGGCGGTAGACTGTTTGTTGAAGATCATGGGAACCTCGGGCGTCTTATTCCCGGTTTCCGCAATATGATCTTTGTAGTTGAGACCGACGGCAAGAATCTTCGGCGGGCGCAGAATCGGGGCCTCAAGTTTGACGTCCGCGAGCGCGATCCGCGCCGTGCCACCACTAACTGCTTGTTTGGCGGCATGAAGGGCACCGGCCCCCGCCGCGAGAAACGCACACATCTCGCGCGGCAGTTGTGGTGCCGCAGCCGCAAGATCTACAACACTGTTCCCCTCCAGTACGCCAATTCTCGTTGAACCACCCTGCGTAAACGTCACGAGTTTCATACTGTCCTCCTTGTTAGTACACCAACACCGTCATTGTCTGGCATCTTTGCAATAGAAACGCAATTCCCGGTAATGACGGTATGCGGGGACGCGGGCGATTGTCGAAGACACAGGAAGGTTATAGGTAAGACATACGACGAAACTGTTCGCAAATTGCGAATTCTCTCTAAAGATGGACATCCCGCTCCCGGTAGGAACCTGGGACAGGTCGCGCGGGAATGACGTAAACGCGAGCCTAATTCTGTCCTGCCCGCGGAGCCTGTCTCCGGTCCTTTAGGGGACTTGTCCCCGGTTCCTGTAGGGGAGCGGGCATCCAGAATGCAGGCTTGCGGCACGTTTTAAGTATGAATGCACCAGAGCTCGAGTGAACCAGGAGGAAAAACATATGCGATTTGACGGGAAAGTTGGACTTGTCACAGGCGGAGCGTCGGGAATCGGCCGTGCGACAGCGATCGGCTTCGCGGCGCGCGGCGGTTCGGTCGCGATCGCCGACATTAACAAAGAGAGCGCGAATGCCGTTGTCGCAGAAATCACCAAAGCCGGGGGTAAAGCGCTCGCCATTGCGGCGGATGTGACGAAAACTGCGGACCTCGACATGATGATCAGTCGCACAACCAGTGCGTTTGGCCGACTTGATTTTCTTCATAACAATGCGTTCGGTCTGCCTGTCGCGCCAAAGAGTGGACAAGTGATGACTCGTACTGGCGAAGTCGAAGATGAGGTGTGGAATCATATGATTGATGTCGGCTTGAACGCCGTCTTTCGCACGATCAAGCGAGCGATCCCCGCCATGCGCGCCCACGGCGGTGGAGCTATTGTCAACACAGCGTCAATCTCCGGCCTGCGCGCGGATTATGGCATCGCGGGTTATAACGCGGCGAAAGCTGGGATTATCAACCTCACGCGCGTGGTCGCGATTGAGTACGCGCGTTCCGGTATTCGTGCGAATTGCGTGTGTCCCGGGGCGATTGACACGCCGCTGCTCGCTCCGGCACTGGAAATGCCAGGCTTTGCCGAGAAATTTAACGAAGCGATTCCGATCGGACGTTTAGGGAAGCCCGAGGAAATCGCCAACGTGGTCCTGTTTCTCGCCTCTGATCTCGCCTCGTTTGTCACAGGGGCCGCGTTTGTAGCCGACGGCGGACAAACGGCAAAAACCGGAAGTCCGTCGTTTATGCCGGAGTGAAGACCGACTCTAGTCGTAAGATGAAATGGCGAGTCATTGCGCGCCCTTTGACTACGCTCAGGATAAACTGCGCGAAGCAATCTTTGCCCAAAAAAGAGATTGCTTCGTCGCTTATAGCTCCTCGCAATGACAATGCCGATATTCCGTTGCATGAAATCGGTAAGGTGCCAAACTATCACTCTTTACACCACCGCCCCGGCACTCGTGTGAATCGTCTGCCCGGTAATCTGTCGACTCGCGGGCAAACAGAGGAAGAGAATCGCCGCCGCGACATCTTCCGGCTGCGACACGCGGTGGAACAAATTCTCCAGCGGGCCGCTCGACGCCACACGCTGCAGCGCCTCAGCGTCGCCTATTACCTGGGTCATCGCGGTTGCCGTAATTCCGGGAGCGACGGCATTCACGTTAATGTCGTGCGGTCCCAGCTCAGCAGCCGCGCTACGCGACAACTGCACGATCGCCGCTTTCGAGCTGGCGTATGCTATCGGTGAGTTACGGGCGCGGAAAGCGGAACTGGAACTCAGATTGACTATCCGGCCGCCGCCGCCGCGATCAATCATGTGCCGTGCGACATATTTCATCATCAACATTGCGGCTTTGAGATTCACGGTCTGGACGAAATCCCAGTTACTCTCCTCCATCTCCAGTAAGGTCTGAAAACGACCAGTGACGCCGGCATTATTGACAAGAATGTCGATCCGCCCCAGTTGTTTGAGGATACTAGCCACGTGGGACTCAATCTCCGCGGTTTTTGCCAAGTCGACGGCGATAGGAATCGCGTCTCCGCCGGTCTTCTTCACCAGATCGACCACGGTTCGTACTCCACCCTCGTCGCGGTCGAGAGCGGCAACTTTCGCCCCCGCTTGTGCCAGCGCGATTACCGTCGCGCGACCTATTCCCGAGGCTCCTCCAGTAACGATCGCTCCTTTTCCCTGAAGCTCATTAGCCATATCGTCCTCCTTGTTTCGGGTCTTCGTATAGTCCACTATGCTGCGAGCCTCAAGGGCAAAACACATGAGGCACTAAACCTTCTGCCTTATGAAAGGAGGGATCAACGATGCAGCGCAGCACAGAGCGAATTTTGACGACACACACGGGGAGTCTTCCGCGACCGCAGGATCTCATCACGTTGTTGGACGCTCGGGAACACGGAAAGCCATATGACGCACGCGTATTCGCCGACCGTGTCCGCAGTGCCACGGCGGCGATCGTGCGCCAACAAGCGTCGCACGGCGTCGATGTCGTGAATGACGGCGAAGCCGGAAAAGTAGGGTACTCGACCTACGTGACTGATCGACTCACCGGTTTTGACGGCAGCGCCACCCCCCTTGCCATCGCCGACCTCGCCGATTTTCCTACGTACGCGGAACGGCTCTTTCGCGGCACTGTCATTGAGACGATGGCCCGTCCCGCCTGCAACGGTCCGATAACGTACAAGAACACTACGGAGGTGGAAACCGATATCGCCAACCTGCGCGCGGCGTTGAACGGAGTCACCGCCAGCGAAGCGTTTCTCAGCGCGGCTTCACCTGGTGTGATCTCGCTGTTTCTCAAGAACGATTACTATCCGTCACACGAAGCCTACCTCACGGCGTTAGCCGAGGCGATGAAGACTGAGTATGACGCGATCGCTAAAGCCGGATTTCTGCTGCAAATTGATTGTCCAGATTTGGCGATGGGTCGTCACATCCAATTCGCCGATGCGAGCCTCGCAGAGTTCCGCAAGAATCTTGAGTTACACATCGCCGCGCTCAACCATGCCGTCGCCGACATTCCGCCCGAGCGGATGCGCATACACCTGTGCTGGGGCAATTATGAAGGGCCGCACCATCGGGACGTGCCGTTGCGCGACATTATCGATCTGATCGTGAAAGTTCGCCCCGCGGGGATTTCGCTGGAAGCGGCCAACCCGCGACATGAACACGAATGGCGGGTGTTCAAAGATTTCAAGCTGCCCGCGGATAAAGTCATCATTCCCGGAGTGCTGGATTCTACCAGCAACTACATCGAACATCCCGAACTCATCGCCGAGCGCCTGTGCCGTTTCGCTGAGGTGGTCGGACGCGAGAATGTGATCGCCGGGACTGATTGTGGTTTTGCGACGTTTGCCGGTTTTATGACCGTTGATCCGCAGATTACCTGGGCCAAGTTTCAGGCAATGGCCGAAGGCGCACGGATTGCGTCAGAGAGGTTATGGTAGCACGGTCGCCGGCAATGGCGGGCACCGCCCGCCTCTGAACCTGTGAGGACAGGCAGGGCGGGCTCCGCCCGCCACCAGAGACTCGGACCGGAACCCACATCGTGGCGTGGGGGATTTCTTATAACAATATTGGTCGCCTTTCCAGACCCTCTGTTTGCCGCAGCAGAACAGGCTGCTAAACGCCTGCGGATGTCGCGCAGTAAATTGTATGCGACTGCTATCGCTCAATTCCTCAAGGAGCAGCATTCACTCGGAGTGACCGGACAACTCAACGAAGTGTACGCAGAGGGAAGGTCTCAGATCGATCCGGCCCTACACGCACTTCAGCTCCGGTCGCTCCCACGCGAGGATTGGTAATGCGACGCGGAGAGTTGTGGTGGGCAGCGCCGCGCGAGCCGAGCGGCTCGGAACCCGGATACCGAAGACCCGCGGCGATCATTCAATCTGGTGGCTTCTCCGCCCTCGCCAAACGAATCGGTCGCTGTCAACGAAACGCCTGCAAGAACTTGGCGCCGGGTTGCGCCTTGCCTTGGCATTGTGACGCGAGTAAGGACCTCTCGTTGCCCCGTACTTTCATGAGCTTCTCAATACGATGTTGATCGTCTTACTCTCGGTGTAGCTGTACAGCTCCTCAATTCCCTCCTCGCGTCCGACGCCACTATTCTTGTAGCCGCCGAACGGAATGCCGCTATAGTGCGCACTAACTCCGTTGATCCATTGGAAACCAGAGCGAACGCGCCGTGCGGTGCGTAACGCTTGGTTAATATCGTTCGTCCAGATGGATGCGGTTAAGCCGTACTCGGTCGCGTTGGCCAGTTCCACTGCTTCGTCTTCCGTCGTCCAACGCATGACCGAGAGAATCGGACCAAAGACCTCCTCCTGTGCGAGCCGCATGCCCACTTTTACGTCGGCGAAGACCGCGGGCTCAATCCAGAAGCCGCGCTTAAACTGTCCACCTTGCGGTCGTTGTCCGCCGACAAGCAAACGCCCGCCGTCCTCTTGTCCCACGCGCAGATAATACAGCACCTTTTGATACTGCGTCGCAGAATTCACCGGCCCCACCTCGCTAGCCGGGTCCATCGGGTCACCGATGCGGAAGGCAGAAACCAGTTCAACCACACGCTTGAGAACAGCATCGTGAATATCCGTATGCAGCAACAGCCGACTGGTAGAGCCACACGATTGTCCTTGCCAGGTGAAGTTCATACCGCCGACAGCGGCACGCGCGGCGGCTTCGACGTCAACGTCAGGAAACACGATCAGTGGGTTCTTACCGCCAAGTTCCAGGCTGACGTGTTTAACTGACGTTTCTGCCGCCGCTTTTTGGATCGCCCGACCAGTAGCGACTGATCCAATAAAGGCAATGCGCTTAATCCCCGGATGACGCACAAGCGCATCGCCAGCGGTCGCGCCGCGTCCGGTGACGATATTGAAAACGCCCGGCGGAAAGACGTCGCGCGCGATCTCGGCCAACACTAAGGCGGAGAGTGGGCTAGTTTCGGGCGGTTTAACGATCACCGCATTGCCCGCCGCTAAGGCAGCCGCCGTCCGAGACACCGCGAACATCAGGGGGTGATTAAAAGGAATGATACGACCGACGACGCCGTATGGCTCACGAAAAGTGAGATGTAAGGCCCCGGCGGCACCGGGAATGGTGTCGCCTTTTAATTCGTAGACGAGCCCGCCGTAGTAGTTGAGGCTTTCCGCCGACACGCGTACGTCCGCGCGCATGGGGTTTATCGTGTTGCCGGTGTCGGCCACCTCAATGCGCAGCAGTTCCTCCGCCCGTTCGAGCAAGGCGCGACCGAACGCTTGCAGTGTGTCAGCGCGCTCTCGCGGCGCGCGGGCCGCCCACGCGGGCCACGCTTTCTCGGCAGCAACTACAGCTTTATCGACGTCACGCCGGTCAGCCGCCGGGGCACGGCCGATGACTTCTTCTGTTGCCGGATTGATCGATTCATCCCACGCCCCGCTTTCACTTTCTACGAGCTCGCCGCCTATCAGCATTCGTTGGGCTTCGGTAATCCATGTTGGCATTTCACAGTCCTCGCATTGCTCGCCACCAAAAACGCCTCGACTGTACAAGGGTAACAAAGAGAGTCAAGCGGACCACATGGCGCTCTTTTCTCCGGTGTGCTCTAGTGACGCCCGAAGGGACACGTACGTATGGCCACCGCAACACAGCAAGCGTGTATCGTCGGTGTCGGCGAAACACAGTACACCAAATGGGGACAAATGGGAGACCGTGGCGAATGGAGCCTGGCCTGCGAGGCGGTGATGAACGCCGCGCGGGACGCGGGCCTGGCAATCAATGCGATCGACGGCCTTGCCTCTTTCTCTAATGACAGCACCGTTCCGTGGCTCATGCAGCATGCCCTCGGCTTGCCGGACCTCAAATTCACCTCGATGGTGTGGGGCGGTGGCGGTTCGGGTGCGTGTGGGGCGATCGCCCACGCGGCCGCAGCGGTCGAAGCCGGGCAGGCTCAATACGTAGCAGTGTTTCGCTCGCTGTGTCAGGGACCCGGCCATCGCTACGGCCGAGCCGGAGGCTATAACGAACTCCCGCACCTCAACTTCATGGCGCCGTTCGGCATGTTTTCGCCGCCGCTCATGATCGCGCCACTCGTGCAGCGTTACATCCACGAATTCGGAGCCAAACCGGAGCACTTCGCCGAAATCGCCCTAGTATGTCGCGACAACGCGCAGCGCAACCCGCGCGCGGTCATGCGCGGGCGTCCGTTGACGTTGGAGGATTACCTCCAGTCTCGTATCATTGCCTCGCCGTTACGGCTGTTCGACTGTTGCCAGGAGAATGACGGCGCCTGCGCACTCATAGTGACGACGAGCGAACGTGCCCGCGACCTGCAAAAGAAGCCCGTCCGCATCCTGGCCGCGAGCCAGGGCGGGAACCCCGGCTGGAGCGACGGCGCGTTGGGATCTCATAACATGCCGGTTGACGAATACGGCGCCGGCAACGGCAAAACGCTCGCCAAGGAATTGTTTGGTCGCGCCGGGTTGACGCCGCATGACGTCGATGTCTTACAGGTCTATGACCACTTTACTGGCCTGGTATTGATGACACTAGAAAACTTCGGCTTCTGCGGCCGCGGCGAAGCCGGTCCCTTCGCCGCGGCGGGCAATTTGCGCTGGCCGCACGGTCGTTTCCCGTTGAATACCTCCGGCGGGCATCTGTCTGAGGCGTATATCCACGGCCTCAACCTTGCCGTCGAAGGGGTCCGGCAACTGCGCGGCGAATCAACGTCGCAGGTCAAAGACGCGGGGACCTGTCTGGTCACCGCGGGGTTGAGCGCGTCGCCGTTGAGTGCGGCGCTATTAGGGGTTTAACTATGAGTTACTTTCCGGCTGAGGTTTCGGGGCCGCTCCCCGGTGTCGATGATCAGACATTTTGGCACTACTGCCGCCAACGTGAGTTGCGCTTTCAACGCTGCGCCGCCTGTCACCGCTTTCGCCACCCTCCCGGGCCACTCTGTTCCGCCTGCCGTTCCTTTGCGGCCGAGTGGATACGCGCCCCGGAAACCGGAGTCGTCTTCAGTTTCACCGTCGTACATCATCCCGCCCACCCGGCGGTTGCTTCAATTACCCCTTACAACATCGTAGTGGTCGATTTTCCCGAATGCGGGCACGCACGCTTAGTAAGTAATGTTATCGACGCGGCGCCTGAGGAGATTCGCATCGGAATGAGAGTGTCGTTAGTGTGGGAGGATTCGAGCACCGGAATACCGTTGCCGCGCTTTAGGAAAGGAAGTTAAGAAACCGTCCCAATGATGTTGATGGATTCATTCCCGTCATGCCCGCGGGGGCGGGCACCCGGGAGCCCCAAGTATAAGTCTTGGGTTATTCCTCTAGATTCCCGCTTGCGCGGGAATGACGGCACAGCCCCCCCCTCACTTTTACGTCAACCAACTCCGTGGTAAGCGGTCATCTTAGGGACTCGGGGGGAAAGGATTGGTAAAGGATATGACACTGGAAAATTCACAAATAGTTATCCTTGGAGGAAGTACTGGCATTGGTCTGGCGACGGCCAAGGCCGCCAAAGCCGAGGGCGCACGTGTTATTGTTACGGGGCGGTCGGCGGAGAAGTTGCAGCAGGCCAAAGACGAACTCGGAGCGGCGGCTCGTACTGTAGTGCTTGACGTCGCGGACGAGGCGGGCACACGGCAATTTTTCCAAGACCTCCCCCGCGTTGACCATGTCTTCATCACCGCCGGTACACTTGTCTCCGACAAGAGACTTGCGCCTGATAGCAATACCCTGCGCCCGGCTATGGACACCCGCTTTTGGGGGGCTTTGTACGCCGCTAAGTACGCGGCTCCTAAGATTGCCGCCGGCGGGTCGATTACATTCATGTCTGGTGTCGCCGCGTGGCGACCATTGGAAGGCGCGTCCGTTGCCTCAGCGTCTTGCGGCGCGGTTGAAGCGTTTGCTCGCGCGTTAGCGATCGATCTCGCCCCGATCCGGGTCAACACCATCGAACCCGGATTCGTGGACACGCCACTGCTGGACTCACTGCTGGGAGCAAAGAAAGGCGAAATTCTCGCGGCCGCCGCCGCACGCCTGCCGGTCAAACGCATCGGCACCGCCGAGGACGTGGCCGATGCCGTACTGTTTCTGATGAAGAACGGTTATGTCACGGGCATTACCTTAACAATCGATGGCGGGCACATGTTGGTATAGAATGACACCCCGGGACCCATAGCACTTACAGTGAGAAATACAGGTTATGAAACTCTACATGTTCCAAGTCGCGCCCAACCCGACCCGGGTTCGCTTGTATCTGGCCGAAAAGGCCGCCGGAGGCACGACGATTCCTGTGGAGCAAGTCAGCGTGAACCTACCAAAAGGTGAGCAGCGGAAGCCGGAACACTTGGCGCGTAATCCTCTTGGCAGATTGCCAATACTCGAACTTGACGATGGTTTATGCTTGACCGAGTCATTAGCGATTATCGAATACCTCGAAGAGTTGTACCCGGAACCGCCCGTGATCGGCCGCACGGCGATCGAACGTGCCCGCGTGCGTGAACTCGAACGGATCATTGAGCTGGGCATACTCGCGCCGATCGGCCGGATTATTCACGCCACGAACTCACCGATCGGCTTGCCACCGAACCCCCCACTTGCCGAGCACTTTCGCAAAGTGCTGCCGGAAGCGGCCCGACTCATAGACCAGCGATTGTCTGACGGACGTGCGTTTGTTGCCGGCGATTATCCGTCGATTGCCGATTGTACGCTGGCGGCGTCCCTGCAATTTGCGCGGTTTGGCAAGGTGGAACTCGATCCGCAGTGGCAACATTTGTTGCGCTGGGATACGGCGTATCGCGCGCGTGCGGTCGCGCAGTCGGTCCTCGTTTTGTAGATAAAAGCGTAAGCACAGGAGGACTATTATGGCACAGGCACCTCACGCCGAAGTCATCGGTTCAATGTTACGCCCGCAATATCTGAAGGACGCGCGCAAAGCCTGGGAAGCGAAGACGCTCAGCACGTGGGAATTCAAACGGATCGAAGATCGTGCGGTCGATGAAATGATCGCGCTACAGGAACAG
>Ga0070741_10018009_pt1 | contig 11513 bp, 12 predicted proteins | sample Coa_R1_4_FD_66440 | JGI IMG/M metagenome (GOLD analysis project Ga0070741, IMG submission 66440) | Surface soil microbial communities from Centralia Pennsylvania, which are recovering from an underground coalmine fire - Coalmine... | ecosystem: Environmental > Terrestrial > Soil > Unclassified ...
GGCCAAGGTCGCCCGCGCGATCGCGACCGTGACCTTGCGCTAATCTCGAGGAAAGGGCTCAGCCGATGACGAAGATTGGCCTGCCATTGGCGATCGTCGTTCTGCTTGCAGGACTCTTTATCGCCTGGAGCTATCTCACCACCCTGAACAATGTGGCTGCGATCGCGGGCCGCCTTCCCTCGGAGGAGCAGCTAAACGCCATGTCGCCGGACGAGCTTGCCGCCATCAAGACAAAGCTAACGAGCGATTGCGAGCGAGTTTCCGGTCTCGCCAAGAACCCGGTCTCGCGCTATTTCCGCGGCGATGCCATCAAGGTCCTCAGCGAGCGCTGCGACCTCATCAAAAGCTCAGCTCGGCTCGGCCGAAGGGCCTTGATGCGGCAACGCAGGGCCGGATTTGCGCCAAGAAAAGGCAACGCCGGCCCTAGATGTCCGGCGTTCGCGCAAAAATGCACCAGTTTCGCCTGCCTTAGGCGATTCCCTTGGCTTGCGGCCCTGGCGAGGGCTCATTAGGTTGCCCAGTCGAATCTTAACAAGGTCACGCTCCAAGTGTCCTACCGCAACGGTATCATCGAGGCGATCGGCAACACACCGCTGATCAAGCTCAAGCGCGCATCTGAAGAGACCGGCTGCCTCATCCTGGGCAAGGCAGAGTTCATGAACCCCGGCCAGTCGGTGAAGGACCGCGCCGCCCTCTTTATCATCCGCGATGCGCTCAACGCGGGCAAACTGCAGCCCGGCGGCACGGTGGTCGAAGGCACCGCCGGCAATACCGGCATTGGACTTGCCCTGGTCGGCAACGCACTGGGGCTGAAGACCGTCATCGTCATCCCCGAGACACAGTCGGACGAGAAGAAGCAGATGCTTCGGCTCAGCGGAGCAGAGCTGATCGAAGTTCCGGCCGTTCCCTACAAGGACCCCAACAACTACGTGAAGTATTCCGGGCGCCTCGCCGAGGAGCTTGCCCGCTCGGAGCCGAACGGCGCCGTCTGGGCCAACCAGTTTGACAATGTGGCCAACCGCCAAGGCCACGTCGAGACGACAGCCCAGGAGATTTGGACGGCGCTCGACGGCAAGGTCGACGGTTTCATTTGCGCGGTCGGAACCGGCGGCACGCTCGCCGGCGTCTCGATGGGGCTCAAGGAGCACAACCCCGGCGTCGTCATCGGGCTCGCCGACCCCCTGGGCGCCGCCCTCTACAACTATTACAAGCATGGCGAGCTCAAGGCGGAAGGAAGCTCGATCACCGAGGGCATCGGCCAGGGACGTATCACCAAAAATCTGGAAGGCGCCGTGATCGACGAGGCCTATCAAATCCCCGATCGGGAGGCGCTGCCCATCATCTTCGGCCTCCTGAGCGAGGAAGGGCTTTGCCTTGGCGGCTCGAGCGGGATCAACGTGGCGGGGGCGATCCGGCTCGCCAAAGAGATGGGCCCCGGCCATACCATCGTCACGGTACTTTGCGATTACGGTACGCGCTACCAAAGCCGGCTGTTCAACCCCAAATTCCTGCGTGAAAAGGGGCTGCCAGTTCCGCCTTGGCTCGATCAGAGGCAGGCGGCGGTGCCCAAGGTATTCGTTTAGGAGAGACTAGATTTGTTGAAGACGCAGACATCCTTGACTGAGACCGAAGATCTCGCCCGCGAGCTTCATGCGCCCGATCTGGTCATTCTCGATGCCTCCTGGCACATGCCGAGCGAGGGTCGCGACGCTCGCGCCGAATATCTCGCCGAGCACATCCCCGGCGCGCTGTTCTTCGACATCGACGAGATCGCCGACACCAAGAGTCCGCTGCCGCATATGCTTCCTTCGCCTGAAAAGTTCTCCTCGCGCATGCGCAGCATGGGAATCGGGGACGGGTCGCGCATCGTGGTCTATGATTCGGCGGGGTTGTTCAGCGCCGCGCGGGTCTGGTGGACGTTCCGCGTCATGGGCGCGCTGGACGTGAGCGTTCTCAATGGTGGCTTGCCGAAATGGAAGCGGGAGGGGCGTCCGCTCGAGAGTGGAGAGCCCTCACCGCGGACACCGCGGCACTTCACGGCGCGACGTAACGCCGATCTCGTGCGCGATCTCTCGGACATGAAGGCGTTGCTCAAGGATCGCTCGGCGGAGATCGTCGACGCCCGCTCGCCGGACCGTTTTGCCGGCAGATCGCCGGAACCGCGGCCGGGACTTCGCTCGGGCCATATCCCGGGCGCCCATAATCTTCCCTATTCGAAATTGCTCGCCAAGGACGGAACGTTGCGGCCTCCCCGCGAAATCGAGCAGCTCTTCGAGGAAGCCGGCGTCGATCTCGGCAAGCCGGTGGTGGCGAGCTGCGGCTCCGGTATTACCGCGAGCGTGCTTGCGCTCGCCCTGACCGAGATCGGGCACCGGCGGACCTCGGTCTATGACGGATCGTGGTCCGAGTGGGGTGCTGACCAAAGCCTACCGATCGAGACGAGCTAAGGGCTGCGCGCCAATGCGCGTCCCCGCGCCTCGCTGAAGCCGATGAGCAAACGGACCAGGAAGCAAAAGGCTGACACACGCGTGGCGCATGCGGGCCGGGAGCCGCAGCGTTATCACGGCTTCGTCAATACGCCGATCTATCGCGGTTCCACCGTCCTCTTCCCCACGCTCGCGAGTCTCGAGGCGAACGAGCAGGAGTTCACCTATGGGCGGCTCGGCACGCCGACAATCAAGGCGCTCGAAGAGGCGATCGCGGAACTTGAGGGCGGCAAGCGCACGCTGCTTACCCCGTCGGGGCTCACCGCCATCGCGACCTCGCTCCTTGCCTTCGTCTCGGCCGGGGACGAAATCCTCGTTTCGGACAGCGTCTACCGTCCGACGCGCCGTTTCTGCGATCACGTGCTGAAGCGGCTCGGCGTCAAGACCACCTATTACGATCCTTTGGTCGGCGGCGGGATCAAAGACCTCCTCAGCGACAAGACCACGGTCGTGTTTGCGGAATCTCCCGGCTCTCAGACCTTCGAGGTGCAGGACATTCCGGCCATAGCCGGAGCGGCGCACGAGGCGGGCGCCGTCCTCATCATGGACAATACCTGGGCGACGCCGCTCTACTTCAAGCCGTTCGGCCACGGCGTCGACGTCTCGGTCCAGGCGGCCACCAAATATATCGTCGGACATGCCGACGCGATGCTCGGCGCCATTACCGCCAGCGAGAAGGTCGCGCGCGCGGTCGAGAAGGTGCACGAGGATCTCGGGCTTTGCCCAGGACCCGAAGACGTCTATCTCGGCCTGCGGGGCTTGCGCACCCTGGGGGTAAGGCTCGCCCGCCAGCAGCAATCGGCAATCGAGCTAGCGAAATGGCTGGAGACGAGGCCCGAGGTCGAACGCGTGCTGCATCCCGCGCTTCCCTCGCACCCCGGTCATCAGCTCTGGCGGCGCGATTTTACCGGCGCCTCGGGTCTCTTCGCCTTTGTGCTGAAGCCAGTGTCCCATTCCGCTCTTGCCGCAATGCTCGACGGATTGACCTTGTTCGGCATGGGGTATTCCTGGGGCGGCTTCGAAAGCCTGATCTTGCCCTTCGATCCGCGCGACTACCGCACTGCGACCAAATGGCAGGTGGAAGGTCAAGCGGTGCGGCTGCATGTGGGCCTCGAAGATGTCGAAGATCTGAAGGCCGACCTCGACGCAGGCTTCGCGCGGCTTGCCCATCACCGCTAGCGGCCCGAACGGGAGACCGAAGCATGGATCTGAAGCTTCGCGGCAAGCGGGCGCTCGTGACCGGTTCGACCGCAGGCATCGGCTTTGCGATTGCGCGCGGACTCGCCCGCGAACGAGCCGAGGTCATCATCAACGGACGGACCGAGGACAAGGTTGCCGAGGCGGTCAGGCGCATCACCTCTGAGATCGGATCAAGCGCGACCGGGATTGCCGCCGATCTTTCGAGCGCGGAGGGGGTCAACCGATTGCTCGAGCGCGCGGGACGAATCGACATCCTCATCAACAACGTCGGCATCTTCGAGCCCGAGCCGTTCCTCGAAATTTCGGATCAGGATTGGTTCCGCTTCTTCGAGCTCAATGTGATGAGCGGGGTAAGACTATCGCGGGCGCTCCTCCCCTCGATGCTGCGGAGAAACTGGGGACGCATCATCTTCGTCTCGAGCGAATCCGGCGTGCAGATCCCAGCTGAGATGGTGCATTACGGGCTCACCAAGACGGCGCAGCTTGCGCTGTCGCGCGGCATTGCCGAGAGCGTCGCGGGGACCGGCGTCACGGCGAACGCCGTGCTCCCGGGTCCGACGAGGTCCGACGGCGTGGTCGATTTCCTCGCCAAGGTGGCGGCGGAGCACAATACCGACCAGGCCCAAGTCGAGGCGGAATTCTTGCGAACCATGCGCCCCTCCTCGCTCATCCGCCGCTTTGCCGAATCGGATGAAGTTGCCAACCTCGTCGTGTTCCTCGCCGGAGAGGGTTCCTCCGCGATCACCGGCGCCGCGCTCAGGGTTGACGGCGGCGTCGTGCGCAGCATCGTCTAGTCTTTTTGGTTATTCGAGCCGATAGGCCACGAGGGAGTTGTCGAGCATCATCGGGATGAGGGCGACCTTCTTGTCAGGGAGATAGGCGAGGTCGGCGCTGCCCTGGTTGAGGTCGATCAGGAGCTCGGCCTTGCCCTTGGAGTCGACGCGGTAGAGAGCGCCGGCGGCCCAATCGGTGACGAGGAAGACGCCAGGCTGCAACAGAGCGAGGCCGTCGAGATTGCCGATCGGCTTGCCGTTTCCGAGCGGGGCTACCGACTGATCCTTGAGAGAGACGACGGAAAGACCGGCGAGGTCCTGCTTCTGGCCGACGCTCGGGATCTTGCCGAGCGAGGCGACGATAAGAGCGTCGCCCTGCACGAGAAGTCCGTTGGGGCCGTTCAGCTTGTCGTTGGCGAGCCAGGGCTCGAAGCTCCCATCCTTCAAGCGCCAGATGGTGTTGGTCGGCGTGTCGGAGACATAGACCGTACCCTCGGCATCGACGGCGACGTCATTGAGGAAAGTCGCGCCCTTCGCTGGATAGCGCTTGACGATCTCGCCGGAGGCCGCGTTGATCGCGATGAGCTGGTCGATGTCGGCGACGTAGAGCGTGCGGTCGTAAAGGGCGAGACCGGTCGGCGCATCGAGCCCCTTGACCCATTGCCGGGTCACGATCTTGCCTTCGCCGCTCAGCTTGGCGATGAAGCCGTTGCCATCCTTCTGCATGACGGCGCCCACGATGTTGCTGACATAGATCGCGCCGGTCGCGGGGTCGACCACGACCGATTCGGGCTGGGCCAGGCCCTTCGTCTCCCATAGGAGCTTGGGAGCGGCTTGGGCCTCAGCGCAAAAGAAGAAGAGCGAAGCGATGAGCAGAACGAGGGAGCGCATTTTTGGTGCACCTCGGCGCGCAGCAAATGGCGGTCCCGCAAGGATTCGAACCTTGAACCCTCTGCTTAGAAGGCAGATGCTCTATCCCTTGAGCTACGGGACCGGTCGGGCGCGACTATAGCCGAAACTCGTGTCAGTGCGTCCAGCGGTCGATACGGCCGAACTTGAAATTCTCGGCGTAAGACTTCGGTCTGATCTCCGCCTCGCGCGGCTCCTCGAGACGAAAGGCGATCCCCTGGCGCGTGGCGTAGGCGATCGCTTCCTCCTTGTTGGCAAAAGTCATGCGCACCTGGGGGCGCGTGTCGGCCGAACTCGTCCAACCCATCAACGGCTCGATGGTGCGCGGCTCGTCGGGCACGAATTCGAGCACCCACTCGCGGGTGAGCGCTCTCCCCTGCTGCATCGCGGTCCGGGCGGGCTTGTAGATACGGGCGGTCATGAACTCCTCGACGATGTAGCCTTCGAGCGGTGGTCGGGGCAGCAAGATTCGAACTTGCGACCCCCTGCTCCCAAAGCAGGTGCGCTACCAGACTGCGCTATGCCCCGATGACCGGTCGATGGCTGGCTGCTAAGCAAAGCGCCTAGCGGCTTTGGCGACATACATAATTCGCCGAGCGGCGATAGGCTAGCCTCTCTCGGGGTGCCTCCGCCGCTCCGGCGGATGCCATAGTCCAGCATGAACGGCTTAATGTCTGGATACCGGCCGTTGCGGGGCGGCGACGCAATCGGCAGCTATTTCTTGGCAAGCCCGGGGTAGATCACCTTGTCGCCCTGCTTCAGCCCGATCTTCTCGGCTTCCCCCGCGTTCAGCTCCAACACCGCGACCACCTCTCCCTCCGAAGGGATGAGCGTCTCCGAGAACGGCTCGGCATGCGACTCGATGCGTCGCACACGCGAGTCGGGGGAGATGAAGACCATGTCGAGCGGGATGAACGTATTCTTCATCCACATCGTCGCCTGTTGCGGCGGGTCGTAGATAAACAGCATACCGCTGTTCTCCGGCAGCGAGCGGCGGAACATCAGCCCGAGCGCGCGCTCCTGGTCGCTCACCATCACCTCGATGTTGAAGCTGTGATCCCCGGTCGCTGTCTTGAGGACGATCGTGCCGGTTCCGGCGGCGATGCCCGCCGTTGTGCCGGCGAGCATCGTGAACGCAAACAGCAGTGCGGCAGCGGTATTTCGACGCGGCAACACCCTACTGGCGAGGTTCAGTGGGCGGACGGAACGGGCGTGCCCTCGGGCTTCAACTCCGCAGCCATGAGGCCCTTTGGTCCCCGGCCGTAGCGCACCAGAACCGACTGGCCCGGACGGAGCTCGGTGAAGCCGCAACGCCGCAACGTCTCCATGTGCACGAAGATGTCGAGCGTTTGCGATCCGCGGGTCAGGAATCCGAAGCCCCGCAAGCGGTTGAACCATTTCACCGTCGCCCGCTCCCAGTCGCTCTCCGGCTCGACCACGACATGGGTCCGGTGCGGCAATTGCGAGGGAAGCACCGCCGTCGAATCGTCCATCGCGCGAATACGGAAGGCTTGCAAGCCCTTCGGCCGGCGCAGCACTTCGCAAACCACGCGCGCGCCCTCGTAGGCGGTTTGGTAGCCATCGCGGCGAAGGCACGTCACGTGGAGGAGAACGTCGGGAAGGTCTTCGTCCGGTACTATAAAACCATAACCCTTTGACGCATCGAACCACTTGATCGACCCTGACACTTCGAACACATCAACTGTGGCTTCCTCGTCGCGTTGGGTATGGCCCTCTATACGTGGCGGTTCTTTCGCCCCCATGCCGCATTCCCCCGCTTAACTTCAGACAGTCGACCGACGCCCCACAACGAATCGACTGCATCACTCATTGGCGAAGATAGCATCGCCGCTCTGCGGAGCCAGAGGAATTTTCCAAAGCGTTCTTCCTTCTCCACAATTCGCCGATCACTTCGAAGCCGTTCCGCAAGCGCGAAGGCAAGCGCCTGATCGGCAAGCGATTCTTCCGTGATGCGAACGAAGCGTGCATCAGCCGCGATTTTTCCTCCGTCGCTTCCGCTACGACAGCGCAAATAGCTCTGGCGACGAGAGAAATTTGTGTTGGGAACGGGCGCAAGGGGGCGCTGTGGACTGGATGCAACAATCGCCGCGCAATTCGCACGAAGTTCCGTGGAAAAGATCGGCGACCGTGACGCGCTTGCCACACATCTATGGCCGCGCTAAGTCAGGCTCGCCTTGAAGCGGCGGTGCAAGGAGCGCCAAGCGATGAAGTATCTGCACACGATGGTGCGCATCTCGGACGTGGAGAAGTCACTCGATTTCTATTGCAACAAGCTCGGGTTGAAGGAGGTGAGGCGTCTGGAGAACCCGCAAGGACGCTACACGCTCTACTACCTCGCGGCGCCGGGCGATGAGAATGCGCAGATCGAACTCACTTATAATTGGGACCCGGAAGCCTATGGCGAAGGGCGCAATTTCGGGCATATCGCCTATGAGGTCGACGATATCTACGCAACGTGCGAGCGGCTGATGAAGAATGGCGTGACTATCAACCGTCCGCCACGCGACGGCTATATGGCGTTCATCCGCTCGCCCGATAACATTTCGATCGAGCTTCTGCAAAAGGGGGCGCCTAAGCCGAAGCAGGAGCCGTGGGCTTCGATGCCGAACACTGGCAAATGGTAGATGGTACCCCCTAGGGGAATTGAACCCCTGTTTTCAGGTTGAAAACCTGACGTCCTGACCATTAGACGAAGGGGGCGGTACGGCTTGAGCCTGCTGATATAGAAAGCTTTGACGAGACCCGCAAGAACGCGGCGGCGGCTCAGGTATCAGCGCGGGCAGCGTCCTCGATCAGGAGTTCGACGCTTTCGCGCCCTTGCCAGCTCACCCGGCGGAGATGGCCCGCGACATTGAGCACGTGCCCCTCGCTCTGCAAGAGGAGCTGCTCGATTGCGGTGCCCGACACGCGGAAGGCGCAAGCTTCGAGGCGTGCTCCGTCGGGCGCCTGAAGCGTGCAACGGATATGGGCGTCCTTGACGAGGCGCACGCGGGCAAGGCGGTGGGCCGGGAAGGCAAAGCGCGGCTCGGGGTGACCCTGTCCATAAGGACCAGCGCGCTCGATAAGGTCCATCAGCTCGAGAGTGGCTCCGCGTGCCGAAAGCGTGCCGTCAAAGGCTAGCTGCTTCAACGTGGAGGCGCTCAGCACCGGCTCAGCGAGGCGATCAATGAGGAATTCGATCAGCTCCTCCTGCTTCCGCCGTTCGAGCCTGAAGCCAGCCGCCATGGCATGGCCTCCGCCCTTGGTAAGGAGGCCTCGATGCACGGCATCCCTGATGACCGTGCCGAGATCGACAGAGGCAATCGAACGCGCCGAGCCGGTGGCAGTCCCGTCGGGATCGAGCGCGGCAATGAAGGCTGGCAGGCGGAAGCGCTCGGCGACCCGGCCGGCAATGAGGCCAAGTAGGCCCTTGTGCCAGCCCTCGGCGCCAAGGAACAGAAGGGGCGCCTTGGGCGAAGCGGCAAGCGCGGCCTCCGCCCGGGCGAAGGCATCGGCGAGCATGTTCTCCTCGATGGCCTTTCGCTCGGCATTCAAGGCTTCGAGCTTCTCGGCGATAGTGCGCGCTTCGAGGTCGTCGTCGGTGGCAAGCAGCCTTGCGCCCAGGCTCGAGGAGCCGACGCGTCCGCCCGCGTTGATGCGGGGACCGAGGATAAAGCCAAGCGCGTAGGGAGTGGGCGCCGCATCGAGGCGCGCAACGTCAGACAGGGCGCGGAGCCCGGCATTGTGCCTGAGCCTCAACACCTTGAGACCCTTGGCGACGAAGGCGCGGTTCGCCTCCTTGAGCGGCACCACGTCGCAGACGGTCGCAAGGGCCACCAGATCGAGCAGGCCGAGCAGGTCGGGCTCTGGGCCGTTACGATAGAAGCCGCCGCGCCTCAGCGCGCGCGTGGTTGCGATCAGGAACAAGAACACGATCCCCGCCGCGGCGAGATGGCCCTGGCCGGAGAGGTCGTCGTGGCGGTTGGGATTGACCACGGCGAGCGCCGGCGGCAGGGCCTCGTCCGCCTGGTGGTGATCGATGACGATCACCTCGGCACCTTTCTCCATGGCCGCGCGGACTGCGGGCCCCGACATCGTGCCGCAGTCAAGCGTGAGGATCAGCCGGGCGCCCTCTTCAACGAGCCCGCGAAGCGCCTCCTCGCTCGGCCCGTATCCTTCGGCGAGGCGGTCGGGGATGTAGGTCAAGACGCACCGGCCATGCGCCCGCAGGTAGCGCTCGATCAGAGCAACCGATGCCGCGCCGTCGACGTCGTAGTCACCGAACGCGGCGATTTTCTCGCCCGTGGAAATCGCGGCGGCGAAGCGCGCGGCAGCGCGCTCCATGTCTTGGAGGCGCGCTGGGTCCGGCAAGAGCGTGCGGAGCGATGGATCGAGATAGCGGGAGGCGGTCGCGGGCTCGGCGCCGCGCGCAGCGAGCACGCGGCCTAGGAGTTCAGGCAGAGCATGGAGTTGGGCGATCGCCGTGGCGATATGCGAACGCGCCGGGTCGAGCCGCTCGACCCAGCGATAGCCTCGCGCCGAGCGCTCCACTCCAAGCAGCGACGCTGAGACACAAGGGGCCTCCGCGCCAGGATATTTTATGGCCGCCGTCACCTCCGGGCTCGCTCGCATCCGCTCTGCATGGAAGCGGAGAGTGTAGCTGATTCGCCGCGGCCGTCCCGGGCGCTCAGTCGAACTTGCTGATGTCCGGGTGCTCGGTTCTGATCCAGCGCACGGTGCGGGTTGAGGAGCGCATCACCACGCTATGGGTGAAGACGCCTTGCTTGGTGAAACGCACCCCTTCGAGCAGCGAGCCGTCGGTGATGCCAGTCGCGGCAAAGGACAGGTCCGCCGCGATCATGTCGCGGATGGAATATTTGCGGCCGAGATCGTGAATGCCGGCGGCCCTGGCCCTGGCGCGGTGCTGCTCGTTGGCGGCAACCAGCCGTCCCTGCATCTGCCCGCCAATGCAGGAAAGGGCCGCCGCGGCCAAGACCCCCTCGGGGGCTCCGCCCGTGCCCATATAGATGTCGATACCGGTCTCGAGCGGTTCCGTCACGTGGATGATGCCGGCGATGTCGCCGTCGCTGATGAGGCGGAGGGCGGCGCCCGAGGCCCTTACCTCCTCGATGAGCCTGGCGTGACGCGGCCGGTCGAGGATGCAGACGGCAATGTCGCTCACCTGTACGCCCTTGGCGAGAGCGAGTGCCTTGAGGTTGTCGGCGGGCGCCGCATCGAGATCGACCAGTCCATCAGGGAAGCCCGGCCCGATGGCGATCTTGTCCATGTAAATGGGAGGCACCTTGAGCAGGCTGCCGGCCTCCGCGAGCGCCATGACCGAGAGCGCGTTGGGAAGCGCCTTGGCGCAGAGCGTCGAGCCCTCGACCGGATCGACCGCAAGATCGACGCGATGCGCCTGGGGGGCGCCGGCCCCGACCATCTCGCCGATATAAAGCAAGGGGGTCTCGTTTTCCTCGCCTTCGCCAACGACCACCACGCCTTCGATCGGCAACCGGGCAAGCTCGCGATACATGGCGGTGGCGGCCGCCTCGTCGGCGGCGACTTCGTTGCCGCGGCCGCGCCACAGGGCCGCCGCGACCGCGGAGGCCTCAGTTACCCTGACAATGTCGAGCGCGAGCGCGCGGTCGAGCTCGCTCTTGGCCGCGGACTTCAACACGTCCGTTCCTCCCTCCCCGCACGCGATCCTTGGCGCCGCCTGTCGGGGTACACCTCACTATCATATTCAATATCACAATTTTTCGATGCGGATCATCTGCGGCTTGGCATCCACATGACCGTCACGTTCGATGCCGGCGAGCGCTTTGCGGACGGCAGCTTCCGTGGTCTGGTGGGTAATCATCACCACGGCGGCTGGAATGCCCTGATTGCGACGGTTGATGCCGGGAAGCTCGGCAGTGGCGCGGCGCTGGACAATGCTCTCGATTGAGATGCCCTGCTCCGCCATACGGCTGGCGATCGCGGCAAATGCGCCGGTCCGGTCGTAGACCGAAAGCCTGATGTAATAGCCGCCCTCGTGCGCGCGCATCTCCGCTTTCTTATAGGGACGCAAATGCTTGGCAGCTACCCCGAATGGCGGGAGGATATTGCCACGGGCGATGTCGATCAGGTCGCTCGTGACCGCAGA
>Ga0070741_10018010_pt1 | contig 11512 bp, 9 predicted proteins | sample Coa_R1_4_FD_66440 | JGI IMG/M metagenome (GOLD analysis project Ga0070741, IMG submission 66440) | Surface soil microbial communities from Centralia Pennsylvania, which are recovering from an underground coalmine fire - Coalmine... | ecosystem: Environmental > Terrestrial > Soil > Unclassified ...
CGTAACCTGGATAGTTGTCAGCTTCTACGTTCCGATGGTTATTGCGGGAACTTTCCTTACAATCAGGGAGCTCGTCTTGCGGAGGGCCGAACCATTGGATACGCAAGTAACTCGACAAACGAGGAGCCTCGGTAGGTCGGCACAGTCAGCAAGTGGAGCTTAGGATCCACTTGCTGTTGCTTGGGTCAAGCGATTTATGCCAGCCTGGGCAATCGCTCCAGTTTTTCCGGATTAGTAACCACATAGATGTTCTGAATCTGATCGTCCAGAATATCAAAAGTGATTACGGTTCGAGGTTGGCCGTTCGTGTAGTTGATGATACCGGGCTGACCATTGACCTGAACATACTGACTGACCACATCTTTTGGAACACGCTTTTTGTAAGCCTCCAAAAAGCTCTCGGCAACGTCTTCGCGACCATAAAGGATTCTCGGTAACGCGGGAGCTTTGCCGCCTCCATCAGTGTAGATAATGACGTCTTTGGATAAAACGGCCAGCAAACCTTCCAGGTCTCCGTTTGCGGAAGCTTCGCGAAATTGTCGCAATAGGGCCTCGTGCTGTTTCGGCGACGCATCGAACCGCGGCCGTAATTGCGAAACATGTTGGCGGGCTCGCCGCAGAATCTGCCGGCAATCCGCCTCATTTCTGCCGACGACTCCGGCGATCTCGCTATATTGGTAATCGAAGACTTCACGTAAAAGGAAGACGGCGCGTTCGATTGGGTTGAGACGCTCTAAAAGTACCAGGAATGCCATTGAAAGAGACTCGTCGATTTGAAGCGAATCGGAAAAATCGGTGGCGGGCCCGGTCAGCAGAGGCTCGGGAAGCCATTGCCCGAAATATTCTTCTCTCTTCACTTTGGCAGATTGAAGATGATTAATGCAAAGCCGACTGATGATCGTTACCAGGAAGGCGCGCGGGGAATTGATTTCGTTGCTTGAAGCATTCTGCCAGCGCAAAAATGTTTCTTGGAGCATATCCTCGGCATCGGCTACGGTGCCAAGCATTCGATACGCGATGGAAAACAACAGTCCTCGATGTTGATTGAAAACATCAAGGCGAGACTGATCATTGGTAGTCTCAGCCTCGCCGATTTCTGATTTTTTGTCGTTCGTCATAACTTAAGATCAACCAATTTGCTCCTGCAGCCATAACTTCAATTCAGAAGTATAGCGCTCTGGCTCGTCCTCTATAGCGAAGTGACGAGACTTTTCCAGCAGAGCGATTTTGTGATTCGGTAAAAGGCGTTTCCAATGTTCGAGCAAACCGGCTTTGTAGCCGTTGTCATTTGTACCGTACAAAAACAGCGTCGGGATATGACAAAGAGCGCTGAGTCTTTGCTCCAAATTTTGGAGGAAGCCTTCTTCAGTGCGAAGACTAAAGGCGACGTTTTGCAGATGCTCGCGCACTCTTCGATCTTGATACGGGCCCAGGATTGCGGCTTTTTCCTCCGCTGAGAAAGGACCTGTACTCCGCCCTTTTTTCGACGTAATCACAGGTAAAAAGTTAAAATTAATGTTCAAGAATGCAAAGAGCCTGCTGCTGATCATCCGCACGAAAAAGCGAAGCTTCGGCTCCGTTAATGGCCACGCAAAGCTGTTTGTAACAACCAGTCCGCGAATTCGGTTACGCTCGCGAACTGCCATCTCCAGTGCTGGCGGCCCACCAGTCGCGTGCATAACAAGAGTAATGTCACGAAGGTCGAGCACTTTGACAAAACCCTGAAACAGCTCTGCGTTCCGCGAAAAGGCTCGGTTTTTGATCAGCGGTGCCTGCGATAAACCCAGACCGGGTTGATCGACCGCAATGCAGCGAAATTGTTTGCTCAATGTTTTGATCGTGTGCCGGTACATAAACGACCACATTGGTGTACCGGGTATCATTAACAGAACCGGTCCGTTGCCTTCATCGACGTAATGCATGCGTGCGCCGTCAATCTCGGTCCAGCGGCTGGTAAACGGAAACTCAGCGGACGAAAGCCAGGATGGACGGTCTTGCGCGATCTGGATATCTTTAAAGCTTTTTCCGGGCACACCATCGGTTAATGTTCGTGACGTGGTGCTCATTTCCAACACCTCATCAATAAACAGAATCTTTGTTTCTGCACACTAGACAGATGATGAAAGTGTTTTGTGACATGACTTGTGATGGCTCGATAAATGGGTTGATGGTGTTAACTGGCAGCACGTTGGCCTTGCAAGCCAAAGGTCCGGGTTCGAATCCCGGTCATTCCACCAGATTCGCCGATGTAGCTCAAACCGGCTGAGCATTCGCCTTGTAAGCGAAAGGATGTGGGTTCGACTCCCATCGTCGGCTTCATGTGTATATTGCGGCGTAGCTCAATGGCAGAGTACCTGCCTCTTAAGCAGGGTTGTGTGGGTTCAACTCCCACCGCCGCAACCAATCTGTGTTCAGAGTCCAGCCTTTAGGCTGCCGTTTTAGAAGAGCAGCCTAACGGCTAGACTCTGAACTTGGGCCGGTAGCTCAGAAGAACAGAGCGCATGACTTCGAATCAGGAGGTCGCAGGTTTAAGTCCTGCCCGGCCCGCCAGTGACTGAATTGGCTCAGGTGATTTTCTGAAGGCGTTTTTGGAAATAGTCGCGCCAGTCTTCAGGCAGCGCTTCGGTCTGTATTGCGCGACGCAACAGATCGATGTTCAACCTGTCGCGCGAGTACAAACGAGCGACATCCGCAATCGTGACGCCATCTTTCTGTCGGTGAATTCGCTCGATGGCATCGCCTGCTTTCATTTCGCCTTCTTCCACAACCAAGAAATAAAATCCGGTTCGACCACTATCGAGGAACCGACGGATGATGTCGTCGCGACCGAATTTTATTCCCAGTTTGAAGCAAGGCATGCGCGGTTGCTTCGCCTCAATTACTGTAGAGCCAATCTGAAATCGGTCACCGATTACAATAGCATCTTCTTTGAGGCCAGTTACTGTAAGGTTTTCACCGAACATTCCCCAGAGCAGATTCATATCGGGAAATTCTGTTCGCCAGAAATCGTAATGCTCTGCCGGATACGCGTACACAGCTTTGTTTGGTCCACCATGAACCGAGAGGTCAGCTTGCCGGTCGCCATCCAGATTGAGTTTGCGCACAAAGACGCTGCCCTCAACTGGTTCTTTAAAGATACCGGTTTCGACAGCCTTCCCTTTCCAGACAACTTGTTTTGGTAATCCGACATTTACTGAAACAATGTTCATGGATGGTCCTTTTATAATATGCAGCAACCTGGCCCGCGTACGCCGCCTGTCATTGTACAGTTGGCACTATGCCTATCAGGCGCTGGCGGATCTTAGCTCTCGTGCTTACCGATGACCGCCAGAAATATAGAAAGTTTCGCCCGTTATCCATGCAGAATCTGACGAAGCTAAAAACACGGCTGCCGGTCCAATATCCTCTGGCTGTCCGATTCGGCCAAGCGGAGTTTGCGCTTCGATCTGCTTGCGGAATTCATTGTCGGGATTGGTAACGCCTATGGCGTTCGCCCCTTCGGTTTCGATCATACCAGGATTGATTGAATTGACGCGAATATTGCGCAGCCCCAATTCCTTTGCAAGCGATCTGGTTATGGCATCAACGGCGGCCTTGGTCGCGCTATAGACTGACGCATTAGGTGGGGAAAGAGTGCTGACTACAGAGCTGATGTTGATAATGCTGCCCCCGTCCGCCCCGAAATTATTTGCCGCTTCTTTTGAGGTCAGCAGCAATCCCAGCACATTGGTATCGAACAGCCGGTGAAAATGATCCTCCGTGACATCACTGATGGGAACGAATTCGTAGACACCTGCATTGTTGACCAGAATATCCAGTCGATCAAAGCTTTTCTTTGTTTCGGCGAAAAGACGGGCAATATCATCTTTCTTTGAGACATTACCCTGTATAGCGACGGCTTTGCCGCCTTTGCTTTTGATTTCGTTGACGACACGGTCGGCGCCTTCTTTGCTCGAAGAATAATTCACAACCACCGAAGCGCCTTCTGCCGCGAGATGTTTCGCGATTGAAGCGCCGATTCCTTTAGACGCGCCGGTGACTATAGCGACTTTGCCGTTAAGTTTTTCTGACATGATCTTTCTCCCCAATAATATTCTGTACTAATCGGTACATATTCAATATACGTACGATCGATTCGGAGGGTTTTCAGGTTTCACTGAAAACTGGGGAGATCCGTAACGATGGTCGAATCAGAGACCAGGACAGTCGACGAGGCCAAATCTGAACTGTGCTCTGAAGGTATATTCGCGCCAGAACTGTTTGTCAACATTACTAATTAAAGCTCCGATAACGTCCGCGGGTCATGTGAATAGATACAGTGTTTTAGCGTTTACGGCTTTTTTCTTAACGCTCATCAGTTATAATTGTATCGAGAGGTACAAATTCCTGGAGGGCTGAATGAACATGGTCGTTGGCCGACCCCGCACGTTTGACATCGATAAAGCGCTGGACAGAGCACTGATGGTTTTCTGGCGAAAAGGTTATGAAGGCACCTCACTAGCCGATCTGACCAATGCGATGGGAATAAATCGCCCAAGTCTTTATGCCGCGTTCGGCAACAAGGAAGATCTTTTTCGAAGGGTTCTGGACTACTACAGCCAGAGACATATGGCATTTATCGGTGATGCGCTAAACCAGCCGACTGCGTGGTCTGTTGCGGATCATTTGCTGAATGGTGCTGCCGACATGTTGAGTGATCCCGGAACTCCTCCGGGGTGTCTGATGGTACAGGGCGCGCTTTCGTGTGGAGATAATGCTGATTGCATTCGGCGAGAAATGATTACGCGTCGCGCAGTAGGCGAAGCTGCAATACGCGAGCGGTTAGAACGTGCCAGATCTGAAGGCGATTTGCCAGCCAACGCTTATCCTGCTGATCTTGCCCTGTATCTGATGACGGTTATCCACGGAATGTCTGTGCAAGCTGCCAGCGGAGCTACCCACGACGAGCTGCGCCGCATCGTCAAAGCGGCAATGCGATCGTGGCCAAAACAAGGATCTGTTTACCAGAAGAACGGCTATCGGTAGAGTTTTTTGCGCCATCTCGCATTACGCCCACATAGCTCAACCGGCTGAGCACATCCATGGTAAGGATCAGGTTACCGGTTCGATTCCGGTTGTGGGCTCCAATGATATTTTAAGCCGATGTAGCTCAGACGGTCAGAGCAACTGATTCGTAATCAGTAGGTCACCAGTTCGACTCTGGTCATCGGCTCCAAAAGCAGTGATCGGTGGTCAGCGGTCGGGGGTCGGTTAAGAAGATATTTTCGGGGTTTTCTCTGCCAAATGACCACCGATTACTGACCACCGCATTTGCACCCGTCGTCAAGATGGCAAAGACACCGGTCCGCAAAACCGGCATCGTGGGTTCGAGTCCCACCGGGTGCTCCACATCTTTTCAGTTATTTATGTGATCTGTTATTTACACTTTTGAGGTACTATTTCCCCAATTCGTTCATCTAATCCGGGGGAGGAAAGGACGATTGACGATGGTTTTGACCAGAAAGGTATTGTTATTGAACGCCAGTTACGAGCCGCTTGGCACCGTCGACGTTGCGCGGGCTGTGAGATTGGTGTGGAAGGGAACCGCAGAGACGGTGGAGCTGGACGGCAAGCGAGTATTGCGTTCTCAGCATTACGAGTTTCCAGTGCCATCTGTTGTTCGTCTGATCGAATACATCGATGTGCGCACTCGACAGAGTCGATCTGCCAGCAAACGCGCTCGCATCCTGATGCGAGACCGCCATCGCTGCCAGTATTGCGGTCATCGATTCAGCGCATTCGAGCTGACGCTCGATCACATCCTGCCCCGCTCTCGCGGAGGCCGAACTGAGCCAGAGAACCTTTGTGCTGCGTGCCGTCCCTGCAACCAGCGCAAGGGCGACCGCACTCCGGATGAGGCTAGAATGCCGCTCCTATCTACTCCGGCTGCGCTTCATTACGGTCTGGAAAGAGCTGCTCTTTACCATTCCGCAGAGTTTCGACCTGAATGGCGAAAGTATCTATTCTTGTCTGAAACTGATGCTGATGTAGCCTAGGAAAGGAACGAGGTCGAACCTCGTTCCTGAAATTTCGTCACCTGATCTATCGTGAAGTCTGTGTATGACTTGATGTTTGCGCTCTGACCTGGTTCGATGTCCTGTCAAAGTAATAGGACAGCGCAATAATCAAAACAAGGAAAAGTATTAACCCGATTGGCAGTCTTGCTAACCGTTCGCCGACGCTCTCATTTTCAACTGATGCTCTTTGTCTGGATTCCATTTAAACCTTCCGGTCCGCAGCATTGTGTCGGGCAGCCCCACAGCCGTACCAGTGGTGCACCTACCGTAAAGGCAGGCAAATTGTAAACCCTTTGTTAAGAATGTGATGTTGCTGGAAATAATGTGAAAATTCGGGAAGCTCAATCGCAAATGCGTGAAAAACGATGTGGCACTACTGGTAACAAAACGGAAAAAGCCTTTCCGAGTCGCGGGTCAGGATTCAGGTGTCAGACTTTCTTCACCGACCCCTGACCACCGACCCCCGATCACCGTATTTCGATTTGATCTTCACGCATCGAACAAGCCCATCCTCGGCCTCCAAAACTTTCAGCCGCAGGTCTCGATCAAGCTGCTCCTTATCTAAAAAATCGTTTACGACGTTCACCGCGTCAGCGCTGCATTGCCCGCCGATGAAGGCAGCCAGCCAGCGGTTCACGAAGAATATCTTGCGAGTGCGCTTCATCTGCGGCAAAGCGTGGAGCGCCTGTTCGAGATAAGGAAATGTCAAATCGGACTGCTCAAAGGTATTGAAAGGCCCCAGGCTGGCTTCAATCCAGCTTTCCGGAATATCTGGGTCGCTGATGTAGGCCTGGAAATATTGTTTCTTCACAGCAGCGTCATCCTGCGCTGCCGCTGTCGCGTACGCGTATCGGCGACCATTGTCGGTTTTGTCTGCCTGGCTCTGTGCAGCCAGCAAATCTTTAGCTTGCTGATCATTCGCTGCCAGAAGCTGGGTAATAATGTCGAATTTATCGCGAGAACGAAGTTGGAATCCAGGGATCTTCAATTCTCCGCTTAACATCTTTTTCAATTCAGTTCGACCATCTTCCGTTTTAGCGATCGACTGAAACGCGCGAGCATATGTAACCCGCAGGTCTTTGCTCGTCGAATTCATCATTTGATCAGAGACTAACTGCTCCAATTGCGGCCCGATCTCCGATTGCTGTTTCTTACTGAGATACCGGTTGAATCCCATCTGCAGATGACCCAGCAAGCTCTGCGCTGTGACTTCATCCTGTTCTTTTGCTATCAAACGCTTTTCCAGTTGAAGATATTCCACCGGCGACAACTCTGCTTCACGAACGCTGTCCCACAATGTTCCCCACAACAACGCCCGCAGGAAATTATCCTGGACGTCACCAAGGCGTTTTATTGCGGCGTCGCGGCTCCTGTCATCAAGCAAGAATCGTCCATAGCCATAATCCTCATAATTCGCAAATATGAAGGCGGGAGTCGGTTTGCCAATTGCTTCCTTTACCGTAGTCTCATTACCGTCGATCACGACCGGGAAGGTGACAGCAGGCGCGGAATCATAATAGAGAAGCAGTTTTATGCGCATCGGCCAAACTCCGCCTTCGCTGAGAACATCAGACTGATGAAGCACCAGGTTGCTGATATGTCCTTGCTGATCGCTGCTCCACTGAACGTGGACATCGGGCATGCCGCGATGTTTCACCCAGGCATCAGCCCACTTATCCAGCTTCTTCCCTGACGCTCTTTCAAAGCTGTGCACAAGATCAGCCCATTCCGCGTTCGAGTACGCGTGTTCTTTCACGAAAATCTGAATGGCATGTTCGAATTGTTCGGCGCCGAGATAATATTCAGCCTGACGCAACATTGACGGAGCTTTGTTGTACACAATGTTGCCATACGCGGACTTTGCCGCGGATAAGTTAGAAATTTCCTGCCAGATCGGAGTTGTGCCTTTGGTGGCATCAGTAGCGTATGCAGCCGGTTTCGTTCTCTGATAAAAAGCTTTCCAGGTGTTGATCTGCGGCATGATGTTTTCGGTAGCCTTGTATGCCATGAAGGTCGCAAAGCCTTCCTTCAGCCACAAATCATCGAACCACCGCATAGTGACCAGATCGCCAAACCATTGATGGGCGGTTTCGTGAAAGATCAACTGCGCTCGTGACAAATGGTCATTAGCCGTTGGTTCCGAAGTGAAAAGAACGGCATCTTCATTCAGGAATGTTGCGCCCGCGTGCTCCATTCCGCCGTAAGCGAACTCGGGAATCAAAACAAGATCGTATTTCGGAAAACCGAATCTGTGATCAAAGTATTTCTCGAAATAACTGATGCATTCGCGAGTCAGATGAAAAACTTCTGCGCTTTCGGGCTTGGCGCGCTCTAATTTTGACTTACGCACATACAGGTGTGTGTGCTTGGGTGATCCATCATCTGCGAGTTCGGCAAACGGACCGGCAGCAAAAGCAAAAAGATACGTGCTGATCGGCTCTGTTTCCTGAAAATGAAAAAGCTTCACGCCCAGCTTTTCTGTCAGAACGGTTCCTTCAGTCGGCGTATTTGATACCACCGTCCACGGAGCTCTCGTCGAAACCTGTAATTTAAATCGCGCCTTCAGATCGGGTTGATCAAAACACGGAAAAGTTGTGCTGGCATCGGAAGGAACAAACAAAGTGTAGACGTATTCCGAATTGTCTTCCCTGTCCAGATACCGGGTAACGGCGCTGCCCGACGTGCTGATTGGCGATTCAAAGTCCAGAGTTATTATATTGTCACCGTTATTCAGATAACTTGAAGGAATTAACAGATGCTCTTCGACTTCTCTGAAATCGTTTGCCGGTTTGCCGTTTACGCTGATGTTTCCTACACGACCCTGCGGTTGTCCCTCACGCTTGGCGACTCGCCAGTCCAGAATAAGATTTTGTGAAGGATCCTTAACGCTGACGTGGATCTCTTCTTTGCCTGTAAGTCTGGGCGCACCGGGCAGCAATTCAATATCGAGATGATATCGAACATCGCTGTAATTTGCGGCTCGCCGCCGAGCAAGTTCGCGATCGACACCAGGCTTAAGATTGTCCTGGTAAACAGCAGTCATTGCCTCAGTTTTATTGTTCATATTATTCCAAACCACTCCCGCCAAAATCAGGAATAGCAGCAACAGAAAGCGCCAGTTAATTCTTTTCATAGCCGTTATGATTACACCTTTAAGGCCCTTTAAGGAATGCCACGTATTATAGTCTTTTGCTCAATGTTAGAAAGTCAATGTGCTTTAATATCAGATCGGTTTAATCTTTATGAATATTTTATCGCTGGAAAACGTCAGTAAGAATTTCGGATTCAAGCCGCTTTTTGAGCACGTAAGTCTTGGGCTTGAAGAAGGTGAGCGGGTCGGAATAATCGGCGCGAATGGTTCCGGCAAAACCACTCTATTGAGAATTATCGCAGGAGATGAAGCGCCGGATTCCGGTCGGGTCGTGATGACTAGCGGAAGAACCATTGGTTATTTACCGCAGAATCCTCCATTCGATCCGGACAAAACCGTTTTGGATGCTGTATTCGAGGCTACAAACGACAAGATGCGCTTGCTTCGCGATTATGAAGCGGCATGTCTTTCACTTTCATTAAAGGAAGAACCAGATGAAGCCCTTTTGGAACAGGTTTCTAAGCTTTCCCATCAACTCGAAATGGAGGGTGCCTGGGATCTGGAAACGAATGCGCGGATTGTACTGACCCAGTTGGGTATTACGGATACTGGCGCGCGGCTGGGTACTCTTTCAGGTGGACAAAGGAAACGTGTAGCACTGGCTCACGCGCTTGTGACTAATCCCGATCTTTTGATTCTGGACGAACCCACCAATCATCTGGATTCCGATACTATCGCGTGGCTGGAAACGTATCTGAGCAGATATACGGGGGCGCTACTGCTGGTCACCCACGATCGTTACTTTCTTGATCGCGTAACCGGGCGGATTCTGGAGATAGATCACGGCGGTATTCACAGCTTCGCCGGTAACTATGCCTATTATGTGGCGAAGAAAGAAGAACTGGAGCAGCAACGCGCCGGGCTTGAGCGCAAACGAGAATCATACCTAAGGCGAGAGCTCGCATGGCTTCGTCAGGGAGCAAGAGCACGAAGTACAAAAGAGAAGGCTCGCGTTGAACGTGCCAAAGAGTTGATGGCTCAGCCAAAGGAAACAGCCAAGGCTGATCTGGATATTTCCGTAGCGTTCCAGCGCATCGGGAAGAAAGTGATTGAGCTCGACGATATCTCCAAAGGATACGGAGGTAATCCGTTGCTTAATCGCTTCAGCTTGAATTTGCGACCGACCGATAGAATCGGAATCATCGGTCCGAATGGCTCGGGTAAAACGACTCTGCTGGACATTATCGCCGGACGGATTCAGCCGGACAGCGGCAAAATCGAAGTCGGTCAAACAGTCGCGATCGGGTACTACGATCAGGAAGCCCGAGAGCTGAATGAAGAACAACGCGTGATCGACTATGTGCGTGAAGGTGGAGAGTACGTTCTGACGGCAGACGAAACAAGGATCACCGCAGGACAGATGCTGGAAAAGTTCCTGTTTCAGCCAGCGATGCAGTACGCTCCGGTCGGAAAACTTTCCGGTGGCGAGCGAAAGCGTTTATATCTGTTGCGGATCCTGATGACTGCTCCGAACGTCCTGTTACTGGACGAGCCCACAAACGATCTGGACATCCAGACATTAATAAGACTGGAAGAATACCTGGAAGGTTTCGCCGGGTGTTTGATCGTCGTTAGCCACGACCGTTATTTTCTGGATCGAACGATCGATCGCGTCTTGCGATTTGACGGAACGGGCGATATTCGCGAATATCCCGGTAATTTCAGTTACTACATTGAACGCGCTGCGGAAGAATCTACGGAACGGAACGCTGAGCAAAGAGTTCCGATAAAGCCTTCTGAACCGAAAACGGAGCGTCCCAAAGAACCGACTAAGCTTTCTTATAAAGAGCGCCGCGAGCTGGACGAATTGGAGAAACAGATTCAGGTTGATGAATCCCGCAAATCGGAAATCGAAACTTTGCTGGGGACAAACAATTCTGACGCGAGCCTTGTGCATTCTTTGTATACAGAGATGCAGGAGCTTGAGGGACGCCTGAATCGCAACATCGAACGGTGGTCGGTACTAGCCGAGCGCGCCTGAAGCTTTTTGCTGTATTCGGCCAACTGGTGTCACAGCCGCGACGGTCGCAATCGTGGCGCGGCCTTCAGTCCGCGCAAGATGAAGACCTTCCAACACCCAAGGAACGAATCACTTGGAAAGCGATGAGCGAGTGGTGGAGAAATGTGCGCGCTGTGGAAGTAGAGTGCGTCGGCAAGGGCAAGGCGCGTAAACCATATAAGTTCAGTCACAGTTTTATTGATAGAAAGCAAAGCGGTTAGTCGGCTGTGACTGCTGATACTCAATAGAGGCGGCCTCACGGGCGTATAATCGCCCGCGAGAAATATCTTTAAAACAAAGGAGGCC
>Ga0070741_10018011_pt1 | contig 11512 bp, 9 predicted proteins | sample Coa_R1_4_FD_66440 | JGI IMG/M metagenome (GOLD analysis project Ga0070741, IMG submission 66440) | Surface soil microbial communities from Centralia Pennsylvania, which are recovering from an underground coalmine fire - Coalmine... | ecosystem: Environmental > Terrestrial > Soil > Unclassified ...
CTGCCAGCGGTGCCAGAGCGGCTGGGCGCCGCCTTTGGGGCGCGCGGTGGCGAACACCTCGAGCCGACCGTCCGCGTTGCGCCCCACGCCCACCGCGTTAGCCGGCTCGCCGCCGAGGCTTTCCCAGGTGCTCCACCCACCGCCGGGCTCCTGCCAGATGTGCCAGACCGCGTCGTCGACGCCGAAGAGGAACACCTCGAGCCGGCCGTCCTGGTTCGCGCCGATCCGCGGTGTGCCGAGGAAGGCGACGCCAGGCGGCGCGCCGAGGCTCGCCCAGCTCCCCCAGCCGCCGCCAGCGCTCGACTGCGCCAGGTGCCAGACGGCGTGCTGGTCGGCCACGGCGACCACCTCGAGGCGACCGTCCGCGTTGCGCCCGACAGCCGGGCCGGCGAGGTTCGCGCCGGCGGGCCCGCCAAGGCTCGCCCAGGCGCTCCAACCACCGCCGGCCTCCTGCCACGTGTGCCACAGCGCCCCGTCGAGCGCGGTGCCGAAGAGATCGAGCCGACCATCCGCGTTCGTACCCAGCGCCAGGTTGACGATCGACGTCCCGGCGGGCTGCCCGAGCGCCGTCCACGCGGCCCACGCGCCGCCGGCCGCGACCTGCCACACGTGCCAGGCGGCGCCGTCGGTGCCCAGCGTGAACAGCTCGAGGCGGCCGTCGGCGTTCTGCCCGACGACCAGGAAGTGGGCGCCCACCCCGCCGGGCGGACCGCCGAGGTCGTCCCACCCGCTCCAGGCAGTCGGAGACGCGGGGTCCTGCCAGACGTGCCACACGACCCCGGTGCTCATCAGCCCGACGCGGACGAACGCCTCGAGCCGGCCGTCCTGGTTGCGCGCGGCGACCGGGAAGCCAAGGAAGGAGCCCGGCGGCGCGCCGAGGCTCGCCCAACCGCTCCAGGCGCCGCCCGCTTCCTGCCAGACGTGCCACAGCTCGGTCGTGGTCGGGCCAGGCGCCTCGACGAAGACCTCGAGCCGCCCGTCGGCGTTGCTCGCGACGGCCGGCTCGCCGCCGCTCGCGGCGCCGCCGAGCGACGCCCAGCCATCCCAGCTCATCGACGACTCCTCCGTTCCGACCCGCGGCGTGTTCCGTAGGAACACGCGCACCCCGCCAGGGGTGATCCGTCACTGAGGGATGCGCAGCACCTGGCCCGGGAAGATGAGATTCGGGTTCGCGATCTGGTTCCGGTTCGCCTCGTAGATCCGCGTCCAAAGCGGCGCGCTGCCGTACCAGTGCTGGGCGATCGCCGACAGCGTGTCGCCCGGGACGACGGTGTACTGCGCGAAGCCGTGGTACGGGTCGATCAGCGCACGCCCGAAGGTGATCGGGACGACGACCTTATTGATGTCGCTCCCGTCCTTCGCTGAGACCTCGAAGACCTCCAGCGTCCCCTGCGGCGTCGACGGCACTCCGCCGGGATCGAGGCTCGCGCTGTAGTTGCCCCAGATGCCCGTCCCGCCGACGTGGATCGACACCTGGACGAGCTGGGTCCCGTTGGCGTCGCGCAGGCGGGCGGCGATGACACCCTCGAACCCGGTGCCGACACCGCAGGCCATCACCGGGAGGTCGACCAGGTCGTACGGCCGCGGCTGGCGCACGGCGATGGGCGGGAACGCTGACACGGCGGGCCTCCCGTAGCGGCGAGTGGCGCAGGATAGAGAGGCGGGGTTGAGGGAGGGTTGAGCCGAAGCGCACCAGGCGCGCGTCTGCTCACGGTTGGCGGCCGCCCTATCACCCGTACGGTAAGACCGCGGCTGACGCGCGTCGGTCTGACGATCGTCGCCTGCGAGCCAGCCGTCAACGGACGGTCTACCGTCCGCGACCTCGGGCGCAACAAAGCCCCCCGAGCATGGGACCACAGGAGGTCAGCCCCGACGTGCCAAGGCCGTCAGCGGTGGGTGCGTGGGTCGGCGTGATATGGGGGGCCCCGGGGTGAGCGCGCCCGCCACGGGGCGAACCCCCAGCGCACGCGAGCCTCCGGCACTCAACCTGCCCGGGCCACCGACCCGTGCAGAACCCAATCCAGGTGTACGAGGCCCACGATGCCGAGGAACACGAACGAACAGCCGACCGACCCGGGGACCGTCCCACCGCAGTACGAGCAGTACGCTGCGGAGCTGAAGCGGCGCTGGGCCGCCCACGCCGGCGGACCGTTCTGGGATGAGATCGAGCCGGCGTTCCGCTTCGGGTGGGCCGCCGCCCACGACGTCGGGCTCGCGGGGCGCGACTGGACCGAGATTGAGGCGGACCTGGCCGACCACTGGTTCGCCCCTGAGGCCGCCTCCGAGGAGATGGCCTGGGACCAGGTGCGCGACGCCGTGCGGATGGCCTGGGACCTCGCCCACGAGGCGACGCGCCCCGCCCCGCCGACCGCGTGACCGGGGGCGGCGATGGAGAGACCGCTAATCGCGACCGTCACGCTCAACCCGGCCTGCGACCAGGCCGTGACCGTCGAGCGATTCGAGCTGGGGGTGGTGAACCGCTGCCAGGTGGAGTCCTTCGACCCGGGCGGCAAGGGGCTCAACGCCAGCCGCGTCATCCACCGCCTCGGGCGGCCAACGCTCGCGCTCGGCTACGTCGGCGGCGTCACCGGCGCGTTCATCCGCGACCGGCTCGACGCCGAGGGCGTGCCGCACGAACTGTGGGAGGTGGCCGAGCCGACCCGCCTCAACGTCATGGTGCGCGAGACGGAGAGCGGCCGGCGGACCCGCATCTACGGGCCGGGTGCGCACGTCCCGGAAGTGATGCTCGACCTCCTGCGCGCCCGCCTCGAGCGGCTGCCGCCGGGCAGCATGGTCGTCCTTGCCGGCAGCCTTCCGCCGGGCCTGCCCGAGACCACCTACCGCGACCTGATCGGCTGGCTGCGGAACCTGCGGCTGCCAACCGTGCTCGACGCGAGCGGCGCGGCGCTCGCGGCCGCGCTCGGCGCCCGGCCCGCGCTGGTCAAGCCGAACGTCGAGGAGGCCGCTGCCTTGCTGGGGTACAAGCTCGACCACGACGACGTGGCCCTCGCAGGCGCCGAGGAGCTGCGCCGGCGCGGCGCGGAGCAGGTCGTGATCTCGCTCGGCGAGCGGGGCGCCGTGGCAGTCGGCGACGGCGGCCAATGGAAGGTCGTGCCCCCGTGGGTCAACGCGTTGAGCACGGTCGGCTCGGGCGACTCAATGGTCGCGGGCCTGGCGATCGGGCTGTTCGAGGACAGCGGCCTGGTCGAGGCGCTGCGGCTCGGAGCGGCGGCCGGGGCGGCCACGGCGACGACGCGGGGCACGCAGCTCTGCGCGCTCGAGGACGTCCGACGGCTGCTGCCGCGGGTAGTGGTCACGCCCTTTCACAACCCACTGCCGAGCGGCATGGGTCATCGCGAGGCGATCGGCGACTCAGGGCACCGCGCCCAGATGGCGCACGAGCGCCCCGCGGCCAGCCAGGTCGCACCTGGCATACGCGCCACGGCCGACCTTCACGACCGGGGGGCGAACGGGCCAGTCGCCGGACGGGTGGAGCCACTCGCCCGCCAAGACTGGAGCGTGGACCTCGCGCTCGACGGGCCGGCGCTGCCCGGCCGGCTTGCTTAGGGCGCGGATAGGAGGTTCGTGGTGGAGCACCGGCCGTCCCGGCACACCTGGATCGTGCCGTGGGTGGCCCCCCTCGCGTTGGGCAGCCTCTACACCGCCGAGCTGCTGAGAGAAGGGGCCGCCAGCGAGCCGATCGGGCTCGCCGTGCAGCTCGTCCTCGGCGCCCCACTCGTAGTCTCGGCGAGCGTCCTGTGCGCCGTCGTGGACCAGGAGGCGCGGACAGGCGAGCTCACGCCCAAGCTCCATCGGTGGCTGCACTGGACGCCGCGCGTGCTCTTGCTGTTGTTCGTCGCCGTGCTGGCTTTGCTCTCGCTCGACGTCTTCGAAGAGGGGCGCACGGCGGGGGAAATCGCGCTCGGGCTGCTGCTGCACAACCTGCCCGCGCTGGCGCTCCTCGCCGCGACGGCGGCCGCGTGGCGGAGGCCGCTGGTGGGCGCGCTCGCGCTGACGGGCTTCGCGGTGTGGTGGTTCGCGCTCTTCGCCGTCGGGGGGTTCGCCCCATCGGTCGTCCTGCTGATGGCGGTCCTCCCGCTGACGGTCGCGGCCCTGTTCTTAACGAGCTGGCTCTTCCCGCAACCTCGAGGACTATCGAGCCGCGCCGACGGGGGCCAGGCGTTCGGCTCCGGCGCCTGACTGGGCGCCGAGCGTCCACGCCGCGCACCCTGGCGTAGACGGACGGCCGCGGCTGGTCGGAGGATTCGGCGCCGGCGCCGAGGCAGCCGAACGGGGCCGCGGCCGAGGCGCTCGTCTCGTCGTCACGCGCTGGCAGGGGACGAGACGGCCGGATCCGCCAGACGGCTCGGCCTTTCGAGCCCGAGACGGCCAGCGCGCCGGACCAGCAGGACCGGCCGCTGGGCGGTTCGCACCACCTCGTCGGCCACGCTGCCGACGATCGCCCGGATCGGGCCGGTCAGCGCGTGCGTGCTCATCACGATCAGGTCGGCGTCTACCTCCCCGGCGACACGCTCGATCGTGGGCGCGACCGGACCCACCGCCACGCGGCCCTGCGCCGCCAGCCCCGCGTGCACCAACCGCACGGCCAACTGGTCGACGTAGCGGCGTGCGGCTGCGCCCGCCGCCGCCTCCCAGTCCAGGCCGTCGAGCAGCATTTCGAGCGGGCGCAGCGACGGGTCGCCCCTCTCTGGGAGCGGGACCACCTGGAGCAGGACGATCCCGGCGCCGATCGTGCGCGCCAGGTGCGTCGCCGCGGCCAGCGCCAGCGCACCGCCCAGGGTGGCGTCCAGCGGGACGAGGAGCGTTCGGAAGCGGCCGACGTGGCGCGTGCCGGGCCTCGTCAGCAGGATGGGGACCGGGCTGCTTGCCAGCACGCCCTCGGCGACGCTGCCTAACCAGGCGCGCGCTAACCCGTGCCGGCCGTGGGTCGCCATGGCGATGGCGTCGGCGTCGAGCTCGCGCGCCGCGGCGGCGATCTCCTCGGCGACCGCGCCGTCGTGGCGGATGGCGGTGCTGGCGCGCACGCCGCGGGCCTCCATTCCCGCGGCGACGCCGTTCAGGTAGGTCGCGACGAGCGCCCGCTCGGCGGCCCCTCGGTCCTCGAGGACGGTCAGCAGACACAGCTCGGCGCCGACCTGCCCGGCCAGTGCCGCCGCGGGCGTCAGAGCCTCGGCCGCTTCGTCCGTGCCGTCCAGCGTCACCAGGATCTTCGAGAAGAGCGGCCTGGTCGGGGAGCCAGCGGCTGCCGGGGGCGTGGGGAGGGTGACCAGCTCGTCGGCGATGCCGGCGACGCCAGGCACGCCCGCGATCAGGTCCAGCACCCGCTGGCGCTCGGCCGCGTCGGCGACCACGCCCGTCAGGTACACCTTGCCGCCGGCCACGTGCACGGCGATGTTCGCCGGGGACGGCGCGCCCTCGGTTGCCAGCAACGTCCGGGCTGCCTGCTCGATCTCTTCGTCGGTCCGCGGGATCCCGTTCATGCGCCACCTCGTCGCGTCGAGCGTGGACGGCGAACGTTGCCGGGCGTGTAGGCGCTGGTAGACGGCCGGTGAACGCGGGAGCGGGGGGCTCCGGGGGCGGCGTTTACGCGCCAGCAACCCGGCGCTACCCACCGCGCAAGACGGCGCGGCTACAGGTTGCTCGCAGGAGAACGCGATGACGTACCGTTTCGTTCGCCGCTTCGAGGAGCTTGGGCGCGACGACGTGCCCCTCGTGGGCGGCAAGGGCGCCAACCTGGGCGAGATGACCAGGGCCGAGCTGCCGGTCCCACCCGGCGTCGTCCTGACCGTCGACGCCTACCAGCGGTTCTACGACGCCAACCACCTCGGCCAGCGGGTTGACGCGGCGCTGGCGGCGCTCGACGTGGACGATTCGGCAGCGCTCCAGGCGGCCGCCGACCGGCTCCAGGCCATGGTTCTGGCCGCGCCGGTCCCGGACGACGTACGCGCGGAGATCGAGGCGGCCTACGCCGAGCTGGCCGAGCGGACCGGCCAGGCCGAGCCGTTCGTGGCGGTCCGCTCGTCGGCGACAGCCGAGGACACGCCGCACTTCTCCTTCGCCGGCATGCTGCGCACCTTCCTCAACGTGCGTGGCGTCGACGCGCTCGTCGATGCGGTTCGCGGATGCTGGGCCTCCACGTTCGGCGGCCGCGTCCTTTTCTACCGAGCCAAGCAGGGCCTGCCAGGCGCGCAGCCGGTGGCGGTGATCATCCAGAAGATGGTCAACGCCGACAAGTCGGGCGTGATGTTCACGGTCGACCCGGCCAACCGCAACCCGCGCGTGCTCGTGATCGAGGGAGCCTGGGGCCTCGGCGAGGTGGTCGTCGGCGGCCAGGTGACGCCCGATCGCTACGTCGTCGATAAGGAGACGCTGCACCTGGTCGAGCGTGCGATCGGGCGCAAGGAGTTCATGCTCACGCGCGACCCGGCGACCGGACAGAACGTCCGGATCGACCTTGCCGACCCACGCGCGACCCAGTCGGTGCTGACCGACGACGAGGTCCGCCGGGTCGCCGAGCTCGCCAAGCGCGACGAGGCGCACTACCGGGCGCCGCAGGACGCCGAGTGGGTGTTCGAGGGCGCCGACCTCTACATCGTCCAGACGCGCCCGGTGACGACGCTCGGCGCGCCGGCCGTGCCGGCCGCCGATGGACAGGCCGCCGCGAAGGAGCCGCTGGTCAGGGGGTTGGGCGCCGGTCCGGGCGTCGCGTCGGGCGTGGCACGGGTGCTGCGCGAGCCGACCGAGGGCGCGCGGCTGCTGGCCGGCGAGGTGCTGGTCGCGCCGATGACGTCGCCGGACTGGGTGCCGCTCATGCGCCGAGCCGCCGCGATCGTGACCGACGGCGGCGGGATGACCAGCCACGCGGCGATCGTCTCGCGCGAGCTGGGTATCCCGTGCGTCGTCGGCACGCGCCGGGCAACCCAGGTGCTGCTCGACGGGATGGAAGTGACCGTCGACGCCCGCGAGGGCGTCGTCTACCGGGGCCGGCTGGCTCCCACAGCTCCGGCGCCGCTCGCTGCGGCCGCGCCCACGGTGGGCGCGGCCGGCGCGCCGGTCACGGCGACGGCACTGTACGTGAACCTGGGCGAGCCCGACCTCGCCGAACGCGTCGCGGCCGAGCCGGTCGACGGCGTCGGCCTGCTGCGCGCCGAGTTCATGGTGCTCGCCGCGCTGGAGGGGAAGCACCCTCGGCTCCTGGTCGACCGGGGCGGCGGCGACGAGTTGGTCGACCGGCTGGCCGGGGGCATGCGCGTCTTCGCGCGCGCCTTCAGCCCGCGCCCGGTCGTCTACCGGGCGATGGACTTCCGCAGCAACGAATTCCGCGGCCTCGAGGGCGGCGACCGGTGGGAGCCGGTCGAGGCGAATCCGATGATCGGGTACCGCGGCTGCTACCGCTACGTGCGCGAGCCCGACCTGTTCGCGCTCGAGCTGCGCGCGCTGGCGGCCGTGCGCGAGGACTTCCGGAACCTCCACCTGATGATCCCGTTCGTCCGCACCGGCTGGGAGTTGGCGGCGTGCAAGGCAGTGGTGGACGCCTCGCCGCTGGCCGGGCAGCGCGACCTCCAGCTCTGGGTGATGGCCGAGGTGCCATCGGTTGTCTACTGGCTCCCCGCTTACGCGGCGGCCGGCGTGACGGGCGTGTCGATCGGGTCGAACGACCTGACGCAGCTCCTCCTCGGCGTCGACCGCGACAGCGAGGCGCTCGCGCCGCTCTACGACGAGCGGGACGGCGCCGTGCTCGCGGCGATCCGCCAGATCGTCGAAACGGCCCACGGCCTCGGCATGACCGCCTCGATCTGCGGGCAGGCCCCGTCGGTCCACCCGGACTATGCCGAGAAGCTAGTGCGGTGGGGCATCGATTCGATCTCGGTGAACTCCGACGCGATCGGCTCGGCTCGCCGCCATATCGCGGCGGCCGAGCAGAAGCTGCTGCTCGAGGCGGCGCGCGCCGGGTGTGCCACGGCGCCTCGGGGCTACGCGCCGCCGAAGGCAGCGGCGCCGGCATCCAACGGCCGCGGTCCGCTCGCCGCCGTGCCCGTGCCCGCCGCCGAGTGAGCGCGGGGTCGGCACGGGAAGGGGGTGAGACGGGCCACCGTGCGTGAATGTCGAGGACGCCGCGCTCTCGGGGGTTTCCCCGGATGACAGCGGCCTTCCGGAGTGGTCTTATTAATGCGCGGACCGGCCGCGCTGGTTCGCAGAGGATATCGAAAGGAGGGAGTACTTCTATGGCGAACGTCACGACTCGACGGGTCGTTGCCGCGGTGGTCGCGCTGATCGGCGGCTATCTGCTCTACGTGAGCGCCGACCCGGCCAGCGGGTTCGGTACGACGCTCCTGGCCTTCTGGGCGGGCGTCGCGTTGTTCGTGGCGGTCGGGGCGGTCCTGATCCGGTACTACCAGCCAGGCGTGGACGCGCCGAGCGCCGACGAGGTGGACGTCCGTGAGTGGCGGTTCGTGCGCTTCCTGCGCTATGGCCGGGAGGCCGCCCCGCTCTACCTCGGACTGCGCCTCTTCCTCGCCTACGAGTGGATCCAGGCCGGGCTGCACAAGCTGGGCGACCCGGGCTGGATGCAGACCGGGCAGGCCTTGCAGGGCTACTGGCAGCGGGCGGTCACGGTGCCAGCCACCGGGTCCGCGCCGATCGTCTACCCGGCCTACCGCGCGTTCTTGCAGTTCATGCTCGACAACGGCTGGTACACCTGGTACAGCAAGGTGATTGTCGGCGGCGAGCTCCTGATCGGGCTGGGCTTCCTGTTCGGCGGCCTCATCGGCTTCGCGGCCTTCTTCGCCCTGTTGATGAACTTCGCCTTCTTGTTCGCCGGTTCGACCAGCTCCAACCCCACCTTGATCATCCTCGAGGTCGTCGTGCTCCTCGGCTGGCGCGCGGCCGGCTGGTGGGGCGTCGACCGGATCCTCCTGCCCCGGATCGGGACCCCCTGGGGCGGCCTCCAGACCGCGCCGCCCAGCGGCGCCCTGCCTCAGGGGGCGCGTGGGGGTGGCGGGGCGTAGCCGCGGCACGTTAGCTGCCAGGCGGTTGGCTCGGCCCGCGGCGCCGCGCGCGGCGCCGCGGGCCGACCGTACTTGGCGCGTCCGCCTCCGAAGAGGACCCGCCGCCCGCGTCAGCTCAGGAGCACGCCGCCGTCGACGAAGACGGTGCTGCCCGTGATGTAGGCGGCCGCATCCGAGGCCAGGAACAGGGCGACACGGCCGATGTCGTCGGGCGTGCCCGTGCGGCCGAGCGGGATCCTGGCCAGGAACGCCCGGTTCATCGCCTCGACGTCGATCGGTCCCATCGCCGCGGTGGCGGCCCGGGTGCCCGGGGTGGTGACGCTGCCGGGGGCGATCGCCACGACGCGGATCCGATGCGGCCCCAGCTCGAGCGCCAGGTTCTTGGTGAACATCACTACGCCGCCCTTCGAAGCGTCGTAGTGCGCCAGGCCCACGCTCGAGGGGTGGTAGGCGTCGATCGAGGCGATGTTGACGATCACGCCGCCGCCGCCCTGGGCGACCATCTGCTTCGCGGCCGCCTGGGCGCACAAGAACGTGCCCTTCAGGTTCACGTCGAGGACGCGGTCCCAGAGCTCCTCGGTCATCGCGAGCACCGGCATGAAGGGGTAGATCCCGGCGTTGTTGACAAGCACGTCGAGTCGACCGTGCGCGGCGACCGCCGTCTCGACCATGCGCTCGACGTCTGCGGCCGAGCGGACGTCGACCGCGACCGCCTGTGCCACGCGACCCTCGCCGCGCAGCGTCGCCGCCGCGCCCTCCGCGGCTGCCCCGTCCAGGTCCGCCACCAGCACCTTCGCGCCGGCTTCGGCAAGACGCCGGGCGATCCCAAAGCCAATCCCGACCGCGCCACCCGTCACGACCGCGCTTCGGCCGGTCAAGTCGAACAGCCGGGCAATGCTGCTCGTCGCCGGATCAACCTGCGCCGGCTGGGAGGCGGTCCGCGCAGGGGTCTCCTCGCTCCTCGTGCTCGTCGTATCGGTCACCACGACGCTCCTTTCGACGCCGCGCGGCTTCGCCTCAGGCGCGGCACGCGTCGCCGCGCTGGGCCCGCGGCACAGACCCAACGGTAACCCAGGAGCCGCCGCGTGGCGTCAGGGAACTCCCGGATGTGACGCGCGGCCTGTCGACCTGGCGGTGAGGAGGTAGTCGACGCAGCCGTCGAGCATGTAGAGCTTCGGGTAGTCCACCTCGGGCACGTCGACGACACCGTGGACGCGCGTCCGGGGGGACCCGCCGCACGCGTACCAGATACACGCTTGCCCGGCGCCGCGGCCGCTACGCCCGCCGGCTCCGGCCAGCGGTGGCTGCGCCGCTGCTCGGGACGTTACGGCGTGGGGTGCCGCTCGAAAGGACGAACGCCGCCGTGACCAGGCCGCCGCCGATCAGGACGCGTGCGCCGGCCGGCTCCCGCAGGAGCAGCGAGCCAAGGGCCGCCCCCACCAGAGGCTGCAGGAACAGGGACGCCGCGCCGGCTCCGGCGCCCACGACCCGAAGCGCCCCGAACCACGCGAGGAACGCGCCGACCGACACCGCGGCCGCCGGGTACAGCACGCCCGCGAGCGCCAGGCCGCCGACGCGCTGGACGCCTCCCGAGGCGATCTCCCCCGCGAGCAGCGGGAGCCACACGAGCAGGCTGCCCAGGTGGGCGAACGCGAGCAGCGTCAGCGCGCCATGGCGCCTGGCGAAGCCGGTTCCCGCGACGCTGTAGGCCGCCTGCAGCCCGACGCCGGCCAGCACCAGCAGGTCGCCCAGCGCACGCGCGAGCCCGTCGGGCCCACCCGCGGCCGCGTTGCCGAACACCAGCACTCCGATCCCCACGGCGCCCAGGCCGATCCCGAGCGCCCGCCTGGATGCGAGGTGTTCCCCCGCCACGAGCGCGGCGAGCAGCGCGGTGAAGGTGACCTCGCCGATGACCATCAGCGACGCATCGGTGGCGGTGGTCATGCCGATGCCCCGGTAGCTCAGCAGGTAGCTCAGCGCGATGCCGACCAGGCCGAGGGCGGCCATCCCGACGGCGGAACGGGCGGGGACGGGCGCGGTGCCGCGCAGGTGCGTCCAACCGGGCGCGAGGTGCGGGACCGCCAGCCAGAGTGCCCAGAAGAGCAGCGCCGCCAACGTGACCCGCAGGGAAGCGAGCGCCGTCGGCGATAGCTCGCGCAAAGCCACCTTGACGACCACGTAGGACGAGCCCCAGACGAGGTTCGCGGCGACCAGGCTGGCCCAGGCCGCCGCACGAGCTACCGGCAACAGCCTCCACCGTTCGGGTCGCGTCCCGCCTCGCTGCGCGTCGGCGCGGGCACCAACCGGCAGTGTAGCCTGCCGAACAGCGAGCACCGTCTCGCCGCCGGCCGTTGGTGCTGGGCTGCACCCACCGCGCGGCGCAGCGGTCGGCGTGTTGGGCGGTTGGCCCGCGGCCGGCTGGGGCCGGCACGACGCCCGCGCCCGCCGGTGACGCCGCGCGATCAGGGAAACCACCGACGCCC
>Ga0070741_10018012_pt1 | contig 11512 bp, 10 predicted proteins | sample Coa_R1_4_FD_66440 | JGI IMG/M metagenome (GOLD analysis project Ga0070741, IMG submission 66440) | Surface soil microbial communities from Centralia Pennsylvania, which are recovering from an underground coalmine fire - Coalmine... | ecosystem: Environmental > Terrestrial > Soil > Unclassified ...
GCCCGACGGCGATCGCCGTCGCGCCCGTCGTGCCTTCGTCTAGCGCGAGGACGACGGCTGCCATGTGCGGTTCAGGCTGCCGGTCGAGTACCCCTCCAGGTCGAGCGCGACGAACTTGTAGCCGGCCTGCTTCAGCGCATCGACCACGGTGTCGCGCCGGGCCGCGAGCCGGTCGATCTCGAGGCCGTCGACCTCGATCCGCGCGACGTCTCCGTGGTCGCGCACGCGGACCTGCGCAAACCCGAGCGCCCGTATCGCCTCCTCGGCGGCCTCGATGCGGCGCAGCGCCTCCACCGTCACCGCCGTCCCGTGTGGGATGCGAGACGACAGGCACGCAAACGACGGCTTGTTCCAGTTCGGCAGGCCAAGCGTGCGCGCGGCGGCGCGAATGTCGGGCTTCGACATGCCGGCCTCGAGCAGCGGAAAGCGAACGCCGCGCCGAACCGCCGACCCGTGGCCGGGCCGGTGATCACCGGCGTCGTCCGCGGTCGCGCCGTACGCGAGATGCTCGAGCTCCAGGTCGCGGCGCACCGGCTCGAGCGTGTCGAACAGCTCCTCCTTGCAGTGGAAGCAGCGGTCGGGGTTGTTGCGCGTGTACGCGTCGAGCTCGAGCTCGTGGGTGTCGACCTCGACCAGGCGCGCGCCCAGCGAGCGGGCGGTCTCGCGCGCCGACTGCTGCTCGGACTCGGGGTACGCCGGCGAGCTCGCGAGCACCGCGACGGCCCGCGGGCCGAGCTCGTCGAGCCCGAGCCTCAACAGCAACGTCGAGTCGACGCCGCCCGAGTAAGCGATGAGCACCGACCCCAGCCCGCGCACGACGCCGCGCGCGCTTTCGAGCTTGCTGGAGTCGAAGCGATCGAGCTGGATCATCCAGCTAGAGACGTTAGCCGACCGCTGCTTCCGAGGGCTCCATCGCGGGTGTGCCGCACCACGCCTCGTAGTCGATCAACCCCTTCACGGTCGGGTTGTCGCCGCACAGCGGGCAGGCCTTGTTGCGGCGCAGCTTCAGCTCGCGGAACGTCATGTCCTCGCCCTCGAACAGTAGGTAGCGCCCGATCATCGGCTTGCCGATGTTCAGGAGGTACTTGATGGTCTCGAAGGCCATCATGCTGCCGATGATCCCGGGCAGCACACCGAACACGCCGGCCTCGGCGCAGCTCTGGACCGACCCGGGCGGCGGCGGCTCCGGGAACAGGCAGCGGTAGCAGCCGGTGCCCTTCGCCGAGTCGAAGAGGGCAAGGCGGCCCTCAAACCGGAAGATGCTGCCGTGCACGAGCGGCTTGCCCAGGAAGTGCGCCGCGTCGTTGGCGAGGTAGCGGGTCGGGAAGTTGTCGGTGCCGTCGATGATCACGTCGTACGGCCGGAACACGTCCATCGCGGTCTCGGAGTTGACGTGCTCGCGGATCGGCACGACCTCGGTGTCGGGGTTCAGGTTGCGCAGCGTGCGCGCGGCCGAGTCGACCTTGGCCCGGCCGACGTCGTTGACCCCGTGCAGGATCTGGCGCTGCAGGTTCGAGGCGTCGACGGTATCGAAGTCGACGATCCCGACCTTGCCCACGCCGGCCGCGGTCAGGTACATGGCCGCGGGCGAGCCGAGCCCTCCGGCGCCGAGCAGGAGCACGCTCGAGTTCAAAAGCTTGCGCTGGCCGGCCCCGCCGACTTCGGGCAGGATCAAGTGCCGGGCGTAGCGAGCGACCTGGTCGGGGGTGAAAGTCCCCCTGGCGGTTGCCATGGAACAACCCAATATACCGAGGGTGTCTCGCGGGTATTCCTAGACTAGGTGCCACCCATGGAAACCGAGTACCTCGACGAAGAGCAGGTCATCGCCCTCTACAACAAGGTCCGCACCGGGAAGAAAACCTGGCCCGCGGACATCTGGAGCTCGCCCGCTGCTCTCCAGTACGCCGTCACGGTGTTCGACTACTGGGTCCACAACGTCATGGGCTGGAAGGGCTGGCCGGAGGCGCGGGGCAAGGTGACGCCCGCCCTCCTCGAGGAGCACCGGCTCGCCGACCTCGTCGAGAGCGTCTTCGTCCCCGAGTTCGGCGACGACTGGCTCGACTTCGAGGTCGTCCTGAACGAGAGCATGCGGCTCTCGGAGGACGAGGCCTGGGCGCCTGAGGTGTCCGACCGCCAGGAGCGCGTCGAGGCGGCGTTCGAGCACGCCTTCGAGGAGTTGATCGGCTCGCCGAAGCAGCAGCCAAAGCTGCTGCCGACGTACCACCGCTTCCGCAACCACCTGCTCCGGATGTGGAGCGCTTTCCAGGAGGCGCAGGCCGAGCACGACAAGGCCGAGCGCGAGTCCGCCGAGCGCTTCTGGAAGGAGCTCCGCCTCGTCCGCAGCACGCGCGGTCGCGAGGCCGAGGCGTGGTCCATCGTCAACGTCGAGGACGAGCGGCGCGGCGAGGTGTCGATGGTGTGGGGCGAGCCGCATCCGTACTGCCTCGTCGTCCTGGACGACGACATCGAGGCCGGCGGCTGGGAGCAGGTCATCTACCGGCTCGAGCAGGAGATCCTGGTCGAGGAGCCCGGCGTCGTGAGCTACGCGGTGTGGCACAAGGGCTTCGTCGGCGAGTTCTACCGCTGCGCCGACTGCGGCGAGCTGCACAGCCAGTTCGACGAGGACGCCGGCAGCGAGCTGCGGTTGAACGACCTCGAGCCGCCGGAGGAGCGCTAGGCGGCTGCGGCTTCAGGCCGCCGTGCTCGGCTCCTCGACCTCGTACATCACCGGGCTTCGGTTGGCCGAAATGAGGCAGCGTTCGACCTGGCGGCCCGACCCACGATCGACCAGCACCTGGTAAAGCCGGTTCTCGCGCCACCAGCGGCCGTCCACCCGGACGAACCGATGGCCTTCCTCCTCGACGTGGTACGCGACGCTCGGGAGACGATCCGCCGTTATCTCCCCGAAGAGCTCTTCGTCGCTGAGCCAGAGATGCAGCCGGAACTGGAGCTGCGTTGGATTTCGAAACCGGAGATCGACGTAGTTGTAGAACACGGTCGCCCCGCTGCCAAACGGAAGCACCCTTCCCGAGTCGGGGAAGACGTCGTAACCGTGGTGGTGCCGCTCGCTGACTTCGAGCGGGGTGTGCAGCACGAGCCAGTACAGGAGGTTGGACAGCTGACATAGGCCGCCGCCGACGTCGGCGCCCATCCGGCCATTGACGAGCACGAGGCCTACAAGGTATCCACGCCGTGACGTCGGCTCCCCGATGCATCGCCAGAAGGACAGCTCGTCGCCGGGGCGGAGGACGCGCCCGTCGAGGGCAGCCACGGCGAGTGCGAGGTTCTTTCGCTTGTTCTCCTGAAGCTGCATGTCGATGCCGGCGAGCCTCCGATAGATGAGAGAGGAGTGACGGGCAACGACCACGTCGCCCGGCATGGCCCGGTCCCGCGACGGAGGTGGGCCGGAGTGCAGGATCCATTCCGCCCGCCGAGCGGCCCTGTGCGCGGCGACGCTCAGCGGATAAACGACCGGAAAGCGCTCGCTCAACAGCACGGCCGAACCCTACGCGTGGTCGCCGCCACAGTCGCGAGTCGGTCGTCCATCACTCTATGGACCGAACGGACTGGCTGGTCCATTGTTACGGAGTAGTTCGCCGCTAGAGCCTCAGCACGCGGACGGATTCCACGCCGTCCCGCGCCGCCAGCGCCGCGGTCAGCCCGTCGCCGAGTTCCAGGTCGACGACCGTCCATGACCCGAGGCCGCCAAGCTCGAGCCGCCCCGGCAGGCCGCTGACGTCGGTCCGCAGCACGTCGTCGCTGAGCCCGCAGCCCGCCGCCTTCCCCAACGCCTCCTTGCGCGTCCATAGCCTCATGAAGAGCGCGAGGCCCGCGCCACGGTCGAGGCCTGCGACCAGCTTCGCCTCGTCAGCCGTGAACAGGTGCGCCGCGATGGCGGCCGCGTCGACCGACCTCCCGGCCTCGACGTCGATGCCGACCGGCGAGGCCGCGATGGCGACGACGGCCACGTCGCCGCTGCGCGAAAGCGAGAACTGGGGAGCGTCCTGCCCGTGGACGCGCGGGTCGAGGAACGGCTTGCCGTGCTGGCCGCCGCAGATCGCGCACCGTCGAACCACCACGATCCCCGCGGCCGGCACACCGAGGTGCCGAGCGAGGACCTCGCTGAGCACGTCGCGGCCGGGTTCGACACCGTCCACGCGGTAGACGTCGATCACCGCGCGGTCACCGCACCCACCCTTCGTTTCTCCCGCGCGGAGGCTGGAATCAAAGCTGCAACTCTGGCCGTTACCAATCCGAAATCCTCGGGATATCAAATACTGCCAACGGATCCGGCCGGGAGCGAGATGGTAGAGGAAGGGGTGAAGCCAGTCGGCAGCGCGCGTGCGTCCGTGGCCGCGCGCCCCGAGCCGGAAGCCTCGCGCCTCGTCCATGAGCTCGTCTCGCACCATGCCGCGACCTCGCCGAACACGCTTGCGGTGACTGACGGCGACGGCCGCCTCACGTACGCCGACCTCGACGCGAGGTCGAACCGGCTCGCGCATCGTCTGGTCTCCCTCCGGGTCGCGCGCGGCGACCTCGTCGCCGTCTGCATCGAGCGATCGGCCGACCTCGTCATCACGCTGCTCGGGATCCTCAAGGCGGGCGCCGTGTACGTCCCGCTAGACCCCACGTATCCGCGGCTGAGGCTCACCGGCATGCTCGAGGACAGCGGCGCGCGAATCCTGATCACGCGGCCGGGCGCGGTCGCCGAGCTGTCCCCGCTGCCACGCGGCATTCGAGTGCTCGACATCGGCGACGCGATGGCAGGCGCCGCGAACCCCGGTCCTCCAAACGTCGAGGTGTCGGACGCGGACCTCGCATACGTCATCTACACCTCCGGTTCGACCGGACGGCCGAAAGGCGTCGAGATCACGCATAGCGGTCTGCTCAACCTCGTGCGCTGGCATCAGCGCGCGTTCGCCGTCACGGCGTCCGACCGCGCGACCCACGTCTCGAGCCCGGCGTTCGACGCCACCGGCTGGGAGATCTGGCCGTACCTGACCGCCGGCGCGAGCGTGCACGTCGCGCCCGAGGACGCGCGCGTGGCGCCGGCGCTCATGCGCGACTGGCTGGTGGAGCGCGGGATCACGGTCACGTTCCTTCCGACGCCGGTCGCCGAGCGGATACTCGCGCTCGACTGGCCGCCGCACTCCGCGCTTCGCCTGCTCCTCGCTGGCGGCGACACGCTGCACGTGCGGCCGCCGAGCGGCCTGCCCTACGCGGTGATCAACAACTACGGGCCCACGGAGACCACCGTGGTCGCGACGTCGGGCATAGTCCCTGCCGCCGACTCCGGGAAGCGCCCGACCATCGGCCGCCCCATCGACAACACCGAGGCCTGGATCCTCGACGAGGACCTTCGCCCGACCCCCGCCGGCGTCCCCGGCGAGCTCTACATCGGTGGCGCCGGCGTCGCGCGCGGCTACCACGGCCGGCCCGACCTGACGGCGCAGCGCTTCATCGCCAACCCGTTCGACAGCGGCACGTCGCGCCTGTACCGGACCGGCGACCTTGCGGCATGGACCGACGACGGCGAGATCGAGTTTCTCGGCCGCGTCGATCTGCAGGTGAAGATCCGCGGCTTCCGCATCGAGCTCGACGAGATCGCGCACCACCTCAACCGACACCCGGGCGTGCAGGTGAGCGCGGTCGCGGCGCGCGAGGACGAGCCGGGCGAGAAGCAGCTGGTCGCCTACGTCGTACCCGAGCCCGGCACGGTTCCCGATGCGAGAGAGATGCGCGCGGCCCTCGGCGAGCGGCTCCCCGAGTACATGATCCCCGCCGCCTTCGTCGTCCTCGATGCGCTCCCGCTGACTCCGAACGGCAAGGTCGACCGCGCGGCGCTGCCGGCCCCGGCGCCCGGGATCGCGCTGGCGGAAACCACCGCCGCCGAGCCACCACGATCGCCCGTCGAAGAGCGCGTCGGCGCCATCGTGTCGTCTTTGCTCCGACGCGACCAGGTCGGCATGGACGACAACTTCTTCCTTCTCGGCGGCAACTCCCTCATGGGCGCGCAGCTCGTGACCCGGATCGCGGAGGTCTTCAAGGTCGACGTGCCGCTCCGCGTCCTGTTCGCGACCCCGAACGTCCGGCAGCTCGCGGCCGAGGTCGAGCTGCGAGTGATCGAGCGCGTGGAGTCGATGACCGAGGACGAGGCCCTGCGCGAGCTCAGCGTGCAGGCGTGACCGCGGGGCACGCGCCGGCTGCGTCGAGCGGCGCGTCGGAACAGAGCCTGAGCCTGTTCCAGCTGATGTACCCGGACGTGCTCGCGGACCCGTACCCGCTGTATGAGCGCCTGCGCACGACCGACCCGGTGCACTGGGATCCGTTCCTGCACACCTGGGTCGTCACGAGATACGAGGACGTGGACTTCGTCCTCAAGCACTTCTCCGCGGCGCGCACGCCGACGCCGGACCAGCTCACCGAGCTCGGCCTGTCCGGGCTCAACGTGGTCGCCGAGATCCTGGTGCGCCAGATGCTGTTCCTGGACGGGCGCGCGCACGCGCGCGTGCGCAACCTCGCCGCGTCGGCGTTCACACGCAGCCGCGTGCTGCGCCTGCGCAGCCACATCGAGGACATCACCCGGTCGCTCCTCGATGCAGTGATCGAGAAGCGCGAGATGGACGTCATCGCGGACCTTGGCGATCCGCTCCCCGCGATCGTCACCGCGGAGCTGCTGGGCCTGCCGACTTCCGACTGGCCGCAGCTCACCGCGTGGTCGACCCAGTTCGCCGAGGTCCTCGGCAACCTGCAGCACAACCCCGACCACACCGCGCGCGTCCTGCGCACAATCGACGAGGTCACGGACTACTTCCGCAGGGCGGTCGCAGAGCATCGCGCGCACCCCGGAGATGACCTCATCTGCGCCTTCCTCAACGCCCGGCAGGACGGCGACAGCCTCACCGAGGACGAGGTGATCGCGAACTCGATCATCGTCATGACGGGCGGGCAGGAGACGACGACGAACCTCATCGGCAACGGGGTGCTCAACCTGCTCAGCCACCCGGACCAGTGGGAGCTGATCAAGCGCGACCCGCGCGGCCTCGCGCTTGCCATCGAGGAGCTGCTCCGGTTCGACGGGCCGATCCAGTACACATCGAGGCTTGCGCCGAAGGACCTCGAGCTGGGCGGGCGCAGGATCCAGGAGCGCCAGGCCGTGATCGCAGTCATCGCGGCCGCGAATCGCGACCCTTCGCGCTTCTCCGATCCCGACCGGCTCGACCTCACCCGCAACGACAACCGGCACCTCGCATTCGCGTCGGGGCCGCATTCATGCTTCGGCGCCCCGCTCGCGCGCCTGGAGGCGGACGTCGTGTTCAGCGCGCTGCTCACGCGCACTCCCGACCTGGCATTGAAGGACGCGCCCCGCAACTGGATCGAGAACGTCGGGTTCCGCGGCCTCACCTCGCTGCCGGTGACGTTCTGAGCTGATGGACACCAGGCGAGCGCTGCTCGAGAAGTACCTCGGCGACCTGGAAGCCGCGGCCGCGGCGAAGCTCGCGGCGGCGCCCAAGCTCCCGGACGGCGTGGTCCGGATCCAGGCCGGCCGCGCCGGCCGCACGCCCTTCTTCTTCCTGCACGGCCAGTACGACAGCGCGGGTTTCTACTGCTACCGCCTGGCGGAATCGCTCGACAGCGACCAGCCCTTCTACGCGTTGGACTCGTACCAGTTCGGCGACGCGCCGGCGCCCCCCTCGCTCGAGGAGATGGCGGCGGCTCATGTCGCGGCGGTGCGCGAGGTCGCGCCGCACGGGCCGTACATCCTCGGTGGCTGGTGCGCGGGCGGCCTGCTCGCGTTCGAGATGGCCCGCCAGATGGCCGCTGCCGGAGAGCGCGTCGAGCACCTGTTCCTGCTCGACCCGGTCTACCTTCGCTATCCGGCATGGCTGAGGCTCGCGCGCGGCGCCGTCAAGCGAGGCGCGTGGCTGGGGCTGGACTCGCGCCGGCAGCTTCGCCTGTACAACGACGCGCGTCATCTTTATCGCGGCCTGCGACATCGGGCCGCCTACATCCGCTCCGCCGGTTACCGAGCGTCGAACCCGCCCGACCTGCCGCGCGACGACTATCCGGGCTTTTACGACTGGACGGCGATGGACTACGGCGCGACCGCCCCCGCGGCGGACCGCACGACGCTGATCTGGTCGACCAACCGGCCATCGCTGATCCACGGCCTGCGCGTGGTGAGGTTCAGGAGCGCGTGGCGGCGCGTCGAGCAAGAGCCCGGCGTCGAGGTGCTCACGGTTCCGTTCAACCACTGGACGGCGCTCAACGACAACCTGGATTCGCTGGCGAGGTTGATCGGTGACGCGTTGAGGCGCCCGACCCGCTAGCTCGTCGCCGGCTGCTCGGGTCGCGGGCTCGACTCGCGCGTCGCGCGCCGCCACACGATCCAGGCGAGCCAGGCCCACACGACGCCGAACAGCGCGCCTCCGAGCGCGTCGCTCGGCCAGTGCGCGCCCACCCACACGCGCCCGACGCATGCGATGAGGACGAGCACGCATCCCGCGGCGATCGCGAACGGCCGAGCGCGTCGTGGCAGCCACGGCCACACCGCGACGAGCAGGAGGATCGACAGCCAGGCATAGAAGCAGGTGTGCCCGCTCGGAAAGCTGAACCCGGCGTCGTGCTCGCGAATCTGGACGAGCGCTCCGCTCGGACGGGGCCGCCGCACGAGCTCCTTCAGGTAATTCTCCGCGTCCACCGCGGGGATCCCGAGCGATACGAGAACGCCGGCGCGCCAGCGCACGACGCCGATGACGACGGCAAGCACGATCGCGAGCATCGTTTCGCGCTCCGCGGCGATCGCGTTCGTGAGGTCCATCACGCGCGAGAGGACGCCGAACGGCACGTCCTGGATCCATCGCTCGACGGCGACGTCGCCGGGAAAGTAGGGCGTGTTCGCCGCGCCGACGGCGCCGGCCGCAAGGAGAGCCGCCGACGCGACCGCGCCGGCTGTGAACGCCTGTGACGCCCTCAATCTATCTGTGCGTCACTGGACGATCGAGACCGAGTAGTTCTTCCCTTCCCAGCCGGTCCCGTAGTGCGCGGTCCACTGAAACGTCGCGCCCGGAGCGAGCTTGTGCGAGGGCACATCCGCGACCCAGACGCCGAGCGTCGTGTCGTTCGCGTCGACGTCGGCGAACGTGGTCCAGTCGTCGAAGCTGAAGTGGACCGCGCCGGGGCGCGGCAGCTGCACCTTGAGGCGGCGCCCGGCGAGGAGGCGCGTGATCTGGTGCTTGTGCGACCACACGAACGGCGGCTGCTGCCGGGGCCCCTCGATGTAGCGGCGCTGCGCGGGCTGGACCACGTCTGGAAATCCTGACCGGGCGATCATCCCGAGGAGCTGCAGGTACTCCGCGTGCGCCCAGCCGAGCGGGCACGCCGAGCCGTTAGGGCGGCCGAAGGCGAGCCCGCGCGCGGGGATGTCCGCGCCGTCCCACATCTGCTCGGGCAGCATCAGGCCCGGCCCGGCGAATGACTCCATCGTCCGCACGAGCTCCATCGCCGGCAGGCCCATGGAGAGGAAGTGGCGGGCGCGCTCACCGGTGAGCACGGGCCACGCGCGGCCGTGCCCGTCGCCGTCCCAGGGCGCGCCGTCGTCGTGCTCGCCGTAGCGGTCGCCCGCATAGCGTCGCCACGAGGGGCCGCCCGGGAGGTTTCTCTTGAGCACGGAGTCGACCGCCTGCAGGCTCTTGAGGATGCGTTCGTCCTTCGGCCGGCGCAGGCCGTAGCGCACGAGCTCGAGGAACTCCGGCGCGACCGCGCCCTCCTCGGGCCGCCGGTCGGGGTCGGTCGCGAGGCGCATGTACTGGCCAGAGGTCGTGCTGCACCAGGTCTCGACGCGGTCGTTCCAGTAGTCCGCGACGGCGCGAAGGTGGCCCGCCGCCAGGTGGTCGCCGGCGTCGTCGGCAAACTCCGCGGCCGCGATCAACGCTGCGATGCACACCGCAAGCGTCGAGGGCGAAAGGCCGCCCTGGTCCTCCCACCGATCGAGCTGCGTCATCGGTCCTTCGCGGATCAGGTACTGCGCCGCGGGGCGCACGACTGCCGAATACGGATCGTGGTCCAGCACGTTGGCGATGCCAAGTCGCCATGCGAACAGGATCGGAAGGGCGACCTCGTCGAGCTCGGTGGTCGTCCAGTGCGGGGTGCCGTCGACCGACCAGTTCTGAGACCACGAGCCGTCCGACTTCTGCCGCGCTTCGAGGTGGCGGAAGATGCGCAGCGCGGCCTCGGTGTCGCCGGCGTCGAGCAGGGCCGAGCCGATGCGGCACATGTCGCGCGGCCAGACCATGTTGTAGACGTGGTTGCCGTCGTGGTTCATCTCGCCCCATGGAGCCGCGGGAGACGCGATGAACGCGCCCGGGTGCGACTTGTCCTCGAGGCAGCGAAGCACCGCGAGGGATGCGTTGGCGAGCGCGCCGCCGTCGCCGCTCACCTTGGCGATCGCGGCGGGGAGGTCGGACTGCGTGCGCCATGCGCGCGCGAAGGTGGCGCGGATCGTGGCGGCGCCCTTCTGCAGCACATGGCGCGCGACCTCTTCGGCGTCGGCGCGTGAATGCGCGAAACCGATGGCGAGCTGGAAAGAGCCGGATCGGATGCCGATCTCTGCCCCGACTGAGACGTTGCCGGGCCCGGCGCGGTCGTAGAGGTTCGTGAGGTGGCCGTCTGCGTCGTAGAGCTCGACGTGCACATCTGAGCTGCGGTAGTAGCCGGCCGTCGCGCGGCTGAACGGACCGACGATGCAGATCCACACGTCCTGCTGGCGGAGCAGGAGCGCGGGCGGGTGCGTGTCGAGGACCTGGCCGTAGTTGCCCTCGGTCCCCGGCTGCCAATGCGCCGAGGCCTGCATGTAGAGGCGCACGTCTGGAAGCTCGGGGGTGAAGGTTCCGGAGATGACGACGGCGTTCTCGTCAGGGTCGGCGACGACGTCCTTCGTCAGGCGGTATTCGTGGTGGGTGCTGTCGACGCTGAAGGCCGGCGTGCCGGTCGCGAGCCACGCGATCTTGTGCTCACCGTCTGTCGCGTCGTCGACGGGCGGAGCGCCAAGAGCGGACGCGAAGAAGCGCAGCTCGTGGAGGGCGATGCGGTCGAGGGCCGGAAAGTAGACCTCGCTGAGGTTGCCGTCGGCGATCGTGTACCAGACCTTGGAGCGTGGTCCTGGCGCGGCGCCGAACGCCATCTTGCGACCAGGGCCCCACATCGGCGGTGCTCCGGGGCCACCTGGTGCCTCCATCGGCCCCTAAGTATGGAGAGCGGCTTTCGCGGATAGAATCGATTCACGACCCCCGATCCGCCGGGGAGGTGGCTGAGTGGTCGAAAGCACCCGCCTGCTAAGCGGGTAGGGGGTGTGAAACTCCCTCGAGGGTTCGAATCCCTCCCTTCCCGCCATTGTCATGTCTCAGGTGTGAGCGGACCGCTGTCTCACCTGATGCCGGACCAGTTTAGGTGCGGCTGAACGCTGGTAGTCGCGAGCTGGGTCGAGGGTCAGTTCACGCAGCAACTCGCCGTC
>Ga0070741_10018013_pt1 | contig 11511 bp, 10 predicted proteins | sample Coa_R1_4_FD_66440 | JGI IMG/M metagenome (GOLD analysis project Ga0070741, IMG submission 66440) | Surface soil microbial communities from Centralia Pennsylvania, which are recovering from an underground coalmine fire - Coalmine... | ecosystem: Environmental > Terrestrial > Soil > Unclassified ...
CTCACTCAAAGCCATCGCGATCTCTGGACGAACCACGCCAAAGATCCCGCGCTCTCACGGGTTTTGGACCCTGATGCAGATCTTGTTGCAGAGCCGATCACCCGGAAAGAAATGGAGTTCCTGAATCTCGCCATTCAGCATCTTTCCAGCACATTCCATGCAATGCGGAACGATCTCACAATTGCTCCGGAGGGGCTCAGACGTGATGTATCGGAATTCTTCGCTCTGCCAGTTCCCAATTCAGCGTGGGTGTCACTAAAGGCCCTGCATGACCGCGATTTTGTTCATTTTGTGGAAACCAGTATTGGGTGAACACCAACTACAGCATCTCACCTGGAGGTAAGAGACAAACGAAGCGACCGCTACCGCGGTCGCATAACTGGTTTTCTTCGGAGCACCCCGTTATTGCCATCACAGACGCAAAATGAGCGTGGCAATTTTTTGCTTTTTGATTGGACATCGAGACAGCAAATATCAACTTAGCAGCAAGGAAGAAGGGACATGAACGGGATATGAAAAAGACCATCATTCAAGGAATCATCGGAATCGTTTCACTGGTAATCGTTTCAACCACCCAAACCTTCGCGATCGAGGGGTTACATATCTCTCTCCAATGCAGCAATGTGGTGCTGTCGTGGCCGAGTATCGAAAGCGAAAGTTACATCGTGCAATACCGGCCCACCCTCGACCCGGGGACCCCCTGGCAGACCCTTACCTCATCGTATCCCGCTGACGTGGGCACCAATCTGACATTCTTCATCCATTCGAACATCGTTCAAAATCCGAATTGCGGTGGAGGAGCGGGCAGCATGTTCGCTGGCATGGCGATGGACGGGGCCGGAGGTGCTGCCGACGATGAGCCTGTTCCGACCGGACTGTGGGCGCAATCGCCAAACGGCACCGGGCCTGCTCCGTTGTTCCTGTATCCACCCGGATTCAACACCAACAATCTCATCATCTTCGAAGCCCCCATGCCGGGGGTTGCAGGCGGCACGGAGGGCTTCACCGGGGCCACAACTTCTTTCGATGCTCCGGTGCCGCTCGGAATCGGGGGCGGCGCGGGTGGCGGCTCGCCCATGGCGCCCGAAACCGGGTTTTACCAGGTTGTTCGGGAAGGCGTGTATATCGTGGGACAGTCCAATCTCACCAATCACGCGCTCTCTGGCACCGTCGCCGTCTCGTTCGAGGTCGGCAATGACACAGGAATATTCACGGAAGCGGAGGCGATCGGTGACTATTTGCCATTCCCGGGGGCTAACCCACTTTTCGCCCCGGTCAGTGCGCCATGCACGATGCAACTCGATACCGCATACTTCGAAAACGGGAACCACACGTTGCAGATCGAGGGGCAATGGCTTAATCCCGATTTCTCCCAAGTGGACAACTTTCAATTTGACGCGACCAGTCCCGGGATTTCGATCACGGTTTCGAACGTCATCTCATACCCCAATTGGGAGCCGGAAATCGGCACGTATTCCGCGTATTTTGCCGAGACTACTCTCACCAATGCGTCATGGCAGATCGACATTTACGATGCCGGCAGCAATTACGTGCAGTCGCTCACCGGAACCGCCACGAACGGCATTATCGAAGGGTATTGGGACCTCATCGATACGAACGGGGTGAGCAGGACTGACCCCGACACCGACCCGTCGTTTTCAGCCAATATCACCGTTACTCCAAGTGGCGGCCACACGCCTGCGAGCAAGAAAACCCCTCCCAAAAAGCAGCGGCCGTCTTTCCCATCCCAAGGTTCCTGGGTCATTTCGTATCAAGACAATTTCAGCTACATGGCCAACAGCAACGCCTACTACCAGGCCATTTACGACATGGGTGGCATCGGCGCGCAGTTCGGTGGCGCATACACCTTCTTTCCGCCACCATCCGGCCAAACGAATTACGGCCAAACTTTCCCGCTCCGATTTCCGTATACGAATGCCGGTGCACCGCATGTAGACATCAGTATGATGCTTGCCGACAAGAACGCCTTGCGCACGCTTCTCACAAACGTAAACCGCCGTAATTTTTATTACTGCGGCCATGGCCTTCCCGACATCATTGCCGGGTATCTCGGTGCGGATGAAGTTTCGATATACGTGAAGCAGTATTACCGCTTCGTCTTTCTTGACGCCTGTCTCACCGCCAATGGCGCTTGGCCCAAGGCTTTCGGCATCCCATACAACAAACCTCTTTCCTTGAGCTATTTCCAAAAAGCTGGGCTGCGCCCGCGGGCGTTTCTCGGATACCCCACCGAAGTCCACTACACCCAAAGCGGCAGCTTCTATGATCCGGTCACCGGGGGCACATACGACCACCAGATTCCCGAAGCGGTGACTGACTTCTTGTATAACTTCGAATTTGCTTGGTATTACGGCTACGACGTTTCCGATGCGATCAGCTACGCCGTCTATAGCGATCCATACATCGGCCCCAATTGGGAAGACGGCAGGAATTTGCAATTGTATGGCTATGAGTTTCTCGGCGTCGGCGAGTACAACCAGCAGGGGGATTGGCCGAATTGAGCTGCTGCATTGACCATATCGCCCGAAGGCGGTATGGAAGAGCTGGCCTGATATGACGCCGCTCGTGCAAATTACGGCGCAGTATTCGAACGCTGTGCTGGTTGCCATTCTGCCATACGTTTCGGATTTTGCGCAGAAGCTTGATGTGCCGGTGCACCAGCCGATCACCACGAACATGGTACGGTCCTTCAAGTGCGACAATCGGAAGGGCGAGGTGGGAGGCATGGTGGTTCTAACCAATGGATTTCAATTCGTCTTTCTCGACGGACGGGTATGCATCTATCGGTCCCCCTGGAGCTTCTTCTCCCTGCAAGACCCTGATCTCCTTCCCCGATTCTACGGCACGGTTCGAATCACGGAGACGAATGCCGTGGCCATCGCGCGAACTGCAATTCGGAAGCTCGGTTATGGCGTACATGAACTCCCGATCGAAGCTCCGCCGGAGATCACTCCTCCGGAAGAAGTTTCCGGGCATGTCATTCCGCGCTACCGCCTGCGCTGGTTAGATTCGCTCGATCGCGGTCGGGAGACTGCCGCTTCAATACATCCCGTGGTTCTTGACGTCGAGATTGACGCCTCGAACGGACACATCCAAATGCTCTCACTTATCGGCACGAATACGGCAAGACGTTCTCCCGCAATTTCCGTATCCGCGCCGGATGATCTTCGGTTCACCAGAGATTTCCGCGCGGCGCCCGGAACCGGGCGTCAGACCGAACCAGTGTCGCCGGCTTATGCAACAGCCTTCCTCAACGCCATTTTGCCCAAGATTTCCGATTTTGTGGCCGGGGCGGGATTGGAAGTCAGCACGCCCATTTCTACCAATGCGGTGGACGAGTCACGTTACGCGTGCCGCATGGTGGAAGGTTCTCCGTATGCCCAAGTGTATCTCACGAACGGTGATCGGTTCAATTTCGAGCACGGCCACGTCGTTGCATTTTACGCCCATGACGCCTTCTTGAAATTTCCAAAGGAAGGGAACCCTGAAGACTTCGTCGGAACGCTCAACATGACCACCAATGAGGTTGTCGCTCTTGCGGAACGAGCATTACGAGGCATCGGCTACCGTGAATCGCTTCCCACACCGTCGCTGGACACCCGCATTCCCCGGCGAAATGGAGAATTCACGCGACGCATCGTTCGATGGTGGAGGCCCAATTCGGACTTGGAGATCGCGAATTGCGAAGTGGATTTGGAGCACCGCTCAATCAAATCCCTCTATTGCGACGACGGTTCCTTGCAGAGAGATCCTCCGAAGATCGATTCGGCCGATGCAAAATGAAAATCTGTTAAGAGATTAGCATTGCAGAAGGTCCGATGCTGTTGGAACCCGGATATTGACTGTCTGATGATTGAGTCGCGTTAGCCGAAGTATCTCCCGTAGATCGCTGTGGGGGTGATTTCGTCGACCTGATTCAAGCAAAGGGGCATTGCCAGATCTGACACCTAGGTCCTCGCCATTCCAGGCATCTCCCGTCCAAATCCGCCTTTAGATCGAGACAATTCCGAATTTCCGCGGGAATCGGGGTTGGACATCTGAACCGCTCAAATTCTGCCTGCAAGGTTCATGGGCATTCCGGAAGAAGATTGGTAGGAGAAACCCTACAGAGAAGAAGTGAAGATTCGACCGACCGGAAATAAAAAAGCTGTCGTGTGACAGCTTCGGTTGTCTCAGTGAGAAATGGCCTCGGGGAGGACTTTTAACACAAAGACGAGAATCACTATAACGAGCTCCAGCAACAGCGTTATGCTGCATGCTTTTGCCAAAGGATTTGGCCTTTCAGTGTGTGACATATCATCTGTCGGTGCCGTAGTTCCCACACAACATTGTGTAGGAGCTAAGGCTGCCCGGTTTGTATCGGCGTATTCCGCTACTTTCATAAGTGGTATTCTAGGTTATTTACGATTTAAAAGCAAGCTTGTCTGATGTTTATGTTAAGGTGTTCTAATGCACGTCACGATCTGCCGCCGATTTCCGGCCTGCGGGGAGCCGTGACCCCTGACGAACGTCGACCAATTCCTTCGAGGATGCTAAACGCGAGTGGAAATGCAAAGCACAATGTGGTCGTGAGGACTAAGCAGACTTTGATTCCCCGGTGCGACTCAACTTTGAAGGCATCAGTATACGGAATGTGCGCCATCGTCCAGGAGGCCATGCCGAAGCTGTAAATTCCTATCGAAATGACAGCAAATATCAGGATCTCCCACCAAACGATGACATCCAGCAAAATGACGACGGGAGTGATAAGGAATAGAAAAGGTGCGAAGAAACTCTGATCAGAACCGCCGGTCCATAAGATGAAGAAAGTGATTCCGACAAAATCGAAAAACGCAAATACCCTCACAGTGATTAGCAACCGCTGCATGGGAAATTCAAAACTCCCGATCGTTGGCAAGCGAACAGCTTGAAAAAGGATTGTTCGTATTCCCCTGCAGAGAAGACTCAGTAAAAAACTAAGGATAATCAGGAAAGTAAGGAAGCCCATTATCGCATAAGACGGAAAGCCTTCCAATTCATAAGCATTCTTGCGCGCATAGACATGGATCAGAAATGCGAAGAACGCACCGGTTCCGTGGATAATGGCAAGGGCGAATAGCTTGGATTCGATCTCCTCCCTAGACGACGATTCTGGCCTGTTTACCCGTTCGAACTCCCTAGATTCTAGTGTCATCGCCCAAATGCCCAGCTGCTAGCCAATGCGAACACGCACTGCCGCGCTGGAATTCTTTTACTTTATTTCCCAGTGATCCCAAGTAGTCAGACAATTCAATCAAAAGCATGGCCGCCACCGCATCGGGGCCATAGGATTGAGCCGGACGATCATTACAAACTCCATAGGAAATTCAAGAACTATTTTTCATCCCTCGGGAGTCTTTGATTTAACGTCCTTTCATGCTTTATACGTATCACGAATGCTCAGAATTTCAAATTTAAAAAGCGGCCACAATCGTGGCCGCGAAACGGTCACCGGAGGCGCTCTCGGAGCCACCCGCCAGGATAATCCGTCGGTTGCTTTCCCTCTTCCAATTTCAACCACTGAATGAAGCGGGAAGTGCCGAGGTGCTCGAAGACGCTGTGGGCGCACTTCACTCCGGCTTCATTCCCGTCAGGGATGATCCAGACATGTCCGGAAGGAGAAACCAAGTCAGTGACGATCTTGGCCTGCTCCGCGCTCATGGCCCAGCCCATGAGGCCAACCACGTTCGGTAGCTGCATTTGCGTGAGCCACCAGACCGAGGGAAAACCCTCGACGATGAGCAGGCTCTCCACCGGAAATGTCAGCCGGTGACTGTTGTAGAGCATGAGGAGCTTGTGGAACTCATACGTCATGCCATTTCGTTCCCGCGGCGGCGGGAACTTGTATCGCGGGTTGTCCGCATTGATCTTGGCGTCATCCACGATGCGGCCGGCGTAGCCGATGAGCTGTCCTCCGTGGTCATGGAGCGGAATGGCGATCCGGCCAGAGAGGAGCCCCTTTGAGCAGTAACCCAACCCGAAGTGGGCGATGGTTTCCTTGCTGAAGCCCCGCTTGTCCAGATACGGGTGATTCGGATCAAGGTGCTTCAACTCGAAGTCCAGGGGAGCGTTGACGATCGCCTTTTTCGCTTCTTCCTGCTCTTTGATCTTCGGAAGCTCCGGCTGGTCGGCCTGGTGCTTCTTACTCTTGCTCGCTTTAGGTGCCGCAGGACAGAAGCGCTCCTGGAGCTTGAGGGCCACGGTCCGGACGTCGGCGCCGTTCTTCGGATCAAGGCCCTCCATGAGGGCTGCGAAGTCAATGAGGTTTCCTTTGGCCCCGCAGCCGAAGCAATGGAATATGCCTTTGGCGAGGTTCGCCGAGAACGAGGGCGAATTCCTCTTGCCCTCGTGTTTTGGCAGCGGGCAGTAGCCGTGGTGCTGGTCGTTACCCTTCTTTTTCACTTCGACTTTGTAATGCTGGAGAACGGCTCCGAAGCTGAGTTGCGCCCGAAGGGCGCGGAAGTCAATCCACGTTCCCATATCAATACTCCTTTGGCAGAAGGAACGTGGTGTAGCTCCGATCGTGTTCCGTGATGATCCAAAATCGAATGCCGGCCTTGGAATCGTACACGGAAAAGATGCGCAGCCCTGTTTGGAGCGCGTGATCATTTGCCATGCGATCATGCTCATCAAGCTCTCCCCAGTCCCCGCCTACATGGCGGCGCAAGGCGGCGTCGAGTTCTTCACGCGGAACGGCGTTGAGAACGCCAGGCGTCACGACGAGTTTGCCCAAGCGGAATAACTGGATGGGGATGTTGCCCGAAGACAATTCGGATCCTGAATCGGTCATGGTGGTAATCCTTTGGTTGAGGGTGAAAGGAACAGAAGAGTTCCGTTTACCATTAAATCAAGGCCGAGCAGAGCCGTCAACGTGACCTATACGATGTTATCTATCCATGCGTATTGACAGTTAGGCCCTCACCATGGTACAATCATCCGGGAGTTCCTTCCCAAGGCTACCGCCGTTGGAGGTTGTCCGAAGCCTGTCACATGCCGTGATCGGTTTCATCAACCTCCAACCAAGGACCACCTATGTTCTTAAATCAAAGGGGCGATCGTCGCACCGATGCCGAGCGAATTGTCGAGCGCATCCAACAGCTTCCAGATGCCCAAATCGCAGCCTTGCCCGAGAGAAGGGCGATTCTCCAAAATGCTATTACCAGTTTCAACGAACGGGTGGCGCAGCTTCCCGATCGTGAGCGCAACGCGGCATTGAGCCTGCTCCTTTCCGAGATTACGACCATCATCTTCGATTTCCATCTGTCATTGGAAACGAGGACTGCTCGACAGAAGATTCAACAGGCCAGGACGGGGAAGGCGAAACTCGAGGCGTGGTGTGAATTCCGGACCCTGACCGAGGAATTGCTCGCACTTTACGCCGTTGCGTAACACTTCACTTCAAGCAAAGGACTGCCTCCGAGGCAGTCCCTTTATTTTTCCCCCACGCACAATTGCGCCACAAGACACTTCAAGCGCTCCAGCTTTCTCGCCTCCTCCGCTGCAGGATACTGTTTGCTTTTGATCCTCTCGACGAGCTGCTTCTGTAGCTCGGTGATGTCTTCCTCGAATTCTACGAACGAACTGAGCTCTTCCAACGCTCGTTGCGTCCTCTCCCGATTGGAATCCATCGGTTTCTTTGCCTGAGCCTGAAGGCTCTTTTCGACTTTGAGGATCTCCTCGTCCGTTGGCACTCTGATACAGAAGCGCAAGGAATCACAGATTCTCGTCTGCACGCCCATCTGCCGGGGACATCCGAAGATCATCAGGAGATTCTGACCGAAAGTTTCACTCTCGTAGAGGGGCTCTTCCTCCGTAAGCAGAAAGGTATAGAAATACTCTTGGCCGCCTCTGAGATGTTGAACAGCCTTTCCACTACTTTGGGCATCAATCACACAAATGCCATGGCTGGCGCTGCCTGCCTCATCATTCGTGAAGCCGGTATCGTTCCGATACCCTCGAAGCCTCGGGGCACCCTTTGAATTCCTCGAAAACTCCCAGGAGAACTCCACAGCTCTGCCAACCGCTCTCGTCTCCACCTTAATTATCCTTCCCTTGTGACTTTGATTCGTCTGGATTTTCTGGAACTCACGTTCTAATTCCAGCTCTCGTCCCATGAACGCCGCCACAATCGATTCCTGAAACTCGCTCCATTCCGCGGTACGGCGCAACGTTTCTACTTTCTCGAATTTGATCATACGATAGTTCTCCTCGATCAATGTCTCATCCACACTAAGATCCAAACTCGCCATGGCCACCTTGCAACCATTGCGCCGAAAAGGAACCTGCTTCAACTCTGCTGCCAATTCGAAGCCTTTTGGATCGTGGCCCATGGATACCTTGCCGTCATTTGTGGTGACCCGGCATAGTCCTGGGCCATACCAATGCGGTCCAACTAAAAGCCGCACCGAGCAGCCAAGCTTTACGAAACTCGGGAGAAACACCTCTGCGTACCACGAATCCAACAGCCTTCCAAAACTACCAGCATCGAGCATGTGGGCCGTCTTAAACTCGTCATAGTTAATCTTGTCGATGAAGCAAAGAATCTCGCACTTTACTTTGAACCCGTAAGGTGTCTGTAGTTCGTACGATCGCGTTTCGGCGAAATGCAGGATATAGCATCGACTATACTCGTCAGGATTGAAGATATTTTGAAGTATACCCATCAGGTCCTCATCCATCTGTGATTTTGTCTTCAATTACCTTTCTTGATGTCCCGTCTCGCATGGTGCGTTCCTCGCGGAAATAGCGTGCGTCCTAGGAAGGATTCACGTGTTTCGCTGCTTGCCAGCAATTTTGCGAAAACTGCATAGTGGGTCCGTGTGGCGATCCGACGGCAGCATATTCGCTCCCGAACTCCCGTTCAAGCACTTCTGTATTTGGTAGCTTAATTAGAAATAGAAACCCTCATTTGAGCCATCGCCTAATCCGCTCCTCCACCATCTTCCGCGGCTTCGCGTATTTCTCCCGCGACCGCCGTACGATGGTGTTCCGCCGGCCATGCCGTTTTCCCCAGGGCGGCAGGGTCCGGCCCACGAACGGCTCCCGATGGATGAGTTTGGCGCAGACCTCGTGATTGCCGAGCCCCACAAGGCGGCTGGCGCTGTAGTCCTGGCCGAATTCCCGCTCCAAGACATCCGCGTCCCGTTGGCCGGCGCGGAAGGCGACGATCGATCCCACGTTGCCGAAAACGGCCTCCCTGACTTCCGGCCGCAATTGCCCGATGTATTGATGCGAAAGAGTGAGGCACAGCCGGTATTTTCGGGCTTCCGAGAGGATGGACACGAATGAGTCGGACATGAACGACTGGAATTCGTCCACGTAGAGGAAGAAGTCCCGCCGCTCCTCTTCCGGCACATCCGTCCGCGACATGGCGGCAAGCTCGAATTGTGTCACTAGACACGACCCGATCAGGTTCGACTTGTCCGCCCCAAGCCGGCCTTTGGAAAGATCGGCGATGAAGATGCGGCCACTGTCCATAATAAACCGGGCCTCGATCCGGCTCCGGACCTGTCCCAAGACATTCCGGAGGTGCGGCGACATCAAAAGCTGGCCGACTTTATTCTGTATGGGAGCGATGGCCTCATGCAGGTAGCGTTCGTCGTATGACTCAAATTCATTCACCCAGAACGATCGGACGACCGGGTCCGTCACCTGCCTCACCACCCAGGCCCGGTAACGGCTATCAGAAAGCATCCGTTGCAGGCCGAGGAGGCTTACGTTCTCGCATTCCGAAAGAGCGGCGACGGCAGCATAGAGGATGTATTCTAAGCGCGGCCCCCAGGAGGTGCCCCACAAGCTTTTGAAAGCCGACACCACGCCGGAGGCAACCAAGTGCGCCCGTTCGGGCGGCACCGACTTCAACAGGTTGAAGCCGACCGGATACTCCGCGTCCGAGGGGTTGAAATACGTGACCTCCTCGATCCGGCGGCGGGGGATATGGTCTAGGACGTCATGCGCGAGGTCCCCGTGCGGGTCAATGAAGCCGACTCCGCGGCCGGCTTCGATGTCCTGGAGGATGAGATTGCGAAGGAGCGTTGTTTTCCCGGCCCCGCTCTTGCCGATGGCATAGAGATGATGACGCCGATCCGCCTGGGAAAGGCCAAAAGGGGCTTCCTGCCCCCATTCTTCGCGCAATCCCAGAATAATGTGCTCGTCACCGTCCATTTCCAATCGAGCCCCTACTCCGCAGAGTCCACCTCCGAACACCCCCGCCGCCGCTTGTGGCCGACGAGCGCGTCATTGCCGGCAAACGCTTGTAACGAGCCGCCAAGGTAATAGAGGCACGGCTGAAAACGCTCCACGATCCGGGCACGAACCGCCATTATATCATCAGCCCGTAATCTTCCTCCTGTGGATTCCTCCAAAACGACGCGCCGGAATCGGAAAAGAGCTTCGCTCGCGGGATTCTTGTCTCTCCCGCTTGCCAGGCGTCGCGTTCCCGCTTGTCGAAATCCGCGAGGATGTCGAGCGTCTGTCCGCGAACCGCTTGTCGGAAACGCCGCGATACCCGCTTGTATCCGCCGCCGGTCATGTGCCGACCGCTTGGACCCACCCAGGTGTGCTTCGGGACGCGCACATGCACGAGATCGAAATGATACGGCACGACCGAGGTTCCCTGGAGCCAGTAGAAGACGCGACCGAAATATGCTGCGTGAACCCAGCGCTCCCAAGGCCGCGGGCTATACCGTGCCGAATCGAGCCGAGGTGTCCACTGCGCTAGCCACAGGAGATGTATGCCGCGCCGGGCGTATTCCTCCGTGCGCCGGATGACGGTCTCCACCGTCAGATTGCTGATCTGGACCTCGATTGCGACCGGCACCCCGTTGATACGGGCGCTCACGTCCGGTCGCACGTCGTGCAATTGCCGTTCGAGCCGCACATCTGAGACATGCGGCGCACGAAGCAATGCCTCATAAATCTCGGCCTTGCAGCGGCGATGCGCGTCCGTTTCGCCTTCGCCATGGGCGCAGGCTACCGTCCGCTTGTGCGCAAAGTGATCCACGCGCAGCCTGCCTCGCCGCAGGATGACCGGAGCGGCGCAGGCCGGACACACGAAAAGCCGGTCGGCGCCGCTCTCGCGCGACGCCAGCACGGTCTTTCCGGTGTCCTTCCGAATGGCGCAGAGCATGGGTGAGATGAAGAAAGCGGCACAGCCGCTTTAGATGTTTGGGGGCTGGGGAGTATATCCATTATGCACCGAGCGGGGCATCCCCCGCAAGAAATCGCGCCTTACAGCGCGAACGAACAAGTGAACCCGTCCGTGTGTGAACCCGTGTGTCGCGTGAGCGACGAGGGCGAGCACGGCCGATAGGCCGCGCGCAGCCCGAGCAACGAACGCACAAATCGTTATGAAAATCGGGGTAGCCCAAAGGCACCTCGACTGCAAGGGAACACTTGCAAATACTGGCTTATCTGGCATCGTGACCTGTCCCCGCCGTGGGGACAGGTGCGGGGATACTCTCTGAAATGCTA
>Ga0070741_10018014_pt1 | contig 11511 bp, 14 predicted proteins | sample Coa_R1_4_FD_66440 | JGI IMG/M metagenome (GOLD analysis project Ga0070741, IMG submission 66440) | Surface soil microbial communities from Centralia Pennsylvania, which are recovering from an underground coalmine fire - Coalmine... | ecosystem: Environmental > Terrestrial > Soil > Unclassified ...
GAGCGGATCATGCCGCGGTTCATCAAGGCGTTCAACGACGCCGACTGACGAGGAGGTGGGTCATGGAGACTGACGAGCAGGGGTTCTCCGCGAAGAAGGTCGTCGCGGGCGCAGCACTCGGCGTGGCAGTGCCGGCGGCAGTCGCCGTCGCGAAGCGGTTCGCCGGCGGCAACGGCGACGGCGCGAGCGGCGACGACGCGCAGGAGCAGGACGACCAGGGTGCACGCGACGAGCCGATCAGCCGCGAGCGCAAGGGCACGACGCGCGGTGCGAAGAAGACGACGCGCACGGCGACGAAGCGGACGCGTACGGCCGCGAAGCGAACGACCACCGCGACGAAGCGGACGAGCACGCGCACGCGCGAGCAGCTCTACAAGCAGGCGACGCGGCTGAAGATCGAAGGCCGCTCGTCGATGAACAAGGAGCAGCTCGAGCGGGCCGTCAACCGCGCGAAGCAGAAGGCGTCGCGCTGACGCTGACGGTCTCGGGCAAACGCGGGCCACCGGTAACGTCGCGAGGGTGAACCTCGTCGACCGGCTGGCCCGCGCCGAGATCGGCGCGACGTTCAACCAGTACGCCGCCTCGCCGCTTCGGCGACGGCGGCTGCAGGCGTATCTCGACGCCCGGGCCGGCGCCGGCGTGATCCTCGTCGGCGAGGCGGCCGGCTATCGCGGCGCGCGCGTCAGCGGCATCCCGTTCACCTCCGAGCGCCAGCTGACGGGAGCCGGCCCGGCGGAGGCGACCGCCACGATCGTGCACCGGACGCTGCGGGCGCTCGGCCTCTTCGACGACGTCCTCCTCTGGAACGTCGTGCCCACGCACCCCGGGAGCGCCGGCTCGAACCGGCGCCCGAACCGTGCCGAGATCGAGGCCGCGAGGCCCTTTCTCGAGGAGCTCGCTAAAGGACGCAGGGTCGTGGCCGTCGGGCGGATCGCAGCCGCCGCCCTCGGCGAGCCGTATGTCCGGCACCCCTCGCACGGCGGCGCGGCGGCTTTCGCGGCCGGGCTGCGTCGGGCGCTCGAGCTGTGAGCTTTCGCTACAATCCCGCGTCGGCGGACGCCTGGTCCGCCACTTCTCTGATGAAGACGTATTCCGCCAAGCCTGGTGAGGTCACCCGCGAGTGGTACCTCGTCGACGCCGACGGGCAGACGCTCGGACGGCTCGCGACGCTGATCGCGGACACGCTGCGCGGGAAGCGGAAGCCGCAGTACACGCCCCACGTCGACACCGGCGACTTCGTCGTCGTCGTCAACGCGGAGAAGGTCGCGACGACCGGCGCCAAGCTCGACCAGAAGCGCTACTACCGGCACTCCGGCTACCCGGGCGGCCTCTCGTCGCGCACGCTGCGCGAGCAGCTCGAGCGCCGGCCGACGGAGGTGCTGCGGAGCGCGGTGAAGGGGATGCTCCCGAAGAACCGTCTCGCGGCGCGCCAGCTCACCAAGCTGAAGATCTATGCCGGCCCCGAGCATCCGCACGGGCCGCAGAACCCGAAGCCCCTGAACTTGGAGCAGTGATTTGAGCCAGATCGCCCAGTACCGCGGCACCGGCAAGCGCAAGACGTCCGTCGCCCGCGTGATCCTCCGCCCCGGCGACGGCGCCACGTGGGTCAACGGGCGCACGCTCGACGAGTACTTCCCGCGCACCATCTGGCGCACGATCGCGACGGCGCCGCTGAAGGTCGCGGGCGTCGAGGGCCAGTACGACCTGCGCGTGCGCGTGCACGGCGGCGGGCTCACCGGCCAGGCGGGCGCCGTCCGGCACGGGATCGCCCGCGCGCTCGTCGAGGCGAACCCGGAGCTGCGCGTGCCGCTGAAGCGCGAGGGCTACCTGAGCCGCGACGCGCGCCAGGTCGAGCGCAAGAAGGCCGGCCTGCACAAGGCACGCAAGGCGCCGCAGTTCTCCAAGCGCTAGCCTCCGCGGCGTGGAGGCGGGGTCGGACTTCGACCTGCTCGCTGCGTCGCTTCGCGCGGACGCAACGGACGTGCGTGCGTTCCTCGAAGCGCTCGCGGCGAAGCTCGAGGCGTCGTTCCCCGAGCATGTCCGGGTCGACCGCGGCGGCTTCCTCGGCGGCAAGCGTGTCCGCAAGGTCGAAGTCGACCTCGGCGACAATCGCTACGAGGTGGTGGAGGACGGCGGCCGCGTTTCCACGCGCCGCCGCACGGTTGTCCGCGGGATCGCGCTGAAGAACGAAGAGCTCGGCCTGCCGGACTGGATCGACGCGCTCTCGCGCCAGCTCGTCGACGAGGCCGAGCGCAGCGGCCGCGGCCGCGACGCGCTCGAGCGCCTCCTCGGCTGATGCCGCTCTTCGGCCCTCGCGGCGACGACGAAGCGGCCGAGCGGGCCGAGCAGAGCCTGCAGGCACTCGAGGCGGGCGGGCTCCCGCTGCCGGCGCAGGATCGTCTCAGGCGGCTTCGCGAGGGCGGGTCGCGGTTCTTCACGAGCGACCTGACGACGAACGAGTTCCTGCTCGTCCGCGAAGGCGGCTTCCGGCCGCTCACGCAGGTGATGGGGAGCTGTTTCTACCACGTCGGTTGGCAGTGGCTGCCGGCCGGCGGCGCAGGTTGGGGCGGAGGCATGACCGCATTCGGAAGCGGCGACACCTTCGAGCTCGAGACCGAGACGGAAGCGTGGAACGAGGCGCGGCGCCTTGCCGTCGGCCGGCTCGCCGAAGAGGCGCGCCTCGCGGGCGCCGACGCAGTCGTCGGTGTCCGAGTCGCGCGCGGAGCATACGACTGGGCGCAGGGCCTCATCGAGTTCGTGGCCACCGGCACCGCCGTGCGCTCCGAGCGCTATGCGCTCGGAGACCAGCCGGTGCTCTCGAACCTCTCGGGGCAGGAGTTCGCCGCCCTCGTCGCTCACGGCTGGTGGCCGGTAGGCCTCGTGGCCGGGACGACGGTGGCCTACGTGGTGTCGGGTTGGCAGCAGCAGCGCGCGCAGTTCGCGCTGGGCGGCACGCGTCTGCAAAACCAGGAGTTCTCGGACTTCACCCAGGGCATCTACGACGCACGCACGCAGGCGATGTTGCGCGTGACGCGCCAGGCGCACGAGCTCGGCGCACACGGGCTTCTCGGCGTCCGTATGGAGATGACTCACCGTGAGCACGACGTCGACCAGGGCGGCGGCTCGAAGCGCGTCGACGCGATCGTGACGCTGCACGTGCTCGCGACCGCGGTCATCGAGATCCAAAGCACGGGCGACGATCCGCCGGTGTTCACCGCACTGCCGCTGACTGAGGAGGCGCAATGACGGATCAGGAGCAGGAGCAGTACGAGCCCGGTTCCACCGCCGGCATTCCGGAGCACGGCCGCGAGCGTCTGCAGCGCATGCGGGAGCGCAGCTTCTTCACGAGCGATCTCTCCGTCAACGAGTTTCTGCTCGTCCGCGCCGCCGGGTTCGAGCCGCTCGGCCTCGTCGTCGGCTCGTCGATCTATCACATCGGCTTTCAGATGGGCCAGTGGAGCCGGAACCAGGAGATGGACGTCCTGACTCAGGCGATGTACCACGCGCGCGAGCTGGCGATGACGCGCATGGAGGAGGAGGCGGACCAGCTCGGCGCCGATGGGGTCGTCGGCGTACGGCTCGACGTCAGTCGGTACGAGTGGGGCGGTGATCTCGCCGAGTTCATCGCGATCGGCACCGCCGTGCGCCACGGCGAGGGAGTTCTGCACCGTGCGCCGAATGGGCGGCCGTTCACGAGCGATCTCTCGGGCCAGGATTTCTTCACGTTGCTCTCGGCCGGCTACCGGCCGCTCGGGCTCGTGATGGGGACGTGCGTCTACCACGTCGCACATCAGGGCCTCGGCGGCTGGTTTCGGCGCATCGGACGGAACGCCGAGATGCCGAACTTCACGCAGGCGTTGTACGACGCACGGGAGCTCGCGATGGAGCGGATGCAAGCCGAGGCGGAGGGGCTCGAAGCCGAAGGCATCGTCGCGGTCCAGCTGAAGGAGGGAAGCCACGGTTGGGACTCGCACGTGATCGAGTACTTCGCGGTCGGCACCGCGATCACGCCCATCTCCGCGGATCATGCGATTCAGCCGCCGAGCTTCGTGCTGACACTCAACGATCCGACCGAAAACCGCCTAGCGGGCTTCTGACCTCTGCCCTGCCGCTAGCGTTCCGCGCTGTGGCACGGAGCTACTTCGGCACCGACGGCGTGCGGGGCGTCGTCGGCGAGCTGATCACGCCGGAGCTCGTCGAGCAGCTGGGCAAGGCGTCCGCGCTCTGGTCGGGGCGCGGCCGCGTCTTCGTCGGCCGCGACACGCGGGCCTCCGGTGCCGAGCTGGAAGAGGCGTTCGCGCGCGGCGTGGCCTCGGCGGGAGGCGCAGCGGTGCTCGCCGGCGTCGTTCCGACCCCGGCCGTCGCCCTCCTCCGACTCGATCTCGGCGTCGTCATCTCTGCGTCCCACAACCCGCCGGAGTACAACGGCGTCAAGTTCTTCGACCGCGACGGACGGAAGCTGAGCGACGAGGCCGAGGAGGAGATCGAAGCGCTCCTCGACGCGCCCGTCCGCGGCGGCGGCGAGATCGACCGCGTGGACGTCGCCGTCGACAGCTACCTCGAGCACGTGCTCGAGCGGTTCGGCACCGATCTCTCCGGGCTCCGCGTCGTCGTCGACTGCGCGAACGGCGCGTACGCAGGCATCGCACCGCAGGCATTCACGGAGCTCGGTGCCGAGGTGGAGACGATCGGCAACGAGCCGGACGGCCTGAACATCAACGTCGGTTGCGGCGCGACGGATCTCGCCGCGTTGCAGGAGCGCGTCAGGGCCGACGCGTTCGATCTCGGCATCGCGTTCGACGGCGACGGCGACCGCATGCTCGCAGTCGACGAGCGCGGCGACGTCGTCGACGGCGATCAGATCGTCGCGATCCTCGCACTCGATCTCGGTGTCGACCTGGTCGCCGTGACGACGATGACGAATCTCGGCTTCCATCGGTTGATGGAGGCGAACGGCGTGCGTGTCGTCACGACCGACGTCGGCGACCGGTACGTGCTCGAGGCGCTCTACCGCGAAGGCGGAGTCCTCGGTGGTGAGCAGTCAGGTCACATCATCTGTCTGCGCGACCACGTGACGGGCGACGGACTCGCCGCTGCGCTGCTTCTGTGCGGCGCCCTGCACGGACGGCGGTTGAGCGAGGCCGCGGCAGCGATGGAGCACTATCCGCAGGCGAAGCAGAACCTGCAGCGACGCGGACGCGGCCCGCTGCCTGCACACCTGCTCGAGCACGTCGAGCAGGTGAACGGCGAGCTCGACGGCGGCGGGCGTGTGCTCGTGCGCCCTTCGGGTACCGAACCGGTCGTGCGTGTGCTGGCGGAGGCGCCGTCGCAGGCAGAGGCCGAAGCGCTGTGTGCTAGGATCGCGGCGCTTGTCACCCAGGAGCTCGGCTGACCCTGCCGCGACGCTGCGGTTGGGCCGTATAGCCGGGCTTCACGCGTTTCTAGGCGGTTGTGATGTGCGGAATCATCGGATACGTCGGCTCCAGAGAGGCCAAGCCGCTGCTCCTCGGCGGGCTGCGCCGGCTCGAGTACCGCGGGTACGACTCGGCGGGCATCGCGCTGCGCGAGGAAACCGGGCTCGACTACGTCCGCGCCGTCGGCAACCTCCAGAACCTCGTCGACGCAGCCGGCCCGAACGGCTCGAAGGCGCGGCACGGACTCGGCCACACGCGCTGGGCGACGCACGGCGGCGTCAGCGAGCAGAACGCGCATCCGCTGACGGGCTGCAACGAGCAGGAGCTCGCGATCGTCCTCAACGGGATCGTCGAGAACTACCGCGAGCTGCGCGAGCAGCTGAGCGCCGACGGTCACGGCTTCACCTCCGAGACCGACGCAGAAGTCGTCGTCCATCTGCTCGAGCGCGAATACGACGGCGATCTCGCAGCCGCGCTCGCGCGCGTGTACCCGCAGCTCGAGGGTCACTTCACGATCGTCGCGATTCACCGCGACCAGCCGGATCTGCTCGTCGGCGTCCGGAACCAGACGCCGCTCGTCGTCGGGCTCGGCTCGGGCGAGAACTTCCTCGCCTCGAACGTCGCGGCGTTCCTCTCCGAGACGCGCCGCGCGGTGTTCCCCGAGGACGGCGAGGTCGTCGAGATCACGCCGGACTCCGTTCGCTTCTTCCGCGAGGGCGCCGAGGTCGAGCATCCCCGCGTCGAAGAGCTCGACTGGGACGACGAGGCCGCCGAGAAGGGCGGCTACGAGACCTTCATGCTGAAGGAGATCTACGAGCAGCCCGAGGCCGTGCGCGAGACCATCGGCGACCGCGTGCGCGGCCACCAGCTCGTTCTCGACGCGCTCGGGCTGTCCGAGCTCGAGATCCGCAACCTTCGCCGCGTCGTCGTCGTCGCGGCCGGGACGTCGTACCACGCGGGTGTCGTCGGGCGCTACATCCTCGAGGAGTGGGCGCGCGTGCCGGTCGAGCCCGACATTGCGAGCGAGTGGATCTACCGCAATCCCGTGCTCTCGCGCGACACGCTCGTGATCGGGATCTCCCAGTCGGGGGAGTCGCGCGACACCATCAACGCGGTCAAGCTCGCACGCGAGCGCGGTGCGCGCACGCTTGCGATCACGAACATGATGGGCACGCAGATCACGCGCGAAGTCGACGCGACGCTCTACACGCGCTGCGGGATCGAGATCGGTGTCGCCGCCTCCAAGACGTTCACGGCACAGGTTGCGCTGCTCAGCCTGCTCGCTCTGAAGCTCGCGGAGATCCGGCAGACGCTGCCCGCCGACGAGATCGAGTTCATCCTCGACAAGCTGCATGAGCTGCCCGACAAGCTCGAGCAGTTCCTCGGCGACGTGGACGGCGGGCGCCACCGCATCGACGAGATCGCGCAACGATTCTGCGAGCGGCCGTTCTTCCTCTACCTCGGCCGGCACATCGGACTGCCCGTTGCGCTCGAGGGGGCACTGAAGCTGAAGGAGATCTCGTACATCCCGACCGACGCCTACTCGGCCGGCGAGATGAAGCACGGCCCGATCGCGCTCCTCGACGAGGGCACGCCGGTCGTCGTCGTCGCGACCGACATCCACGTGTACGACAAGATCGTCTCGAACATCCAGGAGACGCGCGCGCGCGGCGCGCACGTGATCGCGATCGCGACCGAGGGGAACGAGGACATCCAGCACCACGCCGACGACGTGATCTACGTGCCGCGCACACCGGCGTTCCTCCAGGCGGCGCTCGCCGTCGTCCCGCTCCAGCTGCTCGCCTACCGCATCGCCCGCCTCCGCGGGCTGAACGTCGACCAGCCGCGCAACCTCGCGAAGACCGTCACGGTCGAGTAGCCCCTTCCGGCGGTCGCACGGCAGCCGGTTCACGTGCAAGATCCGCCTGTGAACGAGCACGCCGATCCGCTGGCGCTCGCGCGGCACTACGAGACGATCGGCCGCTATCAGGCGGCCCTCGATGCCCTCGAGCACGCCGGCGAGGACGTCCTGCACGACCCGGAGTCCTGGCTGCTCCGGAGCGAGGCCCTGCGCGGCCTCGATCGGGACGACGAGGCCGTCGCCGCGGCGCAACGCGGCCTCGAGCTCGATCCGGAAGACATCTCGCTCCTCGACGCGCTCGCGCTCTCGGAGCTCGGCCGCGACCGCGTGGACGAGGCCAGGCGTGCGCTCGACGCGGCGATCGAGCTCGAGCCGGACCACCCGACGCTGCATGCCCATCTCGCCCTGACGCTCGCGCGCCTGTCGCGCTACGCGGACGCGAACACGGAGGTGAAGGAGGCGCTCCGGCTCGCACCCTGGGACGCCGGCGTGCTCCGGATCCGGGCGCAGGTGGCGTGCCTCGCCGACTACGAGCCGCGGCTCGTGCGGGCCTACGTCGAGGAGCTCCTCGCGGTCGCGCCCGACGACCCGACGGGACACGCGATCCTCGGGACGCTCGCGGCGAACAAGAAGGACTTCCGCGCGGCGGCGCAGGCGTTCGCCGAGGCCGCCCGGAGCGATCCGTCGCGTCAGGACATCGCCGAGACGGCGCGCGAGGCGAGGGTGTACGCGCATCCCGTGCTCGCACCCGTGCGGCCGATCTGGCGCTTCGGACGCTGGCGCGCGTACTTCGTGTTTCTCGCGCTCTCGGTGACGCTCGCGGTTGCGCACCAGAACGTCCTGCGCGAGGTCCTCATCTGCTGCTGGCTCGTGATCCTCGTCCTGAGCTGGCTCGCGCCGCCGGTGCTCCGCCGGCTGCAGAGGCGGAGGTACGGTGGCTGACCGGATCGACGGGCTGCGCCGGGCGCTCGAGCTGACGCCCGAGAACCACGCGCTGCGGCTCATGCTCGCGGAGCTGCTCGCCGAGGAAGGCCGTCCGGCCGAGGCGGTTGCGGAGTACACGCAGCTGCGGGACGCGGGCGAGCTCCCTCCGGAGGCGGCGATCGCCGCCGGGCACGCTGCCCTCGCGGCGGGCGACCTCGCGGTCGCGCAGGCGTTCGCAGACGACGCTCGGGCCGCGGGAGCCGTCGACGGTGTCGGCGAGCTGCGCCGGCAGATCGACGACTTCCTCGGCCTCTCGGGCGTGATGCGCGTCGCGCAGACCGCCGGGCCGGACGGCACCGCGCCGCCGATCGAGTTCGAGCGCGGTGAGCGCGTCAGCTTCGACGACGTCGGCGGTCTCGACGACGTGAAGAAGGCGATTCACCGGACGATCATCCTCCCGTACCAGCGTCCCGACCTGTACGAGCGGTACGGGCGACGGGCCGGCGGCGGCGTGCTCCTCTACGGGCCGCCCGGTTGCGGCAAGACGATGCTCGCCCGCGCGACCGCGACCGAGTGCGGCCTCCCGTTCTCGAACGTCCGGATCGAGGAGATCCTCGACCCGTTCTTCGGTGCGAGCGAGCGCAACCTGCACGACGTCTTCGAGCAGGCGCGGAACGCCGCACCGTGCGTCTTGTTCCTCGACGAGCTCGACGCGATGGGCTTCGCCCGTCGCAAGCACACCGGCAGCGCCGGCCGTCCGCTCGTCAACCAGCTCCTCGAGGAGCTCGACTCGATCGGCGCCGACAACACCGGGATGCTCGTCCTCGCGGCGACGAATGCGCCGTGGGACGTCGACGAGGCGCTGAAGCGGCCGGGCCGCTTCGACCGCACCGTTTTCGTTCCGCCTCCGGACGCGGCCGCCCGGCAGCGGATCCTCGAGCTCCTCGTGCGCGACCGGCCGCAGGCGAAGCTCGACCTGCGCGGTCTCGCGAAGCGCACGCCGCTCTTCAGCGGCGCCGACATCCGCGCGCTCGTCGACCGCGCGCTCGACCAGGTGATCGACGAGGCGCTCGACCGCGGGACCGAGCCGCCGCTGCGCAGCGAGCACTTCGAGCTCGCGCTCGCCGACCTCCGCCCGTCGACCCTCGAGTGGCTGGCGAACGCGCGCAACCACGTCGAGTTCGCGAATCAGAGCGGCCGCTACGACGAGGTGCGGCGGTTCCTCACCTCGAAGGAAGCCCGCTCGTGGTCCGACCGGTAGCGGGTCGCGCCGCCTCGGCGCCGAGCGGTTAGTCCTCGACCGAGCGGCGCAGCCGCTTCACGTCGGAGCGCCGGCGCTTCTGCTCCAGCCGGTCCGCGCGCGCCTTCGCGCTCGGCTTCGTGGGGACGCGCTTCCGTGGCACGTGGAGTGCCTGCCGCAGCGTCTCGACGAGCCGTTCGACCGCGAGCTCGCGGTTCCGGAGCTGGCTGCGCTCGTCCTGTGCGACCGCACGAAGCACGGGGCCTGCCTTCGCGACGACCCGCCGCTTCTGCGCGTCGCTCAACGCCGTGGACGCCTCGACGTCGAACACCGCCTCGACGCGCGTCTCCGATTTCTGCGCGTGCTGGCCCCCGGGGCCGCTCGAGCGCGAGGTGCGCAGCTCGATCTCGCTGCGCGGCAGCACGACGCTGCGAGTCACGCGAATAGACTCGGCCTGGGTCATGGCGGGAATACTGATCGACGTCGACGGTGTGCTGCATGTCTCGGGTGAGCCGATCATCGGTGCAGCCGAGGCCGTGCGCCGGCTGCGGGACAACGGGCACCGGCTTCGCTTCGTCACGAACGCGACGACCCGCTCCCGCGCGCAGCTCGGCGAGTTTCTCCGCTCGATGGGGATCGAGGTCGAGGACGACGAGGTGCAGACCGCGGCAGGCGCGGCGGTGCGCACGCTTCGCGGCAAGCGCGTCCTCGCGCTGACGATGCATGCGCTCGTCGCGGATCTCACGGAGCTCGAGCTCGTCGGCGAGAACGCGGAGGCTGTGCTCCTCGGCGGTGCGGACGAGACGCCCGAGTCGAATCTCGTCTTCTCCTACATGAATCTCGCGCGCGCGTTCGCCGAGCTCGAGATGGGAGCGATGCTCTTTTGCCTCCACCGCAACCGCTGGTGGCAGACGAAGCGCGGCCCGCTGCTCGACGCGGGCGCGTTCGTCGCAGGCCTCGAATACGCCGCGCAGGTGGAGGCGACCGTGCTCGGCAAGCCGAGCGCCTCGTACTTCGCGGCGGCGTGCGAAGCGCTCGACTCCGAGCCGGCGATGACGTGGATGGTCGGCGACGACGTCGAAGCCGACATCTCGGGCGCGCAGGGCCTCTCGATGCGAACCGTGCTCGTGCGGACGGGCAAGTTCCGGCCGGACGAGCTCGAGGCGGTGAGCACGCGACCGGACGGAATCGTCTCCTCGATCGCGCAGCTGCCGGAGTGGCTCGAGGAGCATCTGTGATCCAGGTCGGCACGGACCTGATCGAGATCGCGCGCATCCGGCGCTCGCTCGACCGCTACGCGGGCTTCCGCGACCGTTGCTTTACGCCGGCCGAGCAGGAGTACTGCGAATCGCGCGCCAACCCGGCCGAGAGCTACGCGGGCCGCTTCGCCGGCAAGGAGGCGGTCGGCAAGGCGCTCGGCTTCGGCGTCGCGCGCGCGTTCGCGTGGAAGGAGATCGAGATCGTCGGCAGGCCGAAGCCGAGCGTGCAGCTCTCCGGGCGTGCGGCGGCGATCGCCGAGGCGCGCGGCCTCCGCTCGATCGATCTCTCGATGACGCACTCGCGCGAGCTCGCGCAGGCGGTCGCCGTCGCAACCGATGGCTGAGTTCGAACCGCTCTACACGTCCGACGAGATGCGCGCCGCCGAGCAGGGGCACGACGTCGCGACGCTGATGGAGCGTGCCGGCAGCGGCGCGGCCGAAGCCGCGCTGCAGGCGTTCGGCGACGCCGAGCGCTGGACGGTCGTCGCCGGCGGCGGCGCCAACGGCGGCGACGGGCGCATCGCTGCGCGGCGTCTCGCCGAGGCGGGCAAGGACGTTCGCGTCGTCGACGCGAAAGCGGGGGAGAGCGAGCTCGGCGATCCCCACGTGATCGTCGACGCGCTCTTCGGCACCGGGTTCAGCGGCGAGCCGCGGGCCGCCGCGGCGGAGCTGATCGATCGGATCAATGCGGCCGGCGTACCCGTCTTCGCGATCGACCTGCCGTCGGGAGTCGACGCCTCGTCCGGCGAGATCGCCGGCGTCGCCGTCAAGGCGACCGAGACCGTGACCTTCCACGGACGCAAGCTCGGCGTC
>Ga0070741_10018015_pt1 | contig 11511 bp, 11 predicted proteins | sample Coa_R1_4_FD_66440 | JGI IMG/M metagenome (GOLD analysis project Ga0070741, IMG submission 66440) | Surface soil microbial communities from Centralia Pennsylvania, which are recovering from an underground coalmine fire - Coalmine... | ecosystem: Environmental > Terrestrial > Soil > Unclassified ...
GAATCAGTTCTGAAGGATTCCCGTTTTGAAATTCTCATACAACTGGATTCGCGAATTCGTGGATGGGCTGGAGACGCCGGCGGCCGATCTCGAACGGCTGATCACGATGAAGACTGCCGAATGCGAAGGCATCGAGGCAGTCGGCGCGCTGCTGGCCGAGACGTGCGCGGCACGCGTGGAATCGGTCAAACCGATCGAGGCCAGCAGGAACGTCGCCGCCGTAGTGGATGCCGGCCGTTATGGCCGTAAGACTGTGGTCTGCGGCGCGCCCAACTGCCGCGCGGGCATCGTTACGGCGTACGCGCCGATCGGCAAGAAAACGATTCACGGTGTGGAGAGCGACGGTATGCTGGCCAGCGCCGCGGAGTTGGGGATCGGCAAGGACGGCGCCGGCATCCTCGAACTGGAAAGCCAGGTAGGTGCGCCGCTCGCCGGTTGCGTGCCCGACAGCATCATCGAAATCGACAACAAGTCGATCACCCACCGGCCCGACCTGTGGGGCCATCACGGCATGGCGCGCGAGGTGGCGGCGATTCTCGCCAAAGCCCTGCGCGATCCCATCCAACTCGACCTGGTGCCGCACGGGCCCGCGCCGGTCAACATCGAAATTCCCGATCTCGACCTCTGCCCGCGGTACAGCGCCCTTGTATTCGACAACGTCACGGTAGGGCCGTCGCCGCTGTGGCTGCAATACCGGCTCACGGCGATCGGGCTGAATCCGATCAACAACATCGTAGACCTGACGAACTACATCATGTCTGAGATCGCGCAGCCGATGCATGCCTTCGATCGCGTTCTCCTACGCGGATCGACCATCTGGGCGCGGCCGGCGCGTGTGGGCGAAACCATTGTGGCGTTGAACGACGAGAGCTACACCCTCACCCCGTCGAACCTGGTGATCGCCGACGAGGGCGGTCCCATCGCTATTGCCGGCGTGATCGGAGGGCTCGACAGTTCCATCACCGAGAAGACGACGTCGATCGTGCTGGAGAGCGCGAATTTCCAGGCGGCGAGCGTGCGTAAGACATCGGCGGCGCTGAAGCTCCGCACCGATGCATCGATGCGCTTCGAAAAGGCGCAGGATCCGGTGAACACGGTGCGCGGCCTGGCCCGAGCGGTGGAACTGTTGCGCGAGCTTTCGCCCGGCGCGCGGCTCGTCGGCGGCCTCGCCGACCGCATGCGCCCACTCGTGCCGCCTCCGCCGATCACGCTGCCGCTCGACTGGCTGATGCGCAAACTCGGGCGCGAAGTGCCGGCCTCCGAGGTGCGCGACATCCTGCAGCGGCTCGCGTTCGGCATCGCCGACGCCGGACCGCGCACGTTTTCGGTGACGGTACCTTCCTGGCGCGCGACGAAGGACATCGCTGTGAAGGACGATCTCGTGGAAGAGGTCGGGCGCATGATCGGATACGATTCCATCCAGCCCACCGCGCCCGCGACTCTGGCCACCGTTCCGCCTGCGAACGAGGAACGCGAGTTCCATCACGGCGTGCGCTCGACGCTCGTGGCGCAGGGATTCACAGAGGTCTACAACTATTCTTTCGTCAGCGAAGAGGCGGCGCGCGCCTTCGGGTTCGAACCGGCCGATCACGTCAGCGTAGCCAACCCGATCGCCTCGGATCAGAGTCTTTTGCGGATTTCGCTGCTGCCGGAAATCCGGAACAACATCGTCGAGAACGCGAAACAGTTCGACGACTTCCGCCTGTTCGAGATCGGGCGCGAAATTCACAAGCGTTCCGAAGAATTGCCGGACGAGATTCCGCACCTGGTGGCGACGATTTATTCCAGGACCGGCGATGGACGAGCCGGCCTGCTGGAGATCAAGCGCGTGTTGCTCTGCCTGATGCGTGATGCGGAAGTGCGTCCGGCCACGGCGCGCGGCTACGAGCACCCCGCTCGCGCGGCTGAAGTGGTCTGGCGCGGAGAACCGGTAGGGCGGCTGTTCGAACTGCATCCGCGGCTGGTGGAGGGACGGGCGGCGATTCTCGACCTCGATCTGCGCCGTGTGCAGGAGTTGGCCCGGCGCGAGATGCGTTACACACCGATTCGGCGGTATCCGTCGAGCGCGTTCGACCTTTCGGTGATCGCCGGCGTGCGTGAACTGGCGGGCGACTTGAGCGGGCTGCTGGCGGGCTTCGCGGGCAGGATGCTGCAGTCGATCGAATATGTGCGCGAATACTCCGGGCCGCCGCTGCCGGAGGGTAAGAAGAGCGTCTCCTTCCGCCTGACGGTCGGGTCGGCCGAGCGCACGCTCTCTTCCGACGAGGTCGGACAGATCCGCGCCGCGATTATCGAAGGCATGCGCGGGCTAGGCTACGAACTGCGGGTTTGACGCGATGGAGATCGTCGCCGTGGAAAGTCCGGAGCAGATCGCGGAAGTGCGGCGGCTCTTTCAGGAATACTGGGATTCATTCGGCTTCACGCCCTGCTTTCAGAATTTTGCCGGCGAGCTCGCAGGATTGCCGGGGGCTTACTCCCCACCGGAGGGACGCCTCGCCATGGCGATCGTCGGCGGTGTGGCGGCCGGATGCGCGGCACTGCGCCGGATCGACGACACGCGCTGCGAGGCCAAGCGGTTGTACGTCCGGCCTGCCTTTCGTGGATCGGGCGCCGGGCGCGCGCTGCTCGATTGGATCATCGCCGAGGCGCGGACAGCCGGATATCAAGAACTGCTGGGCGATACCATGCCCGTCATGCAGCAGGCGCTGGCCATGTATGACCGCATGGGATTCGAGCGCACCGGTCCGTATGGCGAGAAGCCGACAGAAGGCGCCATCTACATCCGCCTCGCGCTATAGGCCAGTGCTGCCTCTACCAGATTGCTCAAAAAGGCTGTCAGACTCCTTTTCCGCCAACCCAACTGGTTGAATCACGTAACGCAGGACGGCTAAAAACGTTGTCTGACAGCTTTTTTCAGCAACCTGCCTGGCTACAAATCCTGTAGCAGTCGCTCCATGTTGCGGCTGATCCCCCGCAACTCCATGCTGGCTTGCTCCAGCACTATACGGGAGTCTTGCGGCATTCTGTGCTGATATGCATCCAACTCGCGTGCGATCGCCGAGAGCCGCTGGTGCACACCGCCATGCAGTTTCTGCATAAGCCTGCGCCGTTCGTCGTCACGATTCATTCGGACCTCTAACGGTATAGTGCGGAGCAGTGCACGATAATCTCAGGCTTTTTGCGGCATGCTACAACCAAAGGTATGCCGGTATTTCAACTGAAGGTGCAGCCGCAATGGTACTCGGCCATCGTTGAGCGGGGCGTGCTGGAGCGCATACTCCAGTTCGTCCCGGCGCGCGCGGGAAAGATCTTCGTCGTCTCGACGCAAGATGTCTGGCAACTGCATGGGGAGCGCGTCCGCGCCGGTCTCGGCGGCCTGGTTTACGACGTAATCTTTCTGCCGGGCGGGGAGGAGCGCAAAAGGTTGACCCACGTCGAGGCGGCGGCCGAGGAGATGGTGAAGCGCGGCGGCGACCGGTCGAGCGTGGTGGTGGCGTTCGGCGGCGGCATCGTCGGCGATATGGCGGGATTCCTGGCCGCCATCTTCATGCGAGGAATTCCGGTAGTGCAGGTGCCGACCACGCTGCTGGCGCAGGTCGATGCCGGCATTGGGGGAAAAACCGGAGTCAACCTGGTAAGCGGGAAGAATCTGATCGGCAGTTTCCACCAGCCCCTCGCGGTCCTGGTGGACCCGGGCGTGCTCGATACGCTGCCCGAACGGGAATACCGCGCGGGCCTGTACGAAATCATCAAGGCCGGCATTATCCGCAGCCAGCCTCTGTTCCAGTTCCTCACCGAGCGTTATCGCGACGTGCTGGCGCGCGATCCGGACGCGGTGGATCACATCATCGCCGAATCCGTGCGCATCAAGGCCGAGGTGGTAACAGCCGACGAACGCGAACGCGACCTGCGGCGCATCCTGAACCTGGGCCACACCTTCGGCCATGCGCTCGAAGCCGAGACGGCCTACTCACGCCTCCTGCACGGCGAGGCCGTGGCGTTCGGGATCAGGGCCGCGGTCTACCTGGCCCAGATGACCGGCCATCTCTCGGCCGAGGACAGCGTCGATATCCTGGAGACGCTGCGCTTGTACGGGCCGATTCCACCGCTGGACGGCATCGCGCCGGAGCGCCTGCTCGGGCGGCTGGCCAGCGACAAAAAGACGGTGCGCGGCAAGGTGCATTTCATACTGCCGGAGAGGGTCGGACACGCGAAGGTGGTTTCAGGAATCGATGACCGGCCCGTGCTGGAGGCGATCCGGTCCGCGCTCGCATGAAGGGCACCACTCCGGCGGGGGTTTCGACCGGGCAGGATGCGGCCCGATGGGTGCGCGACATGTTCGGGCGCCTGGCCCATCGTTACGATCTGGCCAACCATGTCCTATCCTTCAATATCGACAAGCGCTGGCGGCGGCTGACGGTAGAGCGGGTGCGCGATATCCTGTGCCGGCCCTCGGCGGTCGTCCTCGACATCTGTTGCGGAACGGGCGATCTGGTCATGGCGCTGGAAGACGCAAGGGGCGCCGCCGTGCTGGGCAGCGATTTCTGCCATCCGATGCTGGTGGCCGCCGAACAGAAGATCGCGCGGCGGAACGGACGATCGCGGCTGTTCGAGGCCGATGCCTTGGCGTTACCTCTACCGGATCAGTCGGTCGACCTTATCACGGTGGCGTTCGGCTTCCGCAATCTTGCGGATTACGAAGCGGGCCTGGTGGAAATGCGGCGGGTACTCCGGCCCGCAGGACGGGCGGCGATCCTGGAATTCTCGCAGCCGCCAAACCGGGCCTTTCGCGCGTTGTACAACTTCTATTCGCGGCGAGTCCTGCCGCGCATCGGCGGCGTCATCACCGGATCGCCGGACGCTTACCGTTACCTGCCGGAATCGGTACGGAAGTTCCCTTCAGCCGAAGAACTAGCTGAGGATATGCGCCGAGTCGGATTTCGGGACGTCGCCTTTGAGCGCTTCACGGGGGGCATCGTCGCTCTCCACCTTGGGCGTGTCTGAACAGCATCCAATCAATCCGAAGCGTTCTTGAGGGCCTGCTCGAGCTCTTCCTTGGACAGGCTGGTGCTGATGAACAACTCCTGCCGCGCGCCGGCGCTCAGCGCGATCGCCTTCCATCCGTTCTGCACGGGCACCGTGACGTGCACCTTCACTGGACCGCGGGCATCCCGTACCCTCCGAATCACCCCCGGCACCACGGATCGGACCGTCCCCGGATTCGCCGCCAGTAGTCGCTCCAGCATATCCCGGACGCCGTCGATGATGCTGTGCTCGATCTTGAGCTTGTTATGGGCGGTGCGCAGTCGCATATCGATCAACGAAAGCCGTAGTGGCCGCGCAGCGGGACAAAACGGCAGTGCGTAGAGACGCGCGTCATGAACTCGCTGCCTTTCCTGATGATGACACGTAGTTCCTGATCCTGAAAATCTCCAACGGGAATCACCAGGCGGCCGCCGTCAGCCAATTGCTCCAGAAGCCGTCCGGGCACGTCGGGCGCGGCTGCCGCCACCGAGATGCCATTGTATGGCGCCAGCTCGGGATATCCCTGCGATCCATCGCCGGCTAGGATCGTGACGTTTCTGCCCAGGCCGATTTTGTGGAGATTGCGTTCGGCCAATGCCGCCAGTGCCGGAACCAGTTCGATCGCCACCACGCGCTTCGCCAACTCGCCCAGTACAGCCGCCGCGTATCCCGATCCGGCGCCGATCTCGAGCACCGTCTCGTCGCCCGAAAGCTCCAGTTCCTGTGCCATCAGCGCGGTCATGTATGGCTGCGAAATCGTCTGGCCGTGGCCAATGCCGACCGGCTCGTCTTTGTAGCTGGCGACACGCATTTCGAGAGGCACGAACTCCTGGCGCGGAATCGTACCCATCGCTCTGAGCACGCGCTCGTCACGGATCCCCCGCCTGCGCAGTTGCCGTTCCACCATGTCCGCGCGTTCGGAGGCCCAATCGGGAATCATAAATCACCCCGCCGTTATAATAGCTCGCATGGCCCACCAAATCACCCTCATTCCGGGGGACGGCATCGGACCGGAAGTGGCGGACGCCACAGTGCGAGCGGTCGAGGCTACCGGTGTTGCCGTCGAGTGGGATCGGGTGGATGCGGGAGTGACCGCGCTGGCCAAAACCGGCCAACTGCTGCCGGACGAGGTGCTGGCATCGCTCGAATCGACTCACGTGGGCTTGAAGGGCCCGACCGCAACGCCGATTGCAGGCGGCCACCAGAGCATCAACGTCGCGCTGCGCAAGAAGCTGGGTCTGTATGTAAACTTTCGTCCCGTCCGCATGCTGCCCGGCCTACAGACGCGCTTTCGCGACGTGCCGATTGATCTCATCATTTTTCGCGAGAACACGGAGGATCTCTACTCGGGCCTCGAGCACGAGGTGGTGCCGGACGTCGTGGAGAGCCTCAAGATCATTACGCGCAAGGCGTCGGCCCGCATCGCCCGCGCGACGTTCGAATACGCCTGCCGATTCGGGCGCAAAAAGGTGACGGCCATTCATAAGGCCAACATCATGAAGCTGAGCGACGGCCTTTTCCTGAAATGCTGCCGCGAGGTGGCCGCGCAGTTTCCGTCGATCTCCTATAACGAGCTGATCGTGGATAACGCCTGCATGCAGCTCGTGATGCGGCCCGAGACTTTCGACCTGCTCGTGCTGCCGAATCTCTACGGCGACATTGTCTCCGATCTCGCGGCGGGCCTGGTCGGCGGTTTAGGAATCGTACCCGGCGCGAACATCGGCGACGAGCATGCGGTGTTCGAGGCGGTGCACGGAACCGCACCCGATATCGCCGGCAAGCGCCTGGCGAATCCGACGGCGTTAATGCAGTCGGCGGCGCTGATGCTGGCCCACCTCGGCGAGGCCGAAGCATCGCGCAGGTTACAGCTCGCGATCGAGGCGGTTTATGCCGAGCGCCGCAGTCTCACGGGCGACGTAGGTGGTTCGGCTTCGACGGTGGAGTTCACGGATGCGGTAGTGCGGCAGATTGGCGAGGGCGAATAGGGTATGCGGCAATCTGCCGCTTTTATCGACCATCGCACATCTCGAGTTAACGTCTTTTAAGTAACTTAACCTGCTCTTAATCCTTGGCACGAAGCGTGCACGCGTCCGAGGCACCATGCAAGGCTGGGTTCCGCGCGCCGCGTGACGGATGGTGGGCCAGGCGCTTTTGCCTGCCTTGGGTGAAGCCCCGCCCGAGCAAAACCACCGCACTGGGGCGTGCAATCAATCTGGGCGTAATGTAACCTGTGCTCGACGGGGTCGGGCACCACTTCAACACAGGAGGGCTCCATGAAGCACTTCGCATTTCTGATCGCGATAGCGATCGCCGGGCCGCTCTTGGCCCAGGGGCCGGGGCAGGGACGCCGGATCGGATCCCTGAAGAACGTCCGCCTGCCGCCGCCGGCCAATCTTCCCCAGTACGTCCGGGATAACGGCGCACTGGCCGTTTTGGGGAAGGCCCTGTTCTGGGACATGCAGCTCGGCAGCGATGGACGCACGGCATGCGCCACCTGCCACTTCCACGCGGGCGCCGATCATCGCGCGCAGAATCAGCTCTCGAATCCGCAGGGCACGTTCGTGGCGAATTACAGGCTGACCCTGGACGACTTTCCGTTCCACCAACTCGCCGACGTGAACAATAACAATTCCAACGTCCTGCGCGACAGCAGCCAGCGCGCCGGATCCTCCGGTACCTTCCGGCGGCTGTTCACAAGCATAGTACCGGGCAGCGGATCTGAGGATGGATTCGACGTAAACGACCTTCCAGCCTTCAGCGTGGCCGGTCTGAACGTGCGGCAGGTGGGGACGCGCAACGCGCCTTCGGTTATCAACGCGATCTTCAACTTCCGCAACTTCTGGGACGGGCGCGCCAGCAATCTCTTCAATGGCCTGACGGCATTCGGCGCCTCCGATACGCGGAGCAACGCTCTGGTGCTCAATGCCGGCCAACTCGCGCCGGAGACCGTGCGCATCGACAATTCGAGCCTGGCTTCGCAGGCCGTCGCTCCGCCGATGAACACCGCCGAGCTTTCGTACGATGGCCGCAACTGGTCTGTGTTGGGCAGGAAGATGCTGGCGTTGCGGGCACTCGCGCAGCAGCGCGTCGCGCCGGATGACAGCTTGCTCGGACCGTACGTCAACACCGCCGGCCGCGGATTGGCGCCGCAGTACACGTACCTCAACTTGGTGCAGACCGCGTTTGAACCGGCATGTTGGAGCGCCACGCAGAAGACCTCCGACGGCTTTACGCAGGCGGAGGCGAACTTCGCGCTGTTCTTCGGCCTGGCAATTCAGTCGTACGAGTCGACGCTGATCTCCGACGACACTCCGGCCGATCAGCAGAAGCGTTGACCCCGCAGCAGCAGGCTGGACTGGAAGTCTTCACCGGCCGCGGACAGTGCACTACGTGTCATAGCGGACCGGAACTGACCCAAGCCAGCTTTGCCGCCTCTACGCGGGCGGTGGGCGGCCGAGGCGGGCAGGGTCCGAACCCGACCGACATCGGATTCTTCCGCACCGGCGTGCGTCCGGTGACGGATGACGTCGGGCTCGGCGGAAGCGACGATTTCGGAAATCCGATTTCGCTTGCCGTTGCCGCCAATCCGAACGCTCAACGTAACGTGGGCGGCGTGTTCAAGACGCCCTCGCTGCGCAACATCGAGTTCACCGGTCCTTATTTCCACAATGGCGGGCAGGCGACTCTGGAACAGGTGGTTGATTTCTACTCGCGCGGCGGCGACTTTCCGCAGCCGAACGTCGGCCGCGGCATACGGCGATTGAATCTGAGCCAGACCGATCGCGACAACCTGGTGGCGTTCCTCAAGGCGCTTACCGATGACCGGGTGCGCTACGAGCGTGCGCCGTTCGATCATCCCGAGTTGTGCGTACCGGCCGGGCAGCAGGAGGCCGTCCCGACGGGCCTGCAGCCGCAGAGCACGGAGTTGCGATTCGCCTTGAGCGCGGCCGACAAGTGGGCGGGGATTCCGGCGGTCGGTCAACTCGGCAGCCAAGTGCCGTTGCAGACGTTCGCGGAACTACTCGCGGGCATCGGCAACGACGGATCCCGGGCGCATACCCTGACGGACGCCTGCGCTGTTCAATAGGATGTGCTAGACCGTGGGGCCGGTGAGACGCGGCAACGTTGCTTCACCGGCCAGCAGGGCCTGGGCGGCGGTCAACTCCGCCGCGTACTCTTTGTTCAACACCCGCTCGTAGCAGCCGTTGGTATATGAGCGGTAGTCGAACAGGCCGCTGTTGTGGAAGTGCGTGGGATCTTCCCAGTCGAAGCGGTCCAGAATCGGATAGAGGCAGACACCTTCCATCGGCACTCCCTCCTGGCGCGCCTGATAGACTCCTTCGGCAACCTCGCGCAGCCAGGCCGCTCGGCCCGTGCCGTAATGGCTGGTCTCCGCCATGAAGATAGGCCGGCCGTAACGCTGGTGGACCGTGTGCAGCAAGCGCGAAAGCGGCACCCAACGCTCGTCGTTCGAGCCTGCATCCCAGTGCAGCTTCGTGCCGCCGGGCACTTCCCACTGGTTTGCGGCGTAGTAATTCACGCCGATGATGTCCAGGAAGCGCGGATCTCCGCCCATCTCCGGCGCCGCCTTGCCGCCGATCATGTCCCAGGCCTCGAACTGACTCTCGTACTGACGGCGTGCGGGCTCCGTCAGCGTCGGATTCGATCGCGGCGGAACGTTGTGAATCAGCGGCTCCGGATAGACCAGGCGCGCGCGGGGATCCACCGTCAGGATCGCCTCTGCCGCCACTATCGCCGCGCGCACCAGTTGCCGTTTCATTTCGCCGTCGCGTCCGAAGGCGTACGGATAGATGAGTGCGCGCGTCGCCGCCCAGGCGAAGAAGTTGATCTCGTTCACCGGGGCGAACATAGGTATATCGCCGCTCTCTTCTTTCACGAAGTGAGCCACCGCGCCCGCAAAGCGCGCGAAACGATGCAGAAACTCAGCCGAGAAGACGTCGATATCGTCGGGCCAGCCGTAGTGGCAGACATCCCAGATGATCTGGATGCCGGTGTCGCGGGCGGCTTTGACCATGGGCGCGAAAGAGGAGAAGTCGAGGTTTCCGCCGCGATCGACGAGATGCCAGCGCACTCCGTCGCGGGCGGTGAGTATGCCCAACGAACGCAGCATCGCGTAGTCCTGTGACGCGAGTTCGTCGTGCCGCAGAGCGGCCGTCATGTCCACGCGTTTGCCGTGGGAGTTGATCTGGCACGAACATTCAAAGCCTGCGATCCAGAAGGATCGAAATACAGGGGGTTTCCTGAGGGTAACGGAGCTGTCGAGCTCGACCCGGGGCATAGTGGTTACGTTTGTCATGGGGTAGTGATTGGGGCGCGTCCAGTCACCGGTTCTCCTGGGTCGTCTGGTAGTCCTCGGAGGGAACCATGTATTGGTGGCGCTGCGAATTCATAAGATGTTCTCTCCACAGCCACTCCATCTGGCGGTCCTTCTGCGTGCGCGGACCGCGCGTCGCGAGGGCAATGTGCTCGATTGGGATTTTGGGCGTACGGTGCGCGTCCAGCAGCCCGTTCGCCTCCTGATAAGTGTCCGTGAATTGCGTATAACAGAAGCCGGCCAGCATTGGGAGGATGCGGACGACCTTCAGCAAATGTGTGTACTCTTTGGCGAATTCCTCCGCCGTCTGACTGCGCGAGTATCCCCAGGTGCGCACGGCGTCGGGTGAGAACGCGATTCCGCCGAACTCCGTAAGCATGATGGGCTGGTCGGCTTGGGAGGGCTCGAGCAGCAGCAAACGGCCGCCCGGACGTTCCCGTTTGAACAGACGCGGCGCCTCTTCGCTGCCGTACCGCCGGGCAATACGCTCCGGCTGATCGTCGTAATCGTGGATGCCAATGATGTCGGTCGCCACGCTCTCCCAGCCGTCGTTGCCCACCACGGGACGAGTTGGATCCAGCGTCTTGGTGAGATGGTACAGAGCCTGCACGTAGTGGCGCTGCGCCGGACTGTCGGGCAGATCGGGCACACCCCAGGATTCATTAAACGGCACCCAGGCCACGATGCAGGGATGGCTGCTGTCGCGGCTGATGACTTCGATCCATTCGTGCGCCAGCCGTTCGATCGACTGCTTGTTGTAGCGGTAGGCGCTCGGCATCTCTTCCCAAACCAGCATGCCCAGACGGTCGGCCCAGTAGAGATAGCGCGGATTCTCGATCTTCTGGTGCTTGCGGACGCCGTTGAAGCCCATCGCCTTGGCGAGTTCGACATCACGCTTGAGCGCCGTATCGTCAGGTGCGGTCAGACCGCTCTCGGGCCAGTAACCCTGGTCGAGCACCATGCGCAAGTGATACGGGCGGCCGTTCAGTACAAACCGATCGCCCTGTACGCCGATCGAACGCAGGGCCGTGTAGCTGCGCGCCGTATCGATGAGTTCGCCGCGGCCTCCCCAGAGTTTCAATTCGGCGTCGATGATGGTGGGGGTCGCGGGGCTCCAGAGGAGCTCGTTGCGATAATCGTCGATCCCCGGA
>Ga0070741_10018016_pt1 | contig 11509 bp, 6 predicted proteins | sample Coa_R1_4_FD_66440 | JGI IMG/M metagenome (GOLD analysis project Ga0070741, IMG submission 66440) | Surface soil microbial communities from Centralia Pennsylvania, which are recovering from an underground coalmine fire - Coalmine... | ecosystem: Environmental > Terrestrial > Soil > Unclassified ...
GGATCTTCTGCCGTCAGCCGCCGCTCGATTTCCGCGAGCACGCGCTGCTCGTCCATCGACAGCGCCATAGCGCCACCTCCGCCTCGCGTGCCGGTAGTCCTACCCCCCAACTATCCCCTAGCAGACGACCTTTATCCAATTGTTCTGGCTTTGTACTTGGGTCGTTTTTTTAACCGTCGAGGTCACGGGCCACTGTGTTCGCTTTCGGGGCTTCAGTCCGTCCGTGTCGTTGTGCGGTGCGGCGGCTTGCTTTGGTTCAGCTTTCGTTTTAGAGTTCGAACCATGAGGTGGGACAATCTCCGGCTTGACGACGTGCCGGCCGAGGACGGGACGCCTCTGATCGAGCGCGGCGCGATCGCCCGGACGTTCGATACGCCCGGGTTCCGCGGCATGACGTTCTACGAGGTTCAGGCCAGGTCGATCGTGAACCGGGTGCCCGAGTCGTCGCAGATGGCGTTCAGCTGGACGATCAACCCGTACCGCGGCTGTCAGCACGCGTGCGTGTACTGCATGTCCGGAGAAACACCCATCCTGATGGCGGACGGGCGGCCGAGGCCGCTGGCGAAGGTGCGGGCCGGGGACGAGATCTACGGCACGGTCGGGGCAGGGTCCGCCCGGCGGTACGCGATCACCACCGTCCTGGCGCACTGGTCGACCGTGAAGCCCGCGTACCGCGTGGTGCTGGCGGACGGCACTCAGCTGGTCTCCAGCGGCGACCACCGCTTCCTGACCGAGCGCGGCTGGAAGCATGTGACCGGGGCGGAGTCCGGCGCGGCGCGGCGACCGTTCCTGACCGTGCGCAACAAGCTGGCGGGGACGGGCGCGTTCGCCGAGCAGCCGAAACAGAGCGCGGCCTACCGGCGCGGCTACTTGTGCGGCGCGATCCGCGGCTCCGGCGGCCACTTCGCCGGCTCCCGGCCGCCGGCCCTGGCCGACCCGGACGCGATGGCGCGCACCACCAGCTACCTGGCACGGGTCGGCGGCGCTGACTCCAGCGAGCAGGTCGAACGGCTGATCGCATGGCCCGCCATCTCGACGGCCGACTGGCGCCGCGGCTTTCTCGCGGGCACGTTTGACGCGGCCGGCTCCTGCGACGGCGGCACCCTGCGCATCTCCAGCACCGCCGCGGAGACCACCGAACGGCTGACGTCCTGCCTGGAGACACTCGGCTTCCGCTTCACCCTCGAACGTGGACGGGCGCGCATCCGGCTGGCGGGCGCGCTGAGCGAGACGATGCGGTTCCTCCACGCGACGGACCCGGCGAGCACCCGGAAGCGCTCGATCGCGGACGTGCCGCTCACGAGCGACGTCGGGCTCCGGGTCACGGCCATCGAGCCACTCGGGCTGGACCTGCCGATGTATGACATCACCACCGGCACCGGCGACTTCATCGCCAACGGGGTGGTCAGCCACAACTGCTTCGCCAGGAACACGCACACGTATCTCGACCTGGACGCGGGCGCCGATTTCAACAGCCGAGTGGTCGTCAAGGTGAACGCGCCCGAACTGCTGCGCCGCAAGCTCGCCTCCCCTGGCTGGCGCGGAGAGCACATCGCGATGGGCACGAACGTCGACTGCTACCAGCGGGCCGAGGGCAAGTACCGTCTGATGCCGGGCATCATCGGCGCACTGCGGGACTTCGCGAACCCGTTCTCGATCCTGACCAAGGGCACGTTGATCTTGCGGGACATCGACCTGCTCGAGTCGGCGGCCGCGGTCACCTCGGTGGGGCTGAACGTCTCGGCCGGATTTTCCGACGAGTCGCTGTGGCGATCCGTCGAGCCAGGCACGCCGGCGCCCGCGCGGCGGCTGGAGGTCTGCGCGGCCTTCAACGACCGCGGACTCCCCTGCGGTGTGCTGATGGGGCCCGTCATCCCCTACCTGTCCGACTCCCCCGCCCAGCTCGACGCCACCGTCCGGGCGATCGCGGCGGCGGGGGCGGTGCACGTGACGCCGATCGTGCTGCACCTTCGGCCGGGCGCGCGCGAGTGGTTTCTCGGCTGGCTGCGGGAGAACCATCCCGGCCTGGTCACGCGGTACGAGGAACTGTACGGGCGACGGGCGTACGCCCCCAAGACCTATCAGGCACGGATCGCCGGCCAGGTGCGTGAACTAGCCCAGCGATACGGGATAGGCCGGACCCGCGGCGGCCGTTTCCTGCCGCGCGGCGGGGCGGATGCGGGCTCGGTTCCGGTTCCGGGATCGGGGTCGGGGTCGGCGGAGCCGAGGGACGAGGTGCCGGCTGCCGGGGATCAGGGCGAGCAGCTGACCCTGCTGTAGCGCCGGAGCACCTCGTCGGGATGGTGCACGTCATGGGCTGGTGCGTGTCCTGGGGCCGACGCCGCCACGACCCCCCGACAAACCCGGCATTCCAGCTAAATCCGGGCGCCCCCACGGGCACCTCGGATTATTGCGGACACTTACCCTCCCGATCTGGGGGGGTAAGTGTCCGCAATAATCTCGATTCCCCATCGGACTCTATGGCTAGCATCGAACGTACTGGACAGGAGGGGTCAAAATCGCATGACAAGCGCGTGTGACACCACGCAGGACACCGAGGCCCGCCCTCGGGCTTGGGCTTGGGCCCGCGGAGCGTCAGTGTTTACCTCGACGTTTCACGATATAGCTTGACACCTTACCTCAACGCGATACAACGTAATCTAGGCATGGTATACGTACTATCGCGAACACGAGGAGAAGCGTGGCGCACGGGACCACGGGGGTGCCCCGCGACATTGCACGCAGTCCGATGCCACCCAGGCAACTCAGCGAGAGTCCCGGCGAGCCGCCACGGGGGCTGGCCCGCTTGGCGGGGGTCGTCTGCGGACGCTGGACGAAATTCGTCGTGGTCGGGATCTGGCTCTTGATCATCGTGGCCGCCAGCCCGTTCGCGGGCAAGCTCAGTGGCGCGGAGAAGAACGACGCGTCGGCCTACCCGCCGGCCTCGGCGGAGTCCACCCAGAAACTCAACGCCGAGGCGGCGTTCCAGTCCAAAAACTTCAATCCGGCGGTGGTCGTATACGTACGGACCTCCGGCATCACCGCCGCGGACCTCGCGAAGGCGGACGCGGACGCGCGGCATTTCGCCACGCTCGCCGCGGTCCGGGGACGGGTGAGCACGCCCGCCGGCGATCCGGGGCTCACCACCTACAGTGCCGGACCGGCCGCGAACGCCGCCGACGAGGTGAAGGTCTTCAACGGGATCGACTCGACGCTGCTGTACGCAACGCTCGCGGTCGTTATCGTGCTGCTGTTGCTCATCTACCGGAGCCCGGTGCTGTGGCTGTTGCCCATCTTGTGCGCCAGCGTGGCGCTGACCGCGGCGCAGGCCGTCATCTCCTACCTCACCGTGAACGGACAGACCGAAGGCATCCTGGTGGTGCTGGTGATCGGCGCGAGCACCGATTACGCGCTGCTGCTCATCGCCAGGTACCGCGAGGAGCTGCGGCGCCACGAGGACCGGCACGCGGCGATGGCCGTCGCGATGCGCCGGGCTGGGCCGGCAATCCTTGCCAGTGCGCTGACCGTGGTCGCCGGGATGCTGTGCCTGATGGCCGCCGAGGCCAACGACATCTCTGGCCTCGGCCCGGTCGCCGCGATCGGCATCGCGGTGGGCGTGCTCGCCATGGTCACGCTGCTCCCGGCGATTCTTGTGATCTTCGGCAGGTGGATCTTCTGGTCGGCCAGGCCCGACTTCGGCAGCGCGGAGCCTGCCAGCCGCGGCCTGTGGTCGCGTGTGGGCGCGGTCCGCTCGCCGGATCCCCGTCGTCGGTGACCGCGCAGTCCGTACTGGCCAAGCACTTCCCGGCCGGGGCCGGCGTCCCTGAACCTGGACCTCGGCCGGCGGATATGGTGGCCAAGCTCACTGTCCCGGGAGGGCGCGGAGAGCGGTATCGCGAGGCACGCCGCCTAAACTGGGTCGCGTGATGAGCGATGGCCGGGACGCGAGGCGGCTCATCGTCCGTACCACCATGATCCCCGATCGCGACGATCTGCTGGCCGGCCTGCCGGTCCCTCACGTCGTCGCCTGGGTGCGGCAGGGCGCGGGCCTGGCCGGCTGGGGCGAGGCGGCCCGGGTGGTCCTGCCCTCCGGCGAGGACAGGTTCACCGCCGGCGAGAAGTGGCTCCGCGCGGTGTTCGACGCCGCGGACGTGGACGACCAGGTCCGGGTCCGCGGCACGGGGCCGGTGGCGTTCGGCGCCTTCACGTTCGACGCGTCCTCGGACGGCTCGGCGCTGATCGTCCCGCGGACCCTGCTCGGCCGCGACGGCCACGGCCAGGCCTGGCTCACCACGGTTACCGAGCCGGGTGCTGGGCCCGTCGAGGACGCTCGGGAGCTCGTCCCCGAGCGTGCTCCAGGACGAATCCGCTGGCACGATGGCAGCCTGCCGGCGCCGCAGTGGGAACAGGCGGTGGCCAGGGCCGTCGCCGCGATCAAGGCCGAGGTCCGCGGAGACGGTGCCGCCGCGCCGCTGCGCAAGATCGTCCTCGCCCAGGACCTGTACGCGGCCGACGACCACCCGATCGACGCACGCGTGCTGCTGAGCAGGCTCGCCTCTCGTTACCCGGACTGCTACACGTTCGCCTGCGACGGCCTGGTCGGCGCCACGCCCGAACTGCTCATCCGGCGTGACGGGCGCGAGGTGAGCTCGCTGGTGCTGGCCGGTACGACGCCGCGTGGCGGCACCGCCGAAGAAGACGAGGCCCTTGGCGCAGAACTGCTCGCCGACGCGAAGAACAACGAGGAACACGTCTACGCGGTGACCTCGATGCGGGAGACGCTCGGCCCCCTGTGCGAAAGCCTCGACGTAGCGGCCGCCCCGACGCTGCTCAAGCTGCCCAACCTGCAGCACCTCGGCACGTCCGTCGTCGGCGCCCTGGCCGAGGACAAGTCGGCGCTGGCGCTGGCCGCCGCGGTGCACCCCACCGCCGCGGTGTGCGGCACGCCGACCGGCGCGGCAATGGAGCTGATCCGCGAGCTCGAGCAGATGGACCGGGAGCGCTACGCCGGCCCGGTCGGCTGGGTGGACGCGGACGGTAACGGCGAGTGGGGCATCGCGCTACGCTGCGCCCAGCTCAACGGCCGGTCCGCCCGGCTGTTCGCCGGCTGCGGGATAGTGGCCGGCTCACAACCCAGTGCCGAACTCGCCGAGGCGCAAGTCAAGTTCCGTCCGATGCGCACCGCCCTCGAGGGCTGAGCCTGCTGCCCGAAACCGTGGTTGTTGTCGGCATGTCGACAATTCTCGCGAGCGATTACGCCTCGTCTAGCCCGTCATTCCCTAGCCCGTCGTTTCTGTTCTGCGCGGTCAACTCGGCGGCCCGGCTGCGCGCCCGCACGTAGATGCTGTAGACGAGCAGCACCCGGCGGAAGCGAAGCAGCGCGTTTCTGACGAAGGCCCTCCGGTCATCTGGATGCTGCGCGGCGACCAGGAAGAACGCCCCGAACGCGCCGAGGCTGGCGGACAGCTGAAGCAACTGGCGGGTGATGACCAGGCCGCCCGGCAGCAGCCACGGCCAGTACACATGCGCGTTCCCGGCCAGCGTGGTCGTCTCCTTCTGGTTGATCAGGATGACTCCGATGAGGACAAGCACGGCGGTGACCAGCACCGCGGTGACGACGAGCGCGAACGCGCTGAGCATCCAGTAGCCCGTGTATACCCAGATCTGGCACAGCCAGCCGCGCCGCTCGATCGGTGCGGATGCGATGTCGCGCTTGGTAAACGCGTCGAAACCCAGCGGATGCCGGCGCCTGATGCCGCCAAGCAGCTCCGCCGCTTCCTCCGGCGTCGCGTCGAGATCATCCCAGCAGTTCCACCGCACCACCAAGAGCAGGCCGGCGCCGAGAAAGGCTCCGACGATGGCCCAGAACCGGTTCGTGGAACCGGAGCCGAGGATGCGCCAGGCGTCGCTCGTCACGAACACCACGACCACGGCCGTAATGAGGGGTGGCACAAGGCGGACGCCCCGGCGGAACACGTCGAACGAGCTGTACACCACCGATCGCGTGGTCTGCCACTGCACGACGCTGAGCGGCAGCAGGTACGGCAAGAGCAGCAGGTACAGGACCGCGACGCTCGGCAGGTAAGGGTTGGCCAGCTCCCAGGCGATGAGCCGCCGGCTCCATCGCGGCCAGCGATTGAACAGCGCCGCGGCCACGTCGTTCGCGCCGCCCGGCTCCCGCTTCAGCAAGGCCCGGATGAACTTGACGAGAAAGAAGATGTGCCCTATGAGCATCAGGGGCATACCCCTGGTCGCCGCGTAGATGGCGGCCTTGTTCAGATGGTAGAGGTAATCTCGCGGCGTCCACACAGGGCTGCGCGATCCCTCGTCCTGTTTGGATTCGGCGGCAGCTGTCATGATCCCCCCACGGGTCCGCGTTTTACCCCGAGTATGCGGTCCGTCGCATTACGGCGGCGGTGTCGCGGAGGGCTCGATCGGGTAACTCGCCATAGCATCTAGCGTGTGCCGGATGAAACAGCCTCCTCCCACACGTTCCACGTTGACCTGCATGGACTCGTCGACCTGCTCGCCAATCATTTGTATTCGAGTCCGCGTGTCTACCTGCGGGAGCTGCTGCAAAACGCGGTCGACGCGGTGACCGCGCGGCGTCAGGCGGACCCGGCGGCGGAGGGCCGGGTCCAGATCACCGCCCGCGACGGGGAACTGGTCGTGGCGGACACCGGGATCGGCCTGACCGAGGAGGACATCCACACGTTCCTGGCGACGATCGGCCGCAGTTCGAAGCGCGACCAGCTCACCGAACTCGACATCGCGGCGACGCGGCGGGATTTCATCGGACAGTTCGGCATCGGTCTGCTGGCCTGCTTCATGGTGGCCGATGAGGTGACGATAGTCACCAGGTCAGCCGTGCGGCCCGATGCCCGGCCGATCGAGTGGCGCGGACGGCCGGACGGGCGCTATGAGATCCGGACCCTGGACGACGCCGGCATGGCAGAGCCTGGCACCCGGGTCCGGCTGCGCGCCCGGCCGGGCGCGGCGGAATGGCTCGCGCCGGACCGGGTCGCGGAACTCGCCACGCACTTCGGTGACCTGCTGCCCGTTCCGGTCGAGCTCACCGCGGACGACGGTCCGCCGGTTCAGGTCAGCAAGGCGCCGGCGGTCTGGGACCGGCCGTACGCCTCGGCCGGCCTGCGGCGCGCCGCTCTGCTCAGGTACGGCGAACAGACGCTCGGCTTCACGCCGCTCGACGTCATCGACCTGGATATCCCGGTAGCCGGACTCCGCGGCGCCGCCTACGTCCTGCCCGAACCGGTCAGTCCGGCGCGGCAGGGCAGGCACCGCGTGTACCTGAAGGGCATGCTGCTCACCGAGGACGCGGGCGGATTGCTGCCGGACTGGGCGTTCTTCCTGCGGTGCGTGATCAGCACCGACGGGCTGCGGCCCACGGCGTCCCGGGAGGGCCTGTACGAAGACGACACGCTGAGCGCGGTCCGCGAGGGCCTCGGCGCTCAGGTCCGGGACTGGCTCGCCGATCTGGCCGCCAGCCGCCCCGCCGACCTGCGCAGGTTCCTGCTCACGCACCACCTCGCCGTCAAGGCGCTCGCCCGGTTCGACACCGCCCTGCTCACGATCATGCTGCCGTGGCTGCCGTTCGAGACGACCGACGGAGAGGTCAGCCTGGACGAGTTCGCCCGCGCCCACCGGACGATCCTGGTGAGCGCGACCGTCGACGAATTCCACCAGGTCGCGGCCATCGCGTCCGCGGCAGGGCTGGCCGTAGTCAACGGCGGCTACACCTACGACGCCGACCTGCTTCGTCGGCTGCCGGAGATCCGGCCGGACGTCACCGTGCTCGACCTTGATCCGGCCATCGTGCTGGCCCACCTGGACCCGCCCGATCCGGACACCGAGGTCGCCGCCGCGATGTTCCTTGGCGCCGCACGGCGCGCGCTGGACCCGATGGGCTGCGACGTCGTGCTGCGCACGTTCACCCCGTCCTCGGTGCCGGCACTGCTGCTCGACGACCGGGAGGCACGGCACGAACGGACCCGGGCCGACGCCGAGGCGGAAGCCGAAGGCCTGTGGGGCGAGATACTCGGCTCGCTGCGCGGCAGCGCGCCTCGTGCCCAGCTCGTGCTCAACCAGCTCAGCCCGCTGGTCCGGCGGGTCGCCACCGTCGAGACACCGGAGCTGGCCACGATGGCGGTCGAGGCGCTCTACGGGCACGCCCTGCTGATGAGCAGACGGCCGCTGCGACCGCCGGAGACCGCGCTGCTCAACCGCGCCTTCCTCGGCCTGCTCGACCAGGCGGTGCGGGAGGGTGACGGCTGATGGAACTGAGCACCGCCGAGCAGGTGTATGAAGCGCTCGACCGCAACCAGGGCGAGCCGGACGGCAGGATCAAGTCGGCCAGGGCCGAGGAGATCGTCGCGGCGGCCGACGTGCTCGGGGACCCTCAGGTCCTGGTGAGCGCGCTCACCGAGCTGATGGAGGCGTACGAGTACGGCGCGGAACATGCCAAGGCGCCGGTCGCCTTCGCCCGGCTGCTGCGGCTACTGGACACCGCGCCGGAGAGTTTCTCCGAGTACGAGCTGCACCGGACCCACTGGTATTTCAAGTGGGTCACGAACTTCCTGCTCCAGGTGCCGGATGTGCCGCTGACGTCGATCCGCGGCTGGCTGGACGAGATGGAGCGGCGCTTTGCGCTGGCCGGCTACAGCATGCGGACCGTCGCCGGGGAACGCGCATCGCTGTACCTGCACATCGGCGACCTGGCGAGCGCGGAGCACGAACGCGCGGTCATGCTCGGCCTGCCGCGAGATGCGATGAGCGACTGCGCGGCGTGCGAAGCCCGCGCTCTTGGCCTGCTGGACCTCGCGGCAAGCCGGGACGCCGCGGCGCTCGACGTGTGGGCCCCCGTGCTGAACGGCGCGCTCCGCTGCCGCGAGGAGCCCGCGGTCACCCTCGCGTACTCGCTGCTCCCCCTGCTGCGGCTCGGCAAGCGGGTCGAGGCCGGGTCGAATCACCAGCGCGGGTACCCCATGGCGCGCGGCACGATCAACCTGTCCGCGACGATCGGCAGGCACATGGAGTTCGCGGCGCTGACCGGCAACGCGGGCCGCGGCCTGGAGATCCTCGCGGAGAACGGCGGCATGCTCACGCAGATCACCGACCCGCTGCCGCGGCTCGGCCTGCTCGGCGGCACCGTGGTGCTGCTCCAGCGCCTGGTCGCCACCGGCTACGCGAACGTGCCGATCGGGCCGGACACCGCGGCCGAGCTGGCCGCGCGCCTCGCCGCGGAGGCCGAGGGCATCGCGGCACGCTTCGACGAGCGCAACGGCACCAGCGCCGTCGGCGACGAGCTCCGCGCCAGGCTCGCCCGCGAGCCGTTCGGTCCGGCCGACGTGCTGGGCAGCCGGCGCCCGGGCCTGGTGCCGGCGAAGTCCAAGCCGACGGAGCCGCTAGTGCCGGAGCCGCTAGTGCCGGAGCCGCCGGCTGTCACCGGCGAAGGGCCCGGCCTGGCCGCGCTGATCGCACAAGCGAGGGCACTTTCGGACACGGGCCACCCGGACGCCGGCGATGCCTGGCGGGCGGTCGCCGCACAGGCCGGTGACGAGGAGATGGACGACCTGCTGGCCGCCGAGCTGGCGGACGCGCGGGCCGCGGCGGCGATCGCCGCCGGCGACTGGGTCAGAGCCGGCCGGGAGGTGACGGCCGCGGCCGGCCGGTACCTCACGGCGGGTGAGCCCGGGCGGGCCCTCGCCGCGAGGGCCCGCGCCGAGTGGGCCGCGGACCAGGTCGCGCCGGACCCGGATCGCTGGGCGCGGCTGGACGAACTGCTCGCCGAAGCCGGCGGCCTGCTCGCGGCCGGCGTTGCGGCGCCACGCGACGTGCTCACCGTCCAGCACACCAGGGCGGTCGTCGCGATGAACGCGCTGCGGCGCGGCGCGCCGACCGAAAGACCTGGGCTGGCCGGGCGGGTGACCGCCGAGGCGAACGCGCTGATAGCCGTCGCCCGCGAGCACCACAGCGCGCACCGCGAGGGGACCGGGGAGGCGATCCTGGCCGCCGTGGCCAGGATCGAGGGCAGGCCGGAGGCGGAGCTGGCCGGGCTGCGCCGCGCGATCGAGCTGACGACCGCGGGGGGACGGCCATGGGACACGCTGGACTACCGCGGCAGGCTCGGCGAGCTGCTGCTGACCGCGGGGCGCCCGGACGAGGCCGCGATCGAGCTGGCCGAAGCCGTCGCCGCCGCCGCTGTCTGGCCGCGGCAGCGGTTCCATTCCGGCGTGGCGCACATGCTCCTCGCCACCGCCTACCGGGTCCAAGGCAAGGCGGGACCAGCGGTGGCCAATGCGCGGATGGGCGTCGCCCGCTTGGACCGGGACGAAGAGCCGCAGCTCATGGCCCGCGCGCGGGCCGACCTGGGTCTGGCGCTGGCCGAGGCGGGCCAGCTGGACGAGGCCGTGACGACGCTGACGCAAGCGATCGGCGAGCTGACCGACCCGCAGGCCGCCGCCAGGTACCGCGCGGTGCTCGCCCAGTGCCTGAGCCGCGGCGGGGACCACCGCGGCGCCGCCGGGCAGTTGGCGCTCAGCGCCGCGGCGCTGGAGCACGGGCCGGACACCGACGCATTCCTGTTCGCCACCGCCGACACCGCGCTCGCGCTCGCCGAGGCGGGATTGTGGCCGGAGGCACACAAGGCATATCAGCGCGCGCTGGAACTCGCCGTCGCGCACCAGCGCTGGGCACTTGTGGTCAGGCTGCACCGCGAGCTGGCCCAGGTGACGGTCCGCGACGGCGCTGACGACGGTCCCGGACGCGCGACACGGCACATCGAACAGGCGCTGGCCGCCGGCGAACGCGCCGGCCAGACCGGATTTGACCGTACCGCGGAGCGCGGCCGCACCGAACTCGCCGCGGCCCGCGCCATGTATCAGGCGGAACGGTACGAGGACGCGCTGAGCTGGGCGGAGCGCGCCACCGCGGACCTGTCCGCCGATGACGCGATCGGCGACTACGCGATGACCGCGCATCTCGCGGCCATCATCGAGGGAACCCGGGCCGGCCGCCCCGCGGCGGCGGTGCGGCGGCTGGAGACCGCGATGGAACGCTGCCAGGCGCTCGGGCAGCAGGACGCCGTCAACGTCCTCGCGCAGCTCGCCGCCCAGTTCGGCGAGGAGGACCGATGATCGTCACGCGCGCCAGTCATACCCGCTCTGAGCTGGGGCGTCTGCGTCGCTCACGCTCACGTGAATGAGTCATCGGCGGCGAGGCTGGGTAAGTATCGGCTTTCCCCTGTCGCTCGCTCCGGCCGCCGCGGCGTGGCGCCTGCTCGGTGGCGTCATGGTCGGGGCGGTGGCGGTGGTGTACGCGGCCGGTGCGGCGCTGCCGGAGACCAGGGACGCGTTCCGCGACAGCCGGTACCAGTTCGGCCTGGGCCAGGCGTTTCGGCTTCCCGGTCGTGGCGTTCCTGCTGCTCGGCACGGCAGGCGCGGGCTCGGGCGGAGGCGGGGACCAGGCCCGCTTGCGGGAAGAACTCGCCGGC